>Ga0302189_10001031_pt1 | contig 24041 bp, 18 predicted proteins | sample II_Bog_E2_2_FD_194551 | JGI IMG/M metagenome (GOLD analysis project Ga0302189, IMG submission 194551) | Peat permafrost microbial communities from Stordalen Mire near Abisko, Sweden - II_Bog_E2_2 | ecosystem: Environmental > Terrestrial > Soil > Wetlands > Peat | place: Sweden: Abisko...
ATCTACCTTGCCTTCTTTCAATTCGTCCACAATGCTCGCAAAAGAGGAAAGGCACTGCTCGGCGCCCTCGTGGCAACCTTGGTCGGCTGACCATCAAACCAGCACCCCGGAACACAGGAAGAGCCTTCGGCATTATCAGATATAAGAGGGAAGGGCAAACAGGGGGGGGAAACGTGACGCTGCCGCCTGACTACCTCACACCGCCGGGAGATGGCGGCAATGACCGATATTGCGGCAGCCCACCGCATTCATCGTGATGCCCATGCGATGTTCGTTCCGGCCGGTGAAACCAGGGTCCTGATCTGGACGTTTTCTGGTCAGGGCGAGTTCGAATTCGACTGTAATATGCCCGGCCACTTCGAGGCGGGGATGCGGGGGCGCATCTCGGTGAGATAAGGGGCTGATTTCCGCCGTCGCTTACCACGCGCACGCTATGGCGAGATCGGGGTCGGCGCCAAGGCGTCAAGAATACGATTCCGGCCTGACGCCAGGGGCGACGGAGTTGCTCCGGGGGAGGTGTGACGGGCTTTCGGCCCGCCACACCTTTCCTCGCTCCAGGCAAACTCATTAGCCGATGCCGGCTGCCTTCCCTGTGCTCAAGAATGCTTGAAGCCAGCCGAACGTCATACCGGCACGCGAAGCATTTTTATTACCTCGCCGATGTGAAGTTCTTCCTTGGCGACCATGTCACGAGCGTACTCCTCGAGCAGGATCGACTTCCCCTCGACCAGATCGAACAGCTCCTTATAGAGGGATGCGGCATTTTGCTCATGTTCGAGCGACTCTTTCAAAATGCCATTCAGGTCGTGCTTGTGGGTTTCCAATAAAGGACCGATGGCAAGAGAGGGATGGCCCTCCAGGTGCGTGACCAGTTCCCCAGCCTGATGGGCATGTGCCAACGATTCGCTGGCCTGATCGCGCAGCCAGCCGATAATCGGGATGCGATTGTAGCCAAAGACCATCAATGAGTAATGAGTGTATTTCACCACGCCAGAGAGTTCGGCTTCCAGTATCTTGTTCAACTGGGCGATGACTGCCGGCGTGTCGTAAGTGCTGTCGACCATGATTCAGGCTCCTTGCAAGCGGTTTAGTGATAATGGGAGGGCGAGGCGGCACGGCCAGAGGCGTCCGCCGTGATTGTCATGGACCACCCTCTTTGTTGCCCCCGGCGACGGTGAAGCCGCCCTGGTCGTCGATGGGCGCGACCTACGGGCCGACGTCATGCTCCGTGCCGCCGAGCCGGGATAATGCGACTCATTCTTATTTGCAAGGGAACCCGACGAGAGCGATCAGGACAGAATGTCGCAGCTCGGAACCGTGATCCTGCGGCGCGGCGGCCTTGACCGGGGCAAACACGCTTGGTAGTTAGGAATGAGAATCATTCTCATTCTCAAAGCGACGGCGATCGGAACGGTGGCCGGGGCCGACACCAGGGGAGACTGCATCGATGGCGATCACGCGTGAGCCCATTCCACCGCCGGCCAGCCAGGCGCGTTTCGGCGCCTTGGGTCTGGCGATCCTTGTTGCCCTGGCGGCTGGTGCCGCGGGGCGGGCCGAGGCGGCCGATGCCGGATCGGGGGCCACCGCCGACGGGTCGTTCTGGGGTACGCTGTGGCAGCGAAGCACGCTGCTCGGCGATCTGGGCGGACTGCGGCCGTGGCTTGGCAGCTACGGCATGACCCTGGGCCTGACCGAAACCAGCGAGGTATTGGGCAATGTCAGCGGCGGCGTCAAACGGGGCGCCGCCTATGACGGGCTGACCACGGCAACCCTGGGACTGGATACGCAGAAGGCTTTCGGCTGGGAGGGCGGGACCTTCAACGTCAGCGGTCTCTATATCCACGGCCGGAGCCTCAGTGCCGACAACCTGCTGAACCTCCAGACCGCCAGCGGCATCGAGGCCGACCGCTCGCTGCGGCTGTGGGAACTGTGGTACCAGCAGGCGGTCCTGGACGGCCGGCTCGACGTGAAGCTGGGCCAGCAGAGCCTCGACCAGGAGTTCATGGTCAGCCAGTATGCCGGGCTGTTCGTCAACACCATGTTCGGTTGGCCGATGCTGCCCTCGGCCAACCTGCCCTCGGGCGGCCCGGCCTATCCGCTGTCGGCGCCCGGCATCCGGCTGCGGGCCAAGCCCACCGACGCCCTGACCGTGCTGGCCGGGGTGTTCAACGACAACCCGGCGGGGCCGGGCGACGGCGATCCCCAGCAACGCAACGGTTCGGGCACCAACTTCCGGATCAGCGACGCGCCGCTGGCCATCTTCGAGATTCAGTACGCCACGCCGTCGGCCGGCGACATGGACTATGGCACCGGCGCCGCCGGCCTGCCTGGAGTCTACAAGCTGGGTTTCTGGTACGACGCCGGCCGCTTCGACGACCAGCGGTTCGATGCCGCCGGCCTGTCCCTGGCCGACCCGGCCGGCACCGGCATTCCCCGGCGCCACCAGGGCGACTACAGCCTCTATGCCGTGATGGACCAGTTGCTGTGGCGCCCGAGCGCCGAGAGTTCCCAGGGGCTGGGCGTCTTCGCCCGGGCCATGGGCACGCCCGAGGACGATCGGAACCTGATCGATTTCAGTCTCAATGCCGGCCTGACCCTGAAGGCGCCCTTGCCCGGCCGCGACAACGACACCCTTGGCATCGGCGGCGGCTATACCCGGGTCAGCGCCGCCGCCGGCGGCCTCGACCGCGACACCGGCTTCTATACCGGGACCCCGGTCCCGGTCCGCGGCAGCGAGACCTATATCGAGGTGACTTATCAATATCAGGTCAACCCGTGGTGGCAGATTCAGCCGGACTTCCAATACGTCTTCAATCCCGGCGGCGGCATCGCCAATCCCAACAGTGCCTCGGGCGCCCTGGTCGACGACGAGGCGGTGTTCGGGGTTCGGACCAACATCACCTTCTGATTCCCGTCACGCCCGAGCGTTCGCCGTGACGGCGCTCTGATAACGGAGACCCAAGCGATGATCCCTACCAAAGACACCATTGCCAAACGACGGGGCTTGGCGCTGCCCGGTCTTTTGAGCCTGGCGGCTCTGTCGGCCGCGAGCGCCTGGACGCCGGCGGCTTTGGCCGCGGAGCCCCAAGGCTTCCTCGAGACCCTCCACCACCACGTCACCCTGACCTCGACGGTGCCGGACAACGGCGACCAGAACCCCTACGCCATCGTGGTCGCCCCGGTCTCGGCCGGAATCGTCCACAAGGACGATGTGCTGGTGGACAATTTCAACGATTCCACCAATCTCCAGGGCCTGGGCACGACTATTGTCGACTACAACCCGACCAGCAAACGGACCACGCTGTTCGCACAGCTTCCCCGGCACCTGGACGGTTGCCCGGGCGGCGTCGGCCTGGGCACGGCCATGACCATGCTGACCTCGAGCTGGGTGATCGTCGGCAGCACGCCCAGCAGCGACGGTACCACCGCAACCAAGGGCGCCGGCTGCCTGATCATTCTCGACGCCCAGGGCAAGGTTGCGGGCACGCTGGCCGGGCCGACCATCGACGGTCCCTGGGGCAATATGGCGGTGATCGACCGCGGCACCACGGCGACGCTGTTCGTCAGCAACGCCGGCTTCGGGGTCGGCGCCCCCACCGAGGGCGAGCCGCCAGTGGTCCATCAGGCGACCGTGCTGCGCCTGGAGCTGTCGATCCCGGCCGGCAAGCCGCCGGCGGTCACCGGCCAGACCGTGATCGCCGACGGCTTCGGCGCCCAGGCCGACAAGGGCGTGTTCCTGATCGGCCCGACCGGCCTGGCCCTCGGCCCCAACGACACGCTCTATGTCTCGGACGCCATCGGCAACGCCATCAACGTCATCGACCAAGCCAGCACCCGCACCACCAGCGCCGGTACCGGTCGGGTGGTGACCCAGGGCGGGCTCCTGCACCGGCCGCTGGCGCTCGCCACCGCGCCCAACGGCCACCTGCTGGTGACCAATGCCCTGAATGGCCAGGTGGTGGAGGTCGATGCCCTTGCCGGCAAGCAGCTTTACGCCCAGTGGGTCGACGCCAACAAGGCCCAAAGCCCGCCCGGCAGCGGCGACCTGTTCGGCATCGCCATGACGCCGGCCGGCGACGGCTTCTATTACGTGGAGGACGAGGTCAACACCCTCGTGATCGCCCGATGAGCGACGAAAAAATCATGAAACCGGTCGCCTCGCGCCGCGGCTTCCTGGCCGGGGCCGGTGGCCTGGCGGTCGCGGCCGGCTCGGGCCTGGCCACCGTTGCGTTCACCGGGGCGGCGGTGGCGGCCGATCCCGCGCCAGCACCCGTACCGGTATCCGACGCCGCCGAAGCGTTCTGGGGCGTCCACCAGGGCGGCATCGCCACGCCGCCGCAAAAGCACATCTATTTCGCCGCCTTCGATCTGGTCACGGACCGGCGCAAGGATGTCGAGGACCTGTTGCGCAGTTGGACCGAGGCCGCCGCCCGGATGGCCGCGGCCCAAACCGCCCAGCCGCTGGAGCAGCCCCTGGCGCTGGTGGCCACCGGGCGCGGCGCCAACGGCGTGACGGCGCCCTACGACCCCTATCACGGCCCCGATCCCGGCTTGGCCGCAGCCGACAGCGGCGAGGCTTTGGGGCTGGCGGCGGCGCGGCTGACCGTGACCTTCGGCTTCGGTCCCGGCCTGTTCGTCAAGGACGGCCGCGACCGCTACGGCCTGGCCGCCGGGCGCCCGGCGGCCCTGGTCGACATGCCCAAGTTCAACGGCGACCAACTGGTTTCGGAACGCTCGGGTGGCGATCTCTCGGTCCAGGTCTGCGCCGACGATCCCCAGGTGGCCTTCCACGCGGTGCGGCAACTGGCGCGGCTGGCCTATGGCGTGGCCACCCTGCGCTGGACCCAGACCGGCTTCGCTTCCGGCGCCCCCGGCGGCGGCACGCCGCGCAATCTGATGGGCTTCAAGGACGGGACCCAGAACCCGGCCGGCGCCGAGCTGGATCAGGTTGTGTGGGTCGGCGACGAAGGGCCGGACTGGATGCGCGGCGGCAGCTACCAGGCGGTCCGCCGCATCCGGATCGCGCTCGAACATTGGGACCGCACCGAGGTCGATTTCCAGGAGCAGGTGGTCGGCCGGCACAAATACTCGGGCGCGCCGCTGGGGTTGAAGGACGAACAGGAGGCCCTGGGCCTCGACCGGCTGGACAGCGACGGCAACCCCGTGGTCCCCGAGAACGCCCATGTCCGCCTGGGCGCGGCCGAGACCAATGGCGGTGCCCGCATCCTGCGCCGGGGCTATTCCTACAACGATGGCACCAACATGACCGCCGAACGCTGGCCGCCCTGGCGCCAGGGGCTGGAATACGACGCCGGCCTGCTGTTCGTGGCCTACCAGCGCGACCTCAAGGCCGGGTTCATCCGCATCTTCGAGGGCATGGCCAGGTTCGACGCCATGAACCAGTTCACCACCCACACCGGCGGCGCCTTCTTCGCCTGCCCGGGCGGGGCGGCCCCGGGTGGGTTCATCGGCCAGGGCCTGTTCGGCGCCTGATCCGGCGCAACGACATCGATCCAATGGTACCGACCGGCCGGAGGATACGCCTCCGGCCGCAACCGGCAAATCTGCCACGATTTTGAGGGGTCTCCTCATGTGCCAAGGCCATGCCTCGGAGCGCCGGCTGGCGCCGTTCACCCTGTCCGATCTTTCCGCTCCCGAACGGGGCCTGCTGGCGGCGATGCGCCTGTGGTTCCGCAGCCACCCCGACAGCTACGGGGCGCTGCCGCCGATCCGCGAGCGCCTGCGCCGGGGCGGCGCCCCCGACGCGGTCCTGCTGCCGCTGTTCGGCTTTCTCGGGATTCTGACATCGAGCCTCCGCAGCCCGCTCGATGCCCACTGCGTCGATTGCGCCCGGGTCGGCGCCGACGAGGCGCGCTTGCTGGCGGTCATCGCCGCCCATCACCACCTCCAGGAGAGTTGGGCTGCGACCGCCCTCGACGCCCGGCTGCCCCTGATCGTCCGGGAGCCGGCTTGCGACGCCGCGGCGTCGGTCGCCCGAGCCTTGGCCGCCGGCGGCATCGTCCTGCCCTGGCGTGAGGCTGCTGCGGCCGGACAGCATCCGGCCGCCGAGGCCTTTTTGATGGCCGCCGAGTGAGCGCTCATCCGCGCCCTCAGGCCGCCTTGACGCCGGCCAGGAAGGATTCGACCTCGGAACGCAGGTCGTGGGACTTGAGAGCCACGGTATCGGCGGCGGTGCCGACCTTATGGGCGGCGCCCCCGGTCTCGGTCGCGGCCCGGGTTACGTCGGCGATATGAAGGTTGACCTCGCGGGTGCCGTTGGCCGCCTCCTGGACATTGCGCGAGATTTCCCGGGTGGCGGCGCCTTGCTCCTCGACCGCCGAGGCGATGGCCGTGGAGATCTGGTTGATCTCGCCGATGATCCGGCTGATCTGGTTGACTGCGTCCACGGCCTCGACGGTGGCGCCCTGGATCGCCGTGACCTGCTGGGCGATATCCTCGGTGGCCCGGCCGGTCTGGTTGGCCAGGGTCTTGACCTCGCTGGCCACCACCGCGGAGCCCTTGCCGGCCTCGCCGGCCCGCGCCGCCTCGATGGTCGCGTTGAGCGCCAGGAGGTTGGTCTGGCTGGCGATGTTGTTGATCAACTGGACGACCTTGCCGATGCGCTGGGCGGCGTTGGCCAGGCCGCCGATCACCGTGCTGGCCTGGGTGGCGCCGGTAACCGCGGTCTGGCAAACCTTGGTCGACTGCGTGACCTGGCGGGTGATCTCGGAGATCGAGGCCGCCAACTCCTCGGCGGCCGAGGCCACCGCCAGACTCTGGTGATTGGTCTGCTCGGCGCTGGAACTGAGCGACGCCGCCTGCGACTGCATCTCACCCGAGGCGCTGGACAGCGCCGCGACCACCACCCCGACCTTGCTCTCGAAGCCGGCGGTCAGGCGGGTCAGGGTTTCCATGCGCGCGCGTTCGGCCCGGTCGGCCGCGCGTTGAGCCTCGGCCTGCCGTTCGCCCTCGATGGCGGTCTGTTTGAACACCTCGACGGCATTCGCCATGGCGCCGATCTCGTCGGATCGCTCCAGCCCCGGAATCGCCACCGCCTTGTTGCCGGCCGCCAGTTCCCGCATGGCCTTGATCGAACACGAAATCCGGCTGTCGAGCGACAGGCCGATGCCGCCGATCAATACCGCAATCACCAGAATGCTGGTGCCGATGACATACCACGACAAGGCATCGTTGTTGCCTGCCGCCTTCACGGAATGGGAGGCGCCATCGTCATTTAACTTTTGCGCCTGCTCCAGATAGTCGCCGGCCTGGTCGAACAGCTTTCGGCTGTCCACGAACAGGGCGAAGGCCTTGGCGTTCTCGTTCTTTCTCGAATACCCGAGCAGGGCCTCACTTTGCGTCATATAGTCGTCCCAACTGTAAACGAAGCCATCATAGGCGGCCCGTTCCTCCGACGATGAGATCAACGGTTCGTACTTGCCCGGTATCGCCTTGATGGCCTCGCGCTTCGCCGCGATTTTCTGGTCCATGGCGGCAAGGCCGGCGTCATCCGTGGTGAGAATGTGCGTGGCTTCCAGACTTCGATAATCGGCAGCCAAGGTGTCGATCGTGCCAAGAGCCTCGATACTGGGCAGCCAGTTGGTGCCAAGGTCGAGAACGAAGCCATTGGTGACATTCAGCGGGTTGAGATAGAAAGCCATAGTGGCGACGAAAGCGATAATAAATACTAAACTTACCACTATAAGTATTTCTTTGATCGCCATATTCACGGAATAGGCTCCATAAATCTTCATATCTTTAACACTGGCACGCGATTAGCACATATCGACTTCTTTAGTACGATAGAGTCACTTGAAAATGTCGCGCGGATTCCCAGGTACAGGCTTTGCCTGGAGATAGCCGAACGATGGATGTCACGCCGTGGATGGACGAACTGGCTCAGTTGCACGGCCGGCTGGCCGGATGTTTTTTGCGTAAAGAGCCGAGGGATCGGGCGCTATCGTACCTGAAGGGGCTGCTGGGGCCAGCGGAACGCAAGAACGGCTGGCAGTTGGCGGAACAGGCTGGCGAGAAGGTGCCATATGGGGTGCAGCGTCTGCTGCGTGTGGCGCAGTGGGACACGGACGGCGTCCGGGATTGCCTGCATGATTATGTTAAAGATAATTTCGGCTTCAAGGGTGGGTCTGTGGTCGTTGATGAGACCGGCTTCATTAAGAAGGGCACTGAGTCGGCCGGAGTGAAGCGACAATACTGTGGCACCGCAGGCAAGGTCGAGAATTGCCAGGTCGGTGTCTTTTTGTATTATTCAGCACCGGGAGGTGGGGCCTCATTCCTTGATCGGGAACTCTATCTGCCGGAAGACTGGATTGAGGATTGGGAGCGTTGCGACGACGCTGGCGTTCCCAAGGACACGCCCTTCCGAACCAAGCCTGAGCAGGCCCGTATCATGCTGGAACGGGCGCGGGCGGCTGGATTTGAACCGGAGTGGACGCTTGGGGATGCAGTTTACGGCAGTGATCCCGGGCTGCGCCGGGCGTTGGAGGACTGGAAGTGGCCCTATGTCATGGCCATCAAGACCACCGAACCGGTGCGCACGCAGGCGGATCAGGGCGTGATCAAGCGAACTGCGGTTGAGGTGGCGCGAAGCCTTCCTGCAGAGCGCTGGCGCCGCCTCAGCGCCGGGGATGGCACGAAGGGCCCGCGCACCTACGATTGGGCGACCGAGTCCTTGGTCGTGCCGGGAACCAAGGCCGGCAATCACACATTGTTGGTGCGGCGCTCGCTGACAGACCGGGATGACATCGCCCTGTTCTTGGTGTTTACGATCCAGCCGACGCCATTGGAGGATATGGTGCGGGGCGCCGGCCTCCGCTGGACCATCGAGGCCGGTTTCGAATCGGCCAAGGGCGAGGTCGGGCTCGACCATTATGAGGTCAGGCAATGGATTTCCTGGTACAGGCACATAACATTGGCCCTCATCGCTCACGCTTTTCTGGCGGTGATCATGGCGCGGTCCGCGCCAGCGGGAAAAAAAGGAATCGTGACGACATCGCCTCGGATAAGGTTCCCTTGAGCATCTCTGAAATCAGGGTTCTGCTCGGGCATCTCGTCTTGGCACTGGCACGCTCAATCGACTCCGTCATCGGCTGGTCAAACTGGAGAAGATGGCACCAAGCCATCGCTCGCAGGTGTCATATCAAGCGGAGAATTGCCAGAATTCAGAAAATGCCACTGTAGTATTAGATAGCTAATGTTTGTTGGCGGTGCGGTTGCTTCTTCAGAGATGTGACATCGAAAATGCTAACCAACCTGTCAGGTTAGCGCGAGATTGCGACCCGATTTTTCAGTTCGTGAGCGTATCGTTAACCATGAAAGCGCCTTTAATGGTTAATTGTCTCGCCACAACACATCCCCAGAGAATCATCGCGATAGGGTTCCCGATATCTCTTGACTAAGTTGATGGTGCGAACTAGTTCAGGCTAATCACCCAGTGTGGTTCTCGCTATGATGGAGAGTTGTTCGCTGCTCCAGTCTTTTTTTGCACTATTCCTGCCACTGGCCGGGCTGGTGATCGTGGTTGCGTTTATCGGCGGCAATTTACGGATCGACAGCCATCTGGACAGCATGGTGACCGAAGAGATTGTGCATGTCCGGTTGGGTGCTGCGGAATTGGTTGATGAACTGGACGCGCCGATACGGCATCTGATGTCCTTGCCCAAGGAAGGGCCAATTCGCGCCGGCATTGACGACCCGAGTCCGGACAAGCGGGCCGGCATGGCCGCGGCTTTTCTGTCACTGCTGCTGCACAATCCCGCATACGATCAGGCTCGCTGGATCGACCAGAACGGACGGGAGCTGGTTCGGGTCGACAAGAGCAAAGGTGGCAGCGAACCGGAGATCGTTCCGGAGAGCCGGCTTCAGGATAAAGCCGGCAGTTATTACTTTGCCGATAGCGTCGTCTTGGGTGCTGGCGAGATATTCATTTCGCCCCTCGATCTCAATATCGAGAACGGCGGCGTCGAGAGTCCCTATAAACCGATGCTGCGGGTTGCGACACCGGTCACGGATCGCGCCGGCAACCGACGCGGCATTTTGATCCTCAATGTCCTGGGGGCTCCGATCCTGGCGGATTTCGCCCGAATAGCGAGCCGGGGCGGCGACAAAATCATGTTGCTCAACCGCAAGGGCTATTGGCTGTATCCCCCGGATAGCACCGAACCATGGGGCTTCATGCTCGGGCATCCCGATGGTTTGGGCAACCGCTACCCGCTTGCGTGGGCGCGAATTCGCGGGGTTCCGTCCGGCCACTTTTTCGACGACGACGGCCTCTGGACCTGGGAGACCATTGAGGCGGAGTCCACCGACCTTGCAGGGCTGAGCAAGACCGGCGAGCCCTACTGGGTGACGCTTTCCCACCGTCCGGCGCAGGCCATTCGGGCGGTGTATTACGGCGTTTGGCTCCCGACCGCGCTGATTGCCATTCCGTTGTTGCTGATCTTCGCGGGGCTGAGTTGGCTGGTTACGGTGCGCTCCAAGCTGCGCCAGGACGCGCTGATAGCGCGCGCCGCGGCCGAGACCGTGGCCGAGGAGAGCCGACGACGGGTCGTCGAACTGGAAGAGGCGCATAAAAGCAGCGCCACCCTGGCGGCGATCGTGGAATCCTCCGACGACGCCATCATCGGCAAGACCCTCGACGGCATCATCACGAGTTGGAACCGCGGTGCCGAAAGAGTGTTCGGCTACCGGGCCGACGAGGCTCTCGGGCACGCGATGATGATGCTGTTTCCATCCAGACTGGAGCAGGAAGAGCGGAATATCCTCGAGCGGGTCGGGCATGGCGAGACCATCCGCCATTTCGACACCGTGCGCCGATGCCGAAACGGTCGGGAGATCGACGTTTCCGTCACCATTTCGCCGATCCGGGATGGCGCCGGCCGCATCATCGGCGCCTCCAAGATCGCCCGCGACGTGAGCGAGCGCAAGCGCGCCACCGCCGAGTTGGAACGGCATCGCGAACATCTCGAAGATCTGGTCGGAGAGCGCACCGCCCAGATCGTCGCGACCAACGAACGGCTGCGGGAGCGGGAGAAACTTCTCACCACCGTCACCGATAACTTGCCGGGCATCGTCGGCTATTGGGATCGCGACCTGCACTGTCGCTTCGCCAATCGCGCCTACATCGAGTGGTTCGGTCGTAGACCCGAAGAGATGGCGGACATTACGATTCGGACACTGCTCGGCAAATAATTGTTTGAGTTGAGTTGTCCCGCGATCGAAGCAGTGCTGGCTGGACAGCCGCAACAGTTCGAGCGGACGATCCGCAAGCCGTCCGGTGACCTCGGCTATGGCCTGGCCCACTACATTCCCGACCGCAAAGATGACGCGGTGATCGGCTTTTTTGTCCTGGTCACCGACGTGACGCCGCTCAAGCTGGCCGAGGCGGAACTGCGCGAGATCAACGAAAAACTCGAGCAGGCTCTGGCCGAATCCAAGGCCGCCAGCGCTGTCAAGAGTCAATTCCTGACCAACATGAGCCACGAAATCCGCACCCCGATGAATGCCGTGCTCGGCTTCCTCGGGTTGGCTTTGGAAAGCGAACTCCCCGACGACATCCGACGGCAACTGACGACCGCCCATAATTCCGCCAGATCGCTGCTGCTGATGATCAACGATATTCTCGACATCTCCAGATTACAAAGCGGCACGGTGAAATTGTCCGAGGTTATCTTCAATCTGCCGATGATCCTGCGCAGTTCTCTGGAAGTATTGCAGATCAAGGCGCGGAACAAAGGCCTGGAGCTGCAATTCTACTATCAGCCTGGACTGCCCCATTGCTATCTTGGCGATCCCGCGCGCATCCGCCAGATTGCCACCAATCTGGTCAGCAACGCCATCAAGTTCACCGAGACCGGAAGCATCACGGTGTCAGTGGTGGCGGCCGACGACCCGGGCCTGGTCGAGATGACCGTCAACGATACCGGCATCGGCATGACCGCCGAACAAGCCGGACGCATCTTCACACTGTTTGTCCAGGCCGATAGCTCGACCACCCGCCAGTTTGGCGGCACCGGGCTTGGGGTCTCGCTCTGCCAGCAACTCGCGGAACTCATGGGTGGGCGTATCTGGGTGGAAAGCCAACCGGGCGTCGGCAGCAGCTTTCACGCCACGCTGCGGTTGGCCCTGGTTTCCTGCGCCCTCGGCTGCCCCGACCACGGCTTGACGACCCAGGTTCCGGTCCAGGCGAAGCGACGGTTCCGAGTGCTGCTGGCCGACGACATCCCGGAAAATACCGAGTTGGGAGAAATCCGGCTGACCGCCCAAGGCCACGGCGTCACGGTGGTCCGAGACGGCCTGGAGGCGGTCGAAATGGCGGGGACCCAGGCCTTCGATGTGATCCTGATGGATGTCCAGATGCCAGTGATGAGCGGGCTTGACGCCACCCGCGAGATTCGGCGTCGGGAAGGCGACGCCCGACCGCCGGTGCCGATCATCGCGATGACCGCCAGCGTCATGCCTTCGGAGCGCCATCAATGTTTCGAGGCCGGCATGACTGATTTCATCGCTAAACCGGTCGATTTCGCCGAACTGTTTCAACTGCTGGAGACGGTGGTCCCGGCCGGGCGCGGTCAGGCCGTAACCGTCGCCGAAGTCCCGCTTCACCGGGCTGCCCAAGTTTTGCCGCCGCTGAACGGCATCGATGTCACGAGCGGGCTGCGGCGCTGGAGCGACGCCGACCGCTATGGCGCGGCGCTGGCTAGCTTCCCGGTCAAATACGGCGATGTCGCCCGGCGACTGGACGCCCTTCACGCCGCCGGGAGCTGGCAGACCGCTTACCAACTGGCCCATGCTCTGAAGGGCGTCGCAGGCAACCTCGCGGTGTCGGAGGTCGCCTGCTTGGCCGCCGCCCTCAGCAACGCCTTCAAGACGCGCCGTGTCGATGGTGTCGATGGCCTGATCCTAGAACTGGCCGGCGCCATTGGGGTCGTCGCTGCGTCGATCGACCGACTCCATCAGGACCACGCCCGACCCGCCGAAGAGAGCCTGCCGGTCACGAAGCTTCGGGTCGCCACGGCGATTACGTCGCCGGCGCTGGTGGAATTGTTGGCGGCATTGGAGACCGACGATCCGGGAACCGTCGAACCGGTACTGAAGCGGGTTGCGGCCAGCCTTTCGCCCGGCGATGCCGCCCGCCTGCATGAACTGATCGACGAGTTCGAATTCGAGCGGGCCAGGAAATTCGTGGCAGCCATCGCCGGGACCACGATCAACGCTTCCCATCCTCTTCAATAAAGCAGGCCAAAATCAGGGCAGAGATCAGACCGGTAGCAGGAGAGGCCGATGCTCATCAGAACGAAGCTGATTATCATATTTACTGTGCTTCTGAGCATCATGTCCAGCGCCGGCCTTATTTTCTATGCCGAAGCCGAGGCAACCCTGCGGGCGGCGACGTTCGAACGGCTGCGCTCGGTGGCTACCGTTCAAAAACAATATCTCGAACGCATGATCGCTGGGAATCTCCGCATCCTGTCGGCAATGACCAGCCGCTACCAACTGCGGAAATCCCTCAAGGACTATCTCGATGGCAATGATCGGGCGGCGCAGCAGGAGACCCTGCGCACGATCCTGTTGGCGGCGGCCCAAGGGGATGGCCTGATCTGGTCCCTTGCCGTCGCCGGTACCGATGGCACGGTGATCGCCGCGACCCGCCAGGAGCGCGTCGGCCAACCCGTTACGGAGGGCGCACCGCCGGGCGCGCCGGGCGGTGCGGCCGGCACCTTGCAGGCGACTCGCCTGGACGGCGTCGATGACTTCGCCTTGCGCCTGACCGGACCGCTCCGGCTTGGCGACCAAACCATCGGCACCCTGATCATGGAGGTCCGGGAACCGACGATCCTTGAGCTGTTCCATCGACAATCCGGGCTCGGGACCACCGGCGAGGTGGTCCTTGGTCAATTGCGACCGGACGGCAGTACCCTGTTCATCACCCCGCTCCGGTTCGACCCGGGCGCCGGCATGCTCCGGATCGTGCCGCCGTCCAACAAGCGGATCGCGATGACTCGCGCAGTCCGCCATGAAGCCGGGCTGTCCCTCGATCTCTTCGACTATCGGGACGTGCCGGTGCTGGCAGTCACCGAATATCTGCCCGAGGCCGATTGGGGCATGGTGGTCAAGATCGACCAGGCTGAAGCCTTTGCCCCGATCGCGAGGCTAAAATGGCTGTTTGTCGCCATATTCGCCAGTTGCCTGGTGCTTGGCATCGCGGCGGCCTTCCTGTTGGGCCGGACCGTCACGGGACGACTGACCCGCCTGACCGCGGCGGCGCTGAAGATCGGCCAGGGCGGGCTCAAGGATCTGCCGGCCAACGACAGCCAGGATGAGGTCGGCATCCTGTCGCGCGCCCTGCAACACATGCTCGCCGAGGTTCGTCACAGCGGCGAACTGCTGTCCAAGGTGATCAACGTCGCACCCGTCCATATCTTCGTTCAAGATCAGGACGGTCGTTACCTTCTGGCCAACCCCGCGCTGGCCGGGCTTTACGGGCTGGCTCCCGAGCGCCTAGTCGGCAACCGCCAGCGCGACCTCCATCCGAGTCCGGCGGAGTGGGACGGTTTCCGCCGGTCCAATGCCGCGGTGCTGGAGCAGAACCGGGAGGTGACGCTGCCGGACGAGCGCTTCACCGATCGCTTCGGCGTCACCCACATTCTCCACAGCCGCAAGGTTCCGTTCGCGATGGGCGGACAGCCGGCGGTCCTGGGGGTGTCCCTCGACATCACCGCTCGGACCCACGCCGAGATCGCCGCCGATACGGCGGCGGCGGAAAATGAAGCCAAGGGCCGCTTCCTCGCCACCATGAGCCACGAAATCCGGACGCCGATGAACGCCGTCCTCGGTTTCATGGCGCTGGTCTTGGAAAGTGAGCTGCCCGCCCCCGCGCGGCGGCAGCTCATGACCGCGCACACGGCCGCGAAATCCTTGCTTCTGCTGATCAACGACATTCTCGATCTATCGAAGCTTCAGAGCGGCAAGCTCGAACTGGAGCAGGTGGTCTTCAACCTGCCCATGGTTCTGCGGAACGCTCTGGACATGCTCAGGATGAAGGCCAGGGAACAAAAGTTGGAGTTAGGTCTGTCTTACCCGGACGGGCTTCCGCCCTGTTATGTCGGCGACCCGACCCGGGTCCGGCAGATCATCACCAATCTGGTCGGCAATGCCATCAAGTTCAGCGAGACCGGGCGCGTCACGATCGCGGTGACACAGGCGGCGGAACCTGATCTGCTTCGGATTACCGTGTCCGATACCGGCATCGGCATGACGCCGGAACAGGTCGAACGAATTTTCGACCCCTTCGTCCAGGCCGACACCTCCACCACCCGCCGTTACGGGGGAACCGGTCTTGGCATCTCGATTTGCAAGCAACTGGCCGAAGCCATGGGCGGCGGCCTTCGGGTCGAAAGCGAGATCGGCCGGGGCAGCAGCTTCCATGCCACGCTTCGTCTGGAAGCGGCGACCGGGGTCACCGCCGCGGACGACACCGACGCCGCTTCCGAGGTGATGGCCCAGCCCGTGCGCCGCTTCCGCATCCTGCTGGCCGACGACATCCCGGAAAACACCGAACTGGCGGAAATTCGCCTGGTCGGTCAGGGCCATCGTGTCACGGTGGCCCATGACGGCCGGGAGGCGCTTGACCTGGCCCGAAATCAGGTCTTCGACGTCATTTTGATGGATGTCCATATGCCGGTGATGGATGGCCTGGACGCCACCCGGCAGATCCGCCACCGGGAAGACGGCGCGAGGCCGCCGGTGCCGATCATCGCCATGACCGCCAGCGTCATGCCGTCCGAGCAGCGCCGGTGCTTCGACGCCGGCATGACCGATTTCATCGCCAAGCCGATCGATTTCGGTGCGTTGTTCCGGCTGATCGAGACGGTCGTGCCTGCCGACCTGGGCGAGGCGGCCGATCCGGCCACGACGGCATCATGCCGCGAGGTCCAGGATTTGCCCCGGCTGGCCGGCATCGATACCGCCGAGGGAATGCGGCGGTGGAATGACGCCGTGCACTATCGCGCCGCGCTGATCAGCTTCGGCGCACGCTACACGGACATCGCCGACCGCCTGGGTGCGCTCCATGCCGCCGGGGACTGGCAGGCCGCCTGTCAGTTGGCCCACGCGCTCAAAGGCGTCGCCGGCAACCTCGCGGTGTCCGAGGTGGCCAGAATCGCCGCCGCCATCGACGAGGCGTTGCAGGCACGGCGCGGCGAAGGTGTCCAAGACCAGATCGGTGGTCTTGCCGCCGCCATGGCGGTCGCCGCCACATCGATTGATCTGCTTCAGCGGGAACATTGTAACCACGCGCCGAGCGTTGCTCCCGGACCGGAACATCCAGCCAGTTTGGCGGCCGTGAAGCCGGCGTTGGAGGAATTGCTCGCCACGCTGGAGACCGACGATCCCGGAACCGTCGAGCCGGTTCTGGACCGGCTTTCGGGTAGCCTTTCGCCCACCGAGGCCGCGCACCTGCGCGGATTGGTCGAGGAATTCGAATTCGAAGAGGCGAAGACTCTTGTCGCCGGTTTCGCGATAGCGGCGGCCGACTCCTCGCGTTTGGTCCATTAGAGGGTGGACAGGATGGACAAAATCTGGAAGGTCCTGGTGGTCGACGATCAGGCCGACAATCTTCAAGTGCTGCGCGGCATCCTGTCCGACACCTACCGGCTGGCCTTCGCCAAGAACGGCGAGCAGGCGCTGGAGGCAGCCCGGCGGCATCATCCCGACTTGATCCTGCTCGACATCATGATGCCGGGAATGAACGGCTACGAGGTGTGCGGTCGTCTCAAGGCCGACCCGGCGCTCGAACAAATCCCAGTGATTTTCGTCACCGCCATGGGCGAGACCGAAGACGAGACCCGAGGCTTCGAGGTCGGCGGGGTCGACTATATCACCAAGCCGGTTTCGGCCCCGATTGTTCGGGCGCGCATTCGCACGCACATCGCCCTGGTCGATCAGTGCATGGTCCTCGATCGCCTGGGGATCGCCGGAGAGTTCAAGGATAACGAGACCGGCGCCCATGTTCGAAGGATGGGGCGCTACGCTGAAATCCTGGCTCGCCACTTGGGCTGGAGTGAGGAGGCTTGTCGGGCGATCGGTAAAGCCGCGCCGATGCACGACATCGGCAAGATCGCCATTCCAGACCAAATCCTGCTGAAGCCGGGCAAACTTGACGAAGAGGAATGGGCGGTGATGCGGACACACCCCGAACGGGGCGGTGCTATCATCGGCACCAATGGCTCGGCGTTGATGCAGATGGCCGCTCGGATCGCGATCAATCATCACGAGAAATGGGATGGCAGTGGCTACCCGAACGGACTGATCGGCAATAAAATTCCCATCGAAGGCCGCATTGTCGCAATCGCCGATGTCTATGATGCCCTAATGTCGCGCCGGCCCTATAAGGAGCCCTGGCCGCCCGAGGCCGTAACCGCTTATCTGCGCGAGCATTCCGGCAAGCATTTCGATCCGGAGCTGATACCGCTGTTCCTCAATGCCGGGGAAGCGTTCGATAACGTCCGGGTGGCGCTGCCCGATTGATGCGACTCACCATGCCACCGGACCGGTCCGAGAAAGAACGCTATATGTAGCGGCGCGCAACCAAGGGCGGTTTCCGACGCAAATTAGCTGAGACTGAAGCGGTCGTCTGACGCATGCTATCTGAGACTGGGCGCAAAATGCGTGAGACGCAGCGCGGGGCAGGATAATCGGGGCGCTGCCCGACACGACCATCTTGACGCCCTTCAGGCCGCGACGGATCAAGCTGTCGAGGAATGTGCGCCAGTGGACTTCTGCTTCGGTCAGGGCGACCGAGACGCCCAGTATCCGCCGGCGGCCGTCAGCGGTGATGCCGACGGCCACGAGAACGGCGCAATCGATGATTTTGCCGCCTTCACGCACGCGCTCGTACCGGGCATCGAGGATAAGGTAAGGCGTTTCGTCCAGAGGCCGTTCACGCCAGGCGGCAAGCCCAACATCCAGCTTCTCGGCGGCACGGCTGACCTGAGTGGAGGAAATCGCGACTTCCGGACCAAGAAGGGCCTGCAGAACAGTAATGACTTTCCGAGTTGATACACCCTGGACATACATTTCCGCGCAAGCGAGATTCACTGCCTGTTCGGTCCGCGAGCCTTTCTCAAGTGCACTTGGGTAGAAGCCGCCGTTTCGCACTTGCGGTACCTCGAAAGTAAGTTCACCAACGCGCGTCGTTACGGTCTTTGGCTTGTAACCATTGGCATAATCAACCCGTTCCGCCGTGCGCTCGTTAGGCTTTGCATGCAGGTATTGCGCACGCTCCATCTTTGCTGCTTCATTACAAGAATCCGAAGAGCCTCGCCAGCTCCGTCCAGGCCATGCTCCAGTAAGGCTTCAAAAGCACCATCCAGGGGGTGACGTTCAACGCGCATTGCCATGCTATCGACTCCTTCGTGGGTGGGGAAGATGCCTCGAAGAAATCGCCCGTGGTAACTGTCTGCTGAATTTCGCCGCGCAGCCGGGCCTCCCTCCGCTCTTCGGGCGCTAACGCGCCCTCATCACTCCGGGAGGCCCGGCTGCGCAGTATCAGCAAGCAATCAATTGCAGAGTCGAGGAAGCGCGCGGTAGCTTTGCCGTTTGGCGCCACTCCGTTTCACTTCCCCGCTCATCAAACCGGACATGCCGGTTTCCAGCATCCGGCTTTCCGACTGGCTTCTTCCTCACGCACACGACGGCGCATCTTTTCGCCGGTTTAGCTCGGAAACTCCGAGTTCCCCAAAGATGCTACTCCATGAAAACCGACGACACCCCCGCGTTGGCAACTTGTGCCGGCGCGCCAAGAAATGTCGTACTTGGTCACAGACGTAGTGATTAACCGCTTTATATGGCTTCTGCACAGAGCCATAGTTGAAATATGACGACCAGCATCGTAATTTTATATTAAGCTGGTCACACACTTCATCCCATGGAGTGTTGTGATTTCTCTGCAAGATAGCCCTTACATTCTCCTTGACGCGGTTAACACTCTTCGCAGAAGGGCTGGCGCTTGTGTATACCTGCCCGGTCTTCCAATACCTGGATGGGCCCAAAGCTATACCCAAGAAAGTCAAACGTTTCCTTCCTGGCGTCCCTTAGCGACGTTTTCTTCTCGTTGAGTACAAGATGAATCCGCCCGAGACACTCCTTGGCCCACTCCAGCGCCGGCTCGGCCATTCCCCGACTCAGGATAACGAAGTCGTCCGCATAGGATACGATCTCCGCCTGAAATCGGGTGCCGCAGTCCCGTATCTGCCAGTATTTCAACATTCGGTTCACGTAAATATTGGCTAGCAAAGGACTGATGACACCACCTTGAGGAGTTCCGCAAGTCCTTGCAGCTCCACCAGTTAGTCGTTTGCCACCATCCTGGCCGATCTCTTCGACCGGCGCTTTCAGCCAGAGCTTGATAAGCTCCAGCATCGCGCCATCCACAACGCGACGGGCTACGGACTTAAGTAGCGCGTCATGTGGAATCGTGTCAAAATATTTGCTCAGATCCGCGTCTACGACATCAGTGTAGCCCTGGATCAACAGCGAGTGGACACGTTTGATCGCGTCTCCAGCACTCCGCCCAGGTCTGTAACCGTACGCATTAGGCTCGAAATCTGCCTCGAAGATCGGCTCCAGCACCATTTTTGCTGCCATCTGGGCGACCCTATCACGAAGAGTCGGAATGCCCAACGGCCGCTCACCTCCCCCCGGCTTCGGAATCATGACCCGTCGCACAGGTTTTGGGCGGTACTGCCGCGTCCGCAACTCAGTCTGGAGACCCGCCAACCACTCGTCCACGCCTTCCGCTTCAATCATTTCGATACTGACCCCATCCACTCCAGGGGCACCATGATTTGCCCGTACCAGCCTGTATGCATGGTGTAGTACATCAGTTCGGTAGACTTTGTCGTACAGCGAGTAGAAGCGGAAGTTTGGCTCCGCCTTCGCCTTGAGGTATAGCCCTTGCTGAAGCTTCCTGATTTGTTCAGGCGTTGCTAGACTCATCGTCAATCACCTCCTCATCTGCTTCTTTGAGACCACCAGAAGTCAGGACCCTTCCCTCCGTCGGCGTTGACCGACTTCACCGGTACTATGATCCTGTCCGACTCCCGCCAGTTTCCGGCGCCCAAGACAGCGCCGTTGAGGCCGCGACCCCCGATCCCGACGGGTCTCCCACGTTACCCGGAACACCTTTCCGACGTGCCATCGCCAATACCCCGGCGGGCGAAGTTGGGAGGACAGATGGTTAGTAGTGCCCAGCTTCCACAGCCTTCCCCTTTCTGTAGGAGGGTCGGCGCCCGCGTATTCACTTTCGAGGCCTGCTCAGCGTTCACTCACGTTATGGCCCGCACAGATCGCTCGACCGCCCAAGGCGGCCTTTATCACGGGGCTTCAGTCCAACCAGTTATACCAACGGCCCCAGCGAAAGACTCGTTATCTGAAGTTTAGGTTGCGTTAGGGTACTTTTTACGATTCGCTGTGTTTGGGAGTTTGAGCGGAGGCGGCGATGGTAGTGGCGATCACGCGGCAGGAGCTTGATGCGGATGGGCTTCGTCGGGAAGCGGTGCGGTGTGCCGACGCTTCGGCGGCGCGGCGACTTCTGGCCTTGGCCCAGGTGCTGGACGGAGCCTCGCGGGAGGCGGCGGCTCGCGCGGCGGGCATGGATCGGCAGACGCTGAGGGACTGGGTTCACCGGTACAATGCCGAGGGCTTGGATGGTTTGCGAGACCGCCCTCACCCCGGCCCCTCCTCGCGGTTGAGTCCTGAGCAACTCACCGAACTGGCGGCGATAGTTGAGGCCGGGCCGAACCCCGATCAAGACAAGATTATCCGGTGGCGCCGGGTTGATCTGCAAAGGGTGATCGCAGAGCGCTTCAAGGTAACGCTGCATGAACGGTCGGTTGGCAAGATATTGAGAAAGCTCAAGTTCCGCAAGATGACCGTCCGTCCCCAACATCCGAAGAGTGATCCCGACGCCCAAGAGGCTTTTAAAAAAAGTTTACCAGCGAATTGAGAGAAGTTCTTCTGTCAAATACCGCTCTTCAGGGTAAACCGATCGAAATCTGGTTCCAAGATGAAGCACGGGTCGGTCAGCAAGGCACGCTGACCAGGATCTGGGCTCGGCGTGGGACGCGGCCACGCGCGCCACGCGACCAACGCCGGACCTCGGCCTATATTTTCGGTGCCGTCTGTCCCGAGCGCGGCACCGGTGCCGCCGTGATCGTGCCGCGCGCCAACACCGACAGCATGAACCAACATCTCGAAGAAATCGCCCACTGCGTGACCCCCGGGGCTCACGCCGTTGTCCTTCTTGATCGTGCCGGCTGGCACGTTGCCAAGGACCTCGATATCCCAGAAAATATAACGCTATTTCCGATTCCGCCATATTCGCCAGAACTCAACCCCGTAGAAAACATTTGGCAGTTCCTTCGTCAGAACAAGCTCGCCATTCAGGTTTGGGATGACTACGAGTCCATTGTGAAGTCTTGTTGCGATGCCTGGAACTGGCTCATGAGCATGCCAGAGCGTGTCACCTCAATTGCGGATCGCCAATGGGCAAAACCGGTCAATATCTAGGGCCGTTGGTATAAATCGTGGACCCCACCGTCACGGCCATGGGAGTGGCCGCCGAAACCGGAATCAGGGCGCCGTTCAGGGCATGTCCCGCACCTCCGATAAGCCACCGACATCCCCAGCGCCGAGATCATCCCGCGAGCGGGCGCCAGAACGGTCTTCAGCATCGTTACGAACGCCTGACGCAGGCAAGCAGGCTCGTCTTCAAGTACCCCCGCAGCACGATACACCAACACCGTATGAAACAGGCCAATTCTGCCTTAAAAAAGAAATCCTATTCCGGTTAAGTTATGACGACGTTGCTTCATTTCTGGATTTTCTTCGAACGAAAAGGTGATCGTCAGACCATCGTAAGTCTGCCCAGACAGGACAATGTATGAACCATCTGTGTTTATCGGAGCCGTTACTTCCAAATGGCCTGCGGATAACCAGTGGATGAGCGGTCGGTCTTCAAGGTGATTGGTCTGGCTATGTCGGATTACGACCCCGTCGGCCTCGTTATTATTTTGTTGTAATGTCTTTGTAAGATATTCCTCTTCCTGAGATTTTACCACAAATACTGCGTCCACGATTGTTGTCTTAAAAAATAAATTATCCAATCTGTATCTATGACAGACTAAAGCAACCCATGATCGGTCTGGGGAAGCTTTGCGTTCCACAATATTATTTGTATCTATTAAGGGATTTAATGTCGTAGTAAGCTCCAGAGCTAACGAACAAATGCAATATAGAGATGCGATTCCTGCAAATCGTAAGGACCATTGAATTGCCAATGATGTCGCAACGACAATATAAATTATTTTTTGCATGGCAATACACCCACATTTTGCCGTTTTATCGAGGGAATGTTCGCAGTTAATAAAAACAGCGCCAACTGTCTTCAGGATGTTGGGAGTTAAAATCATCTGGTTCTCCGGAAGTTTTATTACGACGCTGTTGTTTTTGATATTCTGTACGTTCAAATACGACTTGAACTTTTACACCATCGTAATTCGTCTTAAAAAGATTAGCATAAGAGTTGTCAGTGAGCGATATTTCGAGCATATCTGATGTCACCCAACGTAAAAGCGGTCGCTCCCTTAAATCATCTTTTTCGATGGAAAGTATTGTGGATTCCGAATTGCTACAAGATTCTACGGTTGATACGAGCTTATTTTCATCATCGGGGCGCACCACACTTACGATAAGTTCCTGTACGATACCTTGGTATCCAAAGCTCGATTGCGGCCAGCAATCGAGAACCACTCCATGCGTACGCCCATCAGGGGAAACACTTCTCGATACAATAGATGTACAGAATAAATTATTTTTATCTGGCAAGTCAAAGAGTATTGCAATCATTATAATGATCGATACGCCGCCAATGACTTCCAATACAACCCATACAAGTAAATCTATATACAACAGAAACTGTCTGAAGGCACGCAAGATAAAATGGTATGTCAGCATATTGCTTCCTCGTTGTTAAAATCAAACTATTAATAGTTATCTCGATAAGTTCGGCCGTCCACATCAAAGTTCATATTTCTTGCCATTCTCTCTGGTATGGTTAATCTCCTGTTCGCTAATGAGCACCCGCTTGCAGAAGATTACTTAATGTCTTGCCAGAATTTGTTGCCTGTATCATCTGCCGATGTGTTGTACACATCGGCAGATGATACGAAGCGAGGGCACTTCCGACCATCACCTAAACAAGGTGATGATGTCAAGAAACTTTTGCTATTAGCCGATCACAATCGGTTATGGTCAGCAGATGGGCCAATTCGGTGGCTACGATACAGCTTGTAGCCGATATGGGTATTCTCGACATTTCTCTTAGCGAGATTCTTGTAAGTCTCATCCATTGTCTCCTTAAAGCTAGAGTAGAGTCCAGCGTAAGTATTTTGCATTGTGAGCAACTCGCCTTCTGGAATTCCGGCCGCAGCTGCATATAGGCCGATAGCAATTGTCGCTCCGTCTCTCAATGACTCATTGAAGTTGGGATTCCTCTGTAAATCCCAATCATGACCTATCCGAAACTTAAGCAGGTCAGATAGCTGCGTTAAGCTATTACTCGCGAGTCCCATATCCACGAAGAAATGAGGGTCAGACAGCCGTGGAATCATTACAGGTCTTCCAGATGCACCGATAACAGGCTGTCCTTGGTCGTCGAGCATAGGAACTGGTTCACTATTAAAGATAGAGGCTAAATCGAAATATCCCTCTCCCGTCTTGTACAGCTTTATACCTGACATTGACGCCTCCTGAAACCGGGATGCGGAGGCCGGTTCAATGGGATTATGGACCAATGCCTGTGATCGCTCTTGACCAGTTCCACCCGGACCACGGCCCTGAGGACGGTCCCCCGCGGCCAGCCCTGTCTGCCCCGTCCCAACCACAGCGGCTGTCGTCCCAACCGGGGCTGCGAACTGCGCCGGCATGGCGGCTGCGGCCTTGTCTGCCAGCCGCTCGCGCACCCA
>Ga0302189_10001037_pt1 | contig 23989 bp, 35 predicted proteins | sample II_Bog_E2_2_FD_194551 | JGI IMG/M metagenome (GOLD analysis project Ga0302189, IMG submission 194551) | Peat permafrost microbial communities from Stordalen Mire near Abisko, Sweden - II_Bog_E2_2 | ecosystem: Environmental > Terrestrial > Soil > Wetlands > Peat | place: Sweden: Abisko...
GGTTTCCTCCCTGGAGGCTTGTCCAACACCTGCCCCTTAGCCTCACCGGGCTTGGACGCCTCAGCGCGCACCGGCAGGTGTCGGACAACCCTTAACCCAACCGGACGATGGCGAGCGACGGCTATCGGCAACGCCATCACGGATGCTCTTTCCGGGCAGGTACATCCTCAAGATAGTTCTCGGCGAAGGATTCAAGTGGATGATCATTTCTGCGGCTGACCGAGACTTGCCATACAAGCTGCGGCTTTCTCCCGGAGCTTCTCGACAAATTGGGGATCCGGTGTGATATCGAAACGCACTTTGCCTGGATTGATCAGATCATTGGCCGAAATAGCCCGCTCGTCGAGGAGGGTCAGGCGAATTCGTTCCACCGCAGCCAATTGATCGACAACGGTCTTTGCGTCCGGCGGAAGGGCGAAGCGTCCTGTCATGGCCGACGCATAGTCGTCCCGAAGGCGAACTTGAGCATCACGCAACAGATTCGCCCCCCGGAATGCCTCCGAATAGGCCTGAAATCGGTCATTTTCTATATGGTCGCCAATCTGACTGGCCACGGCGCTTTCCCAAGCCACCGATAGCCAGGCCCCCCTGATGAACGGTGGACCGAATTCGTAGAGCCGAGCAAGTTCTGCCGTGTCGTGCTTGACCAGATTCGTCTGCATTCTGTCGAGGTAGGCCTCAGCGCAAGGCTCCAGAATAGCGAACTGAGTCGCAAACGTGATGTCGTATCCGAGATCAGCACGGAGGCGCACTTCCGCCTGCTCGACTTTGTGCCTCCAATGCAGAAATTCAACAGTCTGCTCCAGGCCTAGTGCGATCAATATGCCGACGACGATGACGCTGATCTCGGATACGAACTCGCGAACCCCATGCAGTGGCTTTGGCTTATGGATATGCATGTCATCCCCGACGTCTTATGAGCATCTGAAATGATCGGGCCAGCTTTCAGCTAGTCACCCGCCTCTTTCCGTCGATTATGAATGGTAGCAGAGCAGCAGCAGCCGGCGTTCGGTGCGCTGAGGCAACCCGATTCCGATGATGGCGGCCATCCACTGCGGAGCAATCAATTTGGTTTAGCAAGCGACTGCAGTTGGCCGAAAGCGGCGGTAGCGTGCTGCCCGGATACCTGTCGTTCGCCGAGGTACGAATCGGGTTTTTGCCAGTTTTGGTTCCGGGTTGACTGCGACGCGTGGCAAACTCTGTAGGCAGCCCCCTCACTCCCACTCAATTGTCTCCGGCACTCATAAGCACCGGAAAATACAGCACTTCTTCTCGGAGCACGCCGGACTTACCGTCAGATCTACCGCCAAACATTTCCGCTTGAGGGCGATAGACGGCGATAGATCCCGATTGGCAACGACTGACAGCGAGAATCCACGCGCTCTCATCGCTTGTGTGTTCAATTATGATGTTCATTTTGATGCTAATATACATCTTTTATGATGCCAAGGAGAAAACTGTGAGAACCACCGTGACCATCGACGATGATCTGTTTCAGCGCGCCCTGGAGGTTGCTGACCCCGGTACGGACAAGGCCGACCTGTTTCGGGAGGCTATGAAGGTATTTGTTCGCGTCCAGGCAGGCAAACGCCTGGCCGCGCTGGGCGGAAAGGCGCCGCGTATGAAATCAATTCCGCGCCGCCGGCCTCTTTAGGACACGTCCAATGGGCCTTGTGCTCGCGGATACCTCTGTGTGGGTTGCACATTTCCGTAAGCCGAATCGAGTCCTGCAGACTCTGCTGTCGGCCGACCAAGTACTTTGCCATCCCATGGTCTTGATAGAAATCGCGTGCGGCACGCCGCCGGCACCGCGGGAACGCACATTGACCGACTTGAGGCAGCTGCGCTCAGCTGTCGTCGCCAGCACAGATGAAACACTCGCCTTGATCGAGCGAGAGCAACTTCAGGATTCGGGCTGCGGCGCCATCGATCTGCTACTGCTTGGGTCAGTCCTTTTGACTTCCGACGCCGTGCTTTGGACCATTGATAAGGATCTCCAAGATCTCGCTGCGCGCTTCGATATCTTATTCGACTGAATCCGCTCGCGTGTCGGAGTATTGATGTCCTTCCTGAAACTGCACGACATTTCCTTCCGGATCGTGGCCGTCGCATACCCGATGCCCCTGAAAGACCCACTCACTCTCCGTCGGATCAATACCACCTCCGAGGTTAAGCACCGCGCGCCTCACAGCGGAAATGCTTTCCACGTCAAACACCAGTTTTACCGGTGTTTGAGCCCTGCGAACCGGCGGATCGGCTATGTGAATAGTGGACGCGATGGACGCCGGCACTTGGACGACTACCAGCTGCGATGTGGATGATCCGAGCACCACGTGATCCACGTCCGATTGCTCGATCTCCAGGTGAAAAACTCCTTGATAGAATTCTCGCATAGTCGCAAGGTCCTTGGCGTATAAAACCATCCGCGCGCGCCTATCAAAGGCGTGTATCAGGTCAGTGACCAATGCCCCGTTTATAGACATGCCCGTCAGATTGGCGTCTTCAATCGTTACGCCGGCCAAATTGACGTTTCGGATCTTGGCGCCTGCCAGATTCACATCTACAAATGTCGATCCTTGCAGGTTCACGTCGTCAAATTGGGCGCTTGCCAGACTCGTATTCTTGAACGTCGGCCCGTGCCAGTTCACGTCGTCGAACCGGACACCTGCCAGATTAACATTCGTGAACGTTGACCCTTGCAAGTTCACATCGTCGAACTGGGCGTTTGTCAGCTTTGCGCTCGAGAAACGGGAATCAGTGAGGTCCGCGTCCCGTACGTGAAGGATCTCGCGGGTATTGGTTAGTTCCATTTGGATATTCTCGATATTTCCAGAGCTATTTCGCAGCCTGCCCCATTGTCTTTCGTCCGATATCGACCAATTCGAAGAGGACGCGGCGTGCCCGTTCTATGTCCTTCCGGCCAACGCGGGACGTCAACTCGTTGTCCACCGTGGCACCCGCAGCTGCGAGTACCTTGGCCGCTGCGCGGCCTCGTTCGGTAAGCCCAATCGTCAACTTCCGCCGGTCTTCGCCATCAACCTCCCGCTTCAGGTAACCGCGCATGACCAGGAGGTCGACAAGCTGGCCGGCGGCTTGTTTGGAGATCTGCAGTTCCTGGATCAGCCGACTCAATGGGTGTGCGCCGGTTTCTCGCGCCAGCCCGCCAATCACATAAAGGCCGTTCTTCGGTATGTCGTCATAGCCTGCTGCATCAAGTGCAGCGCGCATCGATGCCGAATACGCCAGGCGTGAGTGACGCAGCAATGCCGGCATCGACACATCAGCGGCTGAACTACGCGGCTTCGTCATTCGGGGAACTTAGCAGCCGACGGGCATCTAGTCAATAATACGGACTATCCCAATATTAGACATTCTGTCGAGGCGCCGCATGTGGAATTTTGCCGGCATGTGCGTGAATGCAGATCAGGGCCGCCTGCGGATTTCGCTTGGCGCGATTGGTGATCAAACTCTAGCCGGGTTTTTGCCAGTTTTGCCCCTAGATACGCCGGTGCGTTCGCGAGGAAGTTGTGGGACCCTGACCGCCATGAAGCCACAGCAGTCTTCTGTCAGCGCGGCGGGTAAAGATCTCGACAAATCCCGAATCCCGGCGATGTGCAATGCCTGCGACGCCTGTATTTGTGGCGTATTTCGCTATCCGGAAAGTCAATTGACGGTATTTCTCGGCGCGAGAATCGCGGGAAAATTTTTACCGTCAGAAATACCGTCAAAAAGTTTCGCTTGGGGGCGAGAGGTCAAAATTATGGCGTAGCAACAACTCTGTTTCTTCAAGGACTTGCGCGTGCAGGCGATAGATCGTGATAGATGCCGAAAGGCCCTTCTCACTCCCACTCAATTGTCGCCGGCACGTATAAGCGCCTGTAACTGTTGGAGCTTTCATAAACGCACAACAAACTTACCGGCAGACCTACCGCCAAAAACCTCCGCTTGGGGGCGATAGACAGCGATAGATGACGAAAGGGTTGGGCTGATTTGGTATCCGTGCGACGCAAATAGCGATCAATGGATCATTCACGGCCGAAAACCCCCGGCAGGTTTCGGGCTCCGTGAAGAACTCGCAATATGAGGGCGCCGTCTTCGAACGGTTCGAAGATAATCAGGTAATTTCCGTGGGCGCAAATCCGTATCGCATCTCCCAGATCCGGGCGTGCGACATAGTGATGCGGTCCGTCGGCGATTTTCTCGCAGTGTTGCCGTATCTCGCCGATGAACGAGACAGCGCGCAAAGGATTGTCGAGCGCGATGTGATCGCCGACCTCCTCCAAGTCAATTTCGGCTTGGGGTGTGAAATGCGCGCGCATTCACTTCGCGCGGTCTTTGGCAATCTTCGCGTACTTCTGCTCCAGACGGTCAAGTACCTCAGCAGCGGGTTTTGGTTTACCGCTGCGGCGGCCCTTTTCGATTTCACCACGTAGACCGTCTAATTCCGCCTGTCGACGCTGCTTATCTTCTTCCAGAAGCCGCAGTCCATCGCGGATGACCTCGCTAGCGGAAGCGTAACGGCCACCGTCAACCTGTTCCTTCACGAAGTTCTCGAAGTGCTCACCGATTGTGTAACTCGAGGGCATGACTCCTTCCCTTCTCCAACTAGAAATATCCGATCATATCACTTAATGCTACTCCTGCGAACCTCAGGTCCTCTGCCGATTGCGCTGGTTGGGCCCGTGTATCAGTACCTTCACGGTCGCCAATGGCACGGTTGGTCGTATGTCGGCGTCCACTTTGAACGCCCGACTGCCGCCGATAGGCGTTGGTCCTTCGAGCGCGTGTGCTTGACAGAATATCATAACGTCGTTATGGTACGAGCATAACAGCGTTACGGAGATTCGATTATGACGATCAGTCAGGGCATGACCTACATTCTCGCTACCGCGCTTGTGGCCTTGTCGGCCCGGGCGGCATTCGCGCCACGAGGCGCCGCTCTCGCTTACGGAGTTCCGCTTCCAGAAGGGACCGCTCCAACCCCCTTCCTCGAGGTGAAAGCGAACCGCGATTTTGTTCTCGCCGGCTTGCTCGTCGTAACTGCATCCGCGAGCCAATCGGTTCTCGCTGGCGCACTTTTCGTTGGAGCGATTGCTCCCGCCGCCGACGCATGGACGGTCTCGCGCCACGGGAAACTTACCGGCACTGCCATTCACCTCGGAACGGTGGCATACCTGATCGTAGCCGGTGCCCTTGCCGCCATGGGGCACTGACATGTATCTCGCGACAGTTCTCTTATGTCACGTGCTTGGTGCCATCGGCATCGGTCTAATCTTCACGCTCCCGCTTCTCGCTAAGACACCCACTGCATCGCATGACGTACTCGTCTTGCTTCGCTTCGGCGCAGGCGCGACGCTCGTATCCGGTATTGTCCTCTGGGTCGTGCTCAAACCGGGTCACCCTCTCTGGCTCGAGGTTTCTTCGGCGTTATTTTTCGCCGTGATTTTATTGATTGCGGCTGTGCTCGAACCGGCTATTGTCCGCAGCTCGGATGAACCGAAGATGCATGGCCGCATTCGTTGGGCCGGCATCACCTCATCGGTGCTCGTCCTCTGCATTGCCGCTCTCATGGTTTTGCGGCCGGGTGAGTCGTGACAACCGTCTCAACATCACAACAAAAGCTTCGTGGAACGTCTCGCGAACATATTATTGACGTAAGCCGGGGCATTATCGAGGACGAAGGTCTTGAGCGTCTCACCATCCGTCGGATCGCCGAGACAATCAATCGAACTCAACCGGCGGTGTACCAGCACTTCGCGAGCAAAGACGAGATTCTCGCTGCAGTGGTTGTGGAGGGCTTTGTCGCCCTCGTCGAGAGCTTGAAGCGCGCCGCAAAAGGGGAGAAAGCGTCGCTTACTGCGATCGCTAGCGCCTACGTTCGTTTTGGACTGGAACGGCCCAAACTTTACGAGGTCATGTTCGTGGCGCCGCCTGTAATTGATTTCGCTGTCTCCGCTACGCCGATTCCGGCTCAAATCGCTTTTCAAATCTTTGCAACTGCGGTCGTAGAATCCGGCCGTGATCCGACCCAAGTCGGCACGGTGACCGAAGTAGTGTGGGCGGCTCTCCACGGATTGGTTATGTTATCGATCACAAATCGCTTGCGGCCGGGTCGAGCTTTGCACCGCGCCCGTCTTGAACAACTTACAGCGGCGATCGTCGCGATGACAGAGCTAACGTAGGCCTAAGTGACAACCGAGGTGTGCAAAATGGTTACTCTACATTCAGGTTCAAAGGAGACATCCAAAATGATGCGCGTTCTATTCGTTGGCCAGATCCCGGAGACCGTGGACTATAGCGATCCAGCTTTACCGCCGGGCTTGAACGCGGAGAAAATTTATGCCGGCATCGACGTCGCGGCAGCCAAGATCGCAGAGAAAGGTTGGCTTGGGGATATCTGCAACATCGCACCGGACGACGGCGGTATCGCCACGCTCGAGAAGCAACTGGCGACCACAACCTACGACTGCGTGGTCGTTGGCGGCGGCTTGCGGCTACCGCCCAAGGGTATGTTGATGTTCGAGAAAGTCGTCAACAGTATTCACAAGACCGCACCCGGTGCCGCGATCGCTTTCAACACGCGTCCGGAGGACACGGCCGAGGCCGCAGACCGATGGGTGTAGGAAAGTCTCGCGCCGGTCGTAGGCTAAATGGTTTATGCCCGGCGGACGCCCAACTTCCTCCACCCGAGACCAGGGACAAAATCCCGGTGGCCACCCCCTCGGCGTGCGAGGTCCACCGCCAGTGGATCGATAGCCAGCTCGTGCTCGGGCGCAACGCCACGAGCTTCTACCAGTGTTGCTGGCTGTTGAGACGCGCCCCGGCGTCTCTGAACAGTTCGCGTAGGTGCCATTAGGTTTTTGCCAGTTTTGCCCAGAAACCCGGGGTTCCCCATCTCTGCCGACCGTGCCAAACTAGAGAAGCGCCTTGGTCCGGTCACTCCCACTCAATTGTCTCCGAGACCTTTAAGCCATTGTTTCTGTTGGCGGAAATATTCCCCACGCCACAATTTACCGTCAGATCCGCCGTCAAAAATGTCCGCTTGAACCCGAATGATGCCGATAGACGGCGAAAGGGCCGAAGGAATTCGACAGCCACGGGTTTCGTACCGCGTAGCCGATGTCGCCCACAGATAAGGATTTGCGACAACGGTCATCGGCCTCAACGAGTCGACTTAACAGTGCTCAATTTGGCGGCTAGCTCGAATGGGCATCATTGAACCGTTGACGCTGGCCAACGACTGCTTGGCGCCACCGGTTGGGGTAGAAACGATTGGGCGCGAGCGTTCGGGTGCTCGCGCCACAGTCTCACTCGTGCCGGCTCAAGACCTGCTTCCAGGACCACAGTGAGGCAAGGCCAAGCAGACCCGCAGCAATGCCGAACGCGATGCGCGCAACCGAGACGCCACCGCCCGTGCTCACGGCCGCGCGGCCTACGCCGGCTCCCACGCTGAATCCAGAGGCCTGGCCAAAGAAGGCGATCCAACCGAACATGACCGCCATGGAGGTCACCACCAGGGCGCCCAGCGCGTGATAGAGGCGGCTGCCGGTCGCGACCCACTGGCCAATCAGCACGCCACTGGCCGCGAGAAGTACACCCACGCTGATGCCGAAGGCGCGTCCTTCGGCGGCAGCATTTGAAGCGGAATTCAGCTGCTCGAGTCCGAGCCCAAGGAGCAAAAGGCCCCCGCCAGTGAGCACAACGGCGATGGCCCGGCGCGGGCCGCGGCCGATCGTGCCGTAAGGCACGTCCGTCAGCGCTTCACCCCTTTCGACCCGTCGACGCCGGAGCCAGGTCGCAACGACGAACGCGGGTACGATCGAAAACGCGGTCCCAACGACACCGGTAACGAGCGGCAAGGTCCATAACGGAGCGAAGGCGTCAACGCGAGCGCCTTCGGGATGATCGGGTTGGTAGAGCACCTGCAGATGCTCTCCGATTGGGTACGCCGATTCCGGGCCCGACACGTCCGACGTTACAACATACGTGCGCCCGTCCCTGGCACTGAACTGGAGCACAGGCGCATACGTGGCAGCGCCACCCTTCATGTGTCCCACCTGTCGGCCCGCGACGACGGTTCCGTCCGCACTTGATCCGGAGAAGATCAGAACGGCACGCTGTACCGTCGACCCGACGGCGATGGTGAGCAGCACCAGGCTGGCGACTGCGAAACCCCCGACGAAGCCGTAGACGACAATACGTGCACCGATGGATGGCATCATTTTAAAAAAGATAGAATCAGTGATGAAGTAGCACTGTGTTCGTGACCCAAGGCGGCGCCCTTGACGCGACTAGCATACCCGCAGAGAGCTATGCCAGTATTTTGGTGAGCGGATCCCAGTAATGCTCTTGCCATCCCGAGGCCAAGTGCTCGGCTGTTCCTTTCGGAAATCCGGTGTGGTCAAACACAATGGTGGTTGCTCCCGCTTGCTCGGAAAGCTCAAACCGGGCGACGGAGTACAGCCCGCGTGGCCAACTGAGAACGCGCCACGCTTGGACAATGCGTTCGTTCGGCACCAGTTCGAGTTGGCGGCCGACGATGTATCCGTCGAACACCGAAAATGCTCCGCCCGCGTGCGTACTCAACTTTGTAGGGTGTTGCATGTTGGCCTGCGTGTCGGCCTTCATGACGCCGCTCAGCCGCACGATCCTGTCGAACTGCTCTTCAACTGTGAGCGCCGCATAGACGCGGCTGCGGTTGGCGGCAAAGGTCCGCCTCTGGTGGATGGCTTCCTCGCTGCTCGAAATTTCGGGATTCGACTCCGCAAGCGCCACGCTGCTGCGTGCAGTAACTCCGGCTATGACAAGTGCACCCTCGGTGATGAATTCTCGGCGCGCGATACTCTGCCGAGAGGCTGTGGACGTTGATTCAGTCGGCATACTCCCTGCCTCGCATTCTTTGAGATACCAGTGACTTGCATTATGACACCATATGGTTTCATATACAAGCATGGGTGAAATCCGTGTCAATTGAAGTCCGCAACAAATCTAAGTCGAGGGAGGATCGCCTGGACGCAATTCTGCATGCCCTGTCCGACCGAACTCGCCGGAAATTGTTGAGGCGGTTGGCAAATGGCCCTGCGGTGGTTGGAGAGCTCGCCAAGCCCATTGCGATGACGCGAGTGGCCGTGTCCAAGCATCTGCGGGTGCTGGAACATGCGCAGCTCATATCCCGGACCATCGACGGCCGCGTGCACCGGTGCGCTGTGCGACCTGAAGCATTGCAGGAAGTGGAGCAGTGGTTGACGAGCTACCGGGCCTTTTGGATCGAGAAGCTCGATGCACTGGCTCGATTCGCGGAAGAGCGTACTCGGGTAAGCCGGTAGGAGGCATACGCGACCATGAATGAACCGCCCAGTGATCCTGCAGTAAGGAAGCTTGCCGCAACACTGGTGGTGCGACGGCTCATCAATGCCACACGCGAGAAGCTCTTCGCGGCATGGACCCTGCCCGAGCTCTTTGTGCAGTGGTGGGGTCCGCAAGGTGTCACATGCCCCACCGCGGAGATCGACTTACGAGTGGGCGGATCCTACCGCCTTGCCAACCGATTCCCCGACGGGACCATGGTTTGGATCGCAGGAGTATTCGAAGTGATCGAACCTCCCCATCGCCTGACCTACACCTGGAAATTGGAATCCCAGAATGGACCGCCCGAGCGCGTCACGGTGTGCTTTGAATCGCGGGGTAACGCCACGGAAGTGGTCGTTACGCACGAGAGAATTCCCGACGACGCGGTGCGCAAAAGCCACGAACGCGGCTGGTTTGGCTGCCTCGACAGCTTGGTGAGATTTGCCGAGCAGCCGAGCACCCGATGACCGCTTTGGCGCAGGCAATTAGGGCAGGCAATAAACTGCTGGCCGATAACGGCGACAGCGCCTTCACCAATACCGGCCGTAAGCCCCTTTTGGCAGCCAGCTCAATATCCGGACTGGCAGATGAGGTTCTTTGGCGTAGGCGCGAATCGCGTTTTTGCCAGCTTCACCCATAGTGTCCGCGGTTATGGCTTGACTGCAAACCGTGGAAATATCTGTGGCCAGGTCCCTCACTCCCACTCAATTGTCTCTGGCACTTATAAGTACATGAAATAACAGTAGTTCTGCCTAGGGTACGCCGGACTTACCGTCAAATCTACCGCCAGAAAATTCCGCTTGAGGGCGATAGACCACGATAGATGCCGAAAAGGTCTAGGGACTTTAGCAGCCTGCCGGACGCGCACGTGGAAGGTCAGCCGCTCACCGGCTTCGAAACGCCACGTCATTGCAACCTGTATCCTATCAGGATACAATATCGCGTGATAAAGACATTCCGTCACGGCGGGCTTGAGCGCTTTTATCGCACGGGCTCCAAAGCTGGCATCCAGCCCAAGCATGACAAGAGGCTGCGCACGCAACTGACCGCTCTCGATGCCGCGACAAAACCGGGGGACCTTGCGGTGATTCCAGGCTGGCGCCTTCATGAGCTAAAGGGCGATCAGGCGGGTCGCTGGTCGATCACCGTGAACGGGAACTGGCGACTTACATTTAGATTTGAGGGCACGGACGTCGTGCTGCTCGATTATGAGGACTATCACTAGGAGATGCGGCATGAGTCAGATGCACAACCCTTGCCATCCCGGGGAAGTGCTCAAGGAAGCCTTGAGCGAGATCAGCGTCACGGATGCGGCCAAACGCTTGGGAGTCGGCCGCGTGGCGCTCTCGCGCCTGCTGAACGGGGCCACCGGCATCAGCCCAGACATGGCGCTGCGCCTGTCCAAGGCCCTCGGCACTTCGCCGGAATTCTGGTACGGCATGCAGGTCAACTTCGACCTATGGCAGGCCAAGAAGAAGTTCCGCGGCAAGGTGCGCCCCATCGTCCAGGGTCCGATCTCGGCAGCCTGAACTGCCCTGGGTTACGGGAGAGCCCAGCGCTTGCATCAAGTCACGGACCCGCCGCCGGTGAAAGGAGCGGACCAGGATGTGAAGTATCTGTCGTGTAAAGCAATCTGTGGTTGTAGGTGCAGCAATCCGCTGGCGCTACCCGATTCGCTCCCAGGTCAACGTTCGAATAACGGGAGTCCCGTTCCATGAGGCAGTCTCGAGCTTGATGCCGAGGGAGTCGCCCGTTACTGTCATCGTCCGAGAAATGGTTGCGCCGACATTTGCCTTGCTGAGGGCACCAAGCAATGTCTGCGTCACGACCCCCGTTGCGTCGTCAACAGCATACTTGCCGAAATATGCGTCGTAGCCGCCAACCGCCTGAGTGTTGTTCTTGGCAATAGCGAGTCCTTCCGCAACACTCTGGTCGCGATTGGGATTCATGAACTGTGCCGCGAAGTTCCCTGTCCGATCGTAGAACAGCAACGCAATGGGCGCAGAACCGAGGGCCGGGTCCGGAACCTCTTTTCCCGCGCCGTCAACATCAATCCGCGAATGCAAGCGCCAGGTTCCCGGCAATCGAGCCGAAAGGACCAGACTGTCAATCGAAGCAATACTTGTCATGGAAAACTCCAGCGCATCGCGGAAGGACATCTGCCGACTTGGTAACTACTGCAGTGGGCCGTTTCGTGCAAGAAATGACCACTTGATGCCATTTTCGCGGCGACGTTAGGAGACGGCAAGGGGCAGATCTGAGATGTCCAGGGGAATTGTTTGGTCGCCCCGTTACCCGCTGCAGAGTGCCGTGCCTCCCTCGCCGCCTCTACCGGATCTCTACCGCCTAGTACTCGAATGTCCACCACCGACTGTCTCCGGGGGTCCTCCCATAACGCAGCTCACGATTCTCACCACGTTGCGGTGAACGGATCTTACCGGGTCAGGAGCCACGGTCACCAGTCGACGCATCGGCGCCGGACCCTTTCCAACGCCCTCACGGGCATAGCCTTTGCGCAACGGCTACGGATCGGTTACCAGTGAGTCAATTTGACATCGCCGCTTCGTAAATGCCATGGAACTACTTGAGCGCGAACAATTTCTTGCGGATTTGCACGGGTGGCTCGCGTCCACAGTCGCGCGCAGCGGGAAGATTGCGTTCATAGGTGGCGAGGCGGGGATCGGCAAGACCGCGTTGCTCCATGAGTTTTGCATTCAACAGCGCACCGCTCGGGTGTTGTGGGGGGGGCGTGTGACGCTCTGTTCACACCGCGGCCTCTTGCCCCAATTTACGACATTGCGCGCCAGACCCAGGGCACCCTGCTGGCGGCGCTCAGCGCTGGAGCGACCCGTGACGGAATCTTCAGCGCCGCGCTAGAAGAGCTCGAGAGACCGGACGCAACGCTGATCGTCTTCGAGGATATGCATTGGGCGGAAGAGGCGACCCTCGATCTGCTCAAGTTTCTGGGCCGCCGAATACACCGAACGAAAACCCTAATTTCAGTCACGTACCGCGATGACGAGGTGACCTCCCGATCAGAATCAGGCCTGAGGGCGAAGATCTCTAATTCCCGAAGCCCGGCGATGCGCAGTGCCTGCGGTGCGTTTATTTGCAGTGTTTTTCGCTTTCGATCAGATCAATTGACGGTATTTCCTGGCGCGGGAATCGCAGGAAAACTTTTACCGTCAGAAATACCGTCAAAAACTTTTGCGCGGGGGCCAGAGGTTAAAATTGCGGCGTAGCACCAATCTTGGTTCTTTAAGGAGTTACGCGTGCAGGCGATAGATCGCGATGGATGCCGAAAGGCCCTGGTCACTCGCACTCAATTGTCTCCGGCACCTGTAAGCACATGAAAGATATTGCCTTCTTTTCGGGCCGCACTGAATTTACCGTCAGATACACCGTCGAAAACACTCGCTTGAGGGCGATAGGTGGCGATAGATGACGAAAGGCTCTACGAACGTTTGAATTCGTTCAAAGACAAATTCAGGCAAGGGGCGACTACAGAGCGTCGTCGAGACCTTTATCTAAGCGCCCGGGCAAATGATCTGGCTCGGCGTCGTGCTCCTTCTCGGCGGAGCGATCGGGAGGGTCGGGAGAATTCCCTCGCGTTTGTTGTTGCCGTAATTTCAGCCAGTCTTCACGGCCCTCCGCTCGCAAATCCTCGAGGGTCTCTGCCGAACCTTTCTGCTGTCGCTGCTTCAACCAGTCCTCGCGCCCCTCCCTCCTGATTTGCTCAAGTTCATTTTGAGAACTCTTGGCGGCAAAGGACGCACTTTGGTGATGATCGATCTGTTGGCTCTGGCTACTTTCGCGTAAAGCATCGACATCGATAAGATCTTGTGCTCGACCAGCCGCAAGCTTTGCAATCAATAGATCCTGTCGCGAGATAAAGGGCACGGACAAATCATCGTCTATTTGTACATCAACTCGCCGGCTCCATGCTTCATCAAATTCAACGCCGGTGATTTTCGGCATGATGTCAACCATCACTGGCGGCGTACCCATGCGAAAGAAGTTGTCGGGCTCGGCGAAGTCCTTGGCGCTCAAGCCTTCGATTGGAGCTCCAAACTTTGCGAGCGCGGCATATACGGCTTTGCTGTTTTCAGCATCAGCGCCAATCAAAATGTCCAGATCTTTGGTAGCACGAGGCTGGGCATGAAACGAAACCGCGTATCCGCCGACAATCAGGTATCTAACCTGTCCGGCGTTGAAGGCTGACAACAGTTCTTTGAAGTCTTGGTGCATCAGCGGCCTGCCTCTTCATCGCATACAGGTCAAGGTTGAGGTCCATGACTGCGCGAATGCGATCACGTCCTGGCAAGCGTTGCCAGGCACGATATTCGTCAGACTTCATCGCCTTCAGGCTGTCGAACCGTGTGATGGTCTTATCCATCAGGCGAAGCTACCACATACTACTGTCGGCCACACTTCGAGAACCCAAGCCCCGAAATCGACCTGGAAATTTTGGAGCGGGGTTTTTGCCAGTTTTGCCCTGGTTTCCGAGGTTACGCATTGACTGCGACTCGTGGCAAACTCTGTAGGCAGCCCTCGTCACTCCCACTCAATTGTCTCCGGCATGTATAAGCGCTTGAAAATGCGAGACATCTTTGCAGGGCACGGGAAATTTACCGTCACATCTACCGCCAAAAACTTCCGCTTGGGGGCGATAGACGGCGATAGATGCTGAAAGGGATAAAGGCGCTTTCTTAGCATCGATGGGAGTTCAATCACCAGGGCGCGGCTTGTGCTTGTGGTAAACGCAAGCGAGCTTGTTTCCGTCGGGGTCGCGGACATACGCGACGTAAAATGTCGGCTCGTAATATGGACGCGTGCCAGGCGCCCCTTCATCACTGCCGCCGTTCTCTAGTGCCGCGGCGTGGAATGCTTGCACCTGGACCTCATCCTTGGCACGGAATGCGATCATCGTGCCATTCCCGTCAGCAGGTGCCTGGCCATCGAACGGGCTGCACACCCAGAAACCATACCCCTCGTCGTAGGACCCTCCCCACCCTGCCCACCCGTCGCTCCAGTTCGGGGCACGACTGACTCCCAATGCGCTGAATATTGCGTCGTAGAATTTGATTGCCCGCTGCATGTCCGAAGTACCAACCGTCGAATAGAGGATCATTTTTTAACCCTTCACTACCGCGAACTATCTGGTCGCGACGGCAATCTTGTCACAGCCAAAAAGTGTGAACTGTCAATGCAGCGGCTTGATTACAGTCAATACGTCGCGAAATGCAACCGCCTGAACCTGCTTGGCAAGAGGAAATGTCTGGTCTCCAGCATGGACGACGGTCAGCGACTTGAGCTTCAGATCATGCATCGCCGAGCGCATCGAGGGTGTCAGTGTCGGAGCGACCGTGCGCTTGACCTCGAAACCCAGCCTTAGTCCTCCACGTACTACCAGCAGATCCAGTTCGGCACCCTGATGGGTTCGCCAGTGATAGGTCTCCTCTGGAGAAACGCCCAACTGTTGCACCAGCTGATCGATGATGAAACCCTCCCAGGATGCGCCGAGCTTGGGATGCCCCTCGATGTCCCGCTTGGTGGGAAGATTCAGTAGTGCGTGAAGTAACCCGGAATCCCGGACGAAAATCTTGGGCGACTTTACTTGTCGCTTTCCAAGGTTCTCGTGCCAGGGCTTCAGCTGCCTCACGACCAGTGCGTCGGTCAGTTTGTCGAGATAGTTGCGTACGGTGGTATCCGCCACGCCGAAGGAACGACCGATTTCGGATGCGTTCCATAGTTGGGCGTGGTGATGCGCAATCATCGACCAGAAGCGACGCATGGTATCCGCGGCAACATTTACTCCAAGCGCCGGCAAATCGCGCTCTAGAAAAGTCCGGATGAAGGATTGCCGCCATTCCATGCTTTCGCGGTCAGAGCGCGAGAGGAAGGATTTAGGAAATCCGCCGCGCACCCACAAGCGATCTGCATGCTCGAAACTCACTTCCCGTACCGCCAAACCCGGAAGCTCGTAGTAAGCAATCCGCCCTGCTAGGGATTCGGAACTCTGCCTGAGCAGATCAGGTGCTGCACTCCCCAAAACAAGAAACCTCGTGCGGACCGGTTTGCGATCCGCCAGGACACGCAATACCGGAAACAGCTCCGGGCGACGCTGCACTTCGTCCAGGACAACCAAGCCCTTGGGTTCCTGAAGTGCAAGCATCGGATCGGCCAGCCGAGCGAGATCCGAAGGATTCTCCAGATCAAAGCGACTGATGTGATTGCTCAGGGTGGGCGCTATCGAAGCTGCCAGTGTCGTCTTCCCGACTTGTCGCGCCCCCAGAATCGCGACCACGGGAAATCGCCTCAATAGGCCGGTGATCTGCCGCGCATGCAATTCGCGATCTATCATGGTCGAAGCTTACCATGAAAAATCGGTTTTTAATACCGAATATTCATGGTAACTTTTTTATAACAATAAATCTAATCAACAACTTATGACTGGTCACTCCCACTCAATTGTCTCCGGCAGGTATAAGCAACTGAATGACAAAGATTTCGTGTCGGGGCGTTCAAATTTTACCGTCATCTGTACCGTCAGATAATTCCGCTTGGAGCCGATAGATGGCGATAGATGCCGAAACCTTGCGGAAGCACTACTGCAATGCGTACCAGGTAGAGCGACCTCCCCCGTGGCGCACGAGCAAGCGCTTTTCGACCAGGCTACTGAATGTTGCCTTGAGCGTATTTGCGCTTGCGCCATGCTCACGCACCATGTCACGCGTCGTAACCCGGCCATGGTCCCTGGCGTAGTCAAGAATCTTCACGGCCAGATCGCTCAACGTGATAGCGGATTTCTCGCGCTCAACCTTGGCGGCAAGACGACGTTTCTGCTGCTGCAACGCCCGGAGAAAGAACAGCAGCCATGGCTGCCAATCTGGTGTGTTGGTGCTCAGCGTGCTCTGCGTCTGCCGCAGGGCAAGGTAGTATGCTTCCTTGCTGTTCTCGATCACGCTCTCAAGCGAACTGTCGGGCACATACGCATAGCCTGCCTGGAGCAGCAGCAGTGTTGTCAGAAGCCGGCTCAGCCGGCCGTTTCCATCCTGAAACGGATGAACCGCCAGAAACACGACTGTGAAGACCGCGACGATCAGCAGCGGGTGCTGTTTCTTGTTTGCCCGTACATCTTCGAGCCATGCCAACAACTCATGCATACGCCGTGGCGTGTCGAAAGGCGTCGCCGTCTCGAACACGATGCCGATCATCTTGCCATCGGGATCGAATGCAGCAACGTCATTTCGGAGTGTCTTGTATTCGCCGCGATGACGCTCGTCCTTCTCGCTGTAGCGCAGAAGATCGCGATGCTGCTGCTTGAGGTGGCGCTCTGTAAGGGGAATGTCGGACCATGACTGGAACACCGTCTCCATGACCTCTGCGTAACCCGCAACTTCCTGCTCGTCACGGGTCGCAAAGGCTTTGATATTCAGCCGTCCCAGGAGCGCTTCCAAGACCGGAAAAACATGGTGCTGCCAGCGGCTTAAGACAAATGTCAATGTGGCGTGTCATCCGATAAGTGGCGCGACCTCTGACGCTGAACAAGCAACCAACGAGTCTCACCAAGAAATCGTCCTTGGACACCTCAGAAATGTGCCCAGCATTTACGCAGGGTGACTACGACGCCTTTTGCTGGTCGCTCCATGTGGTGGCCGGCAATAGAAGCCTTTCCTTGCCCCGGTATTCTCGTGCGTACCTGGGGTACAACCTGCCGTTGCGAAAACCCTTGCGTATACACCCCAAAGGGTCGGGGATTCGAAGGCCCGCAAGGCTTCTCACCGATCTGGCTGATTGACCAGCACGCTCCAAGCTCGCGTACTCCAATTGTTCTGAATCGGGCCTTGGGCTGCTTCGGTCTACTCCGACGCTGCCTTAGCGATGAGCGCGCGCAGCCGCTCGTGCGGTATTGACGCCGAGCCCTTGCCAACGATCGTGATTTGGACCGTTATCGGACCATGTGCGGACATCGCGGCCGACATCTCGAAGCCCCCGCTCATCGTCGAGGAGAACGCTGCATCGCCGACGCCTGCCTCGACCGTGGTTTTTTGCCCGGCGTCGTCGTGCGCTCGTGAATCCTTCAACTGACTCGCGACCTCCTTCTGAGCCTCTGCGCCGGACGAGTACTGGTGGACGATGACGCCGATCTGTAATGCCCCGCTTGTGTACATACAACTCGCGGTACCCACTGTCGGGTCGACTTGCGAGATCTTGCCCCCCGTCACGGTGCCGCCCGTGACAGCGGCGACGTCCGCGACTGAAAGGAACCCGCAGGCGTTGGGTGCGGCCCGTGCAATCCCGCCAGCAGACACTCCGAGCACGGCCGCAACCGTGATTACCGTGCGTGCGCCGATGAAACTCGTCCAAGTGTCCACGTCTACTCCTTAATTGAGCAAGTCGAGGCGAAGAGCCCAGGACAATGTCGCCTCAATAGTGGTTGCTTCACCGGAGCGTGACAAGCCAATTTTGATATTGCGTCGCAGCAGTAGGGTTAGTGGAGCCGACCTCCCCACACGTTGCAGAAGCCTGTGGGAGGACGCGGTCTCGGCGCCATGAATCTTCTCGCGACACCTACCGATCGCACAGTCGAAGGCGTAGCATGACTCTGGCGCTTTCCTCTGGATACGAAGCTTAGAAAAACCCGAACCGAGGAGAAACTACCGATGCTGAAGAATGCTGCCTTGGTATGTGCACTCATGGGGGTCTCGGTGTGCGCGCACGCCGACAAGACGCCACCTCCTAAGAGTAAGCCCCCCGTCACTCAGGTAAAGCCCAACCAGGCATCGTTGCATAGTTTTTCGGTGGGTTCGACCAATGCCAGTGGCACCGCGAGCAACGCCGGTGGCACCGGGATCAGCAAGGGCACAGGGACGAACGGGCTCGGTACAGGGGGCGGCAGCGGCAAGGTCGTCGAGAAATCTTCCGCCAGCAATCTGAAAAAAGCGGGCAAATCCCAGCCACCGCCCGCTTCGTCGCATCAAGGCGGCAGTACGACGCAGCAGCAAATGCAGAATGGTTTGCCCAACCCTGCGCTCAATTTCACGCGCATCTCTCCTGAAGGAGCCGTGCCTTCCTCGACCGGATCAGACGACGTGGCTCCGAGCACATCGACTAATACGCGGCCGGCTTCGTCGCTGGTGACAGGCGCGTCCAGCAAGCCACAGGTCAAGGCGCCGACCAGGCAACCGCATCCGAATTGAGAGTAGGCGCAGCGATCGTCCCCGGCGGATAGTCGGCAGGACGATCGCATGGACATCGGCGCCGTACGAGACCCTAGCAACCTCAACTCGCGCGATAGGCCCAGCGGGAGTGAAACGACAGTTTGGGGCTAGGCCGGCTGTCGGCATCAAGATTTCTATCAAAAATTGGCCGCCTCAGATGCGCCACATTTGGGATCCGGCGATCCCACATTGAATCTCTGCTTCAAACTGGCGGCGAATCCGAGTTACCGATCTGCACACGGCGGCTTAGGGCAGCGCAAGACACAGACCTTCGGACGGAATCAAACAGACTCACCGGCAGGTGTCAGATGCCCGCTTACAACCCATTGATACGCAGGGACGCTGAGACGCTGTGACCGAAGTTGCTGGCATAATCCCGTGGCGTCTGGTAACGGCGCGACGGATTTGAGTGATCGGACCAGACGTAGTGACGCGATACAATCACCCGCATGAGGGCCTACCCGCTGATTCACGAAGAGGGCGTCATTGGCGCCTGCCCACGATTCTGGCGTCGCACCAAGGGTTGGTCCCTGCGCCCGGCTGCGAGACTGCTGGTCGCTTCAATTTCAGCCGTGCTCAGCGGTTGCCCCAGCGCCCACCACGACGCCAGCGGTGCGTTGTGCGGGCCGACGACGGCTATGCCGGGTTGGATTGGCAATTCGTACCTCGCCGACAGCGAAGGTGAGTCTCTGAGCTACAGCATCGGCGCACAGGAGCCGGTGAGCACTATTCCGCAAACCGCGCCGGGTGGTGAAAAGATGTACTGGATCATCCTAGGTGGCCGCGTGGAGACTGGAGATCGGTCGAAGCCGCAACAATTCGCCATCAATTCGAAACCGTTGATTTACTGGGCCGACCGCGCGCGGCTCGAAGTCAACGGCAAGTCCGTGGCGCCTGCAGCGATGGCCGTGTTCCATGTCGGTGACAATAATGCGTACAGCATCCCCACGCCTGACCGGCGCACCGCTGTTTCAGGCGAACCGATTGATCTCAACCAGCCCCCGAGGCCAATTCTGCATCTCGGCTTTCCCGTCAAGCTTCGAGCCTCCGACCATTGGGTTTTCCTCGCCGGAAGCGCGCGCATCGGCGTCGAGGACGTCCCGATTCCACAAAAGGAGTCCTGCGTAAGACCGGCGTGGGATGAACCCAGGAATCTTTGGCAGATGTAGACGTTCGGTGTCGCGGCGATATGCGAACCTGTGCAAACGATGCGCACGGCTCAGGCACTGCCCCCCATTCAATCGGCGTGGGTAGTGGCAAGGTCGCGGTGCAGTCGGCTGCACATAGCGCCAAGAAGGCGAGCATCGCTGTCGGTCAATACTGGCTTCGTCAGACCGCAAATCAGGCTACCGCATCTGTGTTGCTCGCAATCCGCGGAGCCAGTGCCGCAGAGGCAGGCTGGCTGGCTGTCGGTTGCGCTTTAGGTCGTCAACACCTGAAGCAGGGACCTTCACCGGCATCACAACGGTGGTGAGAGGGCGAGCTTATTCATTGACCGCGAACCGTGGCAAGATCAGACGGGACGCCCTCGTCACTCCCACTCAATTGTCTCCGGCGCTTGCGCGTGCAGGCGATAGATCGTGATAGATGCCGAAAGGCCCTTTTCACTCCCACTCTATTGTCTCCGGCGCTTATAAGTACTTAAAATAACGAGACTTCTGCTGAGGGTAGGGAAGACTTACCGTCAGATCTACCGCTCAAAGCTTCCGCTTGGGGGCGATAGACGGCGATAGATGGCGAACGACGCATCGGCTCTCGCTCGCTAGCACTCCCTCATGGCCCGCTATCCATCGGATTGCTGGCCGGTCATCGCCGGATTGCGCGCAAGACTGCGCCTCGCCAAGCTTCGTCATAGTAATTCACGAAGATCCACTGGACGGCCGCTCGTGCACGGACATACGCCGAAGTGAGACTCCATTCACACGAATTTTGCCTTTTGCGATGCGCAGTCGGTGGCAAATGCGCTCTCCTTGTTGATTCAATGGCACATGAAACAAATGGAATATGGCCGACGATTCTCGTGGTCGGCGCTGATCGCGCTGTTCGCCGGTACTTGCACGGTAGGCACCCCGGAGGCGGCCGTCGCAGCCCCGTCGTGTGATAGTGTCCTCCCGATAGCGCTGATCCAAGCCACGTATCCAGGAAAAGCGGTAAGTCCGCTGCGCAGCGTACCCGTTGGTGGCGCCTTGTTGGTCAACTGCGCCTACAGGGTAAAGGGCGCTGGCACTATCAGTCTGAAACTATTCGGTTCTTCGCTGGAGAGCAACTACGGCACTACCGTTAACCAGATGCGCGCAGAAGGATACAAATGCGTCGCTGTAGATAGCACGCTCGGATTCCCCGCTTCCACCTGCGAGTTGGCCGGAAGCGCAATCAATATTAGTAGCGTAGTGTTCACGACGACCAATGGCAAATACTCCGCGATGCTCACTGGCGCCCTTCTTCCTGGTGGACCGCCTGCGATGTTGCTATATGCAGTAGCGAAGAGTGTGAATTCGAATATTGTTTCGCATTGAATCTGACGAAGTCTGTCTACATCGCTCCAGACTGCTGTCGCGGGACGTCGCATAGTAACGGAAGGGGGTAGATTTCGAGCCCACGAGCCCCGAGAGCGGTCCTCGAGTGGCAGGTCTTGACGAATCGTGCGGCGACAAAGCGCGACAGCCGGGGAACCGATCTGCCTACAATAGCGGGCGCTTCGACGCCAGCGAGGTCGGGAATTCGAGTCTCTCCTCGCGCGCGCCAATCCTGCAGTTGTCCGTTCCGGGTGCGCAGCTCGTCAGGCGCCCAGGCGACACCGCGCCTAATGCTGCGGGGGAGATCAAACATCCAGACCTGCGGCCGAATTTTCAACCGACAACCGATATCCCATTGCCCAGCCCAGTAGCCGCGCTGCCTTAACGGCCCGCGCAAACCCCGTCCCATCAATATCGATCAAGGCGCTCGGTACTTCCTCCGCGCCAGGTACGGATACGCTCCGGCGTCCCGCAACCACCAGTTCGATATTCGGGTCACCGCGCAACGCGCGCACAATGCGGCCGCCAAAGTTTCCTGCACCCCCGACCACGACAACGCGCATCCTAGAGCCTACGTTCATCGATTTAGGAGCAATCCAGGGAATCTCTTCATGCGCAGTTCCGCGATGGCCTCACCGCCCGATCTCCAGGGTTCACCCTTGAGTCTCATTATTAGCCGCGTCCAGATGGCATTGAATGCCGCAACGGCGTCTGATTCGCCGTAGCGCATTCCCGTTGGCAGCAGCGGCGCGATATCTTCTATGAGACTGGCCGTCAGCTTCTGCAGCATGCGCTGCTCAGCCATAGCGCGGGTGATCTGTTGGCTTTCCAATTTCAGGTAGCGATGGAAGCACGCCACGAGCTTGTCGTCGTCAATTGCGAGGCGTTCGAGGCCGTAGTGCAGGTCGAACATGTCGCGATTCTTCCTTCGTTGCAGAAGCGCGCGCAGTTTGGTTCCGAAAATCTCTTCGGGCGTAAACGATACAATTTCTGCCTTCGCCTGACACCAGTCATTGTCGACCGCAAACGGGTACGATTCGACGGCGTGCAGGCTGGCGTGTTCGCGAGTATTGACCTCTACTTTGAGTTTCAGAGTTGTCTGCGGAGCGATTGCCGGTGCGAACTTGAACAGTAAACGTCCCAGCGGCTACAGGCCCCCGCGGGACTTGACGGATGGGCCCGGACCCGGGTATTGCGAGGGGGATGACGGACCCCGAGGCTCTACAACTGGCGACGATAGACTGGACCCGCGGCAAGTGGTCGCACGTGAAGGGCAAGTACGCCCGCGAGCACACCTGGCACCTGGCGGGCGGAACGAAGATCAAGGCCAGCGACACCGACGCGATGCTGCCCGAGGGCTATCGCGACAAGAACAAGTTGAACCCGGAGAACCTGTTCGTGGCGACGGTGGCGAGCGCGCACATGCTGTCGTGGTTGCATGTGGCGTTTCAGATGGGGATCGAGGTCGAGAGCTACCGTGACCCGGCCTCTGGGGTGCTCACGGAGATCTCTGAGGGCGTGTACTGGGTGAGCGAGGTGATTCTCAAGCCCACGATCACGTTCGCCGCCAGCCAGGAAGTGATGCCGAACGCGATTACGCGGATCCACGAACTCGCGCACGAAGAATGCTTCATCGCGAACTCGATCAAGACGAAGGTGACGGTTCGAGGTCCGTGATATCCGCGGACTGCACGACGTCGTCGGTGTCGTCCTCGCGCCCGGTCAACAGCGCATAGTCGTGCGGTAACAGACCCGTCGCAGTCTTGTTCGTGGCCGCCGCCAACTTCGGCAGCACCCAGGCGATGTAGTTCTCGGGATTCACGCCGACGAGTTTGCAGTTGGCAACGACCGTGTAGACCACCGCGGAGCGCCAGCCGGCCGCCGGGTGCCCGATGAACAGGTAGTTTCGCAGCCCCACTTTGGTCGGCCGGAACTTGTCTTCCATGCGGTTATTGTCGATGTGCACGTGACCGAAGCCAGTTTTCGCATAGCCCGATAAATGCTGCCATCGATTCTTGGCGTAGGTGACCGCACCGCGGAGATTTCCCGTCTGCGGCGCCGTGTGTTCGAGCTCGCGGAACTGCGCCTGCAGGCGCTTGAGCACGGGCTTCGCCTTGGCGTGTCGGAAGTAACCGCGCTGCTGATCGGTGAGCCCTCGATCCTTCGCCACGCGCTCCAGCCGGTACAGTTCGGAGATATCCTTGTACAACGGCACCGCCTGGCGTTCATCGGATTTGAGCGCATCGACGACGTAGCGCCGCAGATGCGCGATACATTCGATATGGGTGATGTTCGGTCGATGTTTGAACACGCTCGGATACATCGCCGCGCCGTCGGTCTGCACGACCCCGCACCACTTGTCGGGAAAGAAGTCGTACAAGATCGTGCCGCTGCGAGTAGGCGAGAACTCAAACACGACCACCTTCTCGAGCGGGGCATGATAGCCCCAGAGGTAGGCATCGCGGGACCGACCTCGGCGGTCCGGGTCCATCAGTTTCGTGAAGGTCTCATCCACCTGAACATAGTGACTTTGCAAGATCCGCTCGATCAGCTGCGCACGGATCGTAATCAACAGATGCGCCGCCGCCTCGACATAGCGGCAGCGAGCCTGGCGGCCGATCCACACGCCGCCGCGCGCATCGATGCGCTCCTGGCGGAACAGAGGTATGTGATCAACATACTTCGCCGTCAAAACGTGAGCGATGAAGCCGGGGCCGACACCGGCTTGGGGGATCACCTGCGCCGGCAACGCGGCCACCACCGGGGCATGTTTCTTCTTCGGGTGCGCGTCGACCGGGCGCACCAGATGCAGGCGGTAGAAGCGGCTCGGCTGGTACTCGATCTGCTCGGTGATTTCCTCGCGGATCTTCACCAGGCCTTCCTTCTGCTCGGCCGGCAGAT
>Ga0302189_10001041_pt1 | contig 23920 bp, 20 predicted proteins | sample II_Bog_E2_2_FD_194551 | JGI IMG/M metagenome (GOLD analysis project Ga0302189, IMG submission 194551) | Peat permafrost microbial communities from Stordalen Mire near Abisko, Sweden - II_Bog_E2_2 | ecosystem: Environmental > Terrestrial > Soil > Wetlands > Peat | place: Sweden: Abisko...
ATTGCTTTTGGCTTGGAAGGATTACGCGAGAGTTGGCGAGAGCATATTGAGGTCGGCGTGGTGCGCGACGGATGCCGCGCGGAATTGCTTGCCGATCAGGACAACCTATCCCACGATCTAATGACTGAACGCCAAGTCGCGACGCAGCTGGATCAGGTCATCGTGGACTTGCCCCAGTTGACGAAGAAACCGGCTGAGCTTGAGGAGCGCGTTCACGGGTTAACCCCGTCATTTTACTTCTTCTCAACCAGCGAATGGGAGTCAGCCTTGTCGAGCGGCGCACTTACCCACATGAGACGAGAAGAAGTCTTCCGCTTAATGGATGCTTATCAAAACCTCAAAATTTATCAGGATAATACCAATAGTATGCAGCCGGGGTGGTTAGACCTGATGACTTATTTCCAAAGCCATCATTCCTACACCGGCGCGGAGATGACGGAAGGAGAGCAAAAGCTCCGCATTTTCAAGATGGAACTTTTGAGGATGGAACACTTGGGTCAGCAGACGTCTGTGCACATCGCTGATGCCTTAAAAGCCAGATAGGGCAGCGCCAAATTTCGGCTCAGTTCTCAGCCATTAAATTGTAGCCATTCTGAAGAAGGCATCTTCGCCGCATTCCCACCGGCACCACCATCGCCGCTGCACAGGCCGCTGTTGAGGGCATTGCTTCGATGCAAACACACAAGACCACGGCCTATGCGCTGCAACAGCTTCATGAGGAGACTGGGGCCTGAGGGTGGGGCACCCAAATTTCGGAGTTACCAGCCCAAGACGTAGGCAAAGATCAGCGGCGCAACAATCGACGCATCGGATTCAATGATGAACTTGGGCGTATCCTCGCCCAGCTTGCCCCAGGTGATTTTCTCGTTGGGCACTGCGCCGGAGTAGGAGCCGTAGCTGGTCGTCGAGTCCGAGATCTGGCAGAAGTAGGCCCACAGCGGCACGTGGTCGCGCTGTAAGTCCTGATGCAGCATGGGGACGACGCAGATGGGAAAATCGCCGGCGATGCCGCCTGCAATCTGGAAGAAGCCTAATGGAGTTTTGGCAGTGGTGTTCGTATACCACTCGGCCAGCTCCATCATGTACTCGATGCCGGTGCGGACGGTATGGACGTTCTTCACGTCGCCGGAGATGCAGTGGCCGGAGTACATGTTGCCCAGGGTCGAGTCTTCCCATCCGGGGACGAAGATGGGCAGGTTCTTCTCAGCGGCAGCCAGCAGCCAACTATTTTTCGGGTCGATCTGGTAGGACGCTTTAAGGTCGCCGGAGAGCAGAATCTTGTACATGAACTGGTGGGGGAAGAAGCGCTCACCAGCCTGGTCGGCGCGAACCCACTCCTTCAGCACTTCATTCTCAATGCGGCGCATGGCCTCCATCTCAGGGATGCAGGTGTCGGTGACCCGGTTCATGTGGCGCGCCAGCAGCTTGGCTTCGTCGGCAGGGGTCAGATCGCGGTAGTGGGGCACGCGCTCATAGAAGTCGTGGGCAACCAGATTGAAGACGTCTTCTTCAAGATTGGCGCCTGTGCAGCTAATGCCGTGAATCTTGTCCTGGCGGATCATTTCGGCGAGCGACAGGCCCAGTTCGGCAGTGCTCATGGCGCCGCCGATGGTTACGAACATCTTTCCGCCGTTGGCGAGGTGCTCGTTGTAGGCCTCGGCCGCATCCACCAGCGCTGCGGCATTGAAATGACGATAATGGTGCTTGATAAACTGAGAAATCGGCGGCATGAATTCTAGTTTTCCCCCACTCCTAACCTACCACAATGCAACTCAGCGGAACTGGAAATACCTTGCCTTGCCCGCCAGAGGTTTGCAGATGGAAGCTGCCCGCGCAGATCGATAGATCGCCATGCAGGAGTGTCCTTTTCACGAAAGAGATTCTCGATTTCATCGAGACGAAACCAACTATCTGGCCGGCTCCGGAGGCGCAGGAAAGAGCTTCGGCGCACCGGCTTCCATCCGGTGTTGGGTGAGCGCGCGTGCGGCTGCCAAACTCGGGTCATTATTCAACTCGGGAAGGTGGAGGAGCTCGCCGAGCTCCTTGCTGGACGGGGCGGGCCTGAAGTCTGGATATAGCGCCGCCAGATTCTCCATGAGGAATCCGTGCCGCAGATGCCTTGAGAGCACAAGCTTGGTCAGGACGATCTCATCGTTGACCTCGGAAGGGGCAAGGTGCGTTGGGTCGGAATCTTGAAACATATAGCCGATGGCTTGCACGAAAGCGTCGGCCTCTACTTCATGCGCTTGATCAATTCGATCATAGAGGCTGTAAAGCTCCGCCGTTTTCATGACCTCATCCTGCGGCATGAGTGCAGTAATGCCGGTTTGATTCGCCGTCTTCCACGCTGAATCCTCCATGCGGGCGTTGGAACTGGTCCAGAGGAGTATGCCCGGAAGCTCGCTGTGGGCTGCGCCAGGATGCTGCTGGAGGTAACGCAGCACAAGCAGGTTATTTTGCAGCATGGCAGATTCCTGCCAGAAATACTGCGTGTTAGCGGCAAAGCGCGACCGATTCTCCTGGAGTTCGCGCCGGAGTGCTTCACGCGTGTCGGCGACTTCATTGCGGTGGTGAATCCACTCTGCAGTCGCCTCGAGGCCGAGGGCGATCAATAGACCAATGGAGATGGTGGCCAGGTGGACAAAAAAGTCGCGCCAGCCATGAATGGTTTGATGAGGCGGGTGTACATCGAGCATGCGAGAATCTCCGCGGTCGATCGCTGGAATTGCCGGCGAAGCCAGTTTAAGGCACCAGCGTGCCACTGACCAGCACAGACTTTGCCGCCGAGCAGGCTACCGGGCCCCTGATCGCCAAGGCCACGGAGCAGTCTGAGGCCTTGGCAGCAAGATCACGCCTTTCTTGCTTCCAACAGCTCATTGACCTTGGCCATCACCTTGAAAGCGTCGGCGATGTATACGACATCGGCTTTGCCGCGGGTCCAGCCGCAGTTGGGGTCGAGCGAGATGGCGCGGCGGTCGGCGATGAAGCGCCAGCCCACCACATGAGGCTCTTCCCCGTGGCAGCAAGTTGACAGACCCTTGGCGTGGCGGGGCGTTGCGCCGGTCTGGCCGATCTGGTTCAGATGCGTCAGAAAGGGAAGAACGGAGTTCCCTTCGCCGCCCTGGTCCACCAGCGACTTGCTGCTGCCGAGCGATGCGGAGGTGGCGCGGAGGAAGCCGAGGATCAGTTCGCCGGCCTCGGCTGTGTGGGTCTGGCCATCGGGCTGCTTTTTGGTCCATCCTGCGCCGGCGACGAGAAGCAGTCTGGCATCGGGGCGGATGGTCTGCGTACCCTGGGTGGGCGCACGGAGTCCGCTGACGGTGGTGCGGATCTCAGGCAACGCCACGGCGACTTCTTCGACCTGGGCTAAACCAGGCTGGCCAGAGTAGGCTGCGTGCGTTCCGGCGTCAAGGAGTAGAAACCAGGGGCGCGCATCGCGGCTGAGGACGCCTTCGACGCGCTGGCGATAAAACCAGCGCGTCACTTCAACGGATTCAGCGCCTCCGAGAGCTGTAATGTGCGTATCGATGAAGCTGCCGAGCCGGTGGGACACGCCGGCGGCAACCCGCGTGAAACGCGAACTGGCGGGAGCAAGTACGATAGTGGCGTTCGCCGCGCGGCACAGAGCTTCGCAGGCGGCGGTGTCGGTGGCGTAGCGGGGCTGGGCGAAGGCCGCGCCGGAGACAGCAAGCAGGCGCGCTCCTGCGGACGGCAGAGTTTTGATCAAGTTCGTTGCATCAACGGCCACGATGCCGATTGTCAGGGATGCATTGAGACGGGCAGCCAGGTCCATGCCGGCGGTTACGGCTTCGAGCGAAGCGCGAGTGAGAGCGGAGCCGGTTTCGTCGGCATGAGTCAATACAAGGATCGTTTCCATCATTCGTTTGTTCTCTCAGGGGCTAAAGCCCCACTGCTTAATTGAGCGATGTACGGCACGACTGAAATCGTGCCCTGATACAGAGCATGAGTCGTGCCCTTATACAAAATCATTCGGCTCCAATCCACTCGACCAGCTCAGCGGCAATTTGGTCGGGCGTGAGGTCTTTGACTACCCTGGTTGTCCGCTGCTGCCTGGGCAGGCTTGCGGAGACGTAGCGAAGGCCGTTGGCGGCCAGTGCCGCAGGCTTGGCCTTTTGCAGAGCCGGCATGATGGTGCGCATGTTGGCCATGCCAATTTGCGGATTGTTGCGCGGCTCGGCCAGATTGCCGGTGGCCCATCCCAGCACGGCGGGGGTTCCCGCGCAGACCGAGACTTGATGCTTGCCGCCCTCGACGCGCTCCAGCACTTCAAAGGAGCCGTCATCGTGAAGGTCGATTTGGTCCACACCTTGGAATTGGTCGGTGATGCCGAGGCGCTCGCCGACGAGTTGCAGCGTGACGCCCGCGCCGCGCGTGGCCGACTCCCATCCGCCGAAGAGAAGGAGCTTTGTGCGGTCGAGGCCGGGGAGGGCGGCGATGGTTTCGGCCAGCACGGCCGCTGTCGAGTGAGCGTCAGGGAAACCGCCGATGGGGCCGTCGATGGGAACCAGCTCGAAGGCGACCTTCTGGGCGACAGTCATCATGACCTGTTGCAGCTTGGCCTTGGGGGCGAGCGAAACTAGCCAGAGCTTGCTGCCGGGATTCTTGGCGGCAAGGCTCGCTGCCTCATAGAGGGCGCTGGCGGCCCAGGGGTCGAGGACGGCCGGTAGGACCATTTCGTTCTTTAGCCCCGGACCGTTGGGCCCGGTGATTGGCTCCAGAGTTTGCAGCGGATCGGGAACGATGCCCGCGCAAACGACGATGTGCAACACATTTGGCATAGGAATTTCCTTCTTGCACGGACTTATTCAGAAACACCGGTTACGGTGCAGCGCAAAACTTTTTTGTCAGGCAGGAGTAAATCATATTTCAGACCCATTGCGGTGGGGTCCATGTTGGGAGTTTTCTTTGTGAATCGTGCTTGATAATCTCCCAGCGGCAGAGTTAGCGGACGGAAAGGGTCCAGGTTAACGCCACTGTCGGTTGTCAGTTCGATTTTCTTTTCGTTGATGTTAATGTCCGCGACGATCACGTCAATGCATGAGGTCTCTGGTCCAGGCGTCATGGGCACTTGCTTCTGGAGATAGCGACTTTGGCAGTCAGAACGAATGTGAGTTGCGTAGATATGCAACTTGAGTGGGTAGTCAACGCCCGGCTTGGCTTTCGGCAGGCTTTGCCCATAGCGCGTCTTTTGTCCATCGACAAAGGGCGAAAAACAAATTAGAAGCAATAGAAATGCGGCGGATTTTCGCATTGGTTGTGCTCCTCAGGGGCTAAAGCCCGCATAGATTTTGCGGCATTTGCGGCACGACTAAAGTCGTGCCCTGTTACAAAGCGCAAGAACAAAAGCAACCGCAGGTCCTTCGACTCCGTTTGGCGCAAAGAACGCGCCAAACTTCGCTCAGGATGACAGAGTGTTGGGTGGTTCGATCACTTATCTTCCATCATATAGCGTCGAATAGTGTTGAAAAACTCAGTTTTCCGCGGAGTGCAGGCCGCCTGCGCCGGCGTGGAAGGCGATGTTGGAGTGCTCGCCGTCGGGGGATTGGCCGCAGTTCCAGAGGCACGCGCCGCAGTGAGCGCATTTTTCGCGCTCGAAGGCCGGCGTACCATTTTCACCCTGCGTGATGGCCTGGCCGGAGCACATGGCGATGCAAGTCTTCTCAACGCAGTGGACGCACAACCCTGCGTCGCGGAAGACTACATGGTCGGCGAAGCCCGGCATTGCCTGGACCTTGCCGCCCATCAACAAAGCGTCCTGCTGTGTGACCAGCAACCGGCCATCGAAGGGAATCTCAGGCCAACCGCGCGCGGTGAGCAGGGCATCGTGCAGCGAACGGCCATCGGCAACGGCCAGCGCCGCGGTATCTTTCAGCTTGAGGCCCTCAGGCGAGCGCGAAGAGAAGGGGCGAATCTGTTTGTGCGTTGGAGGAATGTGCCCGCCCAGCGAGAGCCTTCCCCCGGTAAGTCCGGCGAGCGCCATGCCGATCATGCCTTTGACCAGACCGTTTTGAAATCCATTTCGCGCGTTTTCGGCCTCATGCGCGCCGCGCTCGACCCAGCTTGCGCGGCGGCGGGTTTCATAAGTCGCCGCCAGGTTCTCCTGAGTGAAGGGCTTGCCGGCGCGGAGCAACTCAACGACCGACTCGCCCAGTTGCGTGCCCGTCGTCCAGGCCTCGTCCACGCCAGAGCCGGTGAGCATGTTGGTCGAGCCCGAACCTTCGCCGATGCGGGCAAAGCCGTCGCCGGTCAAGAACGGCTCGCCATGTTTTCCAGATTCTTCCAGCGACTTCGCTCCCCACGAACGCAGTGTTCCGCCCTTGAGATACTGCCAAAGCGCTGGGTGCTGAATGTAGTGCTGCAAGTAGCGGTACGCGGTTCGCGAGGGGTCGCTCATCCACGAGGGAACGAAGATGCCTACGGATGCTAGCCGGTCGGGATGGACGTAAAGGAATCCGAATATCTCAGGCTCAGGGTAGCCGAAGGTATGCCAAACGGTTCCCGGCTCGAGCGTTGAATCTTCGGGCAGCTCGATGACGAACTTCATACCCAGTGCCCACTCGCGGCGGGCGTTGCCCTCGGGCAGGCCGAGTTGCTCGTCGAGAGCCTGCCCGACCGCTCCCACTGGACCATCGCCAACTACGGTCAGTTGGGCCCGCACATCCATTCCAGCCATGAAGCCATCAGCTGGCGCGCCGGATTTATCCACGCCCTGATCGGTGAGCCGAAGCCCCTCAACTTTCTTGCCCAAAAACAACGGGGCGCTCACCGGTGTACCCGGCCATATCTGCACCAGGCCGGTGGCCATGAGTTGAGCGCCGACCCACTGGTTGAACTGGCCGATGGAGAGGATCAGGCCGCCGTGCTTGTGAAGGAAGGCTGGCGTCCAGGGCAGCTCGAAAGCGCAATCGCGAACTCCGGCCAGGCGGCCGAGGCCATGCAAGAACGTGTCGGCTGTTCGGAGAGTGAGAGAGCGGCGGCTGGCGCCGATGGGGTCGAGCAGATAGAGCACGCGCTCCAGCTTGACCTCGGCAGCCATGGGAATGTCAGCGGGATTCAGATCGGGGAAGCTGCCCCGAATGCCCTGGGCGCGGGTAACGACTCCGCTAACGCCCGCTGCCAGATCGTCGGCGCGCTCGTAGCAGAGCACCTGCAAGGGCATTCCTGGGGCGACTTTGCTTTCAAATGCAGGGTCTTCGGGATGCTCGGTCCACTCGCGGGTAAGCGTAGAAAGAAAACCGCCCATCGCGGGACCGAAGCCCACGCAGGCAATGTCGACTTCCATCGACTGGCGATCGACATTGGGCGCTGACGATTCGGCTGGTGCGGTTTCCACGCTCATGCGAGTCTCCTCATGGCCGTGGCCTTTTCGGTGTTGTGGTCTCCCACCCTAGCCGCAAAAACAAGAACGCGGCGAGGGTGGGGCACCCAGCTTGTTTGAATCCGAGGTATCCCAGGTCCGAAAATCCGGACCTGGGGCACCCAGCATTGATGGCAGAAGCTCATGCAGGGTAATCCAGCGCTTCGGGAATCATGACCTTGCCGACTGTATCCGCAGCCCTGTCTTTCGCCAGGCGGCAGCCTGTCAGGCACATGGTCAGCTTGGTTTGCAGACGCAGGAACTCGGCGGAGCCGGCGCAACCCGCACAGGGACCGGCCTTTTGCGGGTGACTGCCGTCGGCGGCCAGCACATCGATCGCGAAAGCGGAGATGCCGGGCATGGTTTCTTCGTATTCTTCGAGTTCGCTGGCCAGGAAGCAGCTGCGATGCTCCTCCTCGTCCCACGAGGGATGGGGGTTGTAGCCGTAGACGAGCTCGCCGCAGATGCGCGATACCTCGCCTGCCGCCGCAGCCGCCTGCGTGTGGCATAGATCGCTCAGGAACTGAACCGTTCCCGCCAGCCCTTCCGCCGCCACGGCATCGTCGTGGCCATGGGCATCGAGTTCGAGCACATCCAGAATCTGCGCGCGCGAGGTCACAAGCCAGCAAAGCGCGTCGGCAAGCGCAAAGGTAACGCCCTGGCGCTGCCCGTGATAAAGCTTGTTGCCGTCCGGGTCGGTGGATCTCTGCAGGTAGCTTAGCGTCCAAAGCCAAAGCTGCATTGCGGAGGCCAGCGTGCAAGCGCCTGTCCCCGGATGCTCACTGGCGATGCCGCGCATCTGCTTCGTCCACGAGCGAAACAGGGCTAGGAAGACTTCGGAGGTCATGGTGACCGTCAACTGGCGGCGCTGAACGGCTTCGGGGCCTTCGTAGGTGGCTTCGAGCTGCGCATCCATCCATTTATTGGCGAGGAAGCCGGGGCAATCTTCGGTGATTCCGTATCCGCCCATGAGGCTCACCGCTTCGCGCAGCATGTTGGCTCCGTGGCCGGTGTTCCAGAGCTTGGTTGCGGGGCAAATCACGTTGGCCTCGGCGTCGAGCAGTACATACTGGACCAGCGGATCGGCCTCAAGTTCAACACGGCGCGGGTCGCCTTCCCGAAGCGAAAGCAGTTCAATCGCGCGCTGTTCGCTCTCCTTGAGCGCCTTCAACTCCGCTCGCCCGCCCTGCACGCCGCGCTCTTTCAGAATCGACGACTTTTCCTTTTCAAGCGGGTCAAGAGTATCGAAGAGCCGCGCGGCAGCGAAGCCGAGCGAAGTTGCTGCTTCGCCGGTGGCCCAAACATCGACGAGGCGATGGAGGGCGTCCTCGCGCTGCTGGATGCCATGTTCATAGCGAACTGAGCCGGGCTTGGCGCCCTCGGCCCCGCGGAAGCGCTCGCGCTGGTAACGGATGACAGGTTCGATTGCCGACAGCAGCTTGGCTGCGGTCATCAAGCCCACCGGCACGCGCGTGCGCCGGAAGACCGACTCGATAATTTCGCCGTGATTGAAGTTGGGGACGATCACGCCATCCTTCACTGTGTATCCGCCCACTATGCGGCTGGCCGGAACCTTGAGATTGAAGATGGGATCGCCGGTAGACGAAAGTTGATGAACGAGCTTCTTGGTTGGAGTTCCGCGGTCGAACGATCCTTCGTCGCCCTCTTCCATGATCACGACACAACTGCCCTTGATACGAGGATCACAGGAGTTCACTGCGGCGGTGACAAAGTTCGCGTAGGCGATGTTGGTAATGAACCGGCCGCGCTTGTCGACTTGCAGCCAGGGTTCCTCACCCTCTTTCCACTCAGCAATGCTGACTTTGCCGCTCAACATGCCGGTATCGACACCGACATAAGGGATGGGTTCCGTAAGCGCAAATGCGCCACGCCAAGGCTTGCGATCTTCCCCATCCTGCGGTGGCGCGGCAAGGGTCTTATAGCGGGTGACCTGTTCCTGAGTGCCGCGTTCGTGAATGGGCGAAAGGGCCAGAAAGCTGGCCAAACTGGCTGTCGCCGCGCCGCCGTCGACCCAGGCCAGCTCAAAGGCGGCCAGAGAAAGCGCCAGGTTCTTGGGACCGGCAATGAAACCGCCCTCTTCCGGCTCCATGAAGACTGCAGTGATGCCCGCGCGATCGAACGCCTCAAGCATCTCCCCTTTTCCTGGAGTCCACTCGTGGGTGTTGCGCTCCCCGGCAGCAACCAGGCGAGCCACGGTTCCCCGCGCCACGCCGCGCGCCGACTGAACCAGCATATGCAGATCGAAGCGGTCGGCGAACCGCCATTGAATCTGACGCACCGCGTCACCTGGGAGGGTAAGCATCGTCTTAATCTCAGAAATCGCAACTGTTCCCATCGGAATTTGTCCTCAAGCAGCGGACCCTATTGTGCTTGAAAGGACGCCTTGCGGCATGTGACCCGTATCACTTTCACGCGTCAAACGTCGAATTAGGGCAAATCCCATGGAACCACTGATCTTTTCTGTAGTTAGAGGGGATTGGTCTGTGTGCGCGCTAGGGCTTTCTTTTCGATCTGTGATCGTCGTCACTTCCGACCGCTATTCGCAACCTGTATCACGAGGCATCAACACTTCATTCACCGGGAGGCTCCCCAACGACCGGCCAAGGAGCAACACCATGACTTCTCGAATCCATTCGGCATTCATCATCCTGCTGGCTTTTTCGTTTGCGGGGCCTGCCTTCGCACAAGGGCCCGGCGCAGACGTCTACAAGACGGCCACCCCAAAGTGCGCCATGTGCCACGGCGCAGACGGGCTTGCAGCCACCCCGGTTGCCAAGAGCATGAAGGTGCTCTCGTTCAAGGATCCAGCCATGATCAAGGCGTCCGACGCCCAGTTCATCGCCTCCACCACGAACGGCAAAGGCAAAATGCCCGCCTATAAGGGCAAATTGACCGACGCCCAAATCAAGGATGTGGTCTCGTACATTCGCACGCTCCAGAAGTAGGAAGCGTTCTAGGTAAGCCCTGAGCGCCGTGCGGGGACAGGAGAGACGCCATTACCACTTCCTCGCCTGGACTCGCTGGCGCCTGGTTTGACCGGAGTAGACATGAAGACCGTACCCGCCATCACGCTAACCTTGGCCGCATCGGCGCTCCTGCTTCTCGCGCCGCCCCGCGCTGTTAAGGCGCAAACGGATTGCCTTGCCTGCCACGCGGACGCGGGCGTACAAGACGCCTCTGGACATAGCGTTGCCGTTGACGCCGCAAAGTTTCATTCCAGCATCCACGGCAGCCTGCAATGCGGGGATTGCCACACCTCCATCAAGGATTATCCGCATCCGGACAAGATGGCTCCGGTAAAATGCGAAACCTGTCACGCCGACGAAGCGGCAGGGCTGGTCGGCAGCGTTCATGCGTCTCGCGCGGAGCATCCCTGCACCAGTTGTCACGGGGACGCCCATTCGATCTACCCAAAGTCAGATCCGAAATCGGCCGTTTATCCGCTCAATGTTCCACGCACTTGCGGAAACTGCCACGGCAACGATGCGATGGCCAAAAAGCACGGTCTGCCCAACGTCTATCCCCTTTATCTGGATTCCATCCATGGATTTGCGCTCAGCAAGGAGGGGCTGCTGGTAGCGGCAAATTGCCAAAGCTGCCACGGTTCGCATCACATCCTGAGTCACAAAGATCCGCAGAGTCCCATCTACAAAGCCAATGTTCCCAAGACATGCGGAAACTGCCACGCGGGAATCACTGCGGACTACGAAGGCGGAGTGCATGGAAAGGCTGTAGCGGCGGGCAAACTGGATGCGCCGGTATGCTCGGATTGCCACACCGCTCACGCCATTGAACAGCCTACGGCGTCGGCGTTTCGCATGCAGTCCACGCCCATCTGCGGCAATTGCCACAAGGACAAGTTCAGCACTTACCGGGATACTTTTCATTCGCAGTTGGGCTCGCTGGGCGGGTATGTTGAAACGGCGCGATGCTGGGACTGCCATGGGGCGCATGAGATGCTGCCGGCCTCCGACCCGCGCTCGCCGGTCAACAAGGCGAATCTTGTGGCAACCTGCGGCAGGTGCCATGCGGGCGCCAACGCCAGTTTCGTCCAATACCAGCCGCATGCCAACGCACGCAACCGCAAACTGAATCCGGCGCTTTACTATATTCGCTTGTTCATGAACTTGCTGCTGGCCGGCACCCTTACTTTCTTCATGATCCATACCATCCTGTGGCTGATCCGCTCGCGATATGACCAAGTAAAGAAAAGAAAGGCAGAAGGAGGGAGACATGCCTGATCTGGAGCAAGCGGCAGACGGAAGCTGGGAACCAAGCGGCGCCGAGGAACGATATATCGTGCGCTTCACGCGAGCGCAGAGATACCTTCATGCGGTCCTGTTCACCACGTTTCTGGGGCTGGCGGCAACGGGCCTGCCTATGCGTTTTAGCCAAAGCTTCTGGGCGCGCAGGTTCGCCAGCGGAGTGGGCGGATTTGGAACGATCATCTTCTTCCACAAGCTCTGTGCCGTGGTCCTTACCATTGCGTTTCTGATCCACGTCAAAGACATCTTCCAGCGCGCGCTAGTCAATCGCGAAAAGGGAATCTTCTGGGGCTCGACTTCGATGGTGGGCAACTGGAAGGATGTGAAAGATCTCCTTGGGCACCTTCGCTGGATGGTGGGCCTGGGGCCAAAGCCGCAGTTCGAGCGGTACGCCTATTGGGAGAAGTTCGATTACTGGGCGGTCTTCTGGGGCATGATCGTCATCGGCTTTTCAGGTTATGCGATGTGGTTCGCTCCATTCTTCGCAAGGTTTCTGCCTGGCTGGGCATTGAACGCCGTGCTGGTGATTCATAGCGAAGAAGGCCTGCTTGCCATTCTCTTCATCTTTTCCATCCACTTCGTGAATACGCACCTGCGTCCCGACAGTTTTCCTATGGATATGGTGATCTTTACCGGCGTCGAGAGCGAGGATGAATTCAAGCACAAGCGCCCGAAAGAATATGCGCGGTCAGTCGCTCAGGGAAAACTGGAGGGCAGAGTCGGCGAGAAGCCTGCGGTCTGGCTGGTGAACTTCAGCAGAGTGGTGGGATTTACGGCGATTTTGATTGGACTCACCCTTCTTGTTTTGACCTTGAGCGCCTATTTCAGAGAGTAATGAGGAATTGCATGTCTTTGTCAGGCGGGCCGGATGGGAACCAAAACGGAAGGATTCTTACCCTGCTAATTGTCCTGTCTCTGCTGGGGTGCGCCTCCGCAGCTCGCGCCCAGCACAAGCTAAAAGACAGCGACTGCCTTGCCTGTCACTCCGATTCCACGTTGACCACGGAAGTGAACGGCAAGCAAGTCAGCGTGTACGTGGATGGAAGCAAGCTGAAGCATTCGATCCATGGCGACATGTTCGCCTGCGTGGATTGCCACACGGATGTGAAAAGCCTGGTTCATGAAACAACCCCCCAAAAGATAACTTGCGCTCATTGCCATGCGGATGCACAGGACGCTTATGCGCGCAGTTACCACGCCAAGGCGGCAAAGGGCGGGGTCGCGCCCGCGGCAATTTGCCAGGACTGCCACGGAGGCGCACACGAGATTCTGGCCGCAGCAGACGCCAAATCGCCTGTGAATCACGAGAACATCCCAGCCACCTGTGGCAGGTGTCACGGACAGAAGTTCCTGATGGAGTCGAACGGAGAGAGCGGTCAGCCCTTTGTGTCTTACCAGCAAAGCGTGCACGGTCTCGCTATCGAGAAAGGATCGAAGAAAGCTGCGGTATGCACGGATTGCCACGGCGCGCACGAGATTCTGCCCGCGAACGAAACCCTATCGCCAATCTACAAGTTCAACGTTCCCGTCACCTGCGGCAAGTGTCACACAGAGATCGAAAAGACCTTCATGGAAAGCATTCACGGGCAGGGAGTCAGCCGCGGGAACGGGCTGGCGCCAGTCTGCACGGACTGCCATGGCATCCATTCGATCAAAGCGCATATTGACCCGAATTCCTCAGTCTCAGAGCAGAACCTGGCCCGGACCACCTGTGCGCACTGCCATGAGGGAGTTCGGCTCTCGCAGGAATTCGGGGTGCAGGGGAACCGCGTCTCGAGCTATCTGGACAGCTATCACGGAATGGCATCGGAAGGCGGCTCGGTGGTGGTCGCCAACTGCGCCAGTTGCCACGGTGTGCATAACATTCTTCCGTCCAGCGATCCGCGCTCGACCATCAATCGCGCCAATCTCGATGTCACGTGCGGGAAATGCCACCAGGGGGTTACGCAGAAGTTCACTCTCAGCAAAGTGCATGTGGACCTCAGCCAATCCAGAGATATGGGCTCGATTGCCATTCGCTGGGTGCGATGGTTCTATCTGACGTTGATCTTCGCCGTGATCGGCGCGATGTTCTTGCATAATGCGATCATCTGGAGGAGCAAGGCCGCCGCGCGGCGCAAGTTGCAGAATCCGAATATGGTTCGGATGACCGTAAGCCAGCGCTGGCAGCATCTGGTGCTGCTCACGAGTTTTATCATCCTGGTAATCACCGGTTTTGCACTCCGTTTCCCGAATTCGTGGATTGCCGGGGTGCTGCCCATGGCAGAGAGCCTGCGGAGCATCATCCATCGCGTGGCGGGTGTCATTCTGATCGGGGCAGGCATTTATCACATCTTCTACCTGGCTGCGACTCGCGAAGGACGGCGCTTGATTTGCGATTTCGCGCCAAGGCCGAAAGACGCCTTCGATGCTTTGGGGACCATGCGCTACTATCTTGGCCTGAGCCACGAAAAGCCGAAGTTCGGGCGGTTCAATTACGCGGAAAAGGCCGAGTACTGGGCGTTGGTTTGGGGCACGGCACTGATGGGCGTTACCGGGGTCATGCTGTGGGCTCGGGTCTGGGTCGGCAACCTGCTGGCGCGCTGGTGGATCGATGCAGCGACCGCTGTGCATTTCTATGAGGCGATCCTTGCCACGCTGGCCATCGTGGTTTGGCACTTCTACCAGGTGTTCTTCGATCCCGATGTGTACCCGATGAACTGGGCCTGGTGGGATGGCAAGATGCCGGTCGAGCACTATCGCAAGGAGCATGGCTTGGACACGGAATCGATAGCCGAGTACGAGGGGCATTCGGCGGCGGTGGCCGGCCATGGCAGTGGAGAGATTAGCGCAGGTAAGCCGGAGGCCGAATCGAAGGTGGAATAACGCGGGGAAGAAAGGCGAAGGCGGAGGGGTTCCGTTAGCGGTGGCTTTACGAGGCTTGCCGTTAGAGGCGATCTGCTGGAGGAAATCGCCGATTCGACGAAATTATTTTCAGGGAACGCGGAACTTCCGGCCAAGGACTGTGTTTGCCTCAACAAGGGGCTGTCGAGGCGTCGGTTTCACCATGATTTTCTTGACAGTTTCGCGGCTGTGTTGTACGTTTTAAGGGCTTGCAGGATACTTCCCCAAAAAGAATGAAATGAAAGAGGCGTATGGCTAAGGTGCAGAGGCTTGGCGCATTGGGATTCACCACGATGGCGGCAATTCTAAGCATTGGGCTGATGGCTCAAGCGCAAGACCCGTCGATGTTGATTCAGCAAAAGCTGGTGTCTCAGATCAAGGTGACGAAGACCATGGCAGACCGTTCAGACATCGTGACTGCCGGCGATGTAGTTGTTCTGCACAAAGATGGGCTGATGATGTGTGCTGTCTACGGCTCCTATGCGTTCTCAAACACGTATAGCAACGGCGTTCTGGCGGCCAACTACAAGAATCGCGTCAAGGATGCCGTGAAGTCCTTCGGGTTTGGCCACATCCCTGTGTTTGGCAGCGGAGTGAGCGCTGGCGACGCGGCCAACAACGGCTGCCCATCGAGAAAGTTCGTAGCAGGAGAAAAATTCTGGGTCTCCGGGATCGCCGCGCAAAAGGACGGCATACTCGTGAGCGCGTACAGCGATCCGTACCCGGACCCGCAGGGGAATCAGGTTCACTATTACGGAGAGATCAAATTCGCATTCCCGAAGGGCCCCGTGCCTTCGCCGGACGACTTCGCAAGGACGATTGCAGAGGTGATGACTGTGCAGCCGGGGGACGATCAAGGTGGACAAGGTGGACAAGCAGGACAAGGTGGTCAGGGTGATCAAGGTGGCCAGCAGGCACAGCCTGCCGCGCCTCCAGCACCTCCGCAGGCGCCGATGCAGGCAATAGCGCCGCCACCGCCACCGTCGGACGCTCCTCCTCCGCCGACCATTGCTATCGGGCAGACCAAGGCGCAAGTAACGGCGGCTTTTGGTCAGCCGGCCAAAACAGCGAAAGTGGGAACAAAGGAAGTCTACACATATCCAGACATGAAAGTGACTTTCACCAATGGGAAGGTCAGCGACGTTGATTAAGCACTCGCGCATCCTGAATGGAGCGCGGCCTGAAACAGGAATGAGGATACGATGACCATGCAACTTCTTCGCAAAACCATGAGAAATGGTTCAGCAGCAGTGATTCTAGCCGGACTTCTGGGTGCGGCCAGCCTGGTTAGCGCGGCAGGCAATTCCACTAAGCCCGCTGCTCCAGCCCCCAAGGCGCCCTCGGGCGGGGGCTCTCACCCCGCAGCTGGTGGCGCAGCTTCCCACGCGTCAACTGGCGGCGCTTCGCATGGGTCGACCGCAGGCGGCGCTTCACACAGCACGACCATGGGCGGTTCTCATACGACGACGACCTCGCACACAACAACCACTACTACCCGCACAACAACCACTACCGGGTCTCACACCACAACTGCTGGCGGCATGCACACGACCGGTGGACCGAGCGCAGGGTCGCATTCGGGCGGAATGGCTGGCGGGAGTCACCCCGGCGGAATGGGTGCAGGTTCGCACGGTGCGGGCGGCTCCCGCCCCTCAGCAATCCATGGCGGCTCAGCCCCACGTGGCAGCAATGAGCGCGTCACTCATGGCGGCAGCGCGGTTCGCACCCGTGCTAACGGCAGGGTGAGCGACGTGCACGATGCCCGGAGGGGAATGGACGTTCATCACGGCCTCAATGGTGGCCGCAGAGTCTCGATGGAGCGTCACGATGGCAGCCGCGTCTTTTCCGAGCGGGGCCGTCCGGGGTACGTGCAGCGCGGCTATGGCTTCCATGGCCACGATTATGCGCGGCGCTCGTATTTCTATCACGGCCACGAATACAACCGCTTCTATCGCGGATACGGATATCGCGGGTTGATGCTGAACGTCTATGCGCCGGGATTCTACTTCCATCCGGGCTTTTACGGATGGGCTTATAACCCGTGGGCGGCACCGATTGCCTTTGGTTGGGGATGGGGCGGCAGCCCGTGGTACGGGCGTTACGGCTACTACTTCCAGCCGTATCCTGTGTATCCCTCGGCCGCGTTCTGGCTGACCGACTATATCATCTCGCAGAACCTGCAAGCTGCTTATGCGGCCCAGGCGGACGCAGGGGAAGCAGCGCCTGCACCTGACGGCGGAAGCGGTGGACAGCCAGTGCTGACCCCCGAAGTGAAGCAGATGATCGCCGACGAAGTGAAGAGCCAGTTGGCGCTTGAGAACGCCGAAGCGCAGCAAAACTCTCAAGGACAGGATGTCGATCCCGGTTCGAGCGGGATTGCCCGCCTGCTGAGCGACGGCCATCCGCATGTGTTCGTGGCAGGCGGCAACCTTGACGTGACGGATGCATCCGGACAGGAGTGCGTGGTCAGCGACGGCGATACGCTCCAGTTGAGGCAGCCGCCTCCCTCGGATGCAACCACGGCGAATCTGGTGGTTCTCTCCAGCAAGGGCAATCCGGAGTGCCAGATTTCTCTTACCGTGCAGGTCCAGTTGACCGACCTGCAGGAGATGCAGAATCACATGCGGGAGACCATCGACCAGGGTCTCCAGGATCTGCAGTCCAAGCAGGGTACCGGTGGGCTGCCAGCGGCTCCGCCATCGGCTCAGGGTGCGCCGGATACAGCGCAGTACGCAGCTGTCGCGCCGCCGCCGGAGGCTAACCTGGCCGCCGATATTCAAGGGGCGGACCAGCAGAGCGCCCAGGCTGAGAAGGATGTAACCACTGAAGCCGCGGCTCCAGACGGCGGCGGTGCGGCAAGCGCGGCTCCGGCTGCACCGGCATCTGTTGAGCTAGGCCAAACCACGGATCAGGTGCAAGCGGCTATGGGCGCGCCGACGAAGATGGCTAACCTGGGGTCCAAGACCATCTACTACTACAACGGCATGAAGGTCACCTTCAAAGACGGAAAGGTGAGCGACGTGCAGTAAGGCGGAGAAAGCAAAGATGCGGCCGGAATCAAGGATTCCGGCCGCATCTTTTTTGCATCATGGAATACGCCGTGCCGGTATATCGATCCGGAGTGTGGGTTGATCTTGCCGCCGGCAACCATTCCAGCCGGGTTCCAGTTCAGATTCTCCAGTCGTCTGCGCGCCAGTTCTGAATCCGTTCCTTGATCTGCTTGCGGTTCAAATTCCCCTCAAGCGCCTGCTTTGCCAACTCGACAACTTCATCGTCACCCGCAAAACGGAGGCCGATCAACTGATCCTCGGTGAGGCGATAGATCTGGGTGTGCCACTCGGCGGGAGCCAGGGCCTGCAAGCGCAGCCGTTCTTCGAGCCGGATGACGCGGTCCTGCACTTTGAGGGGATAGGTGCGCAACTTCAAAAACGGGATGAAGACTGCAATCGAGAGCGCCACCGCCCATCCGGTAAAGATGGTGAAATGGCCAACTGCATACGTGATAGCCATGACGAGGTTGGCTAGAAGAACGGCGAACAGAACCATGTGGAACGGCGGATCGAAGCGGGCGTGGCTCTTGAAACTTTGTGGGGTCGATTTACTCATTTGTTTCCCTCATTTCAATTTGGCCTGAATCGGCTAGTTCGGTCGTGCGTGTTGCTACAGAAGCACTGACAGCGCCTGCGAGAGATTGGGATCCCACGCTGTTCGGATTCTGCGCGGCGCGGGATGGGACTGTCAATTGTAATGAGATGAATATTGACGCTCTTGGGATTTACAGAGGGCATGCATTGAGAATGTTGCGAGACCATTTACTCTGTTACGTACGACTCTCTGAAGCCTTTGTCGGCTATAAAGGCATTTGGATTCTCAGGAATTCTGTTCCAAGTGAGGCTCCTCTTGAACTTGCGAAACCTGCTCTTGCTTGCGCTGCTCCCGAGCGCCGCTGTTTCGGCCGAAGTGACCCTACCGAAGATTCTTGCCAGCCACATGGTGGTCCAACGAGACTTGCCCGTACACGTTTGGGGCTGGGCAGCTCCGAGTGAAGACGTGAGCGTGACCTTCCGGGGAGCTACCCGTTCAACTAAGGCCGGTGCACTTGGCCGCTGGAGCGTTTATCTTCCACCTGGGGCGGCGGGAGGTCCGTTTGAACTCATCGTCAAGGGTGTGCCGGTCGCTACAAGTCCAGATTCGGCGCCGGCACAGACCATCACGTTGGACGATGTTCTGGTGGGGGATGTGTGGGTGGCATCGGGGCAGTCGAACATGGAGTTTGCCATGCGTCAGGCTGCCACGGCTGACCAGGACTTGCCTCATGCGGCCAACGGGAACATCCGGCTGCTGATTGTTAGGCGGCGGGCCGTGGAGTATCCGCAGGATGACATAAGTACAGATGGCTGGGCGGCTTCGACCCCGGAAAGCGCCATGGATTTCTCCGCCGTTGCCTGGTACTTTGCGCGCGACATTGAGCAGCGGGAGCATGTGCCGGTGGGTGTGATCGACTCGACCTGGGGCGGGACGGTGGCCGAGGCATGGACGCGTATGGCGGCTCTGGGCGAGGACGCGGCTTTGGCGCCGGTGTTTGTGTCTTGGGGGCGGATGACTGAGCGCGAGTCCGACGCTCTTTTGGAAGACAAGGACGAACAGCGGCAGCGCGAGGAAGCCAAAGCCGAGGGCAAGCCGGAGCCGAAGTTTCCATGGCACCCGCAATTGGCGACCTGGGGCCCGGGGATGCTTTACAACGGCATGATCGCGCCTCTGACACCGTTCCCGATCCGCGGAGCGATCTGGTACCAGGGCGAGAGCAACAGCATTATCCGGAACTACCCGAGTTTGTATCATCACGTATTCAGCACGCTGATCGAGGATTGGCGGCGGCAGTGGGGCGTGGGCGACTTTCCGTTCCTCTTTGTGCAGATTTCCAATTTCACGTCTACGCCCGTGGAGGATTGGGCTACATTGCGCCAGCAGCAGTCAAAGACTCTGTCGCTGCGCAATACCGCAATGGCAGTGACCATTGACATCGGCGACCCGGACAACGTCCACCCCACCAACAAGGTGGACGTAGGCCTGCGGTTGGCGCGAGCGGCGCGGGCTCTCAGCTATGGAGAAGCTATCGAGTACTCGGGGCCGACTTACCGCCAGACAACCCAGGAGGGAAGCGCAATTCGAGTCTGGTTTGACCACGCCAAGGGGTTGCAGGCCAACGGCGGCGCGCCGACTGGCTTCGAGGTTGCAGGGAACGACGCGAAGTTTGTGCCAGCCACCGCAACCATTGACGGCAGCACCATTGTGGTCACAAGCCCGTCAGTGGCCGAACCGGTCTTGGTGCGCTACGGATGGGCCAACAGCCCGCAGTGCAACCTGTTCAACGGGGAGGGATTGCCCGCTTCTCCATTCACCTCGGAGAAATAGACGCTGGGGAAACTCCGGGCGAAGAGCGTCAGCCCTTGGCCGGGATGATAATCGTCGTCTCCTGCTGTTCGATAAGTCCGCCGCTGGTTCGCTTCTCCAGCTCAGGCATAAGCGAATCGACCTTTTCGCGGGTCTCAATGAACTCGATCTTGACGGGAAGATGGTCTGAGATTTCCAGGATGTGGGCGGAGTGGATGCGGTGAGTAGAGCCGAAGCCAGCAACGCCCTTCAATGCCGTGGCGCCATAGACACCGCTGCGAAAGAGGAAGTCGAGAAGGCTGGTATAGACGGGAATGCCGTGATGCTTGGCTCCATCGCTGAGATATATCGAGACCTTTACGGCTTTTCCTGAAGTTAACATATCGAGGCACCCACCAATGTGCCGGCGCTCAACCGTGCGCTGACCTTGCAACGTAGGATTGAACCACCACAAGGGCAGGGTTGGCAAGCTTGCACTGACCAGACCACCGGGTTCAGAGAAGTTCTGCCAGCGAAGATCCGCCCCATACGGCGATGAGGCCGAGGACGAGGCTGCCGCCCGCGTAGAGCGCTCCTAGAAGAAATGCTCCAGAGCGCAAGGTGGAGAGTGTCTCCCACTCGTAGGTGGAGAAGGTGCTGTAGGCGCCGATGAAGCCCACCGCAACCAGGTAGCGCCATGCCGGGCTAAGGTCTGCCCGCTTGCCGAGGTAGGTAAGCGTAAAACCGATAACCAGGCAGGCCGTGAGGTTGACGATCAGGGTGCCGTAGGGGAATTTGATCCCCATGCGGCCGGCGACCGTTGAGCCAACCCAGAACCGGGCTACCGAACCGAGCGCGCCTCCGATGGCGATGAGCAGGTATTTCTGCAATGCATCTCTCCCCACTTCAGAATAGAGCAGTCATCTCGGCGCGGCATTCACTTGCCAGCTGCCGGCTCTATAATCCGCGCAGGAGGTGACGCTATGAATGCGTTTCGACACAAATACATCGGTGCCTTTGCCGTGGCGTTGCTTGGGGTGGTTTGCCTTGCCGGAGCAGGCGCTCAGCAGCTCACGCCGAAGCTGCAAAATGCGATCGGCCACTGGCAAGTGGTCAACAGTGACGGCAGCCCCGGAGGCCGTGTGGATACCTACCTGGTGGACGGAAAGCTCTTTGGCCGCGTGACGGAGGTTCGCCCAGGGCGCACTTCGCAGGATGTGTGCGACAAGTGTTCGGGCGAGTACAAGAACCAGCTCATCCAGGGCATGGTGAACATGCGGGGCTTTCACGCCGAGGGGGACGACTGGGTGGATGGAACTGTGGTTGACCCGGAGAATGGGAAGGAATACAAGGGCAAGATCTGGGCCGTCGGGAAAGACACATTGAAGATGCGCGGGTATGTCGGCATTTCATTGCTGGGGCGAACCGAGAGCTGGGTCAGGCTGCCGTGAGCCAGGCAGGCTGGAGCTCCGCGGATCGGGCCCGTCTGCGATCGGGCCGCGGAAGATGCCGGAGTCAAGGAGCTTCATGACGGGATTGAGTTCCAACGGGGACCAGCGATTGGACAGCCACCAGCGGCGCATCTGGGAGATTGTCTCACAATCTCCTCTTGATTCGCTTTGGAATCTGCACGGTGTTCCCGTCCGCGTGGTGGCCTCGCGCGTCTGGAATGCTGTATACGCCGATCGTCTCTTCGGTCATGCCGCGGAGCTGGGCTTTTACTTCCTGTTCGCTCTGTTTCCCGCTCTGTTTTGCGCCAGTTCGATTCTCGGGCTTGTAGCTCGATCTGGGCACCAGGTTTACGACAGTCTGCTCGATCATCTCGCGCTCGTGATTCCCACCTCAGCCCTCGGCACTGTCCTCGACACCTTTAACGAGACCACGGCTGCCGCCTCCTCTGGCAAAGTGACCCTTGGACTCATTGCCGCGGTTTGGGCAGCATCCGTCGGCGTTTCCGCTATCCAGGACACGCTCAATGTCGTTTACAAGATCGAGGACTCACGCTCCTATTTCGTCGCGCGCCTCCACGCCATTGGACTCACTATCGTTCTCGCGGTCATAGTCAGCTTAGGCCTTGCCTGTCTTTTGGGTGGGGACTATGTTGCCGCGCTAGCTCGGCTCGGCTTCGATGATCCCATTCTGGCCACGAAAGTAACCTTTGCCGCGAGAGTTGTCGGCTGGGCGATGGCAGCTGCATTGGTTGAGTTATCGTTTTCGGCCGTCTACTATTGGGCTCCAGAATTAAAAAAGCGCCGCTGGCACTGGCTCACGCCTGGAGGCCTATTGGGCCTGCTGGGATGGTTCCTGGCCTCTCTCGGTTTTCGTCTCTACCTTCATTTCTTTGATAACTATTCCCTGACGTATGGATCCCTTGGCGCGGTGATTATTCTTCTCACCTGGTTCTATATCACGGGTCTGATGCTTCTTGTGGGCGCTGAGATCAACAGTGAGATCGAAGCTGCTCTTGTTGAGATGCGTTTGGCCATCCCGCCGGCTCCGGGCCCTGAAGGCGCCCTGACAGGGCTGTGAGGCAGTCTGTCGCATTGGACTTGCCTGGAGGGGGTTCCTGGAAGCTGGTTGCGTTTGCAAAGGACATGGTGGACACTAGACACATGATGGCCCTCCCCAGTCGCCGCATTGTCTGCCTATCGCTGTGTGTTTTGCTCAACCCGGCGTTTTTTTGCAACGGACAAGACTCCCGGAGATCGGATGCCATTCATTTCTTCCACTTTGACGGCCAACAGCCCCCCTCAAAGGAGCTGCGCCTCCTTTTGCAACATGAGGTTATGTGGGACGATTCGGGGCAGGATTTCCTGAATCCGTCGGGATTGCATTTGGTCTTTGAGAAGATCGGCGAGCAGGCGACGCCGGATGGGCGCGTGGCGTCGCGATTTCGCGTGTCTGCCCCCGGCGCTCCTGAAGACAAGGTCTTTGCACTTGAGACCTGGCCGGTGGACAAGAAAGTCATCGTCGATCCGACCGATATTTACTTGAATGGACAGGGCCTGTTGATGATTCACAGGCCGAAGCCCGAGCAGGAATTGAGCTTCAAAGCCCCTGGTGATGAGTTCGAGATCGCCCCCGCGGCCCAAAGCGCTGAGCCAATCCGCTATCTTCTATCCAGCAAGGATGGGCAGCTAATGATCTTCGGCACACTCGTTCCCCATCCTGTGACGGCGGACGATCATGGGTGCGGGCTTGAAGTGAGGATCGCGCAGTCCGAGCCGGCAACCTTCCTGATCATTGCCCACGGGTTCCCGGCAAAAGCCAGGATTCCATTGGTGCTGCAGTCGGAGGGATCGGTAGCCAGCGAGATGCTGGTGACTGACGCGAATGGCCACGCTGTGATGGCAGGTATTCCGTCGGTGCAGGGCAAGGCGCAGGGGACGTTCAAGGCGGCCGCGGAAGGCCCCGGCTGCCTGCCCTCTATCGTTATGCCGTGGAGCGCGGACCCTAATGCGGCTCCGGAGAAAACTCCCGAGAAAACCCGGAAGCGTTGAATTGTATTGCCGGGGATGAATCCTCGGTCTATCGCGTACGGCCTGCCAGCATCTCAACATCCCGGGTCTCAAAGGCGAGATCCCGGACCCACCTGCCCAGATCGAATTAATTATCTGCAAGGTTTTGAAAATAAATATAGGGGGGGGAGGGGTATTAATTAAATCGTTACGGGGGCCCGGGGGCCGACTGAGGCGGATTCCCGGCATCCCGCCTCTTCTCCCCTCGTCTTCCCGTTACCAGTATGCACGGACGGAAGGTTATTTTCTGCAAAGCGAAATCGCGATCCGAGGCGCCTGGTCAGTTGGGGATAAAGAGAGACGGATGGTCGAGATTCGTGATCTCAAGGATGCGCCACACGCCCGGAGTTGGTAGGTCGGGGATTTATCCCCGGCGATAGAGCGCAAAATGACCGCGGCCTTCAGGCCCTGAGGTGTAGCCCTCGGAGCGAAGAGCATACCTCAGGGGTTAAAACCCCGTTCTCGAAAGGGTGCCGTATTGC
>Ga0302189_10001058_pt1 | contig 23756 bp, 16 predicted proteins | sample II_Bog_E2_2_FD_194551 | JGI IMG/M metagenome (GOLD analysis project Ga0302189, IMG submission 194551) | Peat permafrost microbial communities from Stordalen Mire near Abisko, Sweden - II_Bog_E2_2 | ecosystem: Environmental > Terrestrial > Soil > Wetlands > Peat | place: Sweden: Abisko...
TCCCTATCGAGATCTTTGATGACCATGCTTCATCGAAAGCATAGCGGGAAAGAACGACAATACGCGTCCACGCAGGAGTTACTTTCCCTGTATAAGCACTATAACTGTGTTTGTAGACGGCCATTTTCCATCCTTTCCATGTCATTGTCCATGGCCCGCAGGAAGATGTCTTCAAGCGAGTCGCGCCGCTGATTCATGCGGCGGATCTGGACTCCCTGTTCGGATGCAATGACATAAAGGTCTCTTGCCTCAATGTGGTCTGGAATTATTAGCTTGATTCTGCCGCCGGGGTAGGAGGCACACTCGCAGCCGAGTCCCCTGATGCTGACAGAGAACCGCTCCGTCGCGCCAACCGTCTCGAGCTCCATGAAACTTCTGTTGGAACGGCGCTCTTCTTCGATGTTGCAGAGGGCGGCAATGTGGCCGTTCTTCAGGATCAGCACTTCATCGCATGTTTCATCGATGTCTCGCAGCAGGTGCGAGGAGATGAGCAGTCGAATGCTGCCTTCCCTGCGAATGTCTTTGATCAGCTGGATCATCCGCGTGCGTGCCATCGGATCGAGACCGTTGGTGGGCTCATCCAGAATAAGCAGCCGCGGGCCGTGCGCCAGCGCCTGGGCCAGCTTGATGAGCTGCTTCATTCCCAGCGAATAGCTGTTTACTTTTCTGTACCGCACTTCACCCAGCCCGACATAGAAGAGCGCTTCGTGTGCGCGCTCCAATGCTACGCCCGGTGGTAAGCCCGCGAGTTCGGCCATGTAGCGAACAAATCGCACGCCACTCATGTTTCCGATGTAGGAATCATTTTCCGGCATGTAGCCGATTCCCGCACGGATCTGGCCCCGATCGCGGTGCGAGTCGAGGCCAAACACCCGAGCCGTCCCCTTCGACGGAAGATGAAATCCCAGGAGAGTATTGATCAGTGTTGACTTGCCCGCACCGTTCGGTCCGAGCAGGCCAATCGCATTTCCTCGCAATTCTCCGGTCAACCCGTTCAATACGGTGCGATTCGCTAGCCGGACCTCTAAGAGATCAAGATCAATGATGCCCATGTCATTCTTTTACGTTGGTTGTGGCGCGCTTGTTCCCCATATTCATCAAGGTTTCGAGAGTTGCAAAATCGAACCCGAACAGATGGCTGTCGCTGGCAACTGCGATGCGGCTCTCTTCTCCCCGTGCGCAGATTACGGTGGGTCTCGCATCCGAGGCTAGCTGACGGAGAGCATCCGCTGTGTCTCCGGTGAACTGCGAAAGAAGAGGAGTGATCACCGGGGTCAGGTTCTGGTATGCGATGGCGGAATAATTCTCGTCCTGGTCCTTTGGAAGCAAGGCCCTGAACGCTGCTGAACGAGCCAGCGAATCTCCCGTCGAGTATGTGTGCATTGCGTCCATGACAAGCGCGCGGCTCGGCGCAACGATCATGTACCCATTAGAAAATGTGTAGTTGGCCACGATATTTCCAGAAGTCAAATCGTGGACCGCATAGAACCGCTGACCATTCACATCGTTCGATTCAATCGAAATGGAATGAGCGCTTGTACCCTGCGTTTGTGCGCGAATGGATGCAGTCAGTTTCTCCAACGTCTGTTCGAGGCGCTGCGAGTCGTTGACTTCAATCACGGCCTTCCACGAAGGCGTCGGCAGCACAGGCCCGTCGAGCGAAAGCAGAAAGTCACCGCCAAGCGTGGCCGCCAGGTCATTGCGGAAGTCGATTTGCAGCTTCGCTTCAGCCTCAGTCCACTTCGAATCCTGCTCGCCGTCTTTCGGCATGGTCATCGCCATGATGTCGTCGGCAATGGCTGCGGGATCCTTTGAGAGCATCGCCACTGCAAATCCCGCATTCGGGCTCACAAACTCAAGGGAACCAATCGGAGCGGGTGCAGCTAACCACGAAGCAACCCCTTGTCGCGTTCCTGAGAATTGCAGATGGAGGCGGTTTTCCGGCTGCCCATTCACCTCGCGATGCTCTGCAATCAGATAGCGCGCGTCTTCTATTCCGCTCTTCGCCATTGCCTCTTTGCCATGGTTGCCGGCGTGCGTTAGAGCAGCGTTGTTTCCGATCATCTGATGGAGATCTGCGGCCAGAATAATTCCCGCGCCGCGTGTATACGCAGAGGCAATCTGCTTTCCAAAGTCTCCCGTCGCAAATCCGCTGCTGCCTGCATTCAGTTGAGCATCGATAACCTTCAAGGTTGCAATGCTGTTTGAAAATGCCACCTGTTTCTGCAGTATGAGAGCGAATCCACCGGTTCCCGCGTTCGAGGTTGAGTTAGCAGTGGCCAGCTCGCTTTCGCTCAGAACTGTTATCCCTGGGTGTGAAGCAGAAGCCGGAAACTGACTACTCAGGAAATCGCCAAGACCGCTCTTTTGAACATCGGCAACAATCGCGAAACCAGGTTTCCCGGCCTGCTGCACACCGACAATTACGATTTCATTGCCGAGATACTGACTCATCTCATGGATCTTTTCCACCAGCGAGTCAAGTTCCGCCGTGTTTTGACCGTGTCCTTGATTCCACCACTGCTGCAGCACCGGGCTCTGTTTGAGTTGATCGTGGAAAATCTGGTTGGCCTCATTGAGAAAGTCGCCGAGGTTTGGAATGCCGATGTACATCAGCGTGTCAGCGGGAACCTGCGCGAGCAAATCGCTGCTATATCTTGCTTGCGGAAACGGAATCTGCTCAAAGCGGCGCTCGAGCATTGAGAATTGCGCCAGCAGTGGAAGATACTTCTCGCGATCGTGGCTCCAGGCTATCTGTTGCGCAACCGGAGCCGGGCTCAGATTATCGTTCGTTGTAACCTGATCGCCTGCATGGATCAGCGTGTTGATTCCTGCGTGCAATACATTGACCGACCCCTCAAGCACAGCCACGCGTGAGCCCTTGATTCCAGAATTGACAGAGAAGACAGTTCCGGTAACCGCGACGCGGCAATCGGGTGTCCGTACATACAAGTGTCCGGAAGTGCGCTTGGCAGCCTGCACAATCACATCGCCATCGTCGAGCGCGATCGTTGTGTTATGGCCTCTTGCCCCAACTCCCAGCACGCTTCGCTCGTTGACTTCAATCGTCGATCCATCCGCGAGGCGAAGAACGGCATGCGCTCCTCCACTCGTCCGCAGATGTTCGCCCTCTGCAAGTTTGTCGCCGGGAGCGAGCTGACGATCGCCCGCGTCAGAAATGCGATAAGCCGCGCCGTCAATAGACTGCACCTCTGCGCGCACTCCCGGCGGAATCTCCCAATACGCCTTGTAGACGAAGAGCAGGCAAACGAGAAGCGCGGCCGCAGACGCGAACGTCCAGCCAAAAACCTGAGGGCGCCAAACGGACGCGTGGGCAGTCTTTGGAACGGACCAATTCACCGCCTTTGCCGACCCACTCTGGAAGTAGCGGTGACACGCGCTGCAGTCATGAATATGCGCCTTGATCAACTGCGAGCGCGCACTCGAGAGATTACCGGCCCGATACGCTGCCATTAATTGCCGCACGTCGTCGCAGCTCCCGATGGCATGGTCCAATACCTCGTCCACACCGTCAATGCCAAGCCGGTCAGCCACTCGCGTGGCGGAAGCAGCCAACTGCGCAGCATTCGGTTCAGCGGATTGCAGCGCCTGGATTCCTTTGTTCAAAAGCATTTCATCTCGTCTCATCGTCTTCCCCATTCAAATTCTCTGAGTCGCTTTTTCAGCCTTGACCTGGCGTGATGGAGCGTCACAGCAACAACAGCCTGCGAAGTCCCCATCAATGCGGCGATCTCGCGATTTCCCAACTCTTCCAGATATCGCAAGGTGAACATCTCAGCAGCGCGAGGGGCCAATTCTGCGATGGCCATCCTGAGAAAGTCTCCAAGCTCTCTGCTTGACACTTCTCCCTCGGGAGAACTGCCGGGCCCCGTCGAAGCAACTCCTGCGGCGCCTTCGAGCGGCTCCGTTGAAGCGGCCTTCCGCCTTCGCAGCAAGTCGAGCGCTCCATTGATGGCGGCGCGGTAAAGGTAGCTGGCGGCATTCGACACCGGCTCATGGGCGCTCGCCAGGCGCAGAAACACGACCTGCGCAACGTCCTCGGCATCGGCCATGTTGCCCGTAATGCGATAGGCCGCTTTCAGAACACGCATGTGATGCTCTCCAAACAATTGGGAGAGACCTTCTGTTACCAGCAATGCTGCGCTGCCGACGGCCACTTGATCACCTTTTTGGCTCTTCATAGAGATGACGCTTGAACCGGCTGATTATTAACCGGAATGAAAGTCTTTACGCGCGCGGAGCGCCAGGTGTTCCGGATAGGAGAAATTAAGACGAGACCGTCGAATCCGGTCGACATCCCCATCGCGCCGGAAAAGGATCTGCTAACAAGGGCAGCGTATGCACACTGCCTAAGTCAGATGAGATTGCGCTTCGCCAAATCCGTGTTCATCAATGCGTTTCAGGTAGGTTGCAGCTTGCCGCGACGGCCCCAGCCGGCACTTCGTTGGATGTGTCAATGCCTCGCTTCGATCCGCGCAGATCGCATCCGGATAAAAGGATCGACTTGGATTCACGGCCTTCGACCGCCAGGTAGGCATTCGACCCCACCGGAGCCGCGGACTGGGAGATCCATGCATCTTCGCATTGAACAAGCTTCACAACGGGCTGTTCTCCGTGAGTTGGCGTCGAACTGAAACCGGAAATCCGCATTCCGCGAACGTCGTCGCAAATAATTACCGGGCGTTGCTCGCCCGCAGGCGAACGAAATGTTATGTCAGACAGTCGAAGACCGCGGACGTGGCGGCAATACAGCCCGGAGGCCGGCAGCATTCCAAACATCCGGGCTTCGGGATACTTTTCGGGGATTTCAGGTACGGGGCGATTGACCCAGTCCGAGCGGCCGGCCACTACACTGTCTATCCGGATACTCGAGAGAGTCACGTCCTCCACGTACATGTTATCGAGCCCCGTGATGGAACTGGCGAGAACCGATTCCGATGCATGGATGTTTTCGATGGTCACTCCGCGTAGTCCATGCTGGGGATTCTCGTACTTCTTCGAGCGGTTACCAAGGCGGATGAAGATGGGCGTGCGTGTACGCTGCATCCGGATGCCCGAGACGAGAAGGCCGTCAATCCAGCCACCATCTACCACCTCCAACGCGACTCCGGAAATTACGCGCTGCGCCAGGTCGACCGCATTGTTATAAATGATGGAGTTGGAGAAAGTAATATTCTCGAATCCAACCTGCGTGGTGGTCCCAAGCTTGAAGCCGTTACAGCAGGTGGTAAGGGCACAATTTGTCACCATAATATTTCTGTTGACGAGAGGCTGGTTGCCGTACGGGTTTTCGCTCTTCAGGCATATTGCGTCGTCGCCGGTATCAATGGAGCAATCGGAAACAAAGACGTTTGTGCAGCCGGCTATGTCTATCCCGTCGGTATTGGGACCATAATTTGGATTTTTGATAGAAATGCCGCGGATGACGACCTGCTCGCAATTCATAGTCCGCATCGTCCAGCTAGCCGCACCTTCGATGCGGAGGTCCTCGATGCGGAGACCTTTGCAATTGACGAACTCCAGCATGGGGCTGGGACGGCGGCCATTTGGCGCCCAACCGTGCGCGATGACGTCGGCCCAAGCCTCCTCGGCCGGCAGTGGAGCCCGGTCGGAACGCTTCCAGAAGGCTGAACCCTGGCCGTCGATACGGCCAGAGCCACAGAGCGTTACGTTCTCCGCATCCTTGGCTAAGATCAGGTGATTCTGGTCGGCATCGCCCTTGAGGTTCAGTCCGGAGTGGGGCGCATAATCGTCAATGTTTGTGCTGCCCAGAATGGTCGCGCCTGCTTCGATGTAGAGCGTGACATTGGCCTTGAGAGTGACATTCCCACAGCGATAAATTCCGGGCGGAACACAGACAAACCCGCCGCCAACTCCAGTGCAGGCATCAATCGCCGCGTTGATGGCTGCTGAGTCGAGAGCTTTACCGTCGCCTTTCGCTCCATACTGTCGCGGATCGAAGATCGTCGTACGATCGCCGTCAGGCCTGGGGGACGCGAATGCCGCCACGGGAACTGCGGCGGCAGCGGCCAGGCTCAGGCCTGTCAGCAGCCTTCTGCGATCGACGTCGATCATCTATTTTCCTCTTCGAGCCAGCCGCGATATTCAACCGCTTCAGAATTGGATTCGCATTTGCACCGCCGTTCGAATCCGCATCGAAGGCGTAAATCGAGTCGTTCTCCGTGGCAACGAAGAGGACATTATGCACAAATCCGTCGCTCATCGTCAGCCCGGGGACATAGAGCGGCAATGAATATACGGTGCTATCCACTGCAACTGAGAAGAGCCTGCCAAACGAGCTCACGTTCACATTAGGCTGCGTCGGCGCGGTCTGATTCGTATTCTGTCCCGCATGCGTCAGGTCATAGCGTCATGTCGGCACTGGCGCCGGAGTGGGCGATTGTGCCATCGGCGTTGCCACCGGCATGCGGCCTTTCTTCAGCCTTTGCTCCCGATTCCTGTATCCATTGAGGGCTCTTCCTTCGGATCGGATCGGCGCGAATACACGGGAATTCCGCTGATAAGGCTCTGATATTCCGTGAGGCGCTTGCCCAGAATGACTACTCCCTTGGAAGTGATTTCATATTCGCGAATATCCTTGGCATGATTCCCGCCCCGCATCTTGATCACCACCATAATCTTGCGAAGCTGGCCATCGATGGATACGTACCGCATCCGGATGATGTCATCGCAAAGGAAAGAAATGGAGTAGGTGCTGAACGGAAACTCGGTGAACGACTCATCCACCTCAACCGTGCTTAGGATCGTCACGCCGATTCCTGTCAGGGCGAAGATCATCCGGTAGAGCGATTCGCGAAAGTCGGCGCGGAAGCCGGGCGACAGAGCCATTTCAAAGCCCGCCAGGGAATCGATCACCAGGCGCTTGGCGCCAATCTTCTGTACGGCGTCGAGAATCGACTGCATGGTTTCATCCACCGAGAGGTCAAGTGGACGGAGATAGAGGATTGTGAGTTTCCCCTCTTTCTGCGGCGTTTCCAGATCCAAACCTAAATTGGTGGCCCGCAACGCATACGCTTCCGGGCGTTCTTCAAAAACCGCTATGATTCCTGGTTCCCCGTGGCGCGTGCCTTCCGAAATGAATTGGGTTGCCAGGACCGATTTCCCTGTTCCAGAAGACCCTGCCACGAGTATGCTATCGCCCTCGGGCACACCCCCATCCAGCATCTTGTCCAACTCCGGAACGCCGAACGAAAGGCGCCGGCCGCTGGGCGGTTTTCTCTTGCGGGCCGTCAACCCAAACGTACGCGAGAAGGCTTGCACTCCGGCATCGGTTATGCGAAAGGTGTGCAACCCCGGCACGGAATCCTGGCCGCGCAGTTTGATGACCTGCAATTTCCGGACAATTGAATTTCGCTCCGTTGTTTGGCGCAGCCAGAACAGACCATCGGCGACGGTAAATATCGGATTATCACGCAGTTCCTCCTCCGCATATTCACCGATGAGGAAAGTTGTCGCCTGCCAGCTTGCGAGGAACAGGGCTAATCGCTGAATGAACGATTGCAGGTCCATGTCACTTTGCGGCTTCCGCACCATGGTGCGGAAGGAATCCACAACGACGACGGCGGGGTTGGCTTTTTCAACTTCCTTGGTAATCTCCACCAAGACGGCGCCCAGGTCCTTTTCCAGGACAACCTGGCTCAGGTTGATAAAGCGGATGGAGTCCGGGAGCTTGGCCGGATCGAAGAACGTGTACTGTTGCTGGTATCGCAGCATCTTTATGGCGGATTCGCCGAGCACAGTGAAGTAGAGAGCAGGACGTTCCGAGCTCGCATTGGCAAACACGAACTGGTGAGCCAGCGTCGTCTTGCCGCTTCCGGGTGCGCCCGCGATGATGTTGAACGAGAATTCGGGGAGGCCGCCGCCCACAATTTCGTCGAGGCCCGGAACTCCGGTGGATAGTTTGTTGATCTTGACTTTGTCTTGGGTGCTCACGCTTTTATCCCCTTTTCGGAACTGCGATCGTCAAAGGCCGCACCTGGCCACGCATTGCGCAGCAGGCTTAACGTAATAGGCTCGCCGAGGAAGATCAGAAGCAGGCCGAGTAACCGGCCGATGACAACGATTCCTTCGTCGCCAACCCGTTGCTCAACAGCTTCATCCTCTTCAATGTCAATTTGGGGCCCGAACTCGCTCAGGCCGTGTCCCAGGCCGTGTCCCAAGCCCTTTAGCGCTCCGTCCGCGGAGACCTGCGCCGTTTGAAGACTGGGTATTTCCGATCTGGCCATCGCCAAAGCACGGGAGGCCAGCGAATGAAAAGCGGCGCTTCCAGCAAACTCACCAAGACTCTGGCGCAGCTTCTCATAGACGCGGAGAATTATCGACTCCACCGGCTCGGAGGTCTTGCCCGCGTTGGCTTCGTAAGTCAGGAGCCTTTGAGCCAAGTCTCGCATTTCCGGGGGAATCGTCATGTTCAAGCCCGCATCGCGGAATTCGATGCCCATTGCGCGCTTCGTAAGGGTTTGGGGGGGGCGATTCCTTCTTTTCGGAAGCGCACCCACGGTTGGGGTGTTCTCCATCCAGTTCCATAACGGGTCGCTCTGGAGGTAGCGTTGACGGAACTCAATTCATATAGCGATTCGTTTCCGAGCTAGGTGCGTCTTCTTGCGGGCCGCCGGCCTTGCTTCGGATAAGCGTGAAAACGTCCAAGACCGTGGCAATACTGCGAATGTTTCCCGCAACACTCACGAGTCCATCTTCCATGCTGGGATGTTTGTCCGCCAGGATTTCGATATGTTTGCTGACGCTCCGCAGCCGGTCGATTTCCAACAGAAGGTCTTCGAAAGCGGCAGTCATTGCCGGTCCATCGGTCGCCAGGACTATCGTGTCTGCCGTGGTCGTAGCCGCCTCCGTCCCGACCTCGACCTGAAGGCGCAAATCCTCTATCAAACGCAGTGTCGTTGCCTCGCCGAGGAAAGTAAGAAACAGACCGAGTAGCTGCGCAATCAGAATAATTCCGGCCTCGCCGCCCTCTTCCGTATCCGTTTGGGATTCAACTTCGTCGAGCCCGTGCAAGCCTCCATTCGCCGTTACCTGCACAGTGCCGAGCCGGGGAGACTCCGATTTGGCCAAAGCCAGGGCACGAGAAGCGAGCAACTGAAAACCATCAACTCCCACGGGAGCGCCAAGTTGCCTGCGCAGCCTCTCATAGACGCGCACAGTCGCAGGTTCTGTTTGCAGGGATGTCGTAGCCGCATCGGCCTCGCAAGCAACGAGGCTGCGGGCCAAATCACGCGTTTTTTGTTGAGGAGTCATCGGTTCCGTTCTTTCCTTACGCGCTACGCCCTTGCCTTGAACGTGAAGCGTTTGCCGCTAAGACACGATCATGGCGATTGCTTCCGTGGTCAGATTCCCGGCACGGTTCATCGGACTCGATTTGGCGTCATGCGATCCAAAAATACTCTAAATGTCTCGGGAAAGATGAGCAAACTTGAACAGGTTGCCGCGCCGCCGGAGGAATCTCATCGTGAAGTTCGATTGAAGTGCTCAATCGCACATGCTGCAACGGGCGTTTCGCCGAAAGGGAAAGATCCGGCATCCCGATCGGGCCATCGCCTTTTGACCGACTGGAGGGTGCCCGGGCCGCCAAATGCATGTCGAATGAACTAGGTACCCGCTTGACTCAGGTAGGCCCAACAGGTTGCGGAGCGAGGTCGCTCTGTAAACGATGTAAATCGCCTTAATCCGCGCCCCATTTGGAATTGCTGGTCAGTTTCCGAGTTTCACAATTTCGTACTGTAGCCGGGGCTGCAGTGCAAGACGCCGATTCTACTCTTGGAGTGGCTTCCTTCCGTTGGCCTGTTATAAGCTTGGTGCATCCCCCGCCTTTCCGACCTTACTGCAATGGGAGGAATGCCGAATGCTCAACGCCCGCGCCAATTCCCGACTGTCTATCGCTGGTCTTCTGCTGGTCATGGCTGGGTGCCTGGTTCTGCCCTTTGAGCTGAACGGCCAAACGGCCCTGGCTCCAGCGCAGTCCCCAGCGCCAGCGAAGAGCGGTCCGGCCGCGGTTCAGGCGCGGTTGGACATGCTCGCAGACGCGCTGAAGGCGGCGCGGGCAGTGGGCGACGCGATGACCGAGGCAAAGACCCTTAACCAAATCGGCCGCCTGCACTATCAAATTTCGGATTTCCAGAAGGCGTTGGACGACTACAACCAGGCGTTGGCGCTGGCCCGTTCCGCGAAGGACGCCGTCGAGGAGGCGGAGGCGCTCAACGGCGTGGGGAGCTGCTACCGCGCCCAAGGACAAAGCCAAAGAGCGTTGGAGACCGCGCAGCAGGCGCTGGATGTCGCCACGGCCGCGGGAGATGAAAGGGGCCAGGCGGAGGCGCTGAACGGTCTTGGGTGGGCAAGCTCCAACCTGGGCAAGAACCAAGAGGCGCTGGAGTTCCATCACAGCGCACTGCCCCTGGCGCAAAGGTCGGGGGATAGCGACCTGGATGCAACCGTTCTGCGCCGCATCGGCTCTGTCACCTCTGCTCTTGGGCAGCCGCAGAAAGCGCTGGAGTTCTACGATCGGGCTCTCGAAATCTTTCACCGCGTTGGCGACGACGCCGGCGAAGGTTCGACGCTCAATAACATCGGCGCCGTCTATTTGGGCGAGGGGAACAAGGACAAGGCGGCGGATTTCTACAACCGGGGTTTGGCCCTCGAAAAACTGGCCGGCGACCGCGCCACCGAGGCCATTACGCTTTTCAACCTCGGCGTCCTCTCGTTCAATCTTGGGGAAAAGCAGAAGGCGCTCGATTTCTATGGCCAGGTGCTTGCCTTGCGGCAAGACATGCACGATCGCACTGGCGAGGCTGGGACGCTCTACACAATTGGCAGCGTCTATTCCGGTCTTGGGCAGTCGCAGAAGGCGCTCGAGTCCTACAGTCAGGCTCTCGCAATTCGACGGGAGATTGGCGACCGGAGTGGCGAGGCCGCGACGCTGAACAGCATCGGCGCAGCCTATGGCGAACTTGGCGAAAAGCAAAAGGCGTTGGACGCCTACAGTCAGTCCGCGCAAGTCTATCGCCAAGCCGGAGACTTTAACAACCAGGCCGTGGCGCTGGCCGGCATGGGCGAAATGCTCCTCGCTCTGGGTGACAAACAGAAGGCGGTGGACTCCTACAACCAGGCCGTCGCAATCTTCCACCAGTCAAAAATCCCCGCGGCCGAGGTCCATTTGCTGGTAGCCATCGGCCCCGTGTATCTGGCCCTCGGGGACAAGCAAAAGGCGCTGGACTCTTACAACCAGGCACTGCCGATCTTGCGCCAGTTGGGTGACCATGGCAGCGAGGCCCAGACGCTGGTCAGCATCGGACTAATCGAGTTCGATCTCGGGGAGAAGCAAAAGGCGCTGGACTCCTACAACCAGGCGTTGCCGATCTTTCGACAGGCAGGTAACCGTGGCGCCGAGGCGCAGACACTGCACAACGCCGGCATTGCGTATACGGGCCTGGGAGAGAAAGAGAAGGCGCTGGATTCGTACAACCAGGCACTCGCGATCCGCCGGGAGATTGGCGACCGCGCCGGCGAGGCCTGGACGCTGAATAACATGGGCCTTGTCAACTCCGACCTTGGGGAGAAGCAAAAGGCGCTGGACTCTTACAACCAGGCTCTCGCCCTTCGACGGGAGATTGGCGACATTGGAGGACAAGCAGCGGTATTGGAGAGCATGGGCGCCGTCTCCTTCAGCCTTGGAGAAAAGCAGAAGACGCTGGACTACTATAACCAGGCTTTGCTTATTTACCGGCAGGATAGCGATCGTGGCGGCGAGGCCACAACGCTAAACGAAATGGGGATCGTCTACAGCGATCTTGGCGACAAGCGGAAAGCGTTGGAGTACTACGGCCAGGCGCTGCCGATCTATCTACAGGCGGGTGGACGCCGCAGCGAGGCGCTGGCGCTGAAGGCCATCGCTATCGCCTATGGAGATCTTGGCGACAAGCAGAAGGCGCTCGACAACTTCATGCAGTCGCTCGCCATCAGCCGGGACTTGGGCGACCGCGGCGGAGAGGCCGCCACGCTGCACAGCATCGGCGATACGTATTCCAGCCTGGGGCAGAAGCAGAAGGGCCTGGATTATTGCGCACAGGCGCTCGACCTTCAACGGGAGATCGGCGACCGCAACGGCGAAGCGCTCACCCTGAACAGCATGGGCAAGGCGTACAAGGATCTTGGCGACAAGCAGAAGGCGCTCGACAACTACAACCAGTCGCTCGCCATCAGCCGGGACAGGAACGACCGCAGCGGCGAGGCGTATGCGCTGAACTACATCGGTCTTGCCTATTCCGATTTCGGAGAGAAGCGGAAGGCCCTGGATTACTTGAACCAGGCCCTCGACCTTCGACGGGAAATCGGCGAACGCAGCGGCCATGCCGACACGCTGAATAACATCGGCATGGTCTATAGAGACCTTGGCGACAAACAGAAGGCAATGGACTACTACAACCAGGCTTTGCCGGTTTATAGCCAGGCCGGCGACCGTGGTAACCAGGCGCACGAGTTGATCAACCTGGGCATCGTTCATTCCGATCTTGGAGAGAGGCAGAAGGCGCTTGACTACTATAACCAGGCGCTGGCCATGGCGCGGGAAGCGAGCGACCGCGCCAGCGAGGCCGGGGCGTTGAACAACCTGGGCATCGTCTACCAGGATATTGGGCAGAGCCAGAAGGCGCTTGAGTACTATGACCAAAGCCTCCAGCTCAATCGCCAGTTGGGCGACCTGAGCGGCGAAGCCGAGACGCTGAACAACATCGGCAACGTCTATTCCGGCCTGGGCGAAAAGCGAAAGGCGCTGGACTACTACAGCCAGGCTATGCCGATTTATCGTCAGGCGGGCGACCTGACCGGCCAGGCTGGAGCGCTGGGAAACGTCGGCAATACCTTCGACGATCTCAAGCAGTTGCCGGAGGCGCTGGATAGCTTCAATCAGGCGCTGTCCATCTTTCGTCAGTTGGGCGACCGTGGCGGCGAGGCTGCCGTGCTGGACGACATCGGCATTGTTTACGACGATCTCGGACAAAAGCAGACGGCGCTCGACTACTACGCCCAGGCCTTGCCTCTCTATCTTCAGGTGGGCAACCGCGACGGCGAATCCGGAGTCCGGGAGAATATGGGTGTTGTCTATGACTCTCTTGGCGAGCCGCAAAAAGCGTTGAACGAGTACCACCAGGCCCTGCCGCTGGCCACTGCCGTCAATAGCCCCATCCTGGAAGCAGCGATTTTCAACCGCCTGTTGTTCAATCTCAAGGTCTCGCAGCCCGCGCTGGCAATCTTCTACGGCAAGCAAGCCGTTAACCGCACCCAGCAGGTGCGCGCGAATATCCAGGGACTGGACAAGGGGCTGCAAGCCAGTTTTCTGGCGTCGAAAGACAGCTACTATCGCGATCTGGCGGACCTGCTGATTGCGCAGGGGCGATTGCCGGAGGCCGAGCAGGTGCTGGATCTGGAGAAGCAGCAGGAGTACTCGGACTATGTTCGCGGGGAGGCGGCGGACACGCTGAGCCCGCTGGCGCTGACCGCGGCGGAACGCCAGGCGGAGGAGGAATACCAGAAGTCCACGGAGGCGCTTGTTTCGACGGGCCAGCAGTGGGCGCAGTTGAAGAAGAATACGGCGCGCACGGCTGAGCAGGAGAAGCAGTTCCAGGAGCTATCCGATCAGCTCAAACAGGCAAGCAAGGGGCTGGACGTCTTCTACTCGCGGCTGTACGAGGTCTTTGGAAAGACAACCAGCGCCAACAATCAGGTAAGAGACGTGAAGGGGCCTGTCAGCGATTTGAAGCGGATTATTGCGAAGATGCCGCATACGACAGCGCTTTATACGCTGGTGGGCAAGGATCGAACCAGCATCATCGTGATTGCCGGATCGGCGGACGTGCCCGCGGTGGTGCGGGAGTCTGCGATTTCGGAGGTCGAGCTGAACAAAGAGGTTGCGGCGTTTCAACAGGTGTTGCGCCAGCCGGGGCAGGACCCCAGGCCGCTGGCGCAGGAACTCTACAAGGTCCTGATTGGTCCGGTGAAGGCGGATCTGGACCAGGCGAAGGCGGAGACGCTGGTGTGGTCGCTGGATGGAGTGTTGCGCTATGTGCCGATGGCGGCGCTCTACGACGGAAAGCAGTACGTGGTGGAGAACTACAACACGGTGACGATTAGTCCGACGAGCATTGCGAACTTGGCCGACCTGCCGGACATGACCAACCTCAGCACGGTGGCGATGGGAATATCGCGGAAGTACGAGGAGGGATTGCCTGCGCTGCCGGCGGTGGCGGGCGAGCTGGGCGACGTGGTGAAGGACGCGAAAGTGCAGGGGGCAAATGGCGCATTGACGGGGACCATTCTGCTGGATGGCCAGTTTACCGAGAAGGCGATGGAGAACCAGTTGGGCGCTCAGCCCACGGTGGTGCATATTGCCAGCCATTTTGTGTATAGCCCTACCGGGGACGCCAGCAAGAGTTATCTGCTGCTGGCGGGCAAGGACCAAGGCGGCGCGGCTTTTCATTTGACGGTGGAGGACTTCCGCGACAACGCGAACCTGTCGCTGAGCGAAACCGCGCTGCTGACGCTCTCGGCCTGCGAAACGGGGATGAGCGGCAACGCGAACGGCGGCAAAGAGGTAGACGGGCTGGGCATGACAGCGGAATATAAAGGCGCGAAGGCGGTAATTTCGTCGCTGTGGTCGGTGAACGACGCGAGCACCGGCCAACTGATGGGCGACTTCTATAAACGATGGGCGGAGGGCGCGGGGAAGGTGCCCAAGGTGGAAGCGTTGCGGCAGGCGCAGCTCGATTTGTTGCTCGGCAAGGCGAGGGTGCAGGGCGATGGGAGCGACAGGGGGTTTGGTACCAGCAAGCGCGAGGGCCCGGCTCCCGCCGGATACGCGCATCCCTTCTACTGGGCGCCGTTTGTGCTGATGGGGAATTGGAGATAGAGTGCCGGCTGCTCGCCCGGGGATCCCGAGACCTGGAGCACCCGGCGCAGGACGGCATCCGATTCGCTGCTCCCGTGAACGTCACTGTACGTATTGTTTGCATCAACCAAAAGCCCATTACGCAGTTTTGCGTAACATCGATGCGCGTAACGCAAATCGGCAATGGTTCAAGCTGGCTTTTTAGGCTGTCCGGAAAGTGGGTCGGTCGCTGTGATACAGATAACGCTGAGAAGACTGCCTTGCGCGGTGGAATGCAATCGCTGTGCCGCTTGAGCGGAGTCCAGCGCAGCTTGGCAATCGCCCTCCCTCAGCGATTGCCGGGCGGCCCGGCGCAGGATGTAGGCGTGCGCTGCCAGCAGCATCAGTGACGTGAGGTCGGCGCCGCAACGAGAGCATTGCGACGAGCCTCGAAAACGAGCCTTGCAGACTGGACAAGAGGCGGGGCTGCGAAGATCGTCCTTCATGCGCGGCCCTCGACAAAGAACAGCATCTCGCGAAGATCGTGAACAGCCTGCTTGAGTGCGGCGGCATCGCGATCCTCGATTGCGGATTCGATCGCCTGATTCAAGTCGATCGCTTCTTCGCGGTCTTCGTCGTGGATTTTTCCGAGCAGGAGGCGGGAGCGCTCAATCATCTTCCGGCCCTCGTCCTCGGCCGCGCTCCAATCGTCTTCGGCCGCAGCCGTGTGCTCCGGCGCAGGATGCACTGTGAAATTACCCTCGCCCTCAATCACCTGCGCATGCTCGTGGCCGAACTCGGCGAGATCGTTGTCCTCATCGTCCTCATCCTGGAGATCGTCTTGGAGATCGTCGTCCTGGCGGGTGGCGTAGAGGGTTTCGAGACGTTTGCGGGCGGCGGCAATCTCCGCTTCGCTCCTGGCTTCCAGGGCACGGGCGATGGTGATGTGCTTGGACAATCCCGATTTTTTCTCGATCGCGGTTACGTTGAGGATGCCATCGAGATCCAGGCTCATGCGGCAAATCACTTCATTGTGATCGCGCATGGGAGTCAGGCCTTTGACCCTGAAGTCGCCGACCAGGATATTGCGCAGCGCATCCTCGTCTTCGCCTTCATACACGCGGACATCGACTTCTTCCTGGTATGGATGACTGGTGTAAAAGCGCTCGCTGCGGGTGACGGGCAGAGGGGTGTTGCGGCGGACGATGGGCTTGTAGCAATGCGGATAAGAGACGCCGCCGCGCTCGCCAAGGAAGGACACGCCGAATGAGTACGGAGTCACATCGACCAGCACTCGATCGACCTCATGCCCGGCGAGCCGCGAGGCCATTACACCCGCGCCCAGGGCAACGCACAGGTCTGGATGTATCTCTTCCCGCGGCGTCAAACCGGTGCGTTCCTCGATCATCCGCGCCACCAGCGGCGTGCGCGTCGAGCCACCCACCAGAAGAATCGCATCCAGATCCGAGGGTCCTTTGCCGGCATCGGCAAGCGCCTTGGACATATGTTCCAGCGTCTGCTCGACGAGGGGACGGATCATGTCCTCATACTCCTCGCGCTCGATTTCCAGTTCCAGATGCAGGGGTTTTCCGTCGACCGTGGCCAGCGCTTCTTCGCGAATGGTCACCTCCGGATCGAAGCTCAAGCGGCGCTTGGCCTCCTCGGCGGCCCACCAGATACGCGCGCTGGCCACGGGATGGCCGCTGCGCAGATCGATTCCGTGTTGCGATTGAAATTCGCTGAGCAGATGCTCGAAAAGCAGATCGTTGAAGTCGTCCCCGCCCAGGCGATTGTTGCCATGACTGGCAAGCACCTCGGTGATGTCGCCTTCGAGCGAGACAATGGACACGTCGAAGGTTCCTCCGCCCAGATCGTAGACCATGGCGGTGTGACGACTGCCTACTCCATACGCCAGGCTTGCGGCCGTCGGTTCATTGAGAATGCGGACCGCCTCAAGGCCCGCCAAAGTTGCGGCCTCGCGCGTGGCCTGGCGCTGCGCATCGGAGAAATAGGCGGGAACGGTAATGACCGCCTTTTGAACGGGCCGACCGAGTTGCCGGCTGGCCCAGGATGCAAGCTCGCGCAGGATCAGTGCCGAGATCTCGGGCGGCGTAAACTGGCGGTCTCCCAGCGTAACAGTCTCGTTGCTGCCCATCTTGCGCTTGATGCTGCGAACCGTGCGGTCGGGATAGAGCGCCAACTGATTGCGCGCCGCCTCTCCAACCAGCAAGTCTCCCGATGGGGAAAGGCCCACCACCGAGGGCAGCATATTCTTGTTGCCGGAGCTGAGAATTGCCACTTTGCCATCGACGAATGCTGCAATCTCGGAGTTAGTCGTACCCAAATCGATGCCAACAATCAATTCGCCCAAATCGCTCATGCGGATTTCCCTTCAGGTGTGCGCGCCACCTTGACCTGGGCGGTGCGATAGACTTCTCCATTCCACTCATAGCCGTTGCGGTAGACCTCGACAACAGTTCCCTCGGGCACGGAGCTTGTTTCTTCAATATCGACAGCCGTCATGCGTTGCGGATCGAAGATTTGGCCCCGGCACGCAATCCGGCTCACGCCCGAGCCCACAAGCGCCTCGTCCAGACTGTCCAGTGTGAGGCTGTAGCCATGGGAGAGCGCCGCGAGAATCTCCTGCGTGTGGCGCGCGTATCTGGCGCCCACACCCAGCCAGCGCGCCAACGGCGGCAACCGTTTTGGCGCCAACTCCTCGGCCGCGTTGCGCGCGGTGTTCGCTCCCCGCTCTACCCGGTCGCGCAGATCGAGCAGAACATTGAGGGGGAAGTGAATCTCCCGCTTCCGTAATTGCGCTGCTTCAGACTGCTGGATTCGAGAGGGCTCGGCTGGTGCATCTTCCCTTGCTTCGGCGGCGGATGCTTCCAGGCTCCGCGCGCTCTGGCTGAGGGTTTCGTTCAATTGCTTGAAGGTTCGCCCCTGAATCCGGACTTCCTGCGTGAGCGCTGTCATGGCCGCCCAGAGAGAATAAAGGTCGCAGCCGCTGCTGCCGGGCGGCTCGCTTTCCAGCGGCGGAAGCGGATCTCCGTTCTCAAGCGCAGCGAGCAACCCGGCGGTCAGTCCCTGCGGCGGTGGCTCATCGGCTATCGCGCGGTCAAGCCACGCCTCGAAACCGCGTACGATCCGTTCCCGCTCTTCCGGTGAAAACCCCGCGGAGGAGTTATCTTCTTCCATTTCCATCTATCTTTCCTTGAGTACCGCCAGCCACGGACCGGGGCCGACGAATTGTCTATCGTTGTCCTTGCCATCCAGCAGGGATTCCAGGTGCGCCTCCGGATTGACTGAAAACAGCGTGTGCTGTGCGCGCCTCCGCCGGTCGCGCAGAAGCTCGTATGCGTCGCGAACCTGCTCGAACTCGGCCGGCGACCTGTCGGGCGGAAACTGCTTGAGTTTGGCTAGATAAGCAGCTCGAATCTGCTCGTCCTCCGCACCGGGACCAAGACCAAGCACGGCATAGGGATCGGGAATTGGCAACGCATTATTTCTCATCGTTCACCCTAGAACAAGCTGCCCTGTTCCGGCGGCGGAACCCTGGCAGCTTTCTCCTTCTTGTTGTACCGCGATGACTCCGGCGATCCTGGCTCGGAGAATGTTTCGCCCAGAATTCTGTCAAGCGCGGTTTTGGGATCCTCGCCGCTGGCATAGGCTTTTTTCAGTTCCTTGATTTTCGCGTCGGAAAGGCCCATCAGCTTGCCAATTCCCTTGAGAAAATCAGGAATCGAAGAGGCGCCCGGTCCCACGAAACCGCCCTCCTCGTCGAAGTCGTCCTCATCGTCCTCTTCCTCATCGAAGAACTCACCATCCTCCACCGGCTCGCCCCGTTTTGCCCGGCACTTCGGGCAGTCGCAGGAAGAATAGCCAAGTTCCTCTGCATATTTCGGATCATCGCCAGGTTTGTAGCCGGGATACTGCTTCAGGGCCTGCTCTTCTTCCAGAATCTTCCCGAGCAGCTCCGGTGAAACGGGACGGCTGGCAATCTCTGGGTCATCTCCCATTCCGGAGCCGAGCCTCCAGCGTTTGCGTTGGTTCTCTTTCTTCCCGTTCAGGTGGTCCAGAATTCTGCCAGCCAGTCCGGTGTTGCGCTCCCTCCTGGCCAATTCCAGCGAAGCCGTCAAACAGCCCTCGCGTCTGATGGACGCCAACGGTGGCAGCGAGCGGGCGCGCAGAAAGAGAAACTCCGCGCTTGCAGTGCTGTTGGCCAGGCCCGCCGCCGAAACAGTATAGGCCAGTTCCGTTGAATAGCCGTCCAACGCAGCCTCGCCCATCATCAGCATCTGGGCCGCATGCAACGGGCAGTTGGGCAGGTTCAAGGCGGCAATCAGATGTTCATTCCAATCGCGCGGCAGAGCGATGGCAAGGCCGGCCCACTCGCCCAGGACACAGGCTCTGGCCACGCCACCCAGCAGTTCGGCGGCAGAGATCTTTGCAACTTTCAACACCTTCAACGAGATAGCAGAGAAAATCTCCGCCTTTTCCGCCATCGACACGATCAGCAGATGCGCGGCCACACTTCCCATCAACGTGTTCAGACGCGCTTCCTGCTCGTCCTGAACTGCCTTGTCCCGGCTAGCCACGGCCACGCACCAGCGCAGCGCCGTGGCCAGTGCTGCGACCTCCCCTGGCCTCACCTCGGGAACAGCTTCAATCTGCTCGATTCCACCCAGCGCCAATGGGCCCTTGCGCTGTTGCAGATGCCGCAAGGCCGCTGCAAGCAACAGCCGCAGCCTTGCCCGCCGCACCTCGGGATTCAGCCGATCGAGATGTTCCGCCTCCTCCAGATACTTCAACGATTTCTTGAATGCGTTGCGCTTCTCTGCGGACTCCATCAGGTAAAGCAGGGGTTGAATATCCGCGGCCCGCGCTTCTCGCCAGCGCTCGGCCACCTGGTCCGCCTCCTGCCAGGTTCCATGCTTCCGTGCCCAACTCAACCACTTCTGAAATGCTTCCGGATGAGGGTCGGCCTTGCAGGCGCGTTCATACAGCGTCTTCGCGGAAGGAAGCCCTCCCTCGTCCTGTTTCCATTGGCCGGGCCTCCGGTATGAGGCCATCTCGGCCTTCAGATCCTCAATGACATCGTCGGGCGCCTTCTCTATCAACTGCGCCATGTGCAGGGCCAGAACGCCATCCTCCACGCCGCCGGGGGCAAACCAGTTCTCCTTGATGGCCTCGCGGCGAAAGTCCGCCCAGATCGATGTCGCTTCCGCGTAGCCCTCCGCATTGTGCTCGTCTTCCAGTGATCTTGCCAGAAGGCGGAAGTAATAAGCGTCCCATCGTGGAGCGCCGCCAACAGCCGCGTTGACAGCCGATAGCTGCATGTCCAGCAAACCACAGCGCACGGCAATGTGCTGGCGGAGGCGTTCCCGCGTCGCCGCGTTGCAGTGATCGCTTGCAGCCATCGCGGTGCGCGCGGCATCGAGAATTCGCTTCACCTTCCTTGACTGCAGCGCATCTTCCACATCCCTCAAGGCGGAACGCAGAGCCGCGCCATGATCTCCGGCAGCGGCAACGAGCCTTTGGGCGGCCACGCTTGGTTTGGGATCGGTTCCGGCCACAGGCTTCGTCTTCAGCATGACAGTGAAGGCCGGAATCATGCGTGCTGGAACAGAATCGCTTGAGATCGTCTGGAGCCACTTGCCGCATTCTCCATCCTCGCACCGGTAATAGCAGGCAATCGCCCGGATCAGAGCCTTCCACGAAGCCAGCGGGCTGCGCCGCGACACCTCCGGCAGCGCCAGAGCTCCGTCCTCTACCGGCCCCGAGGTTACAGCTTGGAATGCGGCGGCCAGCGCCGATGCAGCCGTGCGCAGGGAATGCTCCGGCGGCAGGGACGAAACTGCGCCCAGAGCGGGCAGATCCCAGATCCGCTGCCGGATGAAGGTTTCAATGCGATCGCGCTCTTCGGCCGGAAGCCCTCGATCGGCGAGCGGTGCGACGACCACCTCCAGCTTGCCATCCTGCGCAGATATTTCCCGGCCGAGTTCTGTCAACCGCGGCAGCGCAGAAGGGAACCGCTCCCGGACAATCCCCAGCAGAGTCTTGGCCTCCACCGTCATTCCCAGCCTGAGCAGATCGTCGATGCGAGCCTTGTAGGCATCGGTCAGCAGGGCTTCGGACTCCAACGTCGCGCTGCGCTTGTAGAGATCCTTGGCAAGCTGCAGAGCAGTCTTGGAATGCTTGCCGGCAATCAGCTCCCGTACCCGCTCAATTTCCTCCTGCAACAGACCCGCGCCCCGCACATTGGAGGAGGCGCCTGGCGCTGGGCGATTTTTCTTGTCTTCTTTTCTTGACATGGGATAAGACGGTCAAAGACAGTCTAGAACGCTTGACTCCGACCGCTTCTGGAAAACTGTGCGAAACAGCTTGCTAAGAGATACGTTTTGCGGGGCAAGGTCACAGGAGCGCACAGCCGGCACAAAATGAAAACGCCAGAGACCGGAGTCTCTGGCATTTTCGGGTGCCCTTGCAGCTCATCGGATCACGATCATCCCGTCCAGCTTTGCGATGAAGCTTCGGGTTGCCCCGAATCCTGCATCTTCCGGCTGCCAGCGGTGAGGCTCCGGGTCGCCCCGAGTATTCGTTCTTCTGGCTACGCCGATGAAAGGTTCTCCGAGTTTCCTCGAATCGCGCATCCCTCAGCGGTGCCGAAGGTGAATCTCCGGGTTGCCCCGAATCCTGCATCGACGACCGGGTCGACGATGAATTCCCGTCTGTCTTCGAACTTTGCATCCTCAGCTTGCGCAGCGGATGAATCTTCGCGTCCAAGCGAGTCTTGCACATTCCTGCCTTACTCTGGATGCATTCTCAATCTCAATCCGGCCTTCCACCCGTCGCTTTCGCAGACTTATGAATCGCCTGATTCAATTGCACTCTGCATCGTCCTGCAAGGGGAGAAACTGCGTTACCAACTCGCCGCAGGGTTACCAACTGTTTGGAGATTAGGCCGGATCGATCTGTGGAAGCAAGTGCAAATCTAAGATGTATTTGTGGATATCACCATAGGTGGTGCAGTTATGTTTTGAGTCACTGGAATTTGTGAGTTTGCGCGGATTCACCATAACCGTAAGTTCTTTGTTTTGGCAGGTCATTTTGGGTTTTTTCGACGTAACGTCATTATTTTCATAGACGTGGGGTGAAATGGGGGGAGGGGTGGGGTAAATCATCACCGTCTGAGGGTGCGGCGGCGGTGTTTGCTGCTGTATTTGTGGTGCGGAGGAGGCCATAGAGTTCATTGTCTCCCTTTTCACGAATTGGACTGCAAACTCCGAGAAAATATCGGAGATTAGTTCTGTCGGCAGGTTTCTTCGTGCGATTGCCCCGCTTTGGGGATTTGAGATGCGTGGAAGCAGGCCGGAGTATGGCGGGGATTCTGATCAGCTAGGAACATCGCATTGAATAAGTGGGAAGGTGTATGAGTAGAGAGATCATCTAGGAAACCGAAGGGAGCAACCAGTGAAGCAGGGGGCCGTTCGAGTGGCGTCTAAGTTTGAGTCTGCGGAAGATCCAAAAAAGGCTTCGGGAAAACCGTACGTCGAAATCACCAGCCGGGCGAAGGTGAAATTCCGCCTGCCTGTGAACGACGCTGATCCGGGAGCTATAAAAGCCTACCGAGAGGCGAACAATCACTATCGCACCGTGCCGTGGCCTTCCCCCTTCGATAGAACCACTCATCGGTTACATCTGGGCGACTCCAGAGACCTGTCATGGTTACCTGATTCTTCGGTTCACTTAGTGGTCACGTCGCCTCCTTATTGGACTCTTAAGGAATACGCGCGGGGCAATCGCTCACAGCTTGGCGACATCGTCGAATATGAAAAATTCCTCGGAGAGCTGGACAAAGTCTGGGCTGAATGCGCACGTGTGCTTGTGCCTGGAGGGCGAATCTGCTGCGTCGTTGGCGACGTTTGTATCCCAAGAAAGCGTGAAGGCCGTCACTATGTGATGCCGCTTCATGCGGACATTCAGGTGCGCTCCCGGAATCTCGGGCTCGATTGCCTTACTCCGATACTGTGGCACAAAATCGCAAACGGAGCGACGGAGGCTGAGGGGAACGGCGCTGGATTCTACGGCAAGCCGTACCAACCCGGATCGATTGTCAAGAACGATACTGAGTACATTCTGCTTCTGCGCAAAGGGGGCAGGTATCGCTCCGTCACCCCGATTCAAAAGGCACTCTCCATGCTGACGAAGGAGGAGATGCAAAACTGGCTGCGTTCTGGCTGGGCGGACGTACCAGGCACATCAACAACGCGGACGGTGCATCCCGCTCCCTACCCAGTAGAGCTGGCCGAACGACTGATTAAACTCTTTTCATTCGCGGGTGACACCGTGCTCGACCCATTCCTCGGCACCGCATCGACCACTGCTGCGGCTATCAATTCTGGTAGGAATTCGATCGGAGTAGAGGTTGAGCCGTCCTACCTTGCGATTTCTTGTGAGAAGGTCTCAGCTCTTACCCGGGTGCGGCGCATGTCCGGCGCGACCACCTACGAGGTCGTCTGTGACTGATCACCGGTTGCTGGGCGAATTCCGGAAGCTCTTCGATGGACACAAGTACGAACACCGCCGATCGAATCTCGGGGACTTTGTTGCTATGCACCTGTACGAGGACCTCATGGCGATCAAAAAGTCCGAGCGTTATGTTCTGTCGGTCGAAAGCATGTCTCGGGTGCTCAATGTACAGAACAGGCGCAGGGGTATCGAAGCAAGACGGGGCGACGGCACATTTGGTGAACTCATTGTCGGCGAAGAGCCTCAGATTGATCCCGGTTACAGGGTTGCCAGAGGACCGGTGGCCACGATCGAGATCGGTGTTGAGGTGAAG
>Ga0302189_10001065_pt1 | contig 23685 bp, 21 predicted proteins | sample II_Bog_E2_2_FD_194551 | JGI IMG/M metagenome (GOLD analysis project Ga0302189, IMG submission 194551) | Peat permafrost microbial communities from Stordalen Mire near Abisko, Sweden - II_Bog_E2_2 | ecosystem: Environmental > Terrestrial > Soil > Wetlands > Peat | place: Sweden: Abisko...
AGTCCAGATGGAATTTTGGCAACGCACAGCTACCCTTTACTGAACCCGGCGCACTGAAATCAACCGCCGCTTTGCCACCGATCCGGGATTGCTCAGCTTGCAAAGTTCAGCGCCACCTGAGCCCAAATCACCGCCTCTGCGTAGCACCTGATCATCGCTTCCACGTTCAACCCATAGGTGTGAATGATCTCATCGCACTTCACCCAATCTCCGCGCTCATAAGACTCCACCCAACGCAAGAGACTGCTCTCAATACTCACCGAGCCCAACAAAGCCTCACGAATCGTCTCCCGCAAGGGCAGCGCAGAGGCCAGATCCGCCATGGGGATGCACAGCATCGCCGGCAGCAAGCTGAAAATCCCGAGCAGGTACTGCTCTGCCTGCCCCAACGCGCCAAGCCCGCCGGCCAATTCACAGAACCGTCCTCGCACAAAGGCCATTCGAAGAATCTCCGGCGGCCGTTTGGCGTTGAGTTCGCTGGTGATGGCCAGCGTGGCGACGCGGCGGACCGTATCGTCGCCCAGCACCAGCAGCGCCGACTGAATCGAGCAAACTGTCTGGCCCATGCTAATTAACGGCGAGTTGACCAGCCGCATAAACCGGAAGGCGAGGGAACTGCTCCGCTTAACAAGCTCGCTCAACTTCCGCAGGTCGAGGGGTTCGTGCGGTAGAAGCTCCAGAATCTGGAAATGACTAGACCGGTTGGCCGGTATTTTCCGATACTTCAGCAGTAGCGGACGACAGAAATAGTACCCCTGAAACAGGGTGAAGCCCTCCGTGCAGGCTTGCTGGTACTCCTCTTGCGTCTCCACTTTCTCCGCCAGCAGGACAGCCGCGCAGCCGCTTAAATGCCTAAATAGCTCCTGTCGCCCTGCTCCGTCCGTCTGGATGAAATCAACCTTGATGTAATCGGCCAGCTTCACAAGCTGCTCGAACTTCGGACTCCAGACAAAATCGTCCAGCGCGATCCGGTACCCCGCGGCCTTCAGCTTTCGGCACAGGGCAATCAATTCGGGCGTCGGCTCCAGCGTCTCCAGTATCTCCAGAACCGTCATACTGGGCGGCAAAACCTCCACCAGCCGCTCGGTCAGCGACTCCATGGTGCAGTTTACAAAGGCCGGCAACCCTGCCGTCAGCACATCCAGCCCAAAAACCACCGAATTGTCAAGCATGGTGCGGGTAGCGAAGTTGACATCTCCGCGAAAAACCGCTTCCGATCCGGCCCGGAAGAGCAATTCGTAGCCGTGCACCTTGCCGTGCAGGTCCAGGACAGGCTGGCGCGCTACATACCGTATTACAGCCGCCGACTCGGACAATGCAGCCTCGGGCGGTGCAACCATTGCAGCCTCGCGAACTTTTCCATTTTACTGTTGGTTCGGCGTAGGCAATCCTTCAGGGAGTTTTGAGCAACCGGACAATCTTGCCACTGAATTCCCAAAGCAGGGTCGCAGAGTTCCACAAATCAGTGTATCGCGGCCGCGCGCTTCTTGAAACAATCTCTGAATCAAGTGAATTGCGGTTGCTGACGTATTGGCGGAAATTCTTGAGACTGGTTCCTGTGTCTGGCGTCAACTACTCTTTCCGGTCGCATTGACTCGCCATTTTTGTTACCGAGCGGGGGGTCGTTGCCTCATTGAAAATACTACTGAGGGCCACAGCACCTCGGAGGGCAAGAATGAGGAGACAGATCAAGCTGACTACCCGTCGGGATCTGACATCCGCAATCAGCCAGCGATATCGGGCAGCGGATCGAAGTGGAAAGAAGTTGATCCTGGATGAGTTCGTGAAGTTGACGCGTTATCACCGCAAGCACGCAATCCGGCTGTTGACCTCCGAGGGACGTACTCACCAAGGGCGCCAGGTAGGACGCCGCACATATCTGGAAGCTGTGAAGGAAGCACTGACCATTCTTTGGGAAGCAGCCGACCGGATTTGCAGCAAGCGACTGAAGGCCTTGTTGCCATCGTTGATCGATGCCATGGAGCGGCATGGACATCTGCATCTGCAGGATGGCGTGAAGGAGCAACTGTTGGTTGTAAGCCCTGCGACCATCGATCGGCTGCTTCAGCCTGTTAGAGAGAAGGCTTCAGGTGGACGTAAGAAGCAAGCTTCTCGACCAACCCGAGTGAAGAAATTGGTTCCAGTTCGAACCTTTGCAGATTGGGGCGGCGTTGGCCCCGGCTTCATGGAAATGGACATGGTAGTTCATTGCGGAACGAAGTTGGTGGGCACGTTTGTGCATTCGCTAGTGCTGACAGACATAGCTTCTGGTTGGACTGAGTGTCTCGCGCTTCCGGTTCGCGAGCAGACTCTCATTGTGGAAGCCATCACCGGTCTGCGACGACTTCTCCCATTTCCGTTGCTCGGGCTTGATACCGACAACGATAGCGCATTCATGAACGATACGTTGTGGGACTACTGTCAGAAGCAAGGAATCACGTTCACCCGAAGCCGTGCATATCGAAAGAATGACCAGGCGTGGGTTGAACAGAAAAACGGTGCGGTTGTTCGCAAGCTGATTGGCTATGGCCGATTAGAAGGTTTGAGTGAAACTGCAGCATTGCGACGTCTCTACGAAGCTTCTCGTCTCTACATCAACTTCTTCCAGCCGTCCTTCAAGCTGAAGTCGAAGACCAGGGAAGGCGCGCGAGTCCACAAGAAGTATGAACTCCCTGAAACGCCCAGCCGTAGATTGCTCCAGAGAGACGATGTTTCGCCTGAGATCAAAGAGACTCTTAAGCGGCAGATGGAGACGCTTGATCCCGTGCTGTTGCTAAAAGGCATTCGCGACGCTCAGGATATGCTGATGGCGTTGAGCAAAGACAGAACTCCGGAGACGGCGGCGCCGGACGCTTCGACCTTTGTAAAGAGCCTGGCAACAGCATGGCGCTCCGGAGAAGTAAGACCGACACATCGCCAGGAAGCAAAATCGGGGCAACGCTGGAGAACGCGACCTGATCCGTTTGCCGCAGTCTGGCCGGTGTTGCTTGGATGGCTGGAAGAAAAACCAGATATGGAGGCCAAAATAATGTTGAAGCGATTGCAATCCAGCGGCTTCGGCGAATTCCCCGACGGGCAGTTGCGAACCTTGCAGCGCCGAGTACGAGTTTGGAGAAAACAAATCGTACAGCAACTGGTTTACGGAACAGAGATGCAATCCACACAGACTTCGACCGACGAGTTATATCTCGTCCCGACACAGCAGAACAATGTTGATGCCGCTTCGCGGCAACTTGAAAGGTGAGTTTTCTAAGGCATGGGGAAATCTTTCCATCCGATGGGGACGCCGACGATTGGGTCAACGCCCCCGCTCATCGTCTGGATGAGTCTCCAGTTGGCTATTCCTCTGCGGGTTGGTCTCCACCAGAGCCCGCCTCCGCTTCACCAACCAGATCCAGTATCCTGCAGAACAGTCCTAGCGGACGCAAGATCTTGGGCAAAAACACCCGAAATTCTTCGGTAACATTTTCAGATGAGGCAACACGACCGGTACTTCTAATTGTCGCCCGTCATTCCTGGGACTTGCCTGGACAAGACAGAGTGGCGACTCCCGGAACGAAAGGGCCTTCGCTGGGAAAGGGAAAACCAACTTCTGAGCCGTGATCCCGCATCGCGTCCGAATGCAGAAGAAGAGATAGAAGCGTGGCCGCCATTGGAATCTAACACTCCTTCGTGGCCAGGACCGTGACCCAGAAGTGGCCCTCGGCGCATTGAAAGGCAAGCCTTTCCAGGATCTCGGACCCGCAAACCCGCAAGTCGCTTTCGCTGCCATCCAGAACGGAGGGCATTGAAAGGCGGACCCCCGTCGCCATTCCACACTTCAGATTGCCACCGATCATATTGGCCAGCTCGCCGAGCACATCGCGCACGTCGTCGTCTACAGTTTCGGGCGCATCCATGGAAAGAATCCTGCCGGCGAATTGGCAAGCCTGCCGCCGACTGCACTCCAGCAACACAGTTCCGTTCCAATCGCCTGTCAGGTGAACGAAAGATGTCATCCGGTCGGTAGCGGGAGCCCACTTGGCATCGCTTGTGGCCACTTCAAGATCCATCATTGTTGTGAACACGGACCCCACGATCTGCTCGAGCATTTCTATACTTGCTTCGGTCTGCATAATTTCCCTTTCATCGGGCAACATAGACAGTTATGTTTCCCACTGCCTTTCGGTCAAACCACTCGTCGAGGCCGAAGGCGGACTCAGCGCCGCCTAGCAACAGCCAACCACCTCGGAATAATGTGCTATGGAGCTCTTTCATGATTTTTCGTTTTGTTTCGTTGTCAAAATAGATCATGACGTTGCGGCAGAAAACCAAATCGAAGGGTCCCAGGGTGCGCATGCTTTTGCGCAGGTCGATCGTCTCAAATCGGGCCATGCGCTGCACGGCCTCGCCCAACTGCCATTCCATACCGGAACGGTGGAAGTGCTTCACCAGGAGAGCCGCAGGCAGTCCCCGGTTCACCTCAATCTGCTGGTATTTTCCCAGCGAGGCGCGCTCCACGACCTTTGAGCAGAAGTCGGTGCCCAGGATTCGAATGTCCCAGTCCTTGAAGCCTTCCTCCAGCATCAACATGGCTAGGCTGTAGGCTTCCTGCCCGGTAGATGAAGCAGCCGACCAGAAACGCATCTTTCTGGTTACCTGCCGTTCTTCCTTGAGCCTCGGTAGCAGTACCGTTCGTATGGCTTCATACTGGGCGGGATCGCGGAAGAAGTAGGTCTCGTTCGTTGTCATGGCCTCTACGACTTGTTGGCCAATCTCTGGATTCCGCTTGGCAATGAGGAGTTCGCACAAGGCGTTGATGGAGCCGAGGTTGAATTGCTTGACAATGGGCGCAAGACGGCTTTCGAAGAGATAGTCCTTGTTGCTTTCAAGCACGATGCCCACTTCGGAATAGACATGCGCTTGAAGGAACCGGTAGTTCTCCGGGAGAATCTCCGCAACTAGTGTTTGACTTCCCATTGACTTCCCTCTTAGTTCCTGCTCGTCATGCGAAGGATCTCAGGCACAACTTCATTGAGAGGCAGCACACGGTCGGCAAGACCCGCATTTACCACGGCGCCGGGCATACCCCAGACCACGCTCGACGCCTCATCCTGCGCAAGAACGCTGGCCCCTTGCGCCTTGAGAATCTCCGATCCATGTAAGCCATCCTGGCCCATTCCCGTTAGAACGACTGCGAGGACCGCGCCGCCATACACTTCTCCGGTGGATGTAAATAGCGCGTCGACCGCAGGGCGGCACGAGTTCTGCCGGGCCGACTGATCAAGGAAAACGTGCACGCCGCCTCCGTTGGAAGCTAACTTCATGTGATAATCTCCGGGCGCAATCAATATCTTGCCCGGCTCAATCGCCGCCCCCTGGTTCGCTTCCCCGACCGGCAACTGGCAGGTGGAGTTGAGGCGCTCAGCAAGCAGCCGCGTAAAGAGAGGCGGCATGTGCTGCACGATCAGAATCGGCAACGGAAATCCAGCCGGCAACTCCGGCAGGATTGTGCCTAGCGCGGTTGGCCCTCCCGTGGAGACTCCAATCACGACCACCTGGGGTCGCACCTTCTTACTCTGAAAGCCTGCCGCACCCAGCCTGGCCAGCTGTGCCGCCGGCGCATATGCGTCTATTGGCCGGGCCGCAACTCGGGTCAGTTCTGGCATGCGGAAGAATTGCTTGACCTTCGGGATCATCTCTTCCCGCAGGCGGCCCATTGACTGGTGGAGCGACCCTTCGTTGGAAACCTTGGCCACGTAGTCGTCGGCCCCAAGCGTCAAGGCTTCGAGCGTCTTCGCAGCGCCACGCTCGGTAAGCGTGCTGAACATGATCACCCTCAGTAGCGGGTATTCGCATCGAACGCGGCGCAGCATCTCCAGGCCGTCCATATCCGGCATCTCGATATCCAACGTGATAACGTCGGGATTGAACTGCGGGATCCGTTGCAGACCGATCGCGCCGTTTGAGGCGGTTCCGACCACCTCAAGGATTGGATCCTGTTCAAGCACTTGAGTGACCATTCGCCGGATGACCACCGAGTCGTCCACCACCATCACGCGGATTCGCTCGCCGGGCTGCAAAATGCGCTGATTCACTGCGGTCATGTCTACACTCTTGCCAGCGCAGGCATCCCGACAAGCTCGAGCTTTTCCATGAGAATGTCTTTTGAAAATGGCTTCATTACATATTCGTTGGCCCCTGCTTCCAAGGCTGATGCCATCTGGTCCAATTCGGTCTCGGTGGTAACCATGATCACCTTCAGGGAAGAAAGCGCGGGATCCTGGCGCAAACGCTTCACTAGTTCGAGGCCATTCATCTCAGGCATGTTCCAATCCGCCAGAACCAGCTTCACTGTATTCTTCTCGGCTTCCATTACTTTCAGCGCCTCGATGCCGTTGGACGCCTCGCAAACCTCGTATCCGAGTTCCGTCAGGATCCTGCGAATAATCATGCGAATTGTCCGGGAGTCGTCCACAACCAATGCTTTGCTCATTGTTGATCCGCTTTCGTTTGTTGAGAGAACACCCGACGGCAGGTAACCCCTCCGCCGGGCTGTGATTCGTGCAGTTGATCCAGTTAGAACGTGAACTTCGCTACGGAGGCCTGGAGTGAGGCTGCCATCCTGCTCAACTCCAATGACGCCGTCTTGGTATCGTTAGCTCCCTGCGTGGTATTCCTCGCCGAAGTGGCCACGCCGGCGATGTTCTTGGAGATATCGTTGACCCCTTGAGCTGCTTCGGTCACGCTGCGGCCAATTTCATTGGTCGTCACCGTCTGTTCTTCCACTGCCGAGGCGATGCTGTTGGAAATGTCATTGATCTGGTTGATGATTGTGCCAATCTCCTCGATTGCTGTAACGGCTCCCTTGGTAACTCCCTGGATGGCCTCGATCTTCTGGCTGATCTCCTCGGTTGCCTTGGCAGTCTGCTTGGCGAGTTCCTTTACCTCATTGGCCACAACCGCAAAGCCCTTGCCCGCTTCTCCGGCGCGCGCGGCTTCGATGGTTGCATTCAGTGCCAGCAAGTTGGTCTGCTGCGCGATCGAAGTAATTACCTTGATCACGTTGCCGATCTCCTGGCTGGATTGACCAAGCCTCTTCATAGTCTCGTTGGTCGACTGCGCCACGCTGACCGCATTCTTGGCCACTCGCGCCGAGTCGTTGGCGTTCTTCGATATTTCGCGGATTGAAGCTTGCATCTCTTCCGATGCGGTAGCCACAGAAGCGACATTTCTTGAAACCTGCTCGCTTGCCGCCGACACCACGTTGGCCTGGACAGCGGTTTCTTCCGCGGTGCTCGCCATTGACTGGCTGACCGCCGTGAGTTCTTCAGAGGAAGAAGCCAGCGTGCTTGCGTTCTCGGCAGTAGATTTGAGCGGCGCGGCAATCGCTGCCAGAGTCTGATTCACACCCTGGACAATCTTGCGATAGTCTCCCAAGTGCATATTCACGTCTATGCGCGTTCCCACTTTACCCTCAGAGGCCGCCTTGGCGAGCATGTCGGTGTCGTCGATCAGTTTGTTAATATTCGTCTTCAACATCAACAGCCACTCGTGAATCTGGTCCTGGTCGGAAGCTTTGGCAAGCGACGCAGTCAGCTCTCCGTTGGCGATCCTGGTTATGTATATGACGAGCTCAGACAGCCATTGATGGACGCCATTGATAGCGTTCTTCATCTTCTCGTGATCGCCCTTGCAGACAATCTCAACCTTTTCCCGCAGGTTGCCGCCGCGAATCAACTCTAGAACTCGATTGCCTTCGCCGATGGGCAGCAGTATCGCATCAAGCATCTCGTTAACATTCGTCACGATGCCAGCGAAAGCGCCCTGGAACTGGGCGGGTTTGCCGCGTTCCGTGAGCAGCCCCGCATGTGATGCCGCTGTCAGCCGCCCTAACTCACTTTGTAGCTCTTGCAACACAGCGCCCACATTATTAATCGACAACTTCATCTTCTCGTGGTCGCCGTTGTAGGTATGGGTGATCAACTCGTCGATCTTGCCGGCGCTGATCTGTGACAGAATGCGGTTGCCTTCACCGATGGGCAGCAGGATGGCATCCAGCATCCGGTTCACGCCCTCGATCACTTTGCGGTTACTTCCCTCAAACTGATCTGCCCGTCCGCGCTCGGTAAGGCGACCTTCGTGCGAAGCCTCAACCAGGCGATCGATTTCCTGCTGAAACCGTTCGTTATCCTGGACAGTTGACTCATCATATTCTGGACGGTCCAAAACGGCGGCGCCGTTGGACGAATTCCGGCCGGACGGTACCTGCCGAATGCTGCTTGTTTGCCTTGCCATCTCTTTTGCTCCTCGCAATTATCTGTTGCTTTGCTATGCCGTTGCCGGCGCCGATTCACTTGCTGATGTTGCTTTGCGGGAGTCAACAGGCTCTCGCGAGTTTCGAACGCGATGTACTTACCTCATGGTTTGCGATGTCGAGTCAGGGACATTAGGCTGTCCTCCCAACGACAAGATCCACCGTTCTCTCTTCATCGAGAACAAGTAATAACCGGTCCTTCAGCTTGTAAACGCCGCGGATGAGATCTTTTGCCGCGGGATCGAGATTCTGCGGCGGTCGTTCATAGGTGGCTGAATCCATATCCAGCACATCTCCGATCTCGTCAACCAGCAGACTCACTGCTCCGTCCAGAGTGCGGACTACGATGTTCATCGGCGCCTGACCTCCGGCGCGTTGTGGCAGTCCGAGCCGCCGGCGCATATCGATGGCCGTAACAATCTGGCCGCGCAGGTTGATCAAACCCTCAATAACGCCGGGGGCTTGGGGCACGGAAGTCATTTGTTGCGAGCGCAACACTTCCTGGACATGGAGAACATCCACGCCGAAGAAAAGGTCCGCCACAAAGAAGGTGGAGAATTGTCCACTTGTCAGCGGCATTTCGGATTTCGTTGTCGTTATATCGATCGCCATTGGTTATCCCTTCACTCCCACGCATTCAGGCGCCAGGTCATCCAGAGCTGCGGCCGAAACTAGCTGCGCCAGCGATTGGAGAATGGCTACTGTGTCAGACTTCGATTGGCAGTCCTGGAAACCAGCAGTCCGGACCGCGGATGCCAGTACATGATCGGTAGAATCAGCCACCGCAAGAACCGGAAGTTTTTCCCACTCTGGCCGGCGGCGGATAGCTGCAAGCAAAGCCGAACTGCCATTGGGCGGAAGATCAAGCGCCGCCACGACCACGTCTACCGACTGCTTTTCTAACCCGCGAGTTGCCTCGTCAAGATTCGCGGCCTCAAGGACGACATAGCCTGCCATATCCAGGACGCTCCGAATCATGCCCCTTGAGAACGCGGAGGCATCTGCGACGAGAACTTTTTTACCGCTTTTCTGTCCGTCCATGTTCTTATCCCAATTCCCCTCGGTGGAGTGGATGACTTCGTTGAGATCGAGGAAATCCGTTACGCGCTTGCCAACTACCGCTGAGCCCAGAAGGCCCTTGCGGCTTGACTTTTGTCGCACCGTGACCGCCTCTTCCGCGACATCCAGAATCTGGTCGACCACCATTCCCACACTGCGGTCGCCATCGTTGAAAACAACTACCTGCACCGGGTCAGCCAATTGGCCCTGGTTGGGCGCGCCTGGTTCCAGCAAGGCTCCGAGCGACACCAGGGGAAGGATGCGGTTCCGGTATTGAACTACCTGTCCTCCGCCCGCATGCTCGATAGCCGATAACGGGAACTCCTCGAGCCTGGCGACGAGAGAAAGTGGGACAGCCAAACGATCGAACGAACCGGCCCGGAACAACAGCAACCGCTGCTGCTCTATCTCCGATTGCGCCTTCTGTTTTTCCGCCGCGCGTGCCGGTTCACGTGATTCCCCAAACACGCCGGAGCGCTGGCCGATACCGAGCACGTCGAGGATGAGGGCCACCCGGCCATCGCCCATGATCGTTGCACCGGCATATAGGGTAAGTCCCTTCAATTGCTTGCCTAAGGGCTTGACCACAATTTCCTGCGTATCGTTGATGCCGTCCACTACTAACCCAAACTGCCGGTCTTCAGCCTGCAAGACCACCATGCTGACTGCCTCGGCCCTGTCGGCTGATTTCAACCCTAGTACTTGATTCAGATAGGTGATGGGAAGCAGAGTTCCGCGCCGCCGATACACCGGCGTTCCGTGAACATACTCGATGTGCTTTCCGGCGGAATCTCCTTCCAGGCGGATCAGTTCAAGCAGACTCACTTGCGGAATCACAAATCGTTCGCCCCCGCTTGTAATCACAAGGCCTGGAATAATGGCCAGCGTGAGAGGGATCCTGATCTTGACTGTTGTGCCCTCACCGAGCCGACTAGAGACATCGACGACACCGCCGATTTTCTCGATGTGGGATTTCACCACATCCATGCCAACCCCGCGACCCGAGATATTGGTTACAGTTTTCGCCAATGAGAATCCCGGCTCGAAAATGAGACTGAGCGCCTCGCGGTCGCTTAGCTTATCCGCTTGTTCAAGCCTCAATAGCCCGTTCTCTACGGCCTTCTGCTTGACCCGCGCCACGTCAATCCCAGCCCCATCGTCTCCGATTTCGATGTTGACCTGGCCACCTTCGTGATAGGCACGCAGGGTCAGGAATCCTTGAGCCGGTTTACCCGCGCGCAATCTAACTTCAGGCGATTCAATGCCGTGGTCGCACGAATTGCGAACCAGGTGCATGAGCGGATCCTTGATGGCTTCAATAATGGTCCGGTCGAGTTCCGTCTCAGCTCCGTCCATCTCCAGCTGGACCCCTTTGCCAAGGGCTATGGCCATATCGCGAACCACGCGGGGCAGCTTATTCCACACCACTCCGATGGGCTGCATGCGCGTCTTCATCACGCCCTCTTGCAATTCCGTGGTGATCAGGTTCAGTCGCTGTGAGGTAGCGTTGAGAGCGGCATCCTCCCGCTCGGTATTGAATTGAAGGATCTGGTTGCGGGTAAGCACCAGTTCTCCCACCAGATCCATGAGTTTGTCCAGCAGCCCAACTCCGACCCGGATGTTTGCATCAGCCGCGGCCGAAGACCGTTCCATATCTTCATCCTTCGGCGCACTTTGTTTCCTTCTTTCTGTTCCGTCCCACTTCTCTTCTGAGTTCTTCGAATCTGCGACATTCTCCCGTTTCACAGGTTGCGCGCCTTCTTGAAGTGCAGGATAGTTCTTTACGCCTGTGGGTTCCGACGCGCATTCAGGAGCCGCGCTCACGCCGGGTTGGCAAGGTGGGGTCTGGCTCTCAAGTTCAGGTTTCAACTCCGCCGCGACGCGTAAACGTCCGGTCAAGTCCTCAAAGGTAAGAGAGCCTTCCTTCCCGTCCGCTTCAATCGAGGCCAAAACCTTGCGTGTTGCGTCCACTGTCTCCAAAATCAGAGAAACGAGGTTCGGATTCAGCTCCCGCTTACCGTCGCGCAGTTGACTTAAGAGGCTTTCGGCCTGGTGGGTGATCCGTTCCAACGTCGAAAATGCCAGGAAGCCGCAGGCGCCTTTGATGGTATGAATGGTGCGGAAAATGCTTCCGAGTAGCTCGGCATCCTGGGGGTGCTTCTCCAGTTCGACTAGATCCTGATCCAGACGCGAGAGGTTTTCATGACTTTCAACCAGGAACTCCCGAATCGTCTCCTGATCTTCCAAGCATGTGTTGTCCATGATCCCTTTCCTATTCCCCGGTGCCGCATGTCTCGTCACGGCGGAAGTTCAAACGGCGGTATCTTTCCGAGATTGCTCTATCGGCAGATCCAGATAATGATTTCAAGTCGGCGCAGATTGGGTGGATCTCATGGCCCGATCCAGTTGGATAAGTGGAAGTTGGACAAGTCTCGCAAGGGTGCTTCTTCGGAGTTGCGCGATGCCGCGACTGCTTCTGCGTTCTTCGCATTGATCATGATTTTGAGTAACTTCTCTGACCGCTTCGCCGCAATGTGCCGATAGGGCTCAGAACGAAGTGGGATTTCCCACTCGGTGCGCGCATTGTTGCGCCAAGACAAACTCATCAGGCGGCGGCATGGACATTCTTCTAGTGGACGACAGCAGGACGATGCGCATGATACTCCAGCGAGCGATCAGGCAGGCTGGCTTTCGTGGGCTTACTGTGGGTGAAGCAGAAAATGGGGCACAGGCTTTGGAAAAGCTCCTCACAGAACAACCAATGCTCATTCTTTCGGACTGGAACATGCCTGTGATGTCGGGGATCGACTTTCTTATGGAGCTACGATTAGCGCAGAATAAGGTCCCTTTTGGTTTCATCACATCAGAGACTTCGAAAGGGATCCGGGAACTCGCCATGAATTCGGGGGCGACCTTCCTGATCTCCAAGCCGTTTACCCCTGAAGACATAGAAAAAGCCCTGGCTCCAATTCTGGGCGGGAGCTAGCACATGTCAGAACCAACCCCATTCCGTCTTTCGCGATGCTTTTCAGAGCTAACCGGCCGGAAAGTAACATTTGTCCAAGCAACCGCCGCGCTCGATACAAAGATCAAGCAACTCTATGGCATCTACACTGTGCATCCTTTTGAAACTGCGATCGTCGTTAAGGCCGATCTCCCGCTGATGGGCTCTTTTGCAGGAGCGCTCGTGGGTCTTCCGGATCCGGCAGTAAAGGAGCACCTCCGGGCGACCCCAATTGAAGAGCTTCTACGCGATGCAATTTATGAGGTGCTGAATATTGCTTCGGCCGCGCTTGCAAACGAAGGCCGGCCAGTCTTCACGAAAATGGTGACAGACCCAAATCACATCGATGGTGCCGCGGAACAAGCTCTCAAGGTGCCCGGTCACAGGAGCTATTTCAATGTTTCGATCGATGGTTACCAGGGTGGTAAGTTCAATGTATTCTCCCAATTCACTCCAGTTAAAACTGTATCTTTTTGACGGCTAAGCGCCACATCTTTCGAGCGAGTTAAAGGGCAGGCTCACCTCCAACGCCATTGCAATCAGAAGGATCATCTCAGCGATCGCGCTGGGGACCCCGTTCGCTTGGCCGCGGCCATCACCGGAATTGAAGTATCGTCCCCAGACATGCTCGAGCTAACCGATCTCAAGGCGGTATGAGGACCGGAGCTTTCGACTGGCTGAGGACCGGTTGCAGTGCCTGCGGAGACCGGACTTTGATGGGGAAATGCGCACTGTCTGCAATTGCTCATTAATTCTCTGCATAAGAGCAGAGGATTGTGGGGATTGAACTTCATGATGGGTGTTCCGCGCCATTCGGGTTGGTTTCAAGGGCTGCCAACGGTGCCAGCCATACCGGAGTCCCATCCTTATGTAGTGCACGTAACGGAGCGGCACAATTGACCGGCCTCTTCCGTGAAGGAGCGCTTTGCCAAAGCTAAACAGCGAAACTGAGTTGAAACCTCTGGAAACCATGCTAAAGGGTGGGAAATGCAACGCTTCTGCGAAAGAACATGCGCCAATATCCACCGATGCGATGCAGCCAGCCAAGAAGGTGGGCAGCACGAAAAGACATGTACCCTCGGCAGAGGGCATAAGGGACTCTGAGATCAGGTACAGGCGGCTTTTTGAGGCCGCACACGATGGGATACTGCTTCTCGATGTAAAAACAGGGGCGATCACCGATGTAAATCCTTTCCTGGCCAAACTCCTGGATTTCTCCCACGCAGAATTACTCGGTAGGACGCTTTGGGACATAGGCCTGTTGAAGGATGTCGAGGAGTCCAAATGCACGTTTAGACAGTTAATTGAAAAGCGGTTTGTCCGCTATGAAAATCTGCCCCTTCAGGCCAGGAACGGCGAGAGCATCAGCGTGGAAGTGGTAAGCAACGTCTATCGATCGAATGGGAACCAAGTCATCCAGTGCAACATTCGCGACATTCACGAGCGGAAAGACGCAGAGCTATCGGAACAACGAATTCGACAAGCCCAAAAAATGGAGGCGGTTGGACAACTTGCCGGAGGATTAGCTCACGATTTCAATAATCTTCTAGGGGTCATCCTGGGGTATTGCGAGATTCTGGAAGGGCAGACGGCTCTGTCTGATCCGTCCCACGACATGGTTCGGGAGATTCACAGTGCCGGTGAATCTGCCAAAAAACTCACCCAACACCTGCTGGCCTTCAGTCGCCGGCAAGTATTGCAGCCAGTGGTCATGGACCTGAATGGGATTGTGATTCGCACGGAAAAGATGTTGGGGCGGCTGATTGGTGAGGACATTGAACTGGTAAGCTTGCTCGGTAAAGATCTGGGAAAGATCAGCGCCGACCCGAGCCAGGTTGAACAGGTACTGATGAACCTGGCCATCAATGCTCGCGACGCCATGCCAAAAGGTGGACAAATTGTCATCAAGACAGCGAATGTAGAGATCGACGAAACCTATGCCCGGCAATATGCTTTTTCGAAGCCCGGTCAATACGTAATGCTGACCGTAAGCGACACGGGAAGCGGGATGAGTTTGGAAACGCAGTCGCACATCTTCGAACCATTCTTCAGCACCAAGCCTCCCGGCCTGGGTACAGGGCTCGGCCTGGCCACTGTTTTTGGCATTGTCAAGCAGAGTGAGGGCTCGATCGCCGTCTACAGCGAGCCAGGCGCGGGCGCAACGTTCAAAATCCATTTTCCCCGATGCAACGACGCAGTGGAAAACCAACAAACGGCAAAAGGGATGCCATTGTGCGGGGGAACGGAGACAATCCTACTGGTGGATGATGCCGGTCCACTGCGCGGGCTTACGCGGAGGCTTCTCGAAGAAGCCGGATATACCGTTTTAGATTCAGGCGTCCCAGCCGAGGCCCTTCAAATAGCGGAAGAGCACACAGGACCACTCCCTTTAATGATCACGGATGTGGTAATGCCCGGGTTCAGCGGCCCTGTTCTTGCCGAGAAAGTCGCCATGATCAGACCAGAGACCAAGGTGCTCTATGCGTCGGGCTACAATGACAATTCAATTCAACAATTGCGTGTGCGCGGACGGGACTGCGCGTTTCTTGAGAAGCCTTTCACGAGGGAAGATCTGTTAAGGAAGGTGCGCGAGCTCCTGGATTCATAGATAAAACCTCGTTCGCAGTGCACTCTTTCGTCGACTGTGGCGCCGTTTCAAATCGGTCGATTGATACCGGGACTCCTTCGCCTCCCACGCCGCTCCTCCCTTCCCGCGGCGATGCACAGCACAGCTCTCGCAGGATTTTCAGCTCTCGTAGCCGCCGTTTGGCAGCGCGCATTGCCGTGCCCAGTTCGCGGCGTCGGGGAATTTTTCGGCTTCGGCTGGACGGGATCTTGAGTCATGCCGATAGTGGAGGAGCGAGTTTGCGGCTCACTGCAGGCTGATCCACTGGTCCCCTTTGTCTGGGTTCTGGAGGAAATATCGCTTTGACGGGAAGGAAAAGAGAATGTCTTCGATCGGTGGGATTCTTCTTGTCTTCGCCTGCGTAATCGCCGGCTACCTCATGGAAAAGGGCAAAATAGGCGTTCTTATCCAGCCGGCCGAGCTGATCATCATCGGCGGCGCCGCGATCGGTACCGTATTGACGGCCAACCCAATGCACGTCCTCAAGAAGATCGCCGGCGGGGTTATGGAAGTAATCAAGGGATCTCCTTTTCCGAAACAGCGATATGCCGACACGCTGAAGATGATGTTTGACCTCCTCGCCAAATCACGCAAAGAGGGCGCAATTGCCATCGAGGGCGATATTGAGGAGCCGGAAAAGAGCCCGATATTCTCAAGATACTCAGTGTTTCTTCGGGATCATCACGCGCGAGACTTTGTTTGCGACACAATGCGAATGGCTATTACAGGCGGGGTGAGCGCGTTTGACGTGGACCAGATGATGGAACTAGATATGAACGTCCACCACATCTCAGCGAACCAGCCAAGCCAGGCATTGACCACCGTGGCGGATGCGCTTCCCGGCCTTGGAATCGTGGCCGCGGTGCTTGGCGTGGTGGTGACAATGGGCTCACTCGGCGGTCCACCGGAGGAGATCGGATCCCATGTGGCCGCAGCACTGGTCGGCACCTTTCTCGGAATTCTGCTGTGTTACGGGTTGGTAGGGCCACTTGCCTCCAATATGTCGAAGAACGTGGACGAGGAACACAGCTACTACCATGTACTCCGCGTCGTGATGCTCGCCTTTATCAAAGGCACTGCCCCGATTCTGGCGGTTGAAATGGGTCGCCGGGCAATCCCGGAGCACTGCCGCCCAAGTTTTGTCGAAGTGGAAACCGAGTGCCGAAAGAAAGTTGGGGAGACTGAGGCTGTGCCTGAAGCCGCATAGGTCCATAAACCATGGAAGACGACGATAAAATCATCATCATCAAGAGGGTGAGCGGTCACGCGGCTCACCACGGCGGAGCCTGGAAAGTGGCCTACGCTGACTTTGTCACTGCCATGATGGCATTGTTTATCGTGCTATGGCTGATGAACAGCAGCAAGCCCATACAGGAGGCCGTTGGTGGATACTTTCGGGACCCGTACGGCTCGGCCCAGAAGACGGGAACGCGACTGGGTGGGGTCGGTGATGCTGCCGCTATAAAAAAAGAAGACATGAATAAGCTGAAAGATGACTTATTCAAGGCCATGCAGAAAATGCCGAACTTCGATAAGCTCCAGAAGCTGATCGAGCTGACCGTGACCCCGGAAGGACTGCGGATTGAGCTGATGGAAGATCCGAAAGGGACTTTCTTCGAAAACGGGAGCGCGCAGCCAACTCCGCTGATGCAGAACATTGTGAAGATACTGTCCGTCGTAGTTGGCAAGCTTCCTAATTCGATATCGATTGAGGGTCACACCGACTCAACACCCTACTCTGATTCGAAGGTCTACGGAAACTGGGAGCTTTCGACAGACCGCGCAAATACCACCAGGCGCCTCATGGAGAGTAGCGGCATACGGCTAGACCAGGTTGTGCAAGTGCGAGGTTATGCCGATCATAACCTGCGCAAGCCCCTTCAGCCGGAGGATGCCTCAAACCGGAGGGTCACGGTGATCATTCAATATATCGCCAAACCTGAGCAGCAGCCTTCCATCGTAAGTAATGGCTCCATCCCAGGAGTTAAACAATTTGGGGTTAGTGTCACGCCGGCAAACAAAGAAGCAACAGCAACTGTAAAGAATCCCAAAGCCGGAAAGTAAGATACCGCGACGAAGCCATCATTGCTTAGCGCACATACGCGGCGTATTTAGGGGAATTGAACGACAGGAGATGCTGCAGCGTGGTTTGCAATTGTGGTGATGAATTCGCTTGTCATTTCGCGTTCCCATTGCGTCTTGAATAGGAATACAAGCCCAACCTGACACTTCTCGATGTAGGCGACGTGGGCTTCGAGTCGCAGTTCGCCAGTTGGATGGCGAAGAATGAGCAGCCCAGAGCTGCCGACTACTGCAGAACCATCAAATTCGACGCGAATGCCCGCATCGCTGACATCTCTGCATAATCCATGAAGAATCACATCTCCCGCTTCAAAATCAACGTCAAAGCCAATTTTCAATCGGAAGGGTCGGTATTCGAATTTACGGACGCTCTCCAGGCTGGTCATCTTTGTTGTGTGCCTCACGGTTCTGCGCGTTGGACTAACTGCCGGCAATACCGATCTTCTGGTCTATCGGCTGATAGCCCTCAGAGTTTCAGCATTGTGCCGTAAAATCACTGCTCATGCTCATATATTCGGAGTAAGTTCCCAGGTACCCCGGCGTTGTTTATCTAATTCCTCTAAGTGAGGCCCGAATTTCGCGTATTTCATTTCCGCTTTATGTCAAGACCACTTTAGCTCTATTTCCTGAGAATAGAATTAATGGCGTTAATTGATATTAATGATAGCCTTATAGTCAGGTGTGGCTAATGTATTCGGAGTTTGTTTCATCTAAGTCACCGGCAGGCGATGTGCGTTCCGAAGGCCCATCAGTCCCGACTATCGCTGAAGAATCTCGCCGTGATTCATTGACGATATCAACGGGACCGAAAATCCTGATCGTTGAAGACGATGTTTCCCTGGCCAAGTTTCTCAGCCGTGAGCTAGTTCTCAAGCACATATCTGTTCAACTATGTCACGATGGGGAAACTGCTTGTGACGACCTTCGAGATTCTACATATGACCTCGTAGTTCTCGACCTCAACCTGCCTGTAATGGACGGGATAGCGGTCCTGAAGCACATCCGCTTGAACCAGCCGCGATTGCCGGTCTTGGTTCTGACGGCGAGAAGTCGTACAGCCGATCTGGTCTTGGCGCTCGATCAGGGAGCCGACGATTGCCTGATCAAGCCTTTCTCGCTCCTCGAGCTGATGGCGCGAATCCGGGGCCTGCTCAGGCGCATGACCGCTCCCGATGTTAGCGCATCGAATATTGGCGATCTGACCATTAACCGGGAAGAACACTGGGTGCTTCGCGGCGATCGGCGGATTAATCTGACGGTGCGTGAGTTCGACCTTCTTGAATACTTGATGAAAAACGCAGGCAAGGCTGTATCGCGCGAAACGCTTATGCGCGACGTGTGGAACATGCCCTTCAATCCTGCGACGAACATCGTCGACGTGTACATGAAGTATCTGCGCGACAAGGTTGACATAGCGGGGGAAACAAAGCTGATCCGCACCGTTCGTGGCATTGGGTACGTCTTTAGCAATGATTAGCAAGACCGAACCCCGGGAGAAATTGCCGCCTGGAGCTGCATCGGAGATCTTTCGGTCAAATTTGTCGCAAGGACTCCACGCGGCCGCGCAGCCTCTTACCCTCCTTCGCGCCAGCCTGTGCAAAAGCCAAGTTAATCAAATGAGTAAAGGCGAACTCCGAGGACTTGCGGCAAGCTCCGCATTGCAAGTTGAGCGGGTTTGTTCTTTCTTCAAATGCCTGCAGCAGTTTGTAATTACGGACAGTATCAACCCTCGGCTAAGCGCAACGCCGATTTTGCCGCTGCTCGCCTACGTCATCGACGGCATCAAACTTTTGTACGAGAAAGACGGCGTTTTCCTTCGTTCAAGAGTGCCGGATACTTGTAAGCCGGTCCTAATTGATCGCACGAGGACCCTTCAGGCCTTATCCAGCGTGCTGCTGATCGCCCATGGACTATCTCATGCGCAGGACACCGTTGAGGTGATCGCTTCGTCTTCCGATGTCGTGCGAATAGTAGTGCGAAACGTGAAGTCGGTTGTCGACGCAGTGAATGCTGAGACGAACCTCTCGATGGCTCTCGCCGAAGCGAATATTCGGAGCCAGCAGGCGAAATTCTCCTGGAACTTGCATCCCTTCAGCGTGCAAATCGAGTTCCAGAAGGCGCCGTTCGGGCGTCCAAGCTGATACAGGGTTCTTGAGAGTCCTTCGAACCCAATCAAAAACGCGGCAATACTGAAAGGTAGATTCATGAGCGCGCCTGCTTTCCCGAAGTTACGTATCGACGATCGGAACGCAATTGGCGTGTTGCTTGTAAGCCCGAACAGCAGGATTCGTCTTGAAGTGCGGGAGAAGCTTCGTGGGGACCGCTGGAACCTGACCGAGGCCGCGAGCGGCGCCGAAGCGTTTGAGTATCTGCACGAGAGTGTCCGGGAGATCCTTTTGCTCGATCCTCTGCTTCCCGACCTTGAGTCCGGCGAATTCAGCGCCATGGTTCGCGAACAGTTCCCCAGTGTGCAGATCCTCTCGGTGAATTCGCATACCGGACAGCTCATTCTAGGCACTTCGTCGCCCACTCCACTCTCGGCTCTGCTTACGCAGATGCTTTATAGCGGAGGCAACTCTCAGCCCAACTCTTTCACTCCAATGGAGCTGCACCGAATGCGGGCGGCGGATGACGAAAGATTTGGAATTCGTGGAATGATCGGAAAATCGGAGCCGATGCGGCTCGTTTATGAATTGACCCAAATGGTCGCTCGCCGCGATACCACGGTACTGGTGACTGGGGAGAGCGGCACCGGCAAGGACCTGATTGCGCAGGCGATCCATCTCTTAAGCCTGCGCCAAAAGCAGCCGTTTGTCGTGATCAATTGCGCTGCGATCCCTGAGCCCTTGCTCGAAGCCGAGATGTTCGGCTATGTGAAGGGTTCATTCACCGGAGCCGTGCAATCCCGCATCGGCCGAATCCATGCGGCCCACGGGGGCACGCTCTTTCTTGACGAAATTGGCGACATGCCGCTTTCATTGCAGAGCAAGATACTTCGCTTTCTCGAGCAGGGCGAAGTGCAGAGGATTGGCGGCAATGACAATCTCAAGGTGGATGTGAGGGTAGTGGCTGCAACCAACGCCGATCTTCAGAGCCTCGTCAAGCAGCACTTGTTTCGCGAGGATCTGTATTATCGCCTTGCGATTTTCCCCATCAAATTGCCACCCCTTCGCGATCGAACGGAAGACATTGAAAAGCTTGCAGAGGCTTTTCTGGCGAAGTTCTGTCCGGGTGTGCTTCTGAGCCCTGCAGCGCTCGATGTCCTGCGTGGGCACAACTGGCCCGGCAACGTTCGCGAATTGCGAAACGTCCTCGAGCGGTCCAGCATAGTTGTCGGCAGTGAGCGAGAGATCTTGTCCCGCCACATCCTACTTTAGTTGCAGTGTCTGAGTCTTGCTCTCATTCAAGGCGGTTTGCAGCTTCGACTTGAGGCATTCCTCGCACGCCGTCGCCTTTCCGCAAATCCAGTTGGCCATCATCGTGCTTGGTAAATAGGCAGATGCTGCCTAGTTCTCATCTCGTACCAATAAACACCCCAGTCGCTGAATACGACGGTGAAGGCCAATTCCACTCGCAAGTCGATGAATTGACCATCGATGGGGCCTTCCCTCGCCAGAAAGACTCAGGGGATGACTCGGCAATTCAATCTAGAAGCGCAGTGCTTCTCGCGGGCGAGTTCTCAGAATTCATTGCGGCAGCCGCGCGGCTAGAGAACTCTTATCGCGCCCTGCAACAGGAAGTATCCGAACTCGGGGTGGAGTTATCGGAACGGAATGCCGCACTGAACACGAGCCTGGCCGAAAACGAACGCATGCGACTGGCTCTGCAGCAGATTGTCGATTCGATGCCTTGCGGTGTACTGGTTCTGGATTGCCGCGGGGAGATTTCGATGATCAATCCTGAGAGCAAACGACTTCTGGGACTCGATCAGAAGCATTCCGGCGAAGGATCTCATGCAACCCTGGGGCAGATTTCGGACTTCAGCGGAGTCAACCTCGAAGCGTCCTTCAAGAACGCATCGCGCAGTGACCTTAAACAGGAGTTCTGCATCCGCGACACCGCAGCAATGCGATGGATCGAGGTTTGCAGTCGCCGCTTGTTTCGCCTGTCGGGATGCGGAGATGAGTCGGACCAGACGATTTTGATTTTGCGCGATGTGACCGCTCAGAAGCGCGCTGAACAAGAGCGCGACGCGGGACGCAAGGCGATGGCCCTGGCTGAGATTACGACAATTCTCGCCCACGAAATTAGAAATCCATTAGCGAGCCTGGAACTTTTCGCCGAATTGATTGAAGAGGACGAAGACGGTCGCGCCGAATGGGTATCCAATTTGCGAGCCGGCATTCGCTCGCTTTCTGGAACGGTAAATAACGTTCTGAGCTTCCATGGTTCCGGCTCATTGAAACTCTCTCCACTTCCACTCTCTGTGGTGATTGCCAGTGCAATTCAGTTTGTTCGGCCGCTTGCCGAACAGGCAGCGGTTTCACTGGAATGGCTGACCGATCACGATCAAGTACTGGTGATGGGAAATGAAAGCGGACTACAACAGGTGGTTCTGAACCTGGTTTCAAATGCCATTCGCCACACGCCGGCGGGCGGATCCGTCACCGTTGCCCTCAGGCTTGATCAAGACGCCGCAAACGACAAGAATCACCGCACAAAAAGTGATCATGTCACGGTCGAATTCTCTGACAGCGGGTGCGGCCTTCGGCCCGATCAGATCAGCCGCGTTTTTGAGCCCGGCTTTAGCGGGAGAGGCGACACCTCCGGACTGGGTCTGGCAGTTTGCGAGAGGATTATGAAACAGCATGGCGGCTCGATTTCCGTTTCGAACATGATCCATTCCGGCGCTCGATTCACGCTTGATTTTCCTGTATTCAAACAGAAACTGGCCACACCTTGAACAATACACTTTCCAACAGTAGTAACTCGTCGGTTTTGGTAGTTGACGACGAGCCTGGTATGCGTACAGCTTTGCAGGCCAACTTCCTGCGCCATGGTTGGCGCGTCGAGACTGCAAGCGGAGTTCGTGACGCTGCGCGGGCTGTCGAGCTTACAAGCTTCGATCTCGTTGTGAGCGACATTCGCATGCGGGATGGCGATGGCTTTGAGGTGATGTGCTCGGTTCTGAAGAATTCGCCTTCAACTGCCGTGATTCTGCTGACCGCCTTTGGCAGTGTTCCTGAAGCAGTCCAATCGATGCGCAGCGGCGCTTTTGACTATCTGACGAAACCAGTTTCATTTGAACAGCTCCAAGCCGCGGCCGCTCGTGTTATGCAGCGCATGAACCGCAAAATGGTCACCCCTAAAGCTCCAGATGAAACCGCGAATCCAGGAATCTTCAGTACCCGAATCATCGGTCGCTCTCCGTTGCTGCTTCAGGCGCTGGAGCGCGCACGTGCCGCCGCAAGCACCGACACCGATGTTCTCATCGAAGCAGAGAGTGGAACCGGCAAGGAGTTGCTTGCAAAACTCATCCATGAAACCAGCGACCGAAGCCGCAAACCTTTCATTGCTGTGAACTGCGCCGCTGTGCCGGAGCACTTGCTTGAGAGCGAGCTCTTTGGGCATGCCAGGGGCGCATTTACTGGCGCCAGTTCTGCCAAAGCCGGAAAGTTCGAACTGGCAGACGGTGGTACGCTTTTGCTCGACGAAATTGGCGAGATGCCGCTCAATTTGCAGCCCAAGCTCCTGCGCATTCTTCAGGAGCGAGAATTCGAGAGGCTCGGCGAGACGCGGTCCATCCATGTCGACATTCGCGTGATCGCTACGACCAACGCCTCTCTCGCTTCAATGGTCGAGCAAGGACGCTTCCGTAGTGATTTGTACTATCGGCTGAATGTCATTCCTCTTTCAATCCCCAGTCTTCGCGAGCGGTTAGAGGACATACCGGCGCTGGCCACATTCTTTGCAGAGAGATTTGCCCGCGAAACAGGCTGTGCGTTGCCGCAGCTCGATCCGAGCTTCATTGAAAGGCTTCAGGCGAATGGCTGGCCTGGGAATGTCCGGGAACTTGCTAACTTTATGCGCCGCGTACTTTCCCTGCATCAAGGCGCTGTGATCGACGCGGCGTGCTTCTACAAGGAATTTCAGCCACGGGGAAAGACACAAGTTGATTCGCGCCCGATGCCGGCTGCAGGAATGCCCATTTCCGTGCTCGAAAGAATGCACCTCGAGAACACTCTCGCCCTGGCGCATGGGAACCGGACCCACGCAGCTGTGATGTTAGGAATCAGCTTGCGCACGATGCGGAACAAGATCAGGGAATACGGACTACCTCCAAGGAGATACGCATGACGCCCACCGCACCGTTGATTTCGACGCTGGAGAGCTATCTAAAGCTGACCACGAGCCGTGAACAGGCAATCTCAGCGAACATGGCCAACATAGACACGCCCGGTTACCACACCCGCGACATCAACTTCGAGGGCGAGTTGAACAGGGCCGTGAGTGGGTTCGCAAATCAGTCCGAGGACGGGTCCGAATCCGTGCAATTGAATCCCGTCGTGCAAGAAGTCTCAGGCCTTACCGAGCGTCCCGATGGCAACAACATGAGTCTTGACCGCGAAGGACTCTTGATGTCCGAAACTCAATTGCAATACCAGATCGGCATCCAGC
>Ga0302189_10001071_pt1 | contig 23628 bp, 19 predicted proteins | sample II_Bog_E2_2_FD_194551 | JGI IMG/M metagenome (GOLD analysis project Ga0302189, IMG submission 194551) | Peat permafrost microbial communities from Stordalen Mire near Abisko, Sweden - II_Bog_E2_2 | ecosystem: Environmental > Terrestrial > Soil > Wetlands > Peat | place: Sweden: Abisko...
GGCCGAATGCCGGGCGTGGAGACGCGGTGTTGAGAGCTTTACCCAAAGATTTGCCGCCCGCCAAGGTTTATGCCGATCAGTTGGCCTCGTACGCAAGCAACGAGATTGCAATTAACTGGCAAGCTTCCCTGGTGTTTTTGTTAGCGGGCCAACTGCAGTAGAAAGAGGCATTCGTATGCATCTGCAATTCATCGATTTGGCCATCATCGTTGCTTATCTATTGAGCACGGTGCTCATTGGCTACTGGGTATCTCACCGAGCTTCGCAGAGCATGCAGAATTACTTTCTGGGCGGCAACACGATGCCGTGGTACATGCTGGGCATCTCCAACGCTTCGGGGATGTTCGATATCAGCGGCACCATGCTGCTGGTGTCGTGGATGTTCGTCTACGGGCTCAAGAGCGTTTGGATCCCGTGGCTCTGGCCGACCTTCAACCAGATATTCCTGATGGTCTATCTTTCCGCGTGGCTTCGCCGTTCCAACGTCATGACCGGCGCAGAATGGATCCAGACTCGATTTGGCACCGGACGCGGCGCGAAGTGGTCGCACATTATCGTTGTTGTTTATGCGTTTGTAAGCATCATCGGATTCTTCACATACGCATTCAAGGGCATCGGCAAGTTTGCGCAGACTTATCTGCCATGGCATCTTTCGGCCAACGAATACGCACTGATTCTCATCGCGATCACTGCCATCTATGTGATCAAGGGCGGCATGATAAGCGTGGTCATCACGGAGGTTGTTCAGTTCTTCATTCTCTCGATTGCATCCTTCGCCGTAGGCATTATCGCCATGAGCAAGGTTGCGCCGGACATGCTGCACCGCGTGGTACCCGCCGGCTGGGACAACATCTTTTTTGGGTGGCACCTTGGCCTGGACTGGTCGACAATTCTTCCGGCGGCGACGCAGAAGATCGCCGAGGACAGATACGAACTCTTCGGCTTCTTCGTGATGATGCTGCTGTTCAAGGGAATTCCGATTTCGGCTGCGGGACCTGCTCCGAACTATGACATGCAGCGCGTTCTCTCTGCCAAGGACCCGCGCGAGGCCTCGATGATGAGTGCCTGGGTCAACATCGTGTTGACCCCACCCCGTTACTTCCTCATCATGGGCCTGACGGTGCTGGCGGCGGCCTTCTTCGGTCCCGACTTGCGTGCCATGGGAACGCACATGGATTTTGAACTGGTGTTGCCGATGGCGCTGGCGCGCTTCGTCCCTATGGGGCTGCTGGGCTTCCTGATCGCGGGCTTGCTGGCGGCATTCATGTCGAACTTTGCTGCAACGGTCAACGCGGCTCCGCCGTACTTTGTCAACGACATTTACAAGCGTTACATCAACCCCAATGCTTCACCCAAAACCTATGTGCGGTTGAGCTATCTGGCTTCGTTCAGCGTGATCGTGATCGGCGTGCTGTTTGGCTGGAACGTCACTTCAGTCAACGAGGTCGTGGTCTGGATCGTCTCTGGCCTATGGGGAGGCTATACCGCGTCGAATGTATTGAAGTGGTACTGGTGGCGCTTTAATGGCTGGGGTTATTTCTGGGGCATGTTGACCGGTATCGGCTCTGCACTGCTTGCTCCAAAAATCGTTCCCATGTTGCCCTTTGTGCAGAATCTACTCGCACACTTCAGCATCAACATGGAAGTTGTCGTGATCTTCCCGATGGTGGTGGGCATCTCGCTAATTGGCTGCCTATTGGGAACGCTGCTGACCAAAGCGGAAGACGATGCGGTGTTGATGGACTTCTATCGCCGCGTGCGGCCATGGGGCTTCTGGGGGCCGGTGTTGAAGAAAGTGCTCGCCGAAGATCCCAGCTTCAAGCGCAACAAAGACTTCTTCCGCGACATGTTCAACATCGTGGTCGGCATCGTCTGGCAGGTCTCGCTGGTGGCGCTGCCCCTGTATATCGTGATCAGGGAATGGGACCGCGTAGCGATGGCTGCCGGCTCGATCGCGGTCACCTCGCTGATTCTCAAGTTCACATGGTTTGACCATCTAACCGAACGCGAAGTGGAAACAGACAAAGCCGCCAAAGGCGAGCGGTAAACCCTGATGATGTCCGAGCCCATTGACGGAGCTGAAGATCGAGGCCTTTCGGCATACAATTCTTTCTGTGATGGATCAACTCGAAGACATTGATGCTCTAAATCGTCGCTGCGGCCTTGATGGAATTGCGCAGATCGTGCCGGGAAATGGCGGGCTGCTTAAAGTCCAGATCACGTCCCCAGCGGCCACTGCGGAGATTTACTTGCACGGAGCGCAGGTGACCGCTTGGAAGCCGACGGGCGCCGACGAGGTGATCTTTGTCAGCGGTAAATCGCATTGGGAAGACGGGAAGGCGATTCGCGGAGGCGTTCCCATTTGCTTTCCATGGTTTCGAGCCAAGGCCGATGATCCGCATGCACCCACTCATGGCGTGGTGCGCACTAAACAATGGCGGCTTGACTCGATCATTTCGGAGGCGGACGGAACTGTTGTGATCATCTGCTCGACGGAGAGCGATGAGTCGACTCGCCGTTGGTGGCCGCATGAATTTCGGCTGACGCACCGCGTTACGGTGGGCAGCACACTGAAGATGGAACTGACCGCGAGCAATACGGGCTCTGTTCCGCTACGCTTTGAAGAAGCTCTGCATACTTACTTTCGCGTTGGCCAAGCCGAGAGTGTGCACGTGCGCGGGTTGGATGGGGTCGCGTACCTCGATAACACGGATTCAAATCGCGCCAAGGTGCAATCAGGTGATGTGGTTTTCACCACGGCTACCGACAATGCCTACCTGAACACGCAGACCCCACTGGAATTGGTCGACCCGAATCTGGGCCGCGCGGTTCGCACTGAAAAGCTGGGCTCAACAACGACGGTGGTTTGGAATCCATGGGAGCAGGGAGCCGCGTCTCTGGCTGACCTGGGCGATGAGGAGTGGCGCGCGATGGCGTGCGTGGAAGCCAGCAACATCATGGATTCCGCGATCGATCTTGGCCCCGGCGAAGAGCACACCATGTGCGCGACTCTCAGTATTGGGTCAGACTGAAAGATGGTCCTGCTCTAGTTGCTGGTGCCTGATGGATGGCTGATTGCGTTGAGAGCTTCGACGGTGGCTGCCTGCTGGGTTTCACGTTCAGCGTCCGCGGGTTGCTCATTCAAGCGATAGGCTTCTGCAAGCTCCTGGTGATATTCGGCATCCATGGGGTTAAGCCGGATTGCAGTTTGCAGTGTGTTTATTGCGGACTTGGCTGAACCGAGTTCGACTTGCAATTGTGCAAGGCGGTAATAAACTTCGCCATCCTTCGAGTTGGATTCCGCCAACTCCGAAAGCAGTTGAAGCGCTTCTGCCTTTTGGCCGAGCGCTTTATAGGTTAGAGCCAGCGCGTTCTTTGTCTCCGCGTTGGCTGGGTCCTGTTTCAAGGAGGTACGAAGTTCATCGGCTGCTTGCTCGTAATTCTTATTGGCGGCATACACTTCACCAAGCAAATAGTGAACAAGAGGAATCTGGGGATTCGCTTCTTCGAGCGATTTGAGCCGAGCCACGTCCTGACCAGGTTCTCCAGCCATGACCATAGACCCGGCGTATGCGATGGCGAGTTCCGGATTTGCCTCTATCTGGGCGCCAATTGGCTGCAATACCTGAACTGCGCGGGCGTATTGCTGAATCCTGCACAAACTGAAGCCGAGCATCATACGGACCTGCGAGTCGGTGGAATGCGATGCAAGCGTGCGGCTCAACGGTCCAACCGCTTCGCCATAATCCTTTGCTGCAAAGGCGGCGCGGCCCCAGTACTCGTCAATGCCGGTCAGGTTTGGATTCCACTTGGCTGCCTGCTGAAAATAACTGGCTGCGTCCGCAAAATTGCCCGCATTGGCCGCATTGACCCCGAGATTGTCGTAGCTGCTGGCAATCGGCGGTCCGACGTGCTTCTCAAACGCTTTCTGTGCGGCCAGATCCTCAGGATCGGCCTCGTGCGTTTTTTCGAGCGGTGCCTGGATAGTCACGTTTCCGGCCAGCCTGAGCTCCGTCCTTTGCTCTTTCAGGTAGAGAAGATTCCGCGAGATGTCCAGTTCCTTACGTCCCTCGGCAGTGCTACCGCTTTGAATCAATAGCTTGCCAAGCCAATAGTGGGCCTGCTCCACCTCATAGCCGTTTCTTGAAGGATCCAGAGTGAAGGTGATCGCTTTTCGAAAGGCAGCTTCCGCTTCAGGATTTCTCTGCATTTCCCGATAAAGCTGGCCAAGCGCAAGAAGCGCCCCGGCGCTCTCCTTATTTAATTGAACGGCACGCTTCAGGTCTGCCTCGGCTTCCTCGTATCTGTGCTGGGCCATCGCGATTCGTCCAAGTGGCATGTAGACGAGGGAGTTGTCCGGATCAATCGTGAGTTCCTTACGAAACTCCTCCTGCGCCTTGGTGAAGCCGGGCTCACCGAGTTGCATCATGTAACTCGCGCCCAACGAGTAGTGCGCACCTTTTAATTGCCCGTTCTTCGCGATTGCCTTTCTGAACTCCTGATTCGCCTCCTCGAAGAACTTTGAACTGCCATATACGATGCCAAGCTTCATATGAAGCTCGGCTGTATCGCCAAATTTTTGCGGCATGGCATCAAGAATCCTGGACGCACTCACGTGATCCGCAAGCACCAGGTAGGCAACCGCCAGTGCGGTGGATGTGTCGAAACCGGGGTGCAACTGAGCGGCGAGTTTGAACTGCTCCAAGGCGGCCTGATGCTCGCCCACTTCAAAAAGCGCCTGCGCATAAACCGAGACAGTATGCGGGTCAGGCGGCTGCGCTTGTTTCTGAAGTTCATCCAGAACCTGAGATGACAAGGCTCTTGCTTTTGTCCAATCAGACGCACCGAGAGCTGCTCCGGCGTAATCGATCTTTATGCTTCGATCATCCGGAGCGAGACGGAGTGCTTCATCGTAAAGGGGCGCTGCATGAGCGTAGTCCCCGTTGTTGGCGTGGCCATTGGCCATACGATGCAGTGCGATGGCCAGAAAGAGCTTGTATTCCGAATTTGCCTTAGGCAGGTTGCCGGCGTTTTGAAACTGGAATGCGGAATCGTAATGATGTTGCATCTGCGATTCCGCGGAGCGCGAGGGGGGCGGTGCCTGCGCGTACGCGATCGCGCACAACTGGAGAGACAGGCCGGCAATGAACAGAAAGGAAAATGCGCAAAGTGATGAGCTTTTCTTTATGGTCAAAGGAGTTTCGAAGTTCAGGGCGGCGCCTGAAATTACGCTCATTTCTGCGACTCCATCCTTGGTTGCGTTCTCTAAAGAAGCGAATCCACTGGAGGCGCTTCGGCGGGCAGACGACTAGAGGCCGGCTCTATGGCTAATTGGGGATAAAGACCGGTTCGGAGTCGTATCGGGAAAGCGCCAATCTTACACCGGAAGCTACCTCGCCACGGTCCATCAAACATCTTAAGGCAGCCTGGATGGCATGCGCAATGACCTGAAGTGGGGGCCAGCTCAATCGATTGGATGAGCGCGCAATTGGGTTCTTCGATTTGGTTACCATGCCTTAGAGTGGTTAATGGCTGTAATTTTGTGCGTATGAATCGTGCGGGAGTCCAAGGGCACTAGAACGGCGAGCCAAGGCGTAGGCCGCATCCCGGTCCATGACTCCACCGATGGAAACCAGATACGGAGCGCGCCCGCTCGGAGTGAAGACCGTTGGGTGCAATTCCGGATGGCTGGCCGCGAGGGCGGAGACCTTCTTCTCCGCGTCTGCCCTGCGGTTGTAGGTGAAGGAGATCACGCGCCAACCTGCGCCGGAAGAGGCCGATGTGGGGATACTTGTGCGCGGCGATCTTGCGGCTGTGGGCTTGGGCACAGGACCGGTCGGAAGCGGCGCTGTCGATAGCGGGGCTTGCTGCGATACGGGCTCGGCAGTTTGCGCGGCTATGGGACGATGCGCACTCCACGCATGCGCAAGCGCCCATGTGGAAAGAAGCAGAACGACGGCAACGATGACGGCGGCACCGAGCCAGCGGGAACGCAGAGAGAAGCTCTGAGCTTGGCCCAGGGCATCTTTGAGGCCCCACTTGCCCTTGCCGGCAGTTTCGTCGGTGGTCCCTGAATATCGATTTTCATTGAGAAGGGGAAGTGAGAGTTGTACCTCCGGCTGTACAGACGGCTCGGAGGCGGCACTCGGAGGCTTCTCGGCAACTGGAATATTCGGCCCCGGTACAGCTGGCGTTGACGGAGTTGCATTCACCGGCTTGGACGTGGTCGGAATGGATCTGCGCGCAGTAGGTAGTTTCGAATCAAACAGTCCCTCGAGAGCGGCCCGGATGTCCTGCAGGCTCCAAGTGCCATTGAGACCGTTGCGGACGATCTGGCCGAATGGCGGAGGTATCTCGAAATCGGAGATGCCTTCGAGCGACTGCCGCTGCGTAAGCGCCTGGAGGATCACGGTGGCGAGATCGTGCACGTCGCGCTGTTTTGCGGCACGGCCTTCCTCACCCTCAGGTGCTTCGCGAATGCAGTCACTGCGCAGTTTGACTGCTTCGTTGACGGCAAAGATATTGCGCGGCTCGATGTGCTCGTGGACGAAGCCGTGCGTGTGCAGCACATCGAGCGCCGCAACCAGGCTGGATGCGAGTTGGGACACGTCCTTGACCGTGAGATGGCCTTCGTCAAGGACCCCCGCCAGATTCGCGTCCACCTTTTCAAAGACCGCATAGACGACAGGGCGTCCATCGAGTTCGGTCTGCCCGTAACGCTCGAACCGGAGGAAGTTTGGATGGTTTAATGCCTCCACGCAACGCCAGCGGGCAAGGATCTCCTCCTCGTCAAAGTGGCACTCGATGAGGCGCACGATGGTTGGCTCGCCGTTGGGTCCGGCGGTGGAGAAGAACGCGCTGCGGCCTTCGGGAATGAGAAGCTTTTGCAAGGGAAAGGCGCCGTCGATGGTGACGCCTTCATAGTCGGTCCATAGCTGCATAGGTCATGTCCTGCAATCGAAATTGGGATCAAGGCGGGAACGCCGGAAGGGCGAGTTACACAGGCGGGCAGGCGAGCCGCAGTGCTGACGCAGCGGATCTTGGTGTCATAGCCATTATCGCAAATAGGATCGCAAGGATTTGCAGGGGGGCGTTACTACTTGAATCCGGCATACGGAAGACGACGAACGGCGGCCCGATAAGAGGGAAGATGGCTCGATATTCATTGCAAGGCAAACGGGGTTAAATAGTCTTCAGGAATGCTGTTTCGGGCTTTCGTTCAAGGGGTGTCGAAAGCACGATACTTGTGGTTGGGCTGCCGTATGGCAGGAGACTTTCGATTAGGCCTTCCAGTTCCGCAACGGAAGACAGCATCACCTTCAGCAGGAAAGCGTCGCCCCCGGTCAAGTGATGACACTCCAAAACGGATTGGAGGGAGGGCAAAAATTTCAGGAATTGGCCGTAGCGGTTTCCTTCGCAGGTTAGGCGCACAAAAGCGGTGATCGGATAGCCGAGGGCCTTTAGATCGATCTCCGCGCGGTAGCCGCGGATCAGCCCGAGACTCTCAAGTTGTCGAACGCGCTCTGCGGCTGCCGAGGGAGAAAGTCCGACTTTCGGCCCAACTCGGCGAATGGAAGCCGGCCATCGGTGGCGAGTTCCTGCAGGATCTTCTTGTCGATCAGGTCGATTTCGCGATCAATGGTCATGTTTTTCTCGCTTCTGTTCAGCAATCCACTTAATTATCGAGCATTTTCCTTTGAGAGCATTGCTCATTAGTGATATTGCCATGGAATCAAGCGAAAACACCATCAAGAACAATGGAAACCACATTCCACTTGGTTGTGAATCTGCGTAGCATCGGCAACATGATCATTTTGGATGGTTCGACCCTGACGCTTGAAGATGTGGTCGCGGTTGCGAAGAATTCCGCCCAGGTCCAGATTGCGGCCTCAGCCTGGGAACGCATGGACCATTCTCGACGCCAGGTTGACGAAGCGTTGGCGGGAACGAGCCCGGTTTATGCGTTGAATACCGGTGTGGGACTGCTGGCGAATATTCGACTGGATGCGAATGAAGTTGAAGCGATGCAGGTAAATCTCATCCGCTCGCACTGTTGCGGAGTCGGAGTTCCGCTGGAGACGCCGGTCGTTCGTGGGATGATGCTGATCCGGGCGAACGTATTGGCTAAGGGCTTTTCAGGAATTCGCCCTATTGTGGCCAAACGGATCTGCGATTTGCTGAACCACGGCATCACTCCGGTGATTCCCTCGCGCGGAAGTGTAGGGGCAAGCGGCGACCTTGCGCCCCTTGCCCATATGGCACTGGTTTTAATTGGAGAGGGTAGGGCCGAGTATCGAGGAGGGGTGTTGCCCGGCGCTGAATGCCTTGAGAAGGCCGGCCTGGCGCCACTCGTTCTTCTGGGTAAGGAAGGAATATCTCTGCTGAACGGCACGCAGGCGATGCTCTCGGTGGGATGTTTACGCCTACATGAGTTGGAAGAGCTGTGGGTCTCAGCGCAGATCACTTCGGCTCTGAGTATTGAGGCCCTGCGAGGGACGGCTGCTGCGTTCGACGCACGCCTGCACGCAGCGCGGCCCCATCCTGGCCAGATGCTAAGCGCCGATCAACTCACCGAATTGCTTCATGGGAGTTTGATCCCGAGAACCCAGGGAACGGGAAGCCGGATTCAAGACGCGTACTGCCTGCGCTGCATTCCTCAAGTGCATGGCGCGGTCTGGGACACACTTGCGCATGCACGGCGTGTGTTTGAGATCGAACTGAATAGCGCGACCGACAACCCGCTCGTATTCGATGGGGCGATTGTTTCAGGCGGAAACTTTCATGGCGCGCCACTGGCTCTGGCGCTGGATTTTCTTGCCATTGCGCTGTGTCAGCTCGCAGGTATTTCGGAGAGACGTATCGAACGCATTCTGAATCCCAGCTTGAACGAGGGACTTCCCGCATTTCTCGCGTCGCGGCCTGGGATTGAGTCAGGGATGATGATGGCGCAGGTAACTGCGGCCGCGCTGGTTGCGGAGCTGCGCGTTCTGGCTTCGCCGGCTTCAACCGGGTCCATTCCGACCAGCGGAAACCAGGAAGACTTTGTCAGTATGGGAATGACATCCGCGCTTAAGCTGGAACAGGCGGTTACGCTTGCCAGAATGGTCGTCGCCATCGAACTGCTAGCGGCAACACGTGCGTTGGATCTTCGCGGGGACCAATCGACCGCTGCGCTTGAAGAAGCCCGTGCTCTATTCAGGGCTCGTATTCCAGCATGGCAGGAGGATTGTGTGCTTTCGATCTGGATGGAAGAAGCCGCGAAATTCCTGGCAGGCGGTGCTCTTGCAAATCTCGAAATGAGAAATGTTGAGGAGGCTGTTCGATGATCGATTGCTACACACCGGTCCGTGCTGCGCGAGGCAATGTGAGAACGGCGAAGGGTTGGATTCAGGAAGCAGCGAAGCGCATGCTGATGAACAACCTGGATGCCGAGGTGGCCGAAAAGCCTGAGGATTTGATCGTGTACGGCGGACGAGGGAAGGCAGCGCGGAACTGGGAATGCTTTCACACTATCGTTGCCACACTCGATCGGCTTGAGAATGACCAGACTCTCCTTGTGCAGTCGGGAAAGGCTGTGGCGGTTCTCGAAACCCATAGGCTGGCGCCCCGCGTGTTGATTGCCAACTCGAACCTGGTGCCCAAGTGGGCGACTTGGGAAGAGTTTGATCGGCTGGATGCAGCGGGCCTGATGATGTACGGCCAGATGACGGCGGGCTCGTGGATTTACATCGGCACGCAGGGCATTCTGCAGGGGACCTATGAGACCTTTCGCGGCGCGGCAAAGCGTTACTTCAACGACACGCTTGCCGGTACTATCACGGTGACGGCGGGGTTGGGTGGAATGGGTGGCGCACAACCACTTGCAGTGAAGCTTGCCGGGGGTGTGAGCATCTGCATTGAGATTGACCCGGCACGCATTCAGCGACGCATTGAGACACGCTATCTAGACACGGCTACGCTTTCGCTCGAAGAAGCGATTCGGCTGGCTGTTGTGGCGCGGAACAATAGGGAAGCCATTTCGATTGGGCTTCAGGGCAATGCGGCCGAGTTGCTGCCGCTGATGGTGCAGCAGGGATTCACGCCTGACATTGTCACCGACCAGACGAGCGCACACGATCCAAAATGGGGCTACATTCCCATCGTTCGCTCGGGTGAAAACGTGAATAGCCTACGCGCCCAACAGCCCGAACTCTATGCGGAGCGCGTTCAGGCCTCTATTGCGCAACATGTGCAAGCCATTCTTGAAATGCAGCGGCGCGGCGCAGTTGCATTCGACTATGGCAATAACCTGCGTACACAGGCAAAGCTGGCTGGCGTTAACGATGCATTTTCCTATCCCGGGTTTGTTCCCGCGTTCATTCGCGACTCCTTTTGTGAGGGGAGGGGGCCATTTCGGTGGGTCGCACTTTCAGGTGATCCTGCAGACATTGCGGCGACGGACCGGGCCCTGCTTGATCTCTTTCCGGAAGACAGGCGCTTGCAGGAGTGGCTCTCGTTTGCCTCGAGTGAGATTGCGTTTCAGGGGCTTCCTGCGCGTATCTGTTGGCTCGGCTATGGGGAGCGCGATCGCGCAGGACTGCTTTTCAATGAGATGGTTCGCGACGGCCGTCTCAAGGCGCCAATCGTGATTGGTCGCGATCATCTCGACGCGGGCTCGGTTGCCAGTCCGCACAGAGAGACGGAAGGGATGCTGGATGGCTCGGATGCTGTGTCGGACTGGCCGCTACTCAATTTTGCAACCGGTATCGCCAGCGGTGCGGCGTGGATGAGCTTTCATCATGGAGGCGGCGTTGGGATGGGCTACAGCCAACATGCGGGATTGGTGGCAGTGGCCGATGGGAGCGACGAGGCGGAGGAACGTTTGCGGCTCTGCCTGAAGAACGATCCGGCAATGGGCGTTATTCGTCACGCGGATGCTGGATATCCAAAAGCCCTGGCGACGGCACGTGAGCGCGGCCTCGATCTTCCGAGCATCTCATGACGACGTATGAGCAAGCCGACCTGCTGATTACAGGCATTTCGCAACTTGTAACGGCGAAGGGTCTGGGGCCCAAACATGGCGCCGCAATGCGCGACCTTGAAGTGACGGCGGGTGCGGCACTCGTGATTCGCAATGGCTTGATCTCATGGGTTGGTCGAGAAGACGATTGGAGCGGTCAGGCATCCAGCACGATCGATGTTGGCGGAAGAGCCGTGGTCCCGGCGCTTGTCGATCCCCATACCCACGCCGTTTGGGCAGGGGATAGGCTTGCAGATTTTGAGGCGCGTACTTCCGGAAAAAGCTACGAAGATATTCTTCGAGCAGGCGGCGGTATTCGCAGTAGTATCCGCGCTACGGCAGCGGCAAGTACCGAAGAACTGGTTCGGATAGCCGAGCCCAGGATCGCGGCGTTGCTTCATTCGGGTGCTGCAACCATCGAAGTGAAATCCGGGTATGCTTTTGAAGCGGCCGCGGAGTTGAAGATGCTTGAAGCAATCCAGGAGCTTCGCAAGACGACTCCCGCTCGACTGTTACCAACACTGTTGATCCATATTCCGCCGACGGAGAAACACGATCGCGCTGCCTATGTGGCGGATGTTTGTGGTTTTCTGATTCCCGAGGTGGCAAGAAGAAAACTTGCTTCTGCCGTTGACGTTTTTGTGGAGCAGGAGGCCTGGCGTGCAGACGAAGCAGCGACTATGCTGGCCTGTGCGAAGCAGCATGGCCTGGCAATCAAGGTCCACACAGAGCAGTTCAATCGCATCGGCGGATTGGAACTGGCGTTGAAGATGGGGGCGCTGAGCGTGGATCATCTTGAGGCGTGTGAGCCGGATCAGTTTGCGTTGCTTGCTTCAAGTGGGACAATCGCTACAATTCTGCCCGGAGTATCGTTGCATCTCGGAATTCCAGCGGCGCCTGGAAGGCAACTCATCGATGCTGGCACCGCAGTTGCTGTTGGAACCGATCTCAACCCTGGTTCGAGTCCTTTGTATTCCGCGCAGGCCGCACTTGCACTCGCCGTCCGGCTGAATGGACTGACTGCCGCAGAGTCGCTCGTCGCGGGTACCGTGAATGCGGCGAGTGCAGTTGGACTCGCTGACACGGGACGCATTGAAGCTGGCATGCGAGCGGATTTTCTTGTTCTTGAATCGCCCGACTGGCGGGAACTGAGTTATTGTCTCGGCGCAAATCCCGTGCGCGAGATCTGGATAGGCGGCGAAAGGATTCAGCGTTGACTTCGATAACATGTCTCCAACCACGTCTTGTGGAACTTACTGAGCGGCATATCGTAGTTACGGAGGCTGCATGAGTACCTTTTACTCGCCTGAGCTGCTCTATATCGATGGTGCATTCGTCAGCGGTAAGGGGCTGCTTGTTGACGAGTACGGCTGTATTGCAAGCGTGTGTGGTGGTCGTGGCGCGGGCGGCGCAGAAGTCGTGAACCTGCCGGGAAAAGCGCTGCTGCCTGGTTTCGTCAATGCTCATTCGCACAGCTTTCAGCGGTTGATTCGCGGAAAGTCGGAGTCGAGGAGTGTCAGCGGGAAAGACTTCTGGAGTTGGCGAGGAACGATGTATCACGCCGCTGCACAACTCGGTCCCGATGATGTGTTCGATGTAGCCCGGATGGCCTTTCTCGAGATGGTTCTCGCCGGCACAACGACGGTGGGTGAGTTTCACTATCTGCATAACGACGTTACGGGCCGCCCCTACGACGATCCGAATCTGCTCGCCAAGCAAGTTATCGCTGCCGCTCGCTCGGTCGGCATACGCATTGTGCTACTGCGCACGGCTTATTTGCGGTCCGGTTACCAACTGCCCCCCGATCCAGGGCAAGCCCGCTTCTTTGAGTCGGCAGGCGATTTCACACGCAACATGCAGGCGCTCATCGACGAGTATCCGGGGGAGTCTCCAGATGTTCGCTTTGGCGTCGCTCCGCACAGTATTCGCGCGGTGTCTTTGAGCGATCTTGAAGAGATTGCCGCGTGGGCGAACCGAATGCAGCTTCCGCTCCATATGCATGTCGCGGAGCAGGTGGCCGAAAATGAAGCGTGTCTTCGCGAGTACGGATACACGCCGGTTCAGCTCCTCGGTCGCAACAACATCCTGAACGAACGCTTCACCGCAGTTCATTCAATCCATATTCGGCCGGAAGAGGTAGAGCAATTGGCCAGTGCCGGAAGCACAATCTGTTCCTGCCCCACGACGGAGCGCAACCTCGGCGACGGCATCTTCGCAGCCGACCAAGTTATGTCGGCCTCTATCCGCGTTGCTTTGGGGTCGGACAGCCAGGCCCAAATCGATCCTCTGGAGGATGCGCGCGAACTCGATTACCACCTCCGTTTGCGCGACCAGCAACGCGCCATTCTCGATTCAATCGAAGGCAGGCCGATTGCTGAGCGATTGCTTTCATGCGCGACAAGAAATGGGGCACGGGCACTCTCCGCGCCAACGGGCGAGTTCATCGAAGGATCGCTGGCAGATGGCTTTACTGTCGATCTCAATGATCTATCCATCGCCGGTCATTCATCTGTGGATCTTCTTCCCATACTTGTGTTTTCGTTGAATCGGTCTGCAATCCGCGACGTCATCGTTAGTGGAGAGTGCATTGTCCGCGACGGGAAACATGCTCTTCACGATGAAATTGTGACCTGCTACAAACAGGTTCACGCGCGCGTATGGAGCGGTGATCCCGCAAGGAGAAACCCGTGACATCCCCCGAGAGCTTTCTCATGGATCTCATCCGCATTCCGTCCGTTTCATCCATTTCCAATCGCCCCGTTGTTGAGTACGCACAGCAGGTTCTTCAGAATGCCCAATGGAACACCGGCGCCTCAACCTACGTCGACGCCAATGGAATAGAGAAGGTGAACCTGATTGCGGCTCCGCCGGGACAAGACCCAAATGAACAAATCGTCGATCTGGTGTTTCTCTGTCACACGGATACTGTTCCGCCCGCCAGAGAATGGGCGAAAGCGCTTGAACCGTTTATCGATGCAGGCGTGATCTATGGCTGTGGCGCCTGCGATGTCAAAGGCTTCCTGTCATGTTTGTTAAGTGCAGCCAGCGAAGTACCGGGTTCCTCATTCAGAAAGGGAGTGCGCATTGTCCTGACAGCCGATGAGGAGATCGGTTGCATCGGTTCACACCGCTTGACTGAAGGCACGAAACTGCGGCCGCGATCTCTGGTGGTTGGAGAGCCCACGTCGTTGCAGCCTGCGCGCGCTGGAAAGGGCTACTGCCTGGGAGAAGTAACCGTCTTTGGTGCAGAGGCACACAGTGCTCATCCGCACAGGGGGCGCTCGGCTATCTACGATGCCGCACGGTTGATTGAAGCTATTCACCAACTCTCAGAACAGCTTGCAGCGGAGCAGAATCCCTTCTTTGACCCGCCATACACGACGATCAATATCGGAACCATCCAGGGTGGAACGGCAAAAAATATAGTCCCGGGCGAATGTCGATTCCTGGTCGAGTGGCGTCCGGTCCCGAGTAGGGAACAGGATTGCGTTCCCGAAGCGATTGAAAGAATCATGCGGCAGATGAAGCAAGAGGATGCGGCGTTCCGAAGTAATTTCGCAATCCTTCGCCTGCAAAATGGTTTCGAAACGGACGCGGATTCGAACCTTGTTCGAACAATGGAGCGTCTCAGCGGGAGGGCTGCAATTTCTATCCCGTTCGGTTCAGAGGCAAGTGTGTTTGCGTCTCTTGCGGATGAGATCGTCGTTTTTGGTCCCGGAGACATGCGAACCGCTCACAGCCCTCGAGAGTGCGTTCCAATCTCCGAGTTACACGAGGCCGTCCGTTGCGTGAAAGCCCTCATGCTTGAGCAATGATGCGATTCTGCTAGTCTCTACCACCACTCCATCGACCGCCCCGATGTAATCTTCGTATCCGCATCAGGCTTTGGGGAGTGAAGGAGCAGTAGCGGGCATTGCACAAGCTTGACCACCTTTTCAGCAATTGATCCAAATACCAGTGGATGCCATCCTGACATGCCGTGCGTGGAGATTACAACCATGTCAATATGCTCTCGATCCACCACTTCGATGATGTTTCCCGCGACATCGTTTCCAACCTCAATGCCGGAAGCCGACTTGACGCCTCTTTCTTCAAGCGCCTTGTGACACTTGGCCAAATTGCGTTCCACAGTCGATCTTGCATCCTGAATAAACGACTCTTCCGGCACAAAATCCGGCATGGTTGTGGTTGGGAAGAATGGAATGACATTCAAAAGATAGAGTTCAGCTTGAAAGTGGTGAGCGAGGTCAGAGGCCATTGCCAGGGCGGCCTCAGACGACGGGCTAAAGTCAATGGGCAACAGGATCCTTGTTGGAATCGAAGATAAAGCATAAGCTTCAGACATAAGACTCTCCTGGCCGTGCGATTCATTCGGCTTGAGATCATCTTTCTCCTCTCCAAGAGCACGCACTGTGCTTGATTGACCACTTGAGAATTGTGCCGCCAAATTGAGGCCTGCGATGTGTCGCAAAGCGCCAAGGATGAGCTTTGTTGTACAGCATCCGAATGTCTGAGCCTGAAAGAATGGCAACCAGAAGAATGACGGCCTTCCTCCATCAGGGCTCATGAGCTAATCCGGACCGTTGGACAAGTGTCCCTCCAAGTTTTCCGCGCATGGGCCACTTTCGCGCAGAGTGGAACCATTTTTTCGGTGACGCAATTGGCAGCCCTGCGAATGGAACTGCGGGGAGCATGTGCTAACCGCATTCACTCTTACGGCGGCCTTTGACTAGGCCACTGCGCACTTTGACAACTCGCGCTGCACACACATTGATGCGAAAGCAGGCAGCATGGCTACCAATGGCACACATATCGCTGAAAACCATTCCAGGGGAGCTCGTACCAGCTCTGCTCCGCAGCCTTTGCCTGCGGGTTGCAGCTTGCCTTTGCCCACGCGCATTGCGTTCGTCGGCAACTATCTGCCGCGCCAATGCGGTATTGCCACATTTACCACAGATCTATGTAATGCGGTGGCGATGGAGTTTGGCAGCGATCGGCTCTTTGCGATTCCAGTGAACGATCCTGATTCGGCCTATGATTATCCGCAGCAGGTCAGGTTGGAGCTTGAGCAGGAGGATCTGACCAGTTATGAACGGGCTGCAGAGTTTCTGAATTTCAATGGTAATGACCTGGTCTGCATTCAACATGAATATGGGATCTATGGCGGCGTCGCCGGCCAGTACATTCTGACCCTGTTACGCAAATTGAAGATGCCGGTTGTGACCACGCTCCACACCGTTCTACGCGAACCGGATGAAGACCAACGGATGGTTCTTGAGGAAGTGGCGCGGCTCTCCGATCGAGTGATCGTGATGAGCGAGCAAGCGGCGCAATTCCTGGTAGAGATATACGGTGTGGCCAGCGGAAAGATCGATGTGATTCCGCATGGCGTACCGGATTTCCAGTTCATGGATCCCAATTACTACAAGGACCAGTTCGGCACTGAAGGCAAGTCGGTTCTGCTGACGTTCGGGTTGCTGTCGCCGAACAAGGGAATTGAGAACGTGATTCGCGCGTTGCCGGGGATCCGTGCGCGGCATCCCAACGTGGTTTACATCGTCTCTGGCGTGACGCATCCGCATATACGCAAACGTGACGGCGAGCGATACCGTGAGGAATTGATTGCCCTGGCCGAGGAGCTAGGAGTGTCGTCCAACCTTATCCTCGTGAACCGATTTGTGAGTGCGGAGGAATTGGTTGAGCATGTGGGAGCCGCGGATATTTACATTACGCCTTATCGGCAGGAGGCACAGATTGTATCCGGAACGCTCGCCATTGCGCTGGCTGCGGGAAAGGCAATTATCTCGACGCCATACTGGCACGCCAAGGAGTTGCTGGCGGATAAGAGAGGCGTGATTGTACCGTTTGATGATCCTGCCGCAATTGCTGACGCCGTGCTGCACCTGCTGGATAACGATGGAGAGCGGCATGCGATGCGCAAGCGGGCGTACCTGCACTCACGCGAGACGATATGGCCTAAGGCCGCACAAAAATACATGGCGAGTTTTCAGCGCGCTCGCTTTGAGCGCACATTGCGGCCAAGGGCAGCACACAAAGACGATGTGGCAATGGATGCGAGCAACTACTTGCCGGCGCTGAATGCGGACCACCTGTTGAGGATGACCGATGATACCGGCATGCTGCAGCATGCAATTTTCTCCGTACCCAATTCAAGCGAAGGTTATACAACGGACGACAATGCGCGCGCGCTGATCGTGTCGACCCTACTGGATGAAAGCCAGGCAGACAGGGCAGGACATTTGTTTGCGAATTTGTCCCATCGCTACCTTGCGTTTATGTGGCTTGCATTCAACCACGATAAGGGTCGGTTCAGAAACTTTTTGAGCTATGACCGCCGATGGCTGGAGGATTGCGGTTCGGACGACAGCCATGGGCGCGCTTTGTGGTCGATTGGCAACGTTTTGGGCCACTCCCGCAATGCTGGTCTGCGTGGTGCGGCTGGCAGACTGTTTGAAGCCGCAGTGCCCGCGACGCTTACGTTTACCAGTCCGCGTGCCTGGGCATATTGCATTCTCGGAATGCAGGCGTATCTCGATTCGTTTCCTGGAGACAGGGTGATTCAGGGTGCGCGCAATGCGCTGGCAAATCGGCTTCTTGATATCTATGAGCGGACCCATTCGTCGAGTTGGCGGTGGTTTGAAAAGAGCCTCTCGTACTCAAACGCGAGACTGTCGCAGGCATTGATTCTGGCTGGGTGGCGCAGCGACAACCAGAGGATGATTGAAGCTGGAATGGATTCGTTGAAATGGCTTGTTGCGGAGCAGCATCGCGACGATGCGGAGATTTTTGTCCCCATCGGGTCAAACGGCTTTTTTGTAGAAGGAAGTGAAAAGGCGCGGTTCGATCAGCAGCCTGTGGAGGCGTGCGCGACCATATCGGCGTGCCTTGAGGTATACAGACTCACAGAAGAAGGACTATGGTTTGAGGAGGCGCAGCGGGTTTTCCGCTGGTTTCTCGGCAAGAACGACCTGCACGTGCCGCTCTATGACACGACAACAGGTGGTTGCAGAGATGGCCTTCATCCTGATCGCATCAATGAGAACCAGGGAGCGGAGTCGACGCTGTCTTTCCTGATGGCCTTGTTGGAAATGCACGAGGCCAAGGTGACAAACGCACGCGAACGGCATCTTGAAATGAGCTCCACTTCTTGAATTCAATCGCTTTACCGCCTGTGGCCACTGACTGCGTCTCCTCTGAATCTCACGTTGAGACGCATACAGGGCTTCCCTTATTCACCCGCTATGAATGTAATCCGATCCTGACTCAGAACAATTGGCCTTACCCAATCAACAGCGTTTTCAATGCCGGTGCGGCAAAACTGGCCGATGGGGATACCCTGCTGCTTTGTCGCGTTGAAGATCGGCGAGGACTGTCGCATTTGTGTGCAGCGCGGTCGGCAAATGGGATTGATGGCTGGCGTATCGATGCTCAGCCTACACTGCCGGCGAATCCCCGTGATTATCCGGAAGAGCTTTGGGGCATTGAGGACCCGCGCATCACGTACGTGCCGGAACTGGAGAAATATGCCGTTGTATACACCTCGTTCGCGCGGGGCGGTCCCGGTGTCTCGCTGGCGATGACCAAGGATTTTAAGACCTTTGAAAGATACGGCGTCATCATGCAGCCGGAAGATAAAGATGCGGCACTGCTGCCGAGGAGGATAGGCGGACTGTGGGCGTTGATTCACAGGCCGGTGACTACGCTTGGGGCACATATGTGGATTTCGTATTCGCCCGATTTGCGTCATTGGGGCGGCCACAAGATCATAATGGAGGCGCGTCGCGGGGGATGGTGGGACGCGAACAAGATTGGGCTGTGTTCGCCGCCGATTGAGACGGCGCGGGGATGGCTGACGATCTATCACGGAGTGCGGAACACGGCTTCGGGCAGCATTTATCGGCTGGGGCTGGCGCTATTTGAACTGGATCGTCCGGAGATTTGTTTGCAGCGAGGAGACTCGTGGATGTTTGGGCCGGAAGCGCCCTACGAGCGCGGCGGAGATGTGAACGATGTTGTGTTTCCATGCGGCCAGACGATTGGCGATGACGGAGACAGCATCAATCTGTATTACGGGGCGGCGGATTCGTCAATGGCGTTGGCAACCGGGAGTATTCGTGCGTCGCTGGCATGGTTAGACGCCAACTCGAGCCCTCCTGAGGGAAACAGATAACGACAGAATTTTATTGCCGGGCGCTAGAGGTGTTTTATGGATTTTTCAAATCGGGCGTGGCCAGCTTGGATACCGCATTTTGTGTGGCTGAGACACGAGTGCCCGCGCTGCAATTCAATCAAGTTCAAGCCGGCTGAACGGAGACCGATTGATGGGCTGCTGGCCATGTTTGCGCTGCGGCCGGTGCGATGCATGTTCTGCTGGCGACGCTACTACTGGTTTGCATTGCAGGACGCAACTGCCCAATAAGATTCGACCTGGTTGCATCTGGGAAATCGCGATTCATGGTCCCCAAAGCAGACTTTGTGCACGAGCGCCAGCCGCGATCACCGACCTAATCCCGTAGCTCCAGACAAAGGGGAAGCGAGCGTCATCATCGACGAGGTGCAATATGCCGGAGCCTTCCAAGTGTATCGACCGCGTTGACAGCCCCAGTTGGTTGCTCTTCGTGCTTGAAATAGGCGAAGGTGTCGCCCTCAGCAGACCGCTGGCGCAGAGTATTCTCAATCAAATCGAGCTGCGCTCGAGAGTATCCACTTTTGCGGAACCTGTAGATGACGAACGAAGCTGTGATAATATCAGGCGTCTCTAAATCTTCGCTCTCGGCAACGCAGAGCGCAACAGAATGACGCCGTAGTACGGCATACACTTCATCGCAAAACCATGTGCTGTGTCGAAATTCGAACGCCATGCGCAGTCCGCATGTGCCCGCGTCCGCAAGGAATGAGTCGAGGCGAGACACGTCGGCCTTGAAATTGGGCGGAAGCTGGAAGAGTACCGCTCCCATCCGTCCAGCAGTCACTACCGGAGTGAGCGCCCGCGTCAAGGCGGCGACTGCTTCTGAACAGTCCTTGAGCCGAAGAATGTGAGTGATCCGCTGCGGCGCTTTGAACGAGAAGCGAAAGCCAACGCCGGTCGCGGCCAACCAACCGGTTAACATGCCCTCGGTCGGCAACTGGCGGAAGGTGTAGTTCACTTCGACGGAGTTCAACTGAGTTGCGTAGTATTCCAGGAACTTCCGTTGAGGAACCGCTGGAGGATAGAATCCCGGTTTCCAGCTCGAATATGCCCAACCGGAGGTACCAATGAAGGCTCGATTCCGCGAGTCTGCCGTAACTTCTGGAGGCTTTGAAGCTCGCGAGATTTTGCGTTCGGCAGCCTTTTCGGGAGAAATTGGGGTATTTGCATCCACGAGCGAAACCGCCTTTTTCGTCTGTAATAAAGATGGACCGTGAAACTGGCTCGGCTCTGCAAGACGTTAAGGGATCTAACCTTGAAACGAAGCGCGCAGCCCACAACTTACAGAGGACAGGATAGCAACATGTCACATCCGCTATGAAATGATGTTCTCCCCGTGGAGATTGTTCGCAAGTATGCAGTCGGGCTTCATCCAATTTCAGCAAGACGAAACATTCTGGCATCTGCAATCGAATTGTAAGTGACTGATTTTATGGTGCCGGGAGGGGGGGTCGAACCCCCACGACCTTGCGATCGGCGGATTTTGAGTCTCTCAAGAATACCGTAAGTCTATGATAAATAAGCGAAATTGAGCGTAATGTCGAATATCCACAAGTGACTGCCCATCAGCAACTTAGCTCAATTATCCGTAATCGAGCCGAACTGATGTCTGTACCCGAACTTGTACCCGACAATCTAGTGTTGTCCCTCGCTATCGAGATTAGCTTGACGCCGTTGCAACTCATTTCTGTTCGCTCCAGTGAAGGCTCAGGGCCAGACCAAGCAATCGTGCGCGAATAGAGGCTGCGGGATTCTTCGCTGGTTCGCGAGTCATAGCGCCTCCATGTAGGGACGGATGACGTTGCTCACTCGACAGATCTTGGCATAGCGGTAGATGTCGTTGATGGTGGCCTTCTTTTGGCGGAGGCTGTCTTTCAGCGCCTCGATTGCAACGTAGAGGCCGATCTTGTTGCGGAACTTGAAGCAGTCCGCCACGGTCTTTGCGGCTGAATAAACGCGCACAGGCACGCCCTCAACCGTATGCTCTTCGACGCCTTCGGAGAGCGAAGGTCCCGTGAGACGGACCACCCGGAGTGAAGGCGACAGGATGGCAGGCTTTCTTGCCCCTTTGCCGAGAGCAATCCAGACCTCGGCCAGACTTTGGGTAGTAAGTTCGTGAAAGGCCAGCGCAGAAAGCAGGCACAGAATCGCTTCCGGCACACGTTTTGCTACCTCCGCGTAGGAGTGGCGTTCCGTGACCGCCGCGTCTGGCAGAGTATAGATCCCGCGCCCGGTCCGGCTCAGTTTTCCTTGACGGTGGAGAAGTAGAAGGTGCTCGCGAGGAATGCCGAGAGCTTCCAAGTCGGGGGGCCTCACGATCCCTTTCCGGCGGACGTACTGCATCGTCCTCTCAATTGGTTTTGCTGTACGCATTGTGTCAAACCGTCATCACCTAATCACTTGTGATGGCATATTGCAACACACTGCAAAAACCTCTCGTGTTGGCAAAGGGTTCCCAAAGATTATCCAGACGGCGTCTGGACAATTCTCAGTCTTCGAACGTGGCAACCGATTTTAGGTGAACAAAAAGCAAAGTACAATATCAGCGGAGGTTTGCGACATGGGCGAGCAAGACCGTCACATAATCATCCGTGTCAAATTCAAGCGTTCGGCAACGGTTGCTGAAGTTCGTGCTGCAAGCTACGAATCCGACGATACCCACCTACGGGCAAACGACGATATTGCAAAGACGATTGCAGACTTCCTGCTAGATGAAGTTGCGGGGTGGTGGGTCCAGCCGGATACCGATTCCATAAACCTAGCTGAACGATTGCAACAGGCACGAAAGCGGGCAGATATGCACGAAGCCGAAACAGGGTTAAGCAAAGGTGAAGACAATGCCATTGGCGCAGAGGGTTATGAGTGAGCGAATACCAGTATTACGACTTCAAAGCAATTGACCACGCGCTGACTAAGACCGAGATGGTCGCCCTTCGTGCTATTTCCACGCGCGCCGTAATTAGCACGACGAGTTTTACGAATCACTACGAGTGGGGCGACTTGAAAGCCGATCCGCTCAAACTCTTGGAAAAGTATTTCGACGCGTATGTCTATGTCGCAAATTGGGGGACGCGCGAGTTCCATCTTCGCTTGCCGCAGGAGTTGGTAGATTTCAAGCAGCTCAAGTCGATGCTTCCAGGCGAGGCTGCGAGCGCACGAAGTGCCGGAAAGTTCGTGATTGTCAGCTTTGAAAGTGAAGTGGAATCCGACGACGACTGGGATGATGGCACCGGCTGGATGGGGTCGTTGGTCTCTCTGCGCTCCGATCTGCTTCGGGGCGATCTTCGCTGCCTTTATCTTGGATGGCTGCATAGCGTGGAGTGTCACGAATTCTCCGAAGATGCTTTGGAACTGTCGGTGCCTGCCGGCCTGCGCGAATTGTCAGCGCCCCTTGATTCGTTGATCGAGTTCCTTGGAATCGATGGGGATCTCGTCGAAGTTGCAGCCTCGGCTTCTGCGCCGTTGAAGGAAGGGCCGTCGCAGAAGGAACTTGCAACCTGGGTTCGGGGTTTGCCTGCGAATGAAAAGGAGAACCTGCTTATCGACTTTCTGTCAGAATCGGGTGAGCGGAGCAGGCTCGAACTTCTGCAACGCTTTCAGCGGGAGAATGCCGTCGCAGCGAGCCACAGCGTAATCGAACGTCGCACGGTGAAAGATCTCCTGACAGCAGCTCGTGTCCGCGCAGATGAGCGGGCAAACCAATTGAGGGCGAAGCGAGCGGAGGATGTGGCAAGGAAAAAAGCGAAGGACGAGGCAGATCGCGCGGTGTACCTGGAAGGTTTAGCGAAGCGCGAGAAGGCGGTTTGGAAGCAGGTTGAAGCGTATATCGAGAAGCGGCAGCCGAAGGATTACGAGCGGGCCGTGATTCTGTTAGTGGACTTGCACGATCTCGCTGTTCGCCAAGGGGACGAAACCGGGTTCCAGTTGACGATGGAGGAGCTTCGCAAGACACATACCGCCAAGAGCACCTTCCTGGGACGGGTGGCAAAGGCAAATCTGTAGGCAATTTGCGTCGCTGGTTTCTCCGTCCTCCTTTTGGAGTCGAATATGGCGGGGAAGCCTGCAAATTGTCGTTCTCCGCAAAAAATACTCGCAATTTCAAGGCGTAATGTACTTGCAACTGCGCGTCGTAATATACTCGTAATTGCACGGCGCTAAAAACTTGCGTTAGCCCGATGGAGTACATTTGGCGGCACCGAACGAAAAGCTCGCGGCATCACTGAGCATCCTTCAGGGACTCCAGAAGGACGGGCGGCGCGTCTTTCAGTCGAGCGAGCTGAGCCGCGTTCATCGAGATCGACTTTTGAAGCATGGATTCCTCCTGTCAGTGATGAAAGGCTGGCTTATCTCCTCCAGCCCTGGTGCGCAGACCGGCGACAGCACGCCGTGGTTCGCGTCCTTCTGGGAATTCTGCGCTCAA
>Ga0302189_10001074_pt1 | contig 23615 bp, 15 predicted proteins | sample II_Bog_E2_2_FD_194551 | JGI IMG/M metagenome (GOLD analysis project Ga0302189, IMG submission 194551) | Peat permafrost microbial communities from Stordalen Mire near Abisko, Sweden - II_Bog_E2_2 | ecosystem: Environmental > Terrestrial > Soil > Wetlands > Peat | place: Sweden: Abisko...
GTCCTTCTGCCAGGACTCCTGGAATGCGGCGAGGCCGTTGGCGCCCAGCGTATCTCCCAGGCACCAGCCTGAGTCGTCGCAATTGGTGTCACCTGCCGCGCCCAGATATCCCTCGAATGTGATGTACGGAATGGCATCCTCTGCGTCGACCAGGTCGAATAGCCTGGCGGCCCCACTCGCAATGTTGTTGTAGCGGAAGATGCCCTCTACGCCGCGCCATTTTACGCTTGAGCCAGAGGCGAGGGGGTTGTATTCGTCGATCAGGTTGTCTTGCAGCAAGCCGTACCAGGACTCGAAGTAAACCTGATGCTCGGTCTCGGAACCCGAGATTCCTGAATTGTGGATGTGACTGCCTGTTGCTGTGACCAATTGCGTGATTGAAGCCCAGGCATTCGCTGAATTCTCCGCGGTATACAGACCAAGGCCGCAGGTATCAAGATCGTTGCCACCGAGGTCGATATACGCGCCTGACCGGATGTTCAGGCATGACGCAAATGCGTTATAGGCTGTGGCCGCGCCGCCGCCCGGGGGGGTGAAGTTATAGTCCGGTGTTGCGTGGGCAATATGAAGGCCGGTCACGGTGACATACGACGGTCCTGCAGATCCGGACTGATAGTAGCCATAAGGTGTGCTGTTGCCGTAACCGCCGGCCCACAGAGTAATGATCCCCAAGCCGGCTTCGCCGGAACTCGCCCCGGCTTGCGTGGTGGCATTGGATCCGTCGACAACAGGCAGGTTGCCAAGAGAATCGGGAACGCCGCAGAGGATGACGGGTTGCGTAGGTGTGCCGCTCGCGGCCACCTGGTAATCCTCATTGAATGTGGAGGGGCTCGATCCGGTTGTGTCGGTATTCCAGACGCGAATGATTGATCCGGGCGCGAGGGTGTTGGCTGCGGGAGTGGACTGAAGGGTGGGATATGCCTTGCCGGCCCCAACTTCGTAGTCTCCGCCGGTGAGCGCCGGGTCTACGTAGCACTCGCGGGGTTCTGTCTTGTTCGGCGTGGAGACGTAGGAGGGCATTGCGTTGGGTGAGACATAGACGATGGCCGTTCCGCTCTTGGCCGAATTGCTGTGGCTGGTGTAAGTAAGGGTATAACGACCGGTGACAGTGGCTACGAAATCCGCATCGCGGTTGGTTGTGTCGGCAAGTGTTCCATTGCCGCCGGAGGGCTGCGCGGTGATACTCCATGTTCCTGTCTCATCGACATCTCCGGAGACCCAGGACTGGAGCATGCGGTGCTGGCCCTTGAAGGCTTGCTGATAAGCCGGCGCTACGAGGACAGTGGTGGTTTTTGCGCAGACGTTGAAGAGGAACGTTCCCGACTTGGTGGTGTCGTCCACCGATTGCGCACGAATGACGACGGTGGCCGTGGACGTGACGGAATACGAACCCATGTTGCCGTTGATTGAGCAGTTGCCGGCAGTTGGGCCGATGTTCACCTGAACCGTGGGCAAGCCCGCCGTTACTGAGGATGTGCCGCTTGCAGCCGGGGTGGTGAAGGTAGCCGTGGCTCCGCCTGTGGTGGAGAGGACGCTCCAGTTGATGGTGTTGAGTGTTCCGCCTGTGATGTTGACATTGATTTGCCGGGTGGCGCCGGGCAATACCTGGAACGGGTATGCAGGGGCATTCGGGATGACTGCGACGGGTTGCGTTCCGACGAGGTAAGCCGCCGATCCGACAGAGCTTTCCGCAAGTCCGGTGGCTATGACGATGGCCTGCACGGTCTCATCGCTTGAAACAGAAATTGCGCTTGAGTATAACTTCGTGGTTCCGGTGATGGGATAGGTGGGCGTTGATCCGTCGGTGGTGTAGTAGATCTTCGGCGATCCGGTTGTGGTTGTGGTGCTGATGGCTACCGATTGCGTTGTCGCATAGGTGCCGGCGGGAGGGTTGAACGTGGGCGTAGCGGCCGTGACCGGAATGAAGCTGAAATATGCTGAGCCCTCCGCGCTGTTGCTGAACCCAGTGGCGACGGTAATGGCGTTCAGCGTCTCTGATCCAGAGACGGTGATTGCGCCAGTGTAGTGTTGCGTGGTGCCAGTGATGGGATAGGTCGGCGTGGTTCCGTCGGTGGTGTAGTAGATGGCGGGAGAGCCGGTTGTGGTGGTGGTGCTGATGGTTACTGGCTGGGAAGAAGTATAGGTCCCACCGTCCGGGGAGAAGGTAGGCGTTGCTGCCGCGGCGACACCGATGGTATAAGTGGCCGAACCAGCCGCGCTGGGCAATGAATAGCCTGGAACGACGGCAATGGCCTTCACTGTTCCAGAAGAAGCGACGGTGATGGAATTTACATTTCCCTGGCTATTGGGCGGCGTTGGAGTTACCGGGTATGCCTTGGTGGTGCCGGTGATTGGGTAAGTCGGTGTTGAGCCGTCGGTTGTGTAGTAGATAGCCGCGTAGGGATAGGTCGCGGTGTTGATAGTTACCGTTTGGGCCGCGGGATACGTACCGCCAGGCGGCGTGAGAATAGGCGCTGCCACCACGGACCCTGGCACCGAAACGAGAATCGGGGTGCTAACGGTTTGGCCGAAGGCGTTGGTGGAGTACAGCGTATACGTCTGAGTGGCAGTCGGGTTGATGGTCACACTGCCGGTGCCGGCGGTGATTGGGCCGATCATGTCAATGAAATCGTACGAGTCGCCGCTCAGGTTGTAATTGAATGTTACTGGAGCGCCGGAGTTGACGCTGGTTGCGGTTGACGTGAAGCTATTGATGACGGGCAAGCCTCCAGTGGGCGCTGTTGCAGAGTCATAGCCGGGGAACTCGGGGGTCATGGGCATTACGTCAAATTCCGACGAGGGAATGCCGGCGAGATTGGCGAGGTCTTCGTCGTTCCAGCGGGGATCTGTTGCGCCCTGGATGAAGAGGTTGCCGCCATTGTCGGCGAGGATCATTCCATACTGCTTGAGTGCGGTGAGGATGACTTGATTGGCGGGCGAGTATCCGGAGATGTCGAAGCTCGCCTTCAACCGGATGCGCATGCCCATGATGTTTGACACGCCCCAGTCGGTACCCGCGGCATGGGTCGCCGGCTCAACGAAGTAGCCGTCATTGCCATCGTTCTTTGTGTGTTGCATGGTGAAGCGGATGGCGTGATTGATTGCGCCGGAAGCCACTTCGTCATAACGCACCAAGCCTGGAAATATGGGAAGGCCGGCGGCGTCGGCGGAGGTCCATCCCCAGGGACGCGACTCGGAATTTTTCATGTCCCAGATGGTTTCGCTTGATGAGTTGTACTGGCCGTTGCAGCGGTTGGTGTTCCACGTCTCGTAGAGGAAGCATTTGGAACGATCGAGCACGAGCACATGGGAATCGCCGTTGTAGGTATCCGGCCAACCGGAGCAATCGGGCAGGTCGCCTTCCATCGGGGCGTTGGGAGGATAGGGCGCCAGGACCACGTCGCTTTCGTTGGCGTAGTCAATGACATTGATGGGAACGGCGGGCGTCTGCGTGGAGTCAACAATCACGTAAGGGATGCCGCCGTCCTGAACGGATGATCCGAAATTAACGTGCGTGCTCAAGCCTGTAAAGCCGGCTGCGGCCACGATGGCGGCCGAGTTGGGATCAGGAGTATCGGCGGCAATGTTGGTGTTCCAGGCATTGGTGGCGGGAAAAGGAACGAACCCATTCAGGCTGGCACCATTGCCGAGAGACATGGCTGAGCAGGTTTGCGCTTGCGCGGAGACGGCGGCGCACAAAGTAAGGAACGCGAGGAGGCACAGGTTGCGGAGGGTCTTTCTTGCACTTTCGGCAGTGGCGATGGGCCGCGGGAAAAGCGAGGAATCACGCGTGGTCGAAGCGCTTCGAAACGATGGCAGGTCTTTATGATTGCTGTGGGAATTTTGGGAAGGCATAGTTCTCCTCTGGCCTCAACGCCGATCAGTGCTGTTGTTGGGACACTTCTATCTCCAGTGGCAGGCCCATACGAATTGTGACGAGCCTTCGGTTGGATTTCGCAAGAATTGTATGCCCGGGGTCACACGTCTGGCTGTCAAAAACTGCCGTGGGAGGCGTGAATTAATTCTGGAAGGCTGCTTGAGTTGGGAGCAATTCGCTTGTGAAATGGGGCTCAGGCGACGACCGAGGCTGGGGTGGCAAAGACCTGTTCGATACGCGGGAGGTGCAGGCCGAGCGTGACGCTGCGGAGGACCATGAATAAGGCGAGGGCGCACCAGAGACCGTGATTGCCGAAGGCACGTTCGAGCACGACGGCGAGGGCGAGGTAGCCGAGGAAGGCGATCAACATGGAGTTGCGGAGGTCGCGGCCGCGCGTTGCGCCGATGAAGATGCCGTCAAGCTGGAAGGCCCAGACGGAAACGATGGGCATGGCGATGGCCCAGGGCAGGTAGCGGAGCGCGATGAGGCGGATGGGGGCCTGGTCAGTGAAGATGCGGATGAGGGCAGGGCCGGAGACGAGGTAGGCGAGAGAGATGAGGAACGCGACGACGCCTGCGGCGACGGTGGAGGCGCGCAGGACGGCGCGATAGTCCGCGCGGCGCTGGGCTCCGATGGATTCGCCGACCAGGGCTTCAGTGGCGTTGGCGAATCCGTCGAGTGCGTAGGCGGCGATGTTGTGCATGTTGAGTAGGACGGCGTTGGCGGCGAGAACGGCATCTCCGGCGCGGGCCCCGGAGCGAGTGAACCAGGCATAGGCGGCGACCATGCTGAGCGTGCGGAGGAACAGGTCGCGATTGAGCGCAAAGAGGTGGCGGAGGCTGGGGCCGTGGATCAGGTCGCTCCAGCGGATTCGCTGATTTGGTGCGCCGAGAAGTTCGTGGCCGCGGGTAAGAATGCCGGATTGAAGCGTGATGATGAGGCCGAGGGCGAGGCCGGCGTAGTCAGCAAGCACGGTGGCGGTGGCGATGCCGGAGACGCCCCAGTGGAAGCGAACGACCAGGTAGAGAGCTGCGGCGACATTGACTACATTGATGGCGGCCTGGATGAAGAGGGCCATGCGGGCGCGCTGGCGGCCGAGGAGCGTGCCGAGAATGACGTAGTTGGCGAGGGCGGCCGGGGACGACCAGATGCGGATGTGGCAGTAAACTTGCGCGTTCTGCGCGACCTCGGGGCCAGCGCCAAGCAGGTAGATGGAAAGTGCGATGAGAGGTCCGCGCAGTGCGACCACTGCGGCTCCCAGGACAAGGGCCGAGAGGAATGCGCGGGCGAAGTGGAGGCGGAGGGATTGATGGTCTCGCGCGCCATACGCCTGGGCGACGAGGCCGGTGGTGGCCATGCGGAGAAAGCCGAGGGTCCAGAAAACGGAGTTGAAGAAGATGCCGCCGATGGCTACGCCGCCGAGTGCGGCTGCGCCGGGGAGATGGCCGGAGAGGATGGTGTCCACTGTGGAGAGCAGCGGCTGGGTGAGGTTGGAGAGGATGAGGGGAATCGCCAGGAGAAAGACGCGGCGGTACCAGTAGGCCATTGAGGTGATTGTAACGGGAAGCCGTGACGACAGTGAGGCGCGCGGTCGATACTATGCAGAGAAGGAGCGTGCACAATGTTCACGCCGCAGCCAATCGGGTTTGTGCGAAGTCCCTATCGCGAAACCTCAGCGATTCCAAAAGGCCTCGACGCTAAGCACAATGCGGAGGGAATTCTCGAAATTCTGCCTGAGTTCGAACCTGGCCTGACAGACATTGATGGATTCTCGCACCTGTTTGTCCTGTGGGTCTTCGATCGCGCGGAGGGATTCGATCTAACTGGGCGAGTGCCTGCTGACAACCGCGAGCATGGCGTGTTTGCCACACGATCACCACGACGCCCCAATCCGATTGGATTAACGGTGGTGGAATTGCTTCAACGCGACGGTAACAAACTGATGGTGCGGGGGCTGGATATGCTCGACGGTACGCCGCTGCTCGACATCAAGCCGTTCATGACAAGCATCCCTCAACATGCGCTGCGCAGGGGATGGTTGGCCGACGCTGAGGACGCCGCCATTCGAGGTTAGGGTTGTATTTGGGTGACGGCACGGCTCGCTCACTTCAGCTTGAGCGGGCCGTGCGGTCTGTTGATTTACTGCGGAGCGGGGGCGTTGGTGGTTAGCTCATTTGGCGGGACGGTGGTTAGGACATCAGGACTGGGTGTGATGAGGGCCTGGAGTGGGCTTTCCAAGGCGATGGTCAGCACTTCGTCCATCTGATCTACGAAGTGCATCTTCATCGACTTCTTGATGTTGTCTGGAAGCTCAGCGATGTCTTTCTCATTGGCGCGGGGCAGGATGACTTCAAAGATGCCGGCACGGAGGGCGGCCAGCAATTTCTCTTTGAGGCCGCCTATGGCGAGGACCTTGCCGCGGAGGGTGATTTCGCCGGTCATGGCGATGTCGCGGCGGACGGGAATTTTGGCGAGCGCGCTGGCGAGGGCTGTGGCCATGGTGATGCCGGCGGAAGGGCCGTCTTTGGGGATTGCGCCCTCGGGAACGTGCAGGTGGAGGTCAACGTTGCGGTAGAACTCGCGGGTGAGGCCGAGGGCCTGCGCGCGGCCGCGGATGTAGCTGAGGGCGGCCTGGGCGGATTCCTGCATGACGTCGCCGAGCTGACCGGTAATGGTGAGCTTGCCCTTGCCGTCGAGGACCTGGACTTCCGTGGTGAGAATGCTACCGCCGACTTCAGTCCACGCGAGGCCGGTGACGAGGCCGATCTCGCTCTTCTCATGGACTTCGGAATCGCGATAGCGGGCAACACCGAGGAACTCGTGGATGTTCTGGGCGGTCAGCTCTTCCTTGTGCTTTGCGCCGCTCTTGACGACTTTGCGGGCGACCTTGCGGCAGAGGTTGCCGATTTCGCGCTCGAGATTGCGGACGCCTGCTTCACGCGTGTAGTAGCGGATGATTTCGAGGATTGCGTCGTCGGTAAAGACGATGTTCTTCTCGCTGAGGCCGGTTTGCTCGCGCTGCTTTTTGACGAGGTACTGGCGGGCGATTTCGAGCTTTTCCTGCTCGGTGTAGCCCTGCAGGCGGAGCACTTCCATGCGGTCCTGCAATGCGGCCGGGATGGTGTGCATGACGTTGGCGGTGGCGACGAAGAGCACCTGCGAAAGGTCGTAATCGACGTCGAGGTAGTGATCCTGGAAGGTGGTGTTCTGCTCGGGGTCGAGGACTTCAAGCAGGGCGGAGGCCGGGTCGCCGCGGAAGTCGGAAGCCATTTTGTCGACTTCGTCGAGCAGGAAGACGGGGTTCTTGGTGCCGGCCTTTTTCATGTGCTGGATGATCTGGCCAGGGAGCGCGCCGATGTAGGTGCGGCGATGGCCGCGGATCTCCGCTTCGTCACGGACGCCGCCGAGCGAGAGGCGCACGAATTTACGGCCGGTGGCTTTGGCGATGGACATGCCGAGCGAAGTTTTGCCGACGCCGGGAGGGCCTGCGAAGCAGAGGATGGAGCCCCGGGGATTTTTTACTAGCTGGCGAACGGCAAGGAACTCGAGGATGCGTTCCTTGATTTTTTCGAGGCCGTAGTGGTCGGAGTTGAGGACCTTCTCGGCGTAGTCGATGGAGCGGGTTTCCTTGGAGCGCTTCTTCCACGGCACAGCGAGGAGCCAGTCAATGTAGTTGCGGCTGACGGTGGACTCGGCCGACATGGGCGGCATGGCTTCGAGCTTCTTGAGCTCTCCTATCGCCTTTTCCAGCACTTCCTTGGGCATGCCTGAGGACTCGATCTTCTTGCGGAGTTCGTCAAACTCGCTCTTCTCGCCGCGGCCGAGTTCTTTCTGGATTGCCTTGATTTTTTCGTTGAGGTAGTACTCTTTCTGCGCGCGCTCCATCTGGCGCTTGACGCGTGATTGGATGTTGCGGTCGAGGTCAAGCTTTTCGATTTCGATGTCGAGCACGTCGGCTATGCGCGCGAGGCGGGCGGCGGGATCGAAGATGGCGAGGAGCTCCTGCTTCTCATCAATGCCGAGTTGCAGGTTGGCGGCGATGGTGTCAGAGAGCTTAGCCGCTTCGTCCATGCGCACGGTGGCAATGATGGTTTCGTAGTTGAGGCTCTGCTGCAGCTTGACGTATTGCTCGAAGAGGCCAGTGACGCGCTGCATTAACTGCTCGACGGCGGGCGTCATTTCGAAGTCTTTTTTGCCGGTGCGCACGGTGGCTACGAAGAAGCCGTCGCGGTCATTGACCTCAGTGGACTTGGCGCGCTCCACGCCTTCGACGAGGACCTTGATGTTGCCGTCGGGCATTTTGACGCTCTGCACGATGTTGCAGATTGAGCCGACCTGGAAGATGTCCTTCGCTTTCGGTTCATCGATGGAGGCGTCGTGCTGCGTGGCGAGGAAGATTTTGCGGTCGCCGTTGAGGGCTTCTTCGAGTGCGCGAACGCTGGACTCGCGACCCACAACAAAGGGGGTCATCATGTAGGGAAAGATCACCATGTCCCGGATGGGCATCATGGGGAGCTTGCGCGGCTCGGACTTATCGCGTGATGCGGTCATAGTGCCCCCGTGCGTATTTGACGCGTGAAGAGAGGTTCGGCTGCGCGGCTGTTTTCACAACTCATGTTGGGATTGTATCGCGGAATTGGCGGTGCGAAGCGGCATAGGTCACTCGTGAAAAATCGTGCAGGTTCTTCTATCGGCCGGAATGGGGCTGCGTTCCAAGCATAAGGTGAAAGCCCTTCTACTGGATCTCCAGAGAAGGGCTTTGAACGATGCGAGCGGATGTCTTTTGGAATCAACCGGCTTTTTCAAGCAGGCAGAGAGAGAGATCGCGGCGCTCGACCATGTCGCTGGTGATTTCAAGGTCGCGGACGCGCTTGTTGTTGGGCAGGTGATACATGAGGTCGAGCATGAGCTCTTCGAGGATCATGCGCAATCCACGCGCGCCTACCTTGCGGGCCAGTGCCTCGCGGGCGATTGCGCCGATTGCGTCCTGCGTGAAGTGCAGGCGAACGTTTTCGAATTCAAGCAGGCGTTGGTATTGCTTGATGATTGCGTTGCGCGGCTTGGTGAGAATTTCGATCAGCGCAACCTCGTCCAACTCGTCGAGGATGCCCATGACGGGCAAGCGACCGACGAATTCGGGGATCAGGCCGTATTTGATGAGGTCCTGGGGCTCGGTGCGGCGGAGCAGTTCGGTGTCACGATGAGAGCGAAGGGTCGACTCTGCCTCGGTGTCCGTGCCCTTGAAGCCCAATGCCTTTTTGCCAACACGGCGTCCGACCACGCGTTCGAGGCCGACAAAGGCGCCGCCACAGATGAAGAGAATATTGGTGGTGTCGACCGCAGTGAACTCCTGATGCGGGTGCTTGCGTCCGCCTTGCGGCGGCACGTTGGCCACGGTGCCCTCAAGAATCTTGAGCAGCGCCTGCTGCACGCCTTCGCCAGAAACGTCGCGGGTGATGGAGGGGTTTTCGTCCTTGCGGCCAATCTTGTCGATCTCATCAATGTAGATGATTCCCTGCTGGGCGCGGGTCACATCGCCATCAGCGGCTTGCAGGAGCTTGAGGATGATGTTTTCGACATCCTCGCCCACATAGCCGGCTTCGGTGAGGGTGGTTGCGTCGACGATGGCGAACGGCACGTCGAGCATTTTGGCCAGGGTGTGAGCCAGGAGCGTTTTGCCTGATCCGGTGGGCCCGATGAGCAGGATGTTGCTTTTGGCCAACTCCACTTCATTGTTGCGCATGCGATTCATCTGGATGCGCTTGTAGTGGTTGTAGACGGCGACGGCCAGCTTTTTCTTGGTCTGGTCCTGTCCGATCACATAGTCGTCGAGGAAGTTCTTTACTTCGAGCGGCTTGGGCAAGTGGCCGGCGGTGGTGGCGGGAGTTGTCTCGCCGCGGTCGTCTTCGAGAATGGAGTTGCAGACGGCAACGCATTCATCGCAGATATACGCCCGAGGGTAGTCGCTGGGCGAAGAGATCAACTTGGCAACCGCATCCTGCGATTTGTGGCAGAACGAGCAGCGCAGTGCTTCTTCAGGTCCCGTGCGCGTTTTCATGGTGTTACTCCCTCTTCGGACGAGTTATTCGATTCAATTGCGCGACTGCAATTACGCAACGTTTTGAGTCTTACTTTCGAGTCGCGCCAGGCGCTCCAGAACATGGCTGTAGTTTTCCATCCTGTGCAGCGTGTCCAATACCTGGACCTGATTTCGTTCCATTTTGTTTTCGAGGGCATCGAAGCGCTTATCAACCGAGTCGAAACGCTTCTCAACCTTTGCATCCAGCAATTCCACACGCTTTTCGACTGCGGTAAGACGAGCGTCGAGCGAGCGAATCTCCGGGGTCACGAAGTCCTGGCTCAGCTGACGACCTTCTTCAATGAATCCCATCCTCGAATCTCCTTACCGCGTATTCCCTTGCAAACCTGGTTCGAACCGATCTTCCAAAAGGCTATTACAAACTGCAATGCACTCGTCGCAGATATAGGCACGAGGACCTGGCTTATCCGTCGGAGTAGCGATCAGCACATCGACCTCGTCTTGCGACTTGGAACACCATGAACACAGTGGTGACTTTTTCAGTTCCGTGTCCATTTGCCCAATTCTGCTCCTTTTGGACATTCGTAGCGGCGTTAGGCGTTCGATTCGGTGCACATTTCTTATCGGCCAATTCCGCTCGGTTCTCTACGTGCGCGGCCTGTCGATGATTTCGTCGACGATGCCGTATTCCTTTGCCTGTTGCGAGTTCATGATGAAGTCTCTTTCCACATCGCGTTCGATGCGGTCGAGGGGCTGGCCGGTATGCTTGGCCATCAAAGTGTTGGTGATTTCGCGAATCCGGAGGATCTCACGGGCATGAATATCGATGTCCGTGGCCTGACCGCTTAATCCGCCCATGGAAGGTTGATGGATGAGGATTCTGGAGTTGGGAAGCGCAAAACGCTTGCCCTTGGTGCCGGCGAGGAGCAGAAAAGCTCCCATGCTGGCTGCCTGTCCGATGCAGTACGTAACCACATTGTTCTTAATGAACTGCATGGTGTCGTAGATGGCCAGACCGGCGGTGATGGAGCCGCCCGGCGAGTTGATGTAGAGCTGCACATCCTTTTCAGGGTCTTCACCGGAGAGGAAGAGCATTTGAGCGACGATGAGATTGGCAACCTGGTCGTCAATGGGTGTGCCAAGAAAGATGATGTTATCGCGAAGCAGACGGGAGTAAATGTCGTAGGCGCGCTCGCCTCGACTCGTCTGCTCAACCACCATGGGAACCAATGCCATTGAGTACTCTTCTCGCTCTCCGTTGGGGGGTGTATTCCCCGTTTTTGTGACGGCCAGCCGGCAAATTGTTACGCCGAAGGTCGTACTTTCTCTGTGGTCTGCCGCTTAAGCCGGCAGTCGTTCGTACAGTAAGCTCGCAGTTTTTTCACGTCGCAGTTGTTCACGGATTCTAGCCAGCCCGCCTTCTCCCGTCAACCGCGCACGTAACACTTCCGCGGATTCACCGGATTGAAGAGCGGCTAGTTGCACTTCACGATCCAATTCCTCATCGCTAACATTAATGTTTTCTTCATGCGCGATGCGGTCAAGCAGGATTGTGGCCTTGACTTCACTGATGGCGCTGTCGCGCTGGGCCGCACGGAGGCGGGCAAAATCCAGCTTGCGCATCTGCTCGGTTTCCATACCCTGGGCCGCGAGGGCGCGCAAACCGCGCTCGAGACGGGCGTCAATTTGTTCCTGGACCAGTGATTCGGGGACGGCGAACGGGTAGCGCTCCGTCAGGGCGGCGAGGAGCCGGTCCTTGGTTTCGCCTTCAACGCTGCGGCGCTTCCGGGTGGTCATATGCTCGCGAACACGCGCTTCGAGATCGGCAAAACTCTCATAATTCCCGAGTTCTTTGGCGAAGTCGTCGTCGAGTTCGGGCAGGGTCCGTTTCTTGATTCCCTTGACGGCTACGTCGTAGGCCACGGTTTTGCCGGCCAGCTTTGCCTCTGCGTAATCAGCGGGATAGATGACCTCAGCCTTCAGCTCCTGGCCGGGCTTGGCGCCGCGCAGGGCGGTCGTGAAGGCCTCGACAGTGTCTTTGCCGCCAATTTCGACCAGCGTATCCTCACCGGCAACGGGGGCGGCATCGGTTTCGCCTTCAACCTGGCCGCTGTAGGTGATCTGCGCCCAATCGCCATCGACGAGCGGACGGTCTTCCTCGACCGGTTCGATAGTTGCGCGCGAGTCACGCAAATGACCGATTTCGTGCGCGAATTCTTCTTCGGTGATTTCAACGGGTGGCTTGGGGACAGTCACGTCCTTGTAGCCCTCGATTGAGAATGCCGGGACGAATTCGAAAACCGCCTTGACATGGAGTGGTGCGCCGTCTTCGATGGTCAGTTCAGTGACTTGCGGCTGACCCACCGGTGCAACGCCGAGATCGCGAACGGCCTTGTTGAAGCGTTCCGGCAGGAGTCCGTCGATGACGTCTTTGCGAATTTCGGTGGCGAATTTTCGCTTGATTACGGTTTCCGGCACCTTGCCGGCGCGGAATCCGGGAATCTTGGCGTACCGGCGGTAATTGGCGACCACTTTGCCGTAGGCTTTGGAAACTTCCTCGGCGGGGATATCGAGCACCAGTTCACGAGTGCAATCCGGATTTAACACGGGACCGTGCTGGTGATCGTGACCTTCGTGGTCGTGACCCTCATGAGTGTGGTCGTGATTATGGGTGGGGGAGCCTTCGTGTGCGGCTTCAAGAGTCCCCTCAGACGCGTCGGGTTGAGGGGTTGTTTCGAGGGTGTCGGTAGAGCTCAACGTTTTGCCTTCCGGGCTCGCCGCGGCGAGCCAAATAAACTGCCTGGACCGGTTTGCAGATCTCCGGGTCGGCTTGATTCCCTGCGGGGACAATCGGCCCATTAGCTAGAGATTCGGGCCAACGATCAACGATTCAGGCCCGCAAACCTGCAACAACGCCAACAACCTCGTTGCGTGACTGTCACGCGGGGCGAACGGAGCACCGCGCGGCCGGGGATTGTCTCATTTCATGGTAAGAGGGAAGGCACTAGCGGGTCAAACCCACGAAAGGGGTACGGGCGGAGCAAGGGACCGGGAAAGGCACGTTACTCCTCAGTGTCGTGGGGCTTACGAACGTGCGGGAGGAACCGGGGGTGGGAGGCGCCGCAGTGGGCAAAATGGTCGCGGGCCTCATCGAGGCTGAGGGCGCCGTTCACCGTGAGGCGGACCTCGCCTGCGTCGGCATCTTCCTGGCCGTCGTCTTCCCACCAGCAGACGGGGCACAACGCCATGGCGTCAGGGGCTTCCAGCGTTTTGTACCCGCAGCACGGGCAGCGAAAACGAGTTTGCACCAGGAGATTCTCCACGTAACAATAGACGGCGGGGAGGGGCGCGGAGTTTACCTGTTTGAAAAGCATCGAAGTTCGATTCGAGCGAAATCGGAGCGCAAGCACTGGTTTCAATATGGGACGCGGGATTCCTGCTTTGGAACTGCTACAGTGTTGCCAACACGCTCCGATTTTCCAGGCCCAACGATGTTGTGCCCGCGCCTGACTTCCCCGGCAGAGGAGGGTTGATGGATCCCGAAGACGATTTGAAATACGGCGACTCACCCCAAAACCCCGTGGGGATGAGGGCGCAAGTTGGCGGCGGCCTAGCCATCTTTATTGGAGTTGTGCTGTTTGTTTTCTACCCGCATGTGGCGGCAGATGCGCCGATCAACCTACATCAGATGGCCGGGCTTTTTATTGGGATCGGGATCCTGCTGCTGGCGATTGGAACGCTGGCGCGGATGTTCTTTCTCGACTAGAGACTTTACGGATAGAGCGTTTTGTGGGGCAGCACCGTCGGCTATGTCGCCGGAGTAGAATTCGGGCCGAGAGGTAGGTTGAGAAAATGCTGAACTTGAATATTCGCTGCGGTTTTTGGGGGAGCTGCATTTTGCTGTTGGGGATGGTTGCCGCGAAGCCAGCTGTGTTGATGGCCCAAGATGGGGCTGGGCCGCTGCGGGTGGCGATTGTGGGCCTGGCGCATGGGCATGTGGATGGTTTCCTTTCCTCATTGGCGCAGCACAAGGACGTGGAGTTGGTGGGGATTGCCGACGAGGACCAGGCTCTGTTCGCGAAATATAAGAATAAGTACTCGCTGGCGGAGACGCTGATTTACAAGAGCGAAGCGAACATGATTGAGAAGACGCATCCGCAGGCGGTGCTGGTGTACACGTCGATTGCCGAGCATCGGCATGCGATTGAGATTGCGTCGCAGTATGGTGTTTCGTCGATGGTGGAGAAGCCGCTGACGATCTCGCTGGAGGACGCGTTGGCGATTCAGCGCACTGCCCAGCATTACAAGGTTCATGTGCTGGTGAACTACGAGACGACCTGGTATGCGAGCAACAAGGCGGCGTATGACGAGGCGGAAAGCGGACGGCTGGGACCGATTCGGCGGGTGGTGATTCACGACGGGCACAATGGGCCGGCGGAGATTGGCGTGGGTCCGGAGTTTCTGCGGTTTTTGACGGATCCAGCGTTGAACGGGGCGGGCGCGCTGTATGACTTTGGTTGCTATGGCGCCGATTTGACGACGTGGCTGATGCATGGCGAAGCGCCGCTGACGGTGACCGCGGTGTTGAACCACGACAAGCCTCAGCTCTATGCCAATGTGGACGACGATGCCACGGTGGTTCTGGCTTATCCGCATGCGCAGGCGGTGATTCAGGCTTCGTGGAATTGGCCGTTCGGACGCAAGGATATGGAGGTTTACGGGGCGACGGGTTACGCGATTACGGTGGCGGCGGATCATTTGCGGGTGCGCCACGAGCATGAGGATCAGGAGCGCGTGACGGCGGCCTCGGCGCTGAGCGCGCCCAATAATAACTCGCTTAGTTATTTGGCGGCGGTGGTGCGGGGGCAGTTGGAGCCGAAGGGCGACCTGACGGCGCTGGATACGAATGTGGTGGTGATGCAGATTCTGGATGCGGCGCGGGAGTCGGCGCGGACGGGGAAGACGGTTACGCTTCGGAGGCCGTGGGAATAGGGTTTAACGCGCTTGGAGTCGAAGCGCAAAACGGGCCGAGGTGTCTGCTACAGAGGGCGACTTCTATCGGCTAGCAGGTTTGCGCTGCGCCGCGCGGGCGTGGAGCTTTTTCCTCAGCTGCTCAATCATGTCGGGAGAAATTTCGATTGGGTCTCCAGAGTTGAGGGCATTGAGCAGCAACTGCTCAAGCGGTTCTTTGCCTTTGATCTCCTGGTTCGAGCGGAGTGATTTGGATATACTTGCTGACAAAAATATCCCTCAGGGGCTGAAGCCCTCACCTGATTTTATGGCATTTTCGGCACGACTGAAGTCATGCCCTGATACAGAGCCCTGGCGGAAGCCTGTTGGAGAGAATGATTCCGCAACCCATGAGGGGCCTGAGATCCGTGAGCACGAGCCTCTCGACCGCTGACCCCTCATGCCTATCTCTACGGCACAAATACATGCAGGCGGACGTGCCACTTGGTGGTTTGTCCTGGCTTCAGGGTTACCATGCCTGTGTCCATCGATCCCCACTCTTTGCCAAATGGGTCGGCGAAGTTGTCCTGGTGTTCAATGGCTACGAATTGCTTGGTTGGCGGTGCGTACATCTGGATGGTCTTGATTTGCGGGGACAGGCCGATGAGTTCGACGCCGTATTTAGCTGCCGGATCGATGACCTGGACGGTTGCCTGGTGGTTTTCCCAGTCGATCTGGCTCCAGTTGTCGTCGAACATATTGGTCCCGAGCGGCACTCCGCCCACGGCACGCAGGTCATAGCGTGTCCCCTCGACGGGCACGAGCTTGCCGCTGGGGAAAACGTTGTCATAGCCATCGACTTCGGCCAGCTTCGATGCAGGAATGCGGATCTTGACCTGACTTCTGTCTCCTGACGGAAGAGTCAGGTAGGGATGCCAGCCGATAGCCATTGGCTCGGCTTCGGTGCCCACGTTGCGAGCTTCAACCATGGCATCGACGCCCTCGGCGGTGAGTCGGACGGTGATGAAGAGATCGGTTTTGGAGAGCCAGTGACCGCCAAAATCTCCCGCGTGAATCACGCCTGTCACTTCCTGGCCGCCTGCGATGTCCCTCACGGTAACGTCGTCGGTTTTGGCCTTGAGAATCAAGCCATGCATAGCGTGGCGCTCGGCTGTAGGCTTGCTGCCGATGTTGTTTGCGGGGAGAGTGAGCGTGTGGCCTTGCCACTCGGTGGTGAGGGTTTTGCCATCGGCCGAGAGTTTGCCGCGGATGCGATTGGGATAGGGAACGAGGAACACGGAACCGAGCCGGTAGGCGAGATCGCCATTGGGGGTGTCGTCCACATCAAGCATTTTTTTGATGGTGTCCATGTCAGGTGAGGCCAGGACATTGATATTGCCCTTGCCGGGAAAGTTGGCGGTGGCCTGCAGCAGTTCCATGCCGCGCCCCGGAGCGAGGGTCACACTGGTGAATTCCGGTTTAGTGGTGCTGGTGGCCTTGCGGGTGATGGTGACAACCTTCTGGCCGCCGATTTCGGTGGTGGTCTGGGCCTGGCTCATAACCATGAAAGGGCCGACCATCAGGATCGGCAGGGCAAAGGGGAGCAAAGCAAGTAGGTGAAGGAGCAGTTTCATTGAATCCATCCCTTTTTGAATACGGCTGAATTTTTCCGGAGGTGACGCTGTGGCGGCGCAATAGGGCGGCGCCAGAAAGCGTATTCCGGGGCGGTGCCATTCTACGTCATGGCCCCGGCGCGGTGCCGCCGCAGAAGCACCAACCGGAATGCGGAGTGGTTTTGTGCGAGGGTCCGTTTCGGACAAAATCACAAAAAATCACGAAAACTATTTCTGTTCGAGGGCGGGGTCCGCCTCCGTTTGCTGCTCGTTGAAACGATAGCCGACGTACGCATCAGTAAGCAGGTATTGCGGATTCTGCGGGTCGTCTTCGATCTTTTTGCGCAGCGATCGGATAAAGGTGCGCAGATACTCGAGTTCGCTTCCGTATTCCGGACCCCAGACGGACTTGAGCAGGCGGGCGTGAGGAATGGGCTCGCCGGCGTGCATCATGAGGTAATGAAGCACTTCGAACTCCTTCGGCGTGAGATGAATGGAGCGCCCGCGTTTCGTAACCCTGTACTTTACTGGGTCGAGTTCGAGGACGCCATGACGGATAAGGGCATCGCGATTGGTGTCCTGGGCGTTCCTTCTGCGCACAGCGGAACGTAAGCGGGCGGTGAGCTCACGTAACTGGAATGGCTTGGTGATATAGTCGTCAGCGCCGGCATCGAGGGCGAGCACCTTGTCGTCTTCGCTATCGAGTACCGTCAACATGATGATGGGGAGGCGGGGAATGGCGCGGCGGATACAGCGGGAGGTCTCAATTCCGCCCATTCCGGGCATATCGATATCGAGCAGGACGGCATCGAACCACGAGACGCGAACAAGGGAGAGAGCTTCTTCTCCGCGAGCCGCTTCGACAACTGAAAAACCCATGCCGACCAGAGTCACGCGCAAGGCCCGGCGGGTCGAGCTGTCATCGTCCACAATCAGGATTGTGCCGTCTGTTGTAATGGGCGCTTCTCGATTCATTGCGTCCTCCTTGCTCCGATCGGAAGGGAGAGGAAGAAGGTAGTCCCTTCGTGATCGTTACTGATTACCCACACATGTCCGTGATGCGCTTCGGCGGCCTTTCTTACGACCGAGAGACCAATGCCGGTGCCGGGCACTGCGTCCTTTAAACCCTTGGCACGGTAGAAGCGGTCAAAGATCCTTTCACGATCTTCGATCTGAATGGTCGAGCCCGAATTATGCACCGAGATGACTACCTCACTGTGGCTTGTTCGCGCGGCTATCGGGATCGGCGTACCCGGGGAGGAATATTTCCGGGCATTGTCAATGTATTGGGTGAGAATCATGGCCACGAGTGCGCGGTCCACGTTCACGGTGAAGCCAGGATCTTCGACTTGCACCTCAAGCCGATCCCTGACGTCTTGTGCGGGCCGGCTGGTGAGTACCTCGCTGACCAGATCGCTGAGACTGACTTCGTCTCTTTGCAGGCCCACTTGTTTTGCGTCCAGTTTGGCGGTAAGCAGCAGGCGTGTGCAGAGCTCGTTCAAACGAACCGCCTCGTCGTCTATGAGGGCTGCAAGATCTCGCTGGGATCCGGTTAACCCTCCCAGTTCCAGCAATCCTGAACTGGCAGTTGCGACCGCGGTGAGAGGCGTTTTGAACTCATGTGCCAGTGCGTCCATTACCGCCGCACGCAACTGTTCACTCTTCATCTCGGTTTCCGCTCTCTCTTCCTTCTCGAGCGATTGATGCCTGTCCAGGGCGATGGCTGCGAGCGAGGCGAGCGCATCGACGACCGGAGTGCTCAGCTTGCCGCGGAGAATCAGGGCGCCCACAGGTCCAAATCCCGCGTTCAGTATCCGTTGTGAAGTTTCGGATCTGGGATCGAATTGAGGAGCGGCGCGAAGGTAAAACTCTTTTGCCAGATCCTCCTCATTCGGATCCCAGTCGCCCATTCTGTCTTGCCGCGCCATATTCACGTCAAACAAGGCCACTGCGCGGGGACTGAAGATTCGGTGAATGAGAACCACAAGCTGGGGCCCGGGCGGTTCGTGCAGATCCAGAAGGAGGAAACTCCTGCTCAGTTCATAAAGCTGCTCCATCTCCTTGCGATGGGCTGCAGCTTCTCTCGAACTGCGCAGTTCCTTGCCGGATAATCGCCCAATGACGAGCGCCGTGGATTGAAACGCCGCCAGCGCCACCCAGTTATGAGGATCTGAAATGGTGAATTGGAAGATTGGCGGAACGAAGAAATAATCAAGGCAGGCGACGGCGAGAAGCGAAATGACCGAAGCGTACCAGAAGCCACAAAACAAAGCGGTTGAGACCACAAGCAGGAGATATAAGAAGCTGATTGTCGTAAGATCCGCGCCCAGGGCGAATCCGAGGTAGGTCAACAGCGCAAGGATTGTTGCCGCTGCAAGAGACCGCCCAATTATGAGGAGTGCGGAGAGCGGATGTCTTTCACCCAAGTCCGTTCGATTCGCCATCTGACCTGCATCTTGCTCCCTGGACATCAGGGGCTCGTCTTTAGAGCGTAGACACAGACCCGTAAAGATCTTATAAGGAAAGTGTGAGCACTGCGGCCGGGGTTGAACCGGCGGGCGGATGGGCGCTTATCTCCTTTGGTTCCAGCGATTCGCGCAGAAACTTGAGAAGGACACATGCCGAATGCTGGAAACACGGTGAAGGTTTCCATATATACCTGAGTAAACTCTCACAAAATGGGAAACGAAGGGCTTGTGGCAATGTCGCGCTTCGGGCTATTCCAATCTCAGGGGAGGTTGAGAGTGAGCCTGATTGAACATCAGATTTCTGAGGCCAGAGTTAGAGTTAAATCCGCGCTTTGGGAAAGCAAACGGGCCGACGAAATGCCCCGCGGGTTCGACCTGAATCCAACAATCGGTATGGTAACTTGTCACTATACCCCGGGCTTCCACGGATAGCATTTCGATTGCGCACGCCGAAGTGCCGGAGGATGGCGGCCCCTGATTCCAGATGGGTACCGCAAGAGGGCGGATGGGAATACACGTTGCGCTGAACCACCGGACCAGCTACCGGTATGAGAAGGCAATCTCCCTTGGCCCACAGGTTATCCAGTTGCGCCCCGCGTTGCACGGGCGCACCCCAATTCTCAGCTATAGCCTCGAAATCACTCCGGCGAACCACATCCTGAATTGGCAATTGGACCCGCATAACAATCGCCAGGCGCGGGTGATTTTTCAGGGTAAGACAGACGAATTTGTGGTGGAAGTGAACCTGGTTGCGGATTTGTCTCCCATCAATCCATTCGATTTTTTCCTTGAACCTGGAGTTGAGGGGTACCCGTTTGCCTATGCGCCGGCGCTTGCCGACGACCTGGAGCCTTATCGACGAACGGAACCGGCGGCGGCGTTGCTGCGTGCGTTTCTCGGGAATTTTATGGGCAGGAAGAGCGGGACGGTGGATCTGCTGCTGAACCTGAACCGGGCGGTCAGGGACGCGGTTGGCTATACGACGAGGATGGAGCCGGGCGTTCAAACCTGCGAGGAGACGCTGCAGAAGCGCTCAGGATCGTGTCGAGACTCGGCATGGCTGCTGGTGCAGTGCTTGCGGCACCTGGGGATTGCGGCGCGGTTTGTCTCCGGGTATCTGATTCAGATGGCGGTGGAAGGTTCGCCGGATGGGCCGAAAACGGACTCGGCGGAACTGCATGCGTGGGCGGAGGCGTTCCTGCCCGGCGCGGGTTGGATTGGACTTGATCCAACTTCGGGGTTGCTGACGAGCGAGGGGCACATTCCGCTGGTGTGCACACCGCAGGCGGCACAGGCGGCTCCGATTGCAGGCACCTCGGAGCCTGCCGGGACGGACTTAAGCTATTCGATATCGGTTCGGCGGATGAACGATCCGCGGCGGCTTTCCAAACCATTTAGCGAGACGGAATGGGCGGCGGTAAGACAGGTCGCGTACCGGATTGACGCAGACTTGAAGGCCAACGATGTCCGATTGACGATGGGAGGAGAACCGACTTACGTCGGCATCGACGACCCGGAAAGTCCGCAATGGAATATTGCAGCGGCGGGGGCAATGAAGCGAACGCGCGGGTTGGCGATGATCCAAGGGCTGCGCAAACGGATCGCGCCGGGCGGGCTGCTGCACTACGGACAGGGAAAGTGGTATCCGGGAGAGGCTTTGCCGCGGTGGGCACTGAGTTGTTATTGGCGTGCCGATGGCGTTCCGGTGTGGGGCAATAGCGCACTGATAGCAACGGAAGACAAGGACTATGGATTTGGGGCGGCCGAGGCTCTGAAGTTTATGGAGGCGCTTTCGCGCCGGTTGCGTGTCAGCGGGGAGAATATTCTTCCTGGATTCAATCCGGGTACCGATTTGAGTGAGCCGGCGGGGTATGTTCTTCCATTGCGGCGAAGACAGCCGGAGGGGGAACTGCGGTGGTCGAGTCAGTTGTGGTTTGCTCGTCCCGAGCCGCTGATGCTGTCGCTGGGTGACTCGCCAATTGGGTATCGAATTCCCACTGAGGCAATGCCATGGGTTGCACCGGACGAGCTTGAGTATGAGTTTGAGGCTGCACCGTTTGCGGATCGCATCAAGCTGCCGGCGCGTTCGGCGGAGAGCATGAAGTTGTTCGAGGTTGACCCTGAGCCTGATTCCCTGCCCGCGGTTTTGCGGCCTGCGGAAGGTGCAGAGTTGTTGATTCGGCCATCGCTTTGCGTACAGGCGCGCGAAGGCCGCATGCATGTGTTTCTTCCCTATACGCCGGTGCTTGCGGACTATCTTGACTTAGTGGCCGCAGTCGAGGATACGGCCAGCTATCTGCATATGCCGGTTTGGGTGGAGGGTTATACAGCGGCTTCGGACCCGCGGCTGAAGATGTTCAGCGTGACTCCCGACCCTGGCGTGCTTGAAGTGAATCTTCCGCCTGCAAGCAATTGGGACGAGCTTGAACAGATTTACATGGTGGTGGATGAGGAAGCCCGCGGCAACCGGCTGACGGCTGAGAAGTTTGAATACAACGGAGGGCATCTTTCGACGGGCGGCGGCAGCCACATTGTGATTGGTGGAGCGAGCCTGGCGGATAGTCCTATTTTGCGGCGCCCGGAGTTGCTGCGCAGCATGGTGGCATTCTGGCAGAATCATCCCTCTCTGTCGTATCTGTTTTCCGGAATGTATGTGGGGCCGACGAGCCAGTGTCCGCGCGTGGATGAAGCACGGCTGGACACGCTGTATGAGTTGGAAGTTGCATTCGGTCAACTGCCGACTGGCGATTGTCCCGCCTATGTTGTGGATGGGTTGTTCCGCAATTTGCTCGCGGATATTACGGGGAATACGCATCGCGCTGAGTTCTGCGTGGACAAGCTTTTTCCGCCGCAAGGAAGCGGGTCGCAATTTGGGCTGCTGGAATTGCGGGCTTTTGAAATGCCGCCGCATGTGCGCATGAACCTGTTGCAGATGCTGCTGGTTCGCGGCCTGGTGAGCATGTTCTGGAAGACTCCTTTCGAAGGCGGGCTGATTCGCTGGGGCACGACGCTGCACGATCGGTTTATGCTGCCTGAGTTCATCAGGGCAGATCTCTTCGAGGTGCTTGGCAGCTTGCGGAAGTCCGGCTTTGATTTTGAAAAGGATTGGTTTGCTTCGCATTTTGAATTCCGCTTTCCGAAGATTGGATCGATTGTCGCGGACGGCGTTGAGTTGGAATTACGGCAGGCGCTGGAGCCGTGGAATGTGCTGGCGGAAGAAAGTGTGTCGGGATCGACTGTGCGCAGTGTGGACTCATCGCTGGAGCGCATCCAGGTAAAGTTGTCGGGTTTGGGAAACCCAGGTCGCTACGCCGTGGCCTGCAACAGACGCCGTGTGCCGCTTCAATCGACAAACAAAGATGGCGTTGCGGTAGCGGGGGTGCGCTTTCGCGCACGGAAGCTGAATGCGACGCTTCATCCGACTGTGCCGGTGCATGCGCCGCTGGTGTTCAACCTGATCGATTGCTGGCGGGGTAGCTCAATCGGCGAATGCCGTTACCATATTCTTCCGCCCGATGGTCGGTTGTACCCAGCGCGCCCAGCCAATCCTGCGGAAGCCGAAACACGACGCACGGAGCGGTTTCAGGTGGGGAGCGCCGAGAGCACGCCCATGGCAGTGCCGGAAGACGAGACGAATCCGATGTTCCCGTTGACTCTTGATCTTCGTCGGCAGCCGCCGCAGAGTGGAACACGTGGCGAGATGGCGGAGCTGGTGTTATGACCGTCGATCTCCATCAGACTCAGCTTCCCCTTGGGGATGCGTATAACGAGTCGTCGGCGGACGGTGTTACGCCTCGCCCGCACTGGGCGCAGTTGATGGAGGGTCTGGCGGAGATTGGGTCGGAGGAGTTGGAACGCCGCTGGGCGCGAGCCGAGCGACGCATTCGCGAGAATGGGATCACGTACAACATTTATAGCGATCCACTTGGTGCAAACCGTCCATGGAAGATTGACATTGTTCCGTTTCTGATTGCGGCCGATGAATGGCGACGGATTGAGAAAGGAATCATTCAGCGCGCGCGACTGCTGAGCCTTGTGCTTGAAGATCTGTATGGCTCGCAAAGCCTGGTCAAGAACGGCCACTTCCCTGCTGCGCTGCTGTATGGCAACCCGGCGTTTCTAAGACCGATGGTTGGAGTGCAGGTGCCCGCGCATAGTTATCTGCATATGCTGGCGGTGGACCTTGCGCGCTCGCCGGATGGGCAATGGTGGGTGCTGTCAGATCGTACGCAGGCTCCATCAGGAAGCGGCTACGCCTTGGAGAATCGAACCATTGTCTCCGATGTTTTGCCTGATCTTTTCCAGAGCTCCAATGTTTTGCGGCTTGCGCCATTCTTCCGCGCGCAACGCGATGCGCTGACGGAGATGGCGCAGTGCGAGAATCCGCGCATTGTGTTGCTGACTCCTGGCCCATACAACGAGACGTATTTTGAACACTCATACCTGGCGCGCTACCTGGGATTCACGCTGGTGGAGGGCGCTGACCTGACGGTGCGCGATCGCTGCGTTTTTCTGAAGACGGTAAACGGATTGGAGCAGGTGAATGTAATTCTGCGGCGTGTGGACGATAGCTTTTGCGATCCTCTGGAATTGCGCAGCGATTCCCTGCTCGGTGTGCCAGGGCTGGTGGACGCGATTGTTGCGGGGAACGTGAAGGTTGCGAATGC
>Ga0302189_10001079_pt1 | contig 23580 bp, 17 predicted proteins | sample II_Bog_E2_2_FD_194551 | JGI IMG/M metagenome (GOLD analysis project Ga0302189, IMG submission 194551) | Peat permafrost microbial communities from Stordalen Mire near Abisko, Sweden - II_Bog_E2_2 | ecosystem: Environmental > Terrestrial > Soil > Wetlands > Peat | place: Sweden: Abisko...
CCATGACGGCGCATCTGGCCGCTGAAGCCAAACGCCTCCGCAATCCTCGACCCGAGTGCTATGTGACCCTCGGCGGATTGCCTGTCGCTTTCGGAAAGTTCCAGTGGCCCTTCCACACATCGGTCTCTGGAGCGGACACCTACATTGTCCACGGGGAGATTGAGCTCGCTGATGGCGGTGCGCACAGCCTGCATGCCAAAATCGCTGCCGCGGTTACCCTCACGTTCGCTGAGATTGTTCCATCGATGGAACAGCCCTACGCGGAGACCTTCGTCTATAACGCGATTCGCAAGACGATCGATCTGGGCCAGCTCGAATTCCTCAAATCCGGAAATCGCCAGCCCGTGCCGGTGACAACCCGCTACTACAGCCGTTGGCAGAAGAAGTTCCTCTTTACGGAGACCAACGACGCGGCGCGCCTGGAGTACCTGCTCCGCAAGATTTACTGGCTCTCCGGCGTACTCGGCGAAGGCAAGCCGGTCTGGATCGCCGATCCGCGCGATGCGCAGTATCTCAACACCGGCGAGGCGGATCTCCTCCGCATGGCCGGTGATGAAGCGGGCGAAGGTCTGTTGGTGCTGGACGGCGAATTTGCATCTGCCACACCGAAACTGATGGAGCGCGCACCGGAATATCTGGCCGCGTTGGAATCCGCCCTGAACTTCACCAAACCGCAGTTCAATGAGTCCATGCGCAGCGGCCACGCGAACATGTAGGAATGAAGGCCAAAGCAATTACCCCATGTCCGGATTTTCCCGAACATGGGGTTTGAGTAACTAAAGCTTCTTAAATTGTCAGACCCACACACTTCTCAACGATCCTACAGCGCTCCTCCGCACGCGCCGCAAAACCGCGCTCCCGGTGGATTCGTCTGCTGGCAATTTGGGCACGCCTGAAGCGTTCCCGGCTGCGTTGCTGCCGGAGCCGGCGGCACGTTTACAGTCACGCTGAAAGGCTGGCCACTCCAACCCGGCATGGTGATGCCCAGCGCTGCAGCAATCCCCGCTGCCTGAATGGCGTTGAACTCCCGCACCCTTCCGGGCATGAAGAAGCATTCGATTAATCCCAGAATCGACGTGATCCCCGTCCAGCAGAAAAAGCAGTAGAGAATTCCCAACCCCGTTCGCCGCAGATAAAAGTGGTGCACACCGAATGTCCCGAGAAACAGCGCCAGCAGAATGCCGACAACCTCGTCGCGTCGCACCGACTCATACTGCTGGTAAAAAATGGCTTGCGGATTAGGGTACGGCGCGCTGCTCATTGGTTTCTCCTTGCTCACTCACGAGTAAAACATACGCATCCTGCCAGAGGGTGGTTCCCGCTCCTCATTGCGAAGTGGCGTCCGGTTGGCCCTCAGTTTATGAGTAACCCGGCATTCTATGGCTTAGCATCAATTCCATGACCGACTCGCATGAACCTCCTGCCGCTCTCAGCGGCGTTTTCAAAATCGCCGGCGATCTTCCTGTCCACCGCTTAGGCTACGGCACGATGCGCCTGGTGGGCGATGGCGCCTGGGGTGAGCCTGCCGATCCGGGTGAGTGCTATCGCGTCCTTCGCCGCGCGGTCGAACTCGGCGTGAACCTCATTGATACTGCCGATGCCTACGGCCCCGAAATTGCGGAACGCCTGATCGCTGAAGCTCTGCATCCCTATCCTGCCGGCCTGGTCATCGCTACCAAGGGAGGGATCACACGGCAGGGGCCGGCGAAGACTGAATACGTGGGTCGCGCGGGGTATCTCATTCAATGTGTAGAAATGAGTTTGCGCCGGCTCAAGCTTGACTGCATTGCGCTTTACCAGCTTCACCGCATCGATCCGCGTACGCCGCTCGAAGAATCGCTCGGGGCGCTCAAACGCATGCAGGAACAAGGAAAGGTCCGGCACATCGGGCTCAGCGAGGTTGCGCCTGCCGAGATTGAAGAGGCGGGCAAAATCGTCTCCGTGACAACTGTCCAGAATCGATACAGTCTTGGCGATCGGCGGCATGAGGAGACGCTTAAATACTGCGAGGCGAAGGGCATCGCGTTCCTGCCATGGTACCCAATGGCTGGCGGTAAGCAGCTCAAATCAGATCATTTGCTGGCGGGGACGCTGACGCAAAGTGCAGCACGGCATTCAGCCTCGGTGGCTCAGCTTTCGCTGGCATGGTTATTGCACAAGTCACCGGTAATGCTGCCGATTCCGGGGACGTCAAAGGTGGCGCATCTGGAGGAGAATGTGGCGGCGGCCGGGCTTCATCTCAGCGTGGAAGAGATGGCGGAGTTAGAAGCAGCTGGCGGTTCTTGAAGGGCAGACTTCGCGGTTTCCTATGCTGGTCCAGCGGCGATTCATTCCGGCTTTAGTCAGATTGGCACGAGCAGTTCGGAATGTGTCCGGTGTACACTTTCTCTTCGCGCGGGTGGGCTCAATTTCCGCGCGGTACAGGAAAAACTATGCACCGATCTACTTTCACTTTGCTTCTTGCCTTCGTTCTTGCTGCGCCGTTTTGCGGTGCCCAAACTGCTGCCGCCCCGGGGTCGGCGCCTGTTGCCGGGGGGGCGACGGGTCTTAGTCGCGTGGGTGAAGGCAAGCGACCCATGACCTTTGAGGACATGATGAAGATGAAGCGGCTGGGGGAGACGGCCGTTGCCCCTGATGGGAAGTGGCTGGCTTACGGCGTCACCACCGTGGATCTGGCTGCGAACACTAAGACCGCAGAGCTTTGGCTACAGGCGATTGCTCCACCTTCCGGGGCCAGCCAGACTTCTTCGGATAACGCCCCGTTCAAGATTGCAGTTACGCAACCCGGAGACTCGGGCGTGCAGTTTTCGGCAGACGGGAAGCGGATACTGTTTCTGAGCTCGCGGGATGGCGGGAAGCGGCAGGTCTTTATGGCTGATTTTGACGCGGCAAACGGAGACACTTCGAATGTGAAGCGAATCACCTTCATTGCCTCGGAGGCCGATAACGCGCGGTGGACGCCGGATGGGAAGTCGGTGGTATTTACTTCCGCGGTTTATCCGGAATGTCCGGCGATACGATTCGACGATTTCGCTTCGGGCGACAACTGCAATATCAATCGCGACGAAGCGCTAGCTAACAGCAAGGTGAAGGCACAGTTGTTTACTCACCTGCTTTATCGGCACTGGAACCACTTCACCGGGGAGAAGCGCAGCCACCTGTTCCTGGCGACTCTGGATGTGCCACAGGACTCACCTTACTGGGTGAGAGACCTGACTCCGAACGATCCGCACGATGTGCCACCTTTCTCCATCGGGGGTGAAGGCGGTTTTGCCATCTCTCCGGACTCGAAAGAGCTGGCGTTTACTGAGAATCCGGATGCGGAGCCGGCGACCTCGACCAGCGCACAGATTTATACGCTTGATCTGACGAATCCGGGGGCCCAGCCGGTGAAGGTATCAACTTCGGCGGGAGGGAATTTCGATCCAGCTTATGCACCGGACGGGAAGTGGCTGGCCTGGAGATCGCAGGCGCGGGCCGGTTATGAGAGCGACGAGTTTCAGCTTATGTTGTATTCGCGGCATGCGCACAAAGAATCCGCAGTTGCCTTCAGGGGGTGGGTGAACGAATTTGCCTGGAGCTCAGATTCCAATTTCGTTTACTTTACTTCAGGTCAGCAAGGAAGTTCTCCAGTCTACGCAAGCCGGGTGGGCAATGGGGTCACTCAGATTACGACCATCGATGGTGGGGAGTATTCAGGTCTTCATGCGCTCAGCAATTCCGCGGGGGTGATCGCCACGCGTATGTCGGTTCGCGATCCTCAAGAGGTCGTCGAGCTTGTCGAAGTTAAGGCGGCTCCAAACGCGGTGCGAAGCGGCGTCGCCCATCCTCCGATGGCAGCTTATCCCGTTACGCACCTGAACGATGCCCTGCTCGCGCAACTTGACCTTTCGAAGTTGGACTCGTTCTGGTTCGCAGCGGAGGACAAGACCAAATTGCAGGGGTTCATCATTCGGCCGCCGGGGTTTGATGCTGCGAAGAAGTATCCGGTGAAGTTTCTAATTCATGGCGGCCCGCAGGGAGCTTGGGGCGACTCCTGGTCGTATCGGTGGAACGCGGAGCTGCTTGCGGCGAATAGCTACGTGGTCATCATGATCAATCCGCGCGGGTCTACTGGGTATGGGCAGGCGGTGGTGGATGGCGTGAATGGGGACTGGGGTGGCAAGCCGTTCAGCGACCTGATGCTGGGCCTGGACTACGCGGAGCAGCACTACCCGTTCGTCAATAAGGATCGTGAGTGCGCGCTGGGGGCTAGCTACGGCGGGTACATGGCGAACTGGATCTTGGGCCATTCGGACCGGTTCAAGTGCATTGTGAGCCATGACGGGATGTTTAACGCCGAGTCGGCATTTGGATCGACGGAAGAGGATTGGTTCAACGTATGGGAGTTCAAGGGGCATCCGTGGGACTACTATGGCAGGCCAGACGCCGAAAATCCGTTCAGGAAATGGTCGCCCAGCCTGTATGCGAAAAACTTCAAGACGCCTACGCTGGTGATTCATAGCCAACTCGATTATCGGCTGGATGTGAGCGAGGGATTTCAGCTTTTCGACACGCTGCAGTTGCTGAAGGTGCCGAGCAAGATGTTGTATTTCCCGGATGAGGGGCACTGGATCATGAAGCCGCAGAATTCGCAGCTTTGGTATAAGACGGTGAATGACTGGGTTGACCAGTGGGCGAAGAGGTAGTGGTCAGTTGTCAGTGATCAGTTGTCAGTAATCAGTGGTCAGTTGTCAGTTGTCAGTTGTCAGTTGTCAGTTGTCAGTTGTCAGTTGTCAGTTGTCAGTTAAAGAAAATTGGTCTCAGCAATAAAAGCAAGAGGCTGGAGTCGGACCTTGCCCTTCCAACGCAAATCCGGGAAGCCGCGCGAGTTCCTGAATGAGGCGGGGCTGTATGAGTATGGCGTGAAGGCGCTGGGGCGACGGATGCGAACCGTGTCCGAATTGCATCGTTTGATGAAGGCGCGCGTGGAGCATGGCGAGGCTGGTGAGGCTCACATTTCGGCTGCTTTGGGTCGACTGAAAGAGCATGGCTATCTGGACGATGCGGCGTTTGCCGAGACGTTTGCTCGGCTGCGGCAGCAGAACGAAAAATTTGGCGTTCGGCGCGTGCGGCAGGATCTGCAGCAGAAGGGCGTGGCCAAGGAGCTGATTGCCGATACGCTGGAAGCGCGTTACGGGCAGACCAATGAGGAGGCGCTGGCGCGGGAATACCTGGAGAAGAAGCGAATCCACAAGCCGGAGAATCCCAAGGAGACGGCTCGGGTGATGCGGCGGCTGGTGACGGCGGGGTTTTCGACGGGCGTGATTTATAAGATTCTGCGGCAGTGGGACGTACCGGAGGAGGCGCTGGCGGTGCTGGAGAATTTAGAAGAGAACCGCCAGGAAGATTAGCAAGGTCCACAACCAGCCCTCAGGCGCTCATTATTCTGGCGCCTTTGACGCAAGAATCTCCAGCATCTCCACCTGCGGCGCGGGATCGAAGAGTTCTTCGGCACGGGCGAACAGGGCTTTGGCAATCGGGCCGGTCACGTGGGCCGTCCTGCCCGCTTCAGTTTGAAATGTGTCGAAGATGCCAAACCTGGACGGCCCCAGTTTGACCGCGTACCACGTTGTCGTCTCCGCCTCGCTCACCGCCAGCGGCAGAGCCGACTTGAGGAACGCTTCAACCTCTTCTTCTTTGCCCGGCTTGGCCTGCAGCAACGCCAAAATCGCAAACTTATCCAATGGAACCTCCTGGGTGTTCAACCCATTAGAGGACAAAAAGGTCTGGATTGTTACAAGGCGAATTGTTAAATCTTATTGGAGTGACGCAATGCGGCACCGGCCGAGCGCCAACTGTGGCTAACATACACAGGTCCTCGTAGCTGGGGTTAGTCGAATTACACTGGATGGGCCATGGAATATCGCTCTGGGAACGAGATACGCGAACTGTTTCTGCGCTTTTTTGAGACGAAGGGGCATCGCCGTGTGCACTCCTCCTCACTGGTGCCTGCCAATGACCCGACCCTGCTGTTTACCAATGCGGGGATGAACCAGTTCAAGGACCTCTTCCTTGGCGCGGAGAAGCGGGACTACGCGCGCGCGACGACTTCGCAAAAGTGCGTGCGAGCCGGTGGGAAGCATAACGATCTGGAGAACGTCGGATTTACGCGACGGCACCACACGTTCTTCGAGATGCTGGGGAACTTCAGTTTTGGCGACTACTTCAAGCGCGATGCCATCAACTTTGCGTGGGAGCTGGTGACGAGCCCGGAGTGGTTCGGGATCGACAAGGACAAGCTGTACGTGACGATTTTCGAGGGCGACCCGGCGAATGGCGTGCCCCGGGACGACGAGGCCGAGGGCTACTGGATGGAAGTGGGCGTGCCGAAGGAGCGAATCTTCGAGTACGGGCTGAAGGACAACTTCTGGCAGATGGGCGAGACGGGGCCGTGCGGGCCGTGTTCGGAGATTTTCTTCGACATGGGGCTCGCGGCTTCAGAGCACGGGAAAGACTTGCCGTTTGGGCAGGACGATGCGCGGTATGTGGAGATCTGGAATTTGGTCTTCATGCAGTTTGACCGGGCCGCTGTGGTGGACGCGGAGACGAAGAAGACCAGCTACAAGCTGACGCCGCTGCCTAAGCCTTCGATTGATACGGGGATGGGGTTGGAGCGCGTGGCAGCGGTGCTGCAGGGGAAGATTTCTAATTTTGAGACGGATTTGTTTACGCCGCTGATTGAGAAGGCGGCTGAGCTAACCGACGTGAAGGATGGGGTCGAGAACGCCAGTTTGCGCATCATCGCCGATCACGCACGTGCCGCCACCTTTCTCATCAATGACGGTGTGCTGCCCTCGAATGAAGGCCGCGGGTATGTGCTGCGGAAAATTTTGCGGCGCGGGATTCGGCATGGACGGCTGCTGGGACAGGAACAGCCTTTTCTTTTTGAAATGGTGTATGCCGTACGCAATTTGATGCAGGGGGCATATCCGGAGCTTGCAGATTCGGCCGGGCGCGTGGCTAGGGTGATTGAGGCGGAGGAAAAGCAGTTTGATCGGGTGCTGAAGATTGGTCTGACGCGACTTGACGAGGAGCTGAAGGCTGGCTTCACGGGCGAGAAGGCATTCCATCTGTACGAAACGTTCGGTCTGCCGCTGGACTTCATGGTGGATGCTGCTCGGGATGCAGGCGTGGCTTTTGACGACTCGGGGTTTGAGCAGGCCAAGGAGGCTGAGCAGGCTCGAGCGCGAGCTTCGTGGAAGGGCGGAAGCCAGAAGTCGGCAAGCCCGGCGTTTCGCGAACTGCCGAAGACTTCATTCTTGGGCTACAAGCAACTGAATACTACCGGCGAAGTACTGGCGATTGTGAAGGACGGGGTGGGCGTGCCGGCGGCGAATGCGGGTGACGCTGTGGATGTTGTGTTGGATCAGACCAGCTTTTATGGCGACTCCGGTGGGCAGGTGGGCGATACGGGTGTGTTTCTGACTCCGGATGGGAATGCTACGGTGGCGGAGATTACCGGGTGCGTGCTGCCGGTGCAGGGCGTGCGCGCGCATAAGGCGTTGCTGAAGCAGGGGCTGGCGGTGGGGGATCGTGTGCAGACCGTGGTGGATGGTCTGCGGCGGGATGCAATTCGGCGTAATCATACGGGAACGCACCTGCTGCATGCGGCGCTGAGGCAGGTGCTGGGGACGCATGTGAAACAGGCTGGGTCGGCGGTGGATCCAACTCGCTTGCGGTTTGATTTCTCTCACTTTGCGCAGGTAGCGGATGAAGAGCTGACGGAGATTGAGCAGATTGTGAACCGCGAGGTGCTTGGCAACGCACGCGTGGAGACGCTGGAAGACGTGCCGATCGATGTGGCCGTGAACGAGTACCATGCCATGGCTTTGTTCGGCGAGAAGTACGGGGACAAGGTGCGCGTGGTGAAGCTGTCCGATGGGTTCTCGACGGAGCTGTGCGGGGGTACGCATACGGGGGCCACGGGCGAAATCGGCCTGATCAAGATTGTGAGTGAGGGGTCGGTTTCGTCGGGCGTGCGTCGGCTGGAGGCGATCAGCGGGTTTGGGTCGCTCGACACTTTCCGTCAGGACTTTGAAGTTGCCAAGCTCGCTGGCCAGTATGTGCCGTCGACCGAGAACTTGACTGAGGGCCTGCGCGCCAAGTTCGCCGCGCAGGAAGAAGAGCTGAAGCGGCTGCGACGGGAGTTGGAAGAGTCCCGGATGAAGTCGGCTGCCGGGGCGCTTGATGAGGCGTTGGGGCGGGCAATGGATGTAAAGGGCGTGAAGCTGGTTACGCTGCGGGCGGACTCGCTGGAACGGGGGCAGTTGCGGACGCTGGTTGACAACCTGAAGCAGAAGCTTGGCGAGGGCGTGGTGGTGCTGGCGTCGGCGCAGCCGGATAGCAAGGTCGCGCTGATTGCCGGGGTTACGCCAGGGCTGACCAAGCGAATTCAGGCTGGCAAATTGGTTGGAGCGGTAGCGAAGCTGGTGGGCGGCGCAGGCGGCGGCAAGCCAGATATTGCCGAGGCCGGCGGCAAGGACCAGGCGCAGATTGACGCGGCTTTAGCGTCGGTGGCGGGCATTGTTGGAGAGTTGCTGGGGTAAGCACATGCGGCTCGGCAGACGCTCGCGGGAGGCTCGCACTGGTTTACTGCTTCCCACCCTTGCCGCAGGAAAAACCGGCAAGAATGGGGCACGAAGCATTCCTCCATCTCGACCGACGCGCGAGGAATTTATCCTGATAAAGACTGAGGGCCGCTCTGTTCCGTGAGCGGCCCTTAATGCATTGGCGACTGATGCCTACCGGATGTGGAAGGCGTAGGCTACGCCGAAAGAAATGATGGGATAGGTTTTCAAGGGGGAGAGATCGGACTTCCACTTGGCAATCTGAGCTTGCAGATCGCTTTGGACGGCGATAGCGATGGGATCCGTGGTGCTGGAGATGTTGGTGCACTCGGTTTGCGCCTGGTTGTAGCATGCCCATCCCGCGAGGGTCGCGTTGAGCGAAGGCTGCCCGGTGACTGCGACTCCAAGTTCAAACGGGAACGACAAATGTCCGCCTTTGCGCGGGATCATGTTGCCCCAGCCGGTGGTGACTGTGAAGGCCGGCTTGGTGGTGTTGAGGCCGAGCAACGCATTGCCGTTAACGGGAGTGGCGCCGGTGGCGGAATTGGTATTGGCGGAGTAGAAGGTCTGGTCGTTCAGAGTAAAGCTGGTTCCGCCGGCCACGGCATCGGAAGCCGAGAGCTGGTTGCCGTTGTAGAGCAACACGCCGGGACTAATGCGCCAACCGAACCGGGTGGGGTAGTAATCCAGCGCCACGCCGGCCGAAGCCAGGTTTAGATTGGCGTTGGCAGTGAGGCCGTCAGTGGTGAAGTTGGTGGAGTACTTGAAGACGTTACCGGTTCCCCGGATATTGACGTGCTTGTTGATATTGGTAGCCACTTGAAAGTTGATGCCCAGAGGAGAAACGCCGGCGCCGAGGGCAAGTCGCGAAAACGGGCGGACTTCCCCGGGGGCATTTCGGACAGAAGGCGCTACCTGCGCGGCACCGCCGTCGGAACTGGATTCAGCAACGATCGGGGCCACGGAGTGGCTGAAGGGTTGGGCCGTTGCAACCAAAGATAGAGCCGGCAACGTAAGCGAGAAGTAGAGCGCGGTGAGTTTCAAGAAGGAACCTCCAAATCGCCGTTGGGCCCGGTCAAGCCGGAGCTCTTTTGGCGGTCTCGGCCCCGCCACTTTCATGCGGAATTAACTCAAAAGCGCAATGTTACGCTTCAGAATTTCCTCACAGTAACATGGCTGAATTCTGGAAACTGATCTGTCTTGTTCATTTTTCACTGAGTTTCTTTCTTGAATACAAGATCCCAATTGGGAATGGAGCGCAGGGAGCTTACTCCGCCGACGCCAAATGCCGTAAGCTTTGCCCATGGTGAAGCGGGCCAAGGAGATGAATAATACTGCGCGATTGCGGCAGAATTTGCTGGCCTGGTATGCCGTGAACCGGCGCGACCTTCCCTGGCGTCAGACGCAGGATCCTTACGCAATCTGGGTTTCTGAGATTATGCTGCAGCAAACCAGAGTGGCCGTGGTTATAGAACGCTATCGGGAATTCCTGTCAAAGTTCCCGACGGTTGCTTCGCTGGCGGTGGCTCCGTTAGAAGAGGTGCTGGCGTTGTGGAGCGGGCTGGGCTATTACCGGCGGGCGCGCATGCTGCACAAGGCGGCGCAGTTTGTGGCAGACGAATTACAGGGAGTGATGCCGGTGACCGCGGCGGGACTGCGAAATCTGCCAGGGATTGGCAGCTATACTTCCGCGGCAATTGCGAGCATTGCCCACGGCGAGGCAGCGGCCGTGGTGGACGGTAACGTTGAACGCGTGTTGTGCAGGCTGGAGGGCTGGGATGGCGGCGGCCGGGTGGCGGATAAGCGGAGAATTGAGTACTTGGCCGCGGAGTTGGTGGATCCAGCGCAGCCGGGGGACTTTAACCAGGCAATGATGGAGCTGGGGGCGACGGTCTGTTTGCCTCGGAATCCGCAATGCCTGGTGTGCCCGCTGAACGCGGATTGCAAGACGCGCGGGGAGCACAAGACGGAGCCTCGGGAGCGGATGACTCGTCGCGAAGTTGGCTATGCGTTGGCGGTTCGCAGGGGGGAGCGGCGGGGCGATGCTTTGGACGGCGAAGAGGTGTTACTGGAACAGCGTGCCGCGCAGCAAACGGTGATGCCCGGATTGTGGGAACTGCCCGCACTGAGCGATGTGAACGTGCCCGCAGGGGACTTGCGCATGATGGTTCGCCACGCGATTATGCAGGTTAACTACACGGTGCGGATTCGGGCGGTCGGTGAAGAAGAAGTGGAGTTGTTGACGGTTGCGAGCGGTGATCGGCGCTGGGTTGCGCCGGATGAGGCGGCCGAGATGGCGCTGACCGGACTGGCGCGGAAAGTGCTGTCGCGTGCCGGACTTTTTCGAACCGCTGAGAGCGAGAGGATTTCCTTACGGCAGTTGCAGGAAGTAGTCTGAGATTCAATTCGCAGCGAAAACCCCACGATTCAAGGGAGAATGCGTGACTCGAAATCGAGCCTTTTCAGTGCTGACCGCCGCGATTGTTTTCTCACCCTTTGTCCATGGGCAACAGCCCGCAGCCACTTCCATTCCCGAGATTCCTGGATTGCCACAGGCGGCGCGGGAGGCTGCGGCTTCAATTGATGCCGAGAAAATCCGGGCGCACGTGCGTTTTCTGTCGCTGGATTTGCTTGAGGGACGTGGGCCGGGGACGCGCGGTGCGGAGTTGGCGGCCGAATACATTGCAACCCAATTCGCACTGGCAGGCGTGGAACCGGCGGGTGACAACGGAAGTTATTTCCAGCAGGTTCCGTTGGTGGCCGTGCACACCGTCGAGGACAAGACGAAGTTTTCGTTTGTTCCGCGTAGCGGACAGCCGGTTGAGCTTGCCTATGGATCGGAAATTGTGTCAAAGGATCAGACTGGACAAGCGACGGCGGACTTCAACGCGCCAATCGTTTTTGTCGGGTATGGCATTCATGCGCCTGAATACAACTGGAACGACTTTGCCGGCGCGGACGGAAAGGATATCGATCTGAAGGGCAAGGTTGCGCTGGTGATTGTGAACGAACCGCCATCGGACGATGAGAAGTTTTTCAAAGGCAAGGCGATGACCTACTACGGCCGCTGGACGTACAAGTACGAGGAGGCCGCGCGGCGTGGAGCGGTTGGTGTGTTGATCATCCACCGAAGGGATTTGGCGAGCTACGGTTGGGAAGTGGTGCGGAACTCGCAGGCCATCGAAAAAAGCTACCTGCAGGGCGACCCGGACGCCACATTGCGGGCCGCGGCGTGGATTCAGCACGATGTGGCGCAGCGGTTGTTGACACTGGCGGGGCTGGGCGATCTGGACAAGGCGATTGAACAGGCGGGGAAGCCGGGTGCATTTCACGCGGTTGAGCTTCCGGTAAAGCTGCAGGGACATGTCGAGAGCCGCGTGCGACGCTACGTGAGCTCAAACGTGGTGGGGCGCGTGGCGGGTGCGGGTGCGACGAATCAAGCCGTGCTGTATACCGCGCACTACGACCACCTGGGTATCGATCCGGATGCGAAGGGCGACAACATCTACAACGGCGCCGCGGACAACGGAACCGGCTGCGGCATTTTGCTGGAGATGGCGCGGGCGTTTGCTCAGGCTCCGACGCGGCCACCACACGCGGTCTATTTTGCCGCAGTAACGGCTGAGGAGCAAGGATTGCTGGGATCGCAGTATCTCGGGATGCATCCGCCAGTGCCGGCTGGGCAGATTTCGCTGGATCTGAATTACGACATGCTGCTGCCGATTGGGATTCCGCGCTCGGTGAGTTTGGGTGGGGCGGAGCGCATCGACTTTTGGCCGACGGTACAGACGGTTGCGAAGGCCTTCGACCTGGCGCTGCTGCCTGATCCTACGCCGGCGGCGGGTCATTATTATCGCAGCGACCATTTCTCTCTCGCGCGGGTGGGGATTCCGGCGTTTTCAGTGGACCAAGGGGAACTGTTTGAGGGGCATGCACCGGATTGGGGGCACGCTCAGTTTGAGGATTACGTGGCTCACCACTATCACCAGCCGGCAGACGAATACCGGGCGGACTGGGACTTCCGGGGGAATGCCAAGATGGCGCGGTTTGGCCTGGTGCTGGGGTGGCTGGCCAGCGGGCAGCTGACACCTGTGGAGTGGCAGGCTGGAGATGAGTTTGAGGCGGCGCGCAAAGCTAGCGAAACGAAGTAGCAGCCCTTAGTAATAATCCGCACAGCTAAGATAGTAGCCGCACTGGGTGCAGACGAGTTTACAGTGGTGGCCGGTAAGCCGGTGCGAGCAGTTAGGGCAGACCTGGCAATGATGGTCGACAGGCTGGGCTTGCTCCTGCGCAGGACCGGCATGTGAAAAATCAGTCGCAAAACCGGAATCAAGAGCCAGAGGACGGTGCGGCAGCATGCCGGACAGATTAGCATGGAAGGGTGGGCAGTCTTCCGCGCAACTTCCCGGGAGGCGCCTGAGGCATCAATACCATCAACACTCTGCCGGCGCCCTGAATTCCCCTTGCGGCGCCGCACGCAGGAATAACCGGATTTCCCCCAAGGAGGGACAATGGCTAGCAAGGCAAGTGCGGTTTGGACAGGTTCACTGAAGGAAGGCAAAGGCACCATTTCGACAGCAACGGGCGTACTGAGTAACGCAAACTACTCATTTGCAACACGCTTTGAAGGCGCCGACTCGGGCACCACGCCGGAGGAGCTGATTGCAGCAGCGCATGCGAGCTGTTTCTCGATGGCGCTGGGCGCGCAATTGGGCGGCGCGGGCTTGACGCCGGACAAGATTGAGACGCATGCGGCCGTAACGCTGGCCAAGACGGACGGCGGCTTCGCCATCACGAAGATTGCGCTGACGACAACGGCCAGCGTGCCGGGCGCGACGCAGGAAGCATTTGACAAAGCTGCGGCGGACGCCAAGGCTGGCTGCCCGATTTCGAAGCTGTTCGCGAACAACACCGAGATTGTGCTGGACGCGAAGCTGGTGTAAACGCGGCCCGCAAGGGCACCCAATTCCTAAGATCAAAAAGCCCACTCTGCCGCGCTTCGTCTTGCGCTCAGAGTGGGCTTTCTGATGCTTTGAAGCGAGAGCTTTCTCCGACCTCGATTGATCTCTTGAATCAGCTCCGATTTCGTGAAAGAGTGAACGAGATTCTGATGCGTGCGCGATGAATTTGCGCAATGGAGTCGGGCGCGATGAAGAAATACACTTTCAAGGCGACCATGCAGGCCGGCATCGGCGGAGGCGCTGGGGTCATTTTTCCCTACGATGTCGAACAGGAGTTTGGTTCAAGAGCCAGGGTCCCGGTCAAGGCAACATTCGACGGTGTTCCGTATTCCGGATCACTGGTGAAGTGTGGTCCGGCCAGCCACATGCTGGGAGTGCTGAAGAGGATCCGCGAGCAGATTGGCAAAGGCCCCGGCGACACCATAGAAGTGGTGCTGTGGAAGGATGAGAGTGTACGGACCGTTGAAGTGCCGGAGGAGTTCGAGCGGCTTATGGAGAAGCACGGGGTTCTGTCCGACTTTGAAAAGCTGAGTTACACAAACCGCAAGGAATATTGCCGTTGGATTACCGGCGCCAAGAGGGAGGAAACACGGCAATTGCGGCTTGGGAAGTCGATTAAAATGCTCAAGGCGGGGGTTAAGACGCCGGGGTAATCGGAGGTAAGGTAAGGAACCTGCGAATTTGACATGGCTGGCCGCTTTTGCGAGACTCAAAGATGCTGCCGGTTTGGCGTAGAGCGCTGAACCTGTGTACCGTGCCGAAGTGGCGGAATTGGCAGACGCGCGTGGTTCAGGTCCACGTACTCGCAAGGGTGTGGGGGTTCGAGTCCCTTCTTCGGCACCAAGAAATCAGCTGATTTAAATGAGCCGCCTTCGGGTGGCTCTAGTCATTTAGGTGAAGTGTTTGCCCCTCACCTGCGGCTGTGTTGCGGGCGATTGACACTCCACCGAGCCCTCATTTAGATTCGGCCGAATGACTGATGCTATTCGTTACACTGAACCAATGGCAGCTCCACTATTTGCGCACGAAGAGCATCGCTGCGACCGTGCTGATGCGAAAATCATGCGCACCGCGGACGAGGGTGGCCGGGCACGCGGAGTCCTTCTTCTGCTGCGAGGATTTTTCGCGTTGGCTTTGGGATTTCTCCTTGCCGCCCCGACGACATTTGGACAGACAACTACTGCGCAGAGGAACTCCCTGGCGGGCGATACGGCGGCAACCGTGCTTCCGCTGGCGACGGATCTTTCAGCAAAGCTGACGAAGAAAGATGTCAGCCACGCGATCCGGAAAGTTGCGGACTGGCAGTTGGAAAAGGCGCGCGGCAGCTTCGATCAGGATTGGACGTTTGCCGCGCTCTATGCTGGGTTCATGGCCGTGCCTGAGGCCGCAGACGGCAAGAAATACCGCGACGCCATGCTGGAGATGAGCAAGGGATTCCAATGGCAACCCGGCCCGCGGCTTGCGCACGCGGACGATCACGCCATCGGCCAGACCTATCTCGAACTCTATTTCATCCACCACGATGCGGCGATGATTGCGCCGACGCGGGAGCGGATGGATGCGGTGATGCAGTTGAAGGACGATCCCGAAAAGCCTCTGTGGTGGTGGTGCGACGCGCTGTTTATGGCTCCGCCGGTGCTGGCGAAGTTGTCGAAGGCGACTGACGATCGCAAGTATCTGGACTTTATGGATCACGAATGGTGGGTTACTTCCGGCCTGCTCTACAGTCCGAATGATCACTTGTTCTATCGCGACAAATCGTTCTTTGGAGCGCACGAAGCAAACGGAAGCAAGGTGTTCTGGGCTCGTGGAAACGGTTGGGTGTTTGCCGGATTGGCGCGCGTGCTGGCAGAGATGCCCGCGGACTACCCATCGCGTCCGAAGTACGTTGCGCAGTTCAAGGAGATGGCAGAGAAGATCGCATCGTTGCAAGGGACGGACGGATTGTGGAAGGCCGGCTTGCTGGATCAGGCCGACTATAAACTGCCGGAAAATTCCGGTTCCGCATTCTTTGCGTACGGATTCGCTTACGGGATCAATTCCGGTTTGCTCGATCGGAAAAAGTACAAACCCGTTGCCGAGAAGGCGTGGAAGGGCCTGCTTTCTCATGTGTACGAGGATGGACGGCTGGGGTGCATTCAGCCGGTTGGAGCGGCGCCTGGAGCTTTCACTGAGACATCGAGCTATGTCTACGGTGTCGGTGCGTATCTTTTGGCTGGATCGGAACTCTACCGCCTTGCCCGCTGATTCATGCGCGCGCATGACGTGACGAGCAGATCGACCCCTCCGCTTTCTTACTGCGCATATTCGCTGCGATAGGGGACAAAAACATCCAGCACTTCTGAATCCTCCAGCGCCGTCGCCTGATGTTCGACATCTTCCTCGACGATGATACTGTCGCCGCTGTGCATTTCCATGGTTTTGTCACCGGCGATAAACAGGATGCACCCGGTTACAACATAAACGAGCTGCTCGTGCGGATGACTGTGACGTCCTCCTTTCCAGCCTTCTATGAAATGGTGTCGAACTAACATAACCTTCTGGTTATATGCCAATACCTGACGCTGCATTCCGGGCTCAGGGATTGTTGCGTTTGCGGCGCTTTGCGAAACAAACACCAGACCATCGTCTTTCATGTCGTTTCCCTCAAGTTGAAGTTACACACAAGACTGCCAAATGCAAAAAAAGCACGCCTGCTCGTAGAGGGCAGGCGTGTTGGAGGCTGCACATCGATGCTTGAAACGTCAATCGCGTCGCAAGCTTCATCTGCCGTGAACACCATGCGGCGGATGTTTTCTTGGCCACGCGAGCGGCATTCAGGAACCGCTCGCATGGAACAAGGTTGATAAGTGAGGGAAAGTTGTGGGTGGCAGTTTAGAAGGTCAGACGGCCTCCAACCTGGATGATGCGCTGGGTGCCTGTAGCCGAGGTGATCTTGCCATCGTTCCCCGACCCGAGGTTCGCGGTGGGGTTCGAGAGACTCACCCAGTTCAAGGCGTTGGTGGCTTCACCGCGGAGCTGGAACACGAGCCCACGCTCGAACTTAATGTTGCGGAAGAGCCCTAAGTCCAGATCTTTGAATCCGGGCCCATAGAGGGTGTCGCGGCCTACATTGCCGTCCGCGCCGCCGGGGCCGATGCCCCCTGCAACGCCGGGTCCGTTGGCAGTGAAGGCTGCCGTATTGAACCATGCACTCGTAACGCTGTTGGAGGAGCAAACCCGGCAGCGATGAGGATCGAGCACAGGACTTACGCTGCCAACCAAGTCAGGGCGGCTATTACCGGCGCTGTCATCGTTCTTGTTCGACCCTGTGGTCATCGTGAATACGCCGCCGCTGTGCAGATAGAGAATGGGCGAGATCTGCCAACCGTTGACCACTTCCTTGACGATTTTGTTCTCGCCGTGGAAGTAGTCGATGTTCCACGTGCCGGAAATCGCTGCATTGCTGCGAATGTCGGCACTCATGTTGCCTTTTTCCTCTCCAAGTCCGCCGCCAATGGCTCCCAAAGAGTTGTTGCTAGGGGTGAAGGGCTTGCCAAAGTAGCCGGGATCCTGGGGTGCAGAATTTCCATCTGCGTCCGGCTCGAAGCTATCGATCCCGTGGCTCCAGACATAGAAGCCGTTAACGCTGACGCCGCGGGAGAGCTGTTTGCTCGCCGAGACTTGAAGGGAGTGGTAACTGGCTGTCAGGTTTGACAGCAGATCGACAATCGCTGCTCCGAGGATGCCGGTACCGTTGTTGATGGCGGCCGCACCGGTGGGACAAGGTCCGACGCAGGGATCGAACTGACGCCGGTCGGCAACGCTTTGCGCCGAAGTGCTTGGCTTGCCGAAGGCTGTCGAATACGGTGCGTAGTTGACGTCAAGGAAGTTGGGCAGGTCATGCGACAGCGCGCCCACATACGCTGACGTCACGGTTATCTTGCCGGGCAATTGCCGCTGCACGGAAAGATTGAACTGGTAGACGTAGGGATATTTGAAATGCGTGGTGATGGCTTCTGTGGCGCCGCCAGGCCCGGAGATGAATACGGGCTTGCTCGGCGAATAGGTGTACGGGAACAGGCCGCCTCCCGGCGCGGTCGACGGGAAGTCTCCCGGAAAGGAATAGTAATTGGTGATTGAATTGAGAGGACCCTCTCCGGTCTGTGGCCGCAAGGCGAACGGAATGGCGTTGCCGGGTTGGTTCCACTCGTTGCCGGCGACGGTGCCGTAGAAGATGCCCCCGGCGCCGCGGATGGAGGTCTTTCCGTTCCCAAATGGATCCCACGCGAAGCCGACGCGAGGCGAAATGTGGTAGTACTTCGTTGAGATAATGCCGCGAGTAACGCCCTTGTCACCCGGGAACACCAAGCCCATGGGCGCGTCAGGGGCCACAGTGGATTGCTGGCCGGGAATGAACGATTCCGTCCGGTTATGGGAGTCGACGGGAGGTGAATCGATGTCCCACCGCACTCCAATGTTGGCCGTGAAACGTGGAGTGATGCGGTAGTTATCCTGCGCAAACGCCGCGTAGTGCCATGTACTCAGGTGCGTGGTATACGGCGAGTCCTGCTCAGTCGAGGAGGCCTGACCGGTAACCCAGTCCGAAAACACATTGCCTGTCGAGGTGGGCGCGGAGGTGGAAAAGCTGATGCTGCCAAAGTTCAGCAGGTCGGCAAAGAACATGGTCTTGTCGAGCGCGAACTCGCCGCCAACAAAAAGGTTATGTTTGCCCTTGACCATGCTGACTACGTCGCGGAGTTCATAGTTGTCTGAACCTGTGAACGGACCTGCATTGGTCGTGGTCGCTGAGAATGCGCCGGACGGTGCCAGGTTTGGCAGTGCGGGCGGTCCCTGGATGAGAAAGTTCGAGCCGTACGATGCGAGGGTCTGCGTCGCCGGGCCGTGGAACGGCAGGTTGACTCGTCCGCCCGCTGCCCGGGTGAACGTGAGCCAGGTTTGATTGGCCGTGGTGGCGCTGAACGTGTGAACGTCGCTGAGGTTCAGATTGGTACCGTCCGAGGCGTTCTGATTGATCGTCCACGGGACGTTGCCGCCCGGAGAGTTGCCCAGAACGTTCCTCGAAAAGAAGTAGGTCCCTGTCACATGGTCCTTCTCACCGAGGTTCTGGTCATACTTGCCCAGAAACTCGTTTTCCGTTGTCGGGATGGGGAAGAGGCCCGCGTAAGCCCCGCCTCCGGTCGCCGGCTTGAGAACGCCATTGGGCAGCGGAATGGAAGAGCCTATCGTGTTGCTTACGTTGTCGAAGTTTGCGACGGTCGTGTCCAGCAGACCAGCGGGAATGCAGTTCAGTGTAGCCACCACGCAACCAGGGCTGCTGTTTGTTCCCATCACCTGCGTCTTGGTACCAGGCATGTAGACCTTGAAGGTGTCCGCTGTAAAGTCGCCCAGGCGCTCGGCGGCCGTTGGCGTGATGCCGCCGGTAAACACCGCATCGGTCACCTGGCGCGTACCGCCATAGCTAAAGAAGAAGAACGACTTGTCTTTCTTGATGGGGCCACCGACGTTGCCGCCAAACTGGTTCCGGTGGTAAGGAGAAACGATGATCTTGCCCGCGGCGTTATGTGCCGGGGCCCAGGAGTTGGCGTTGAAGTCGGTGTTGCGGTTGAACTCGAACAAACCGCCGTGGAGTTTATTTGTTCCTGACTTGGTAATTACTGAGACCACAGCCGCGGAAAATTGGCCGTATTGCGCCGAGAATGCGCTGGTCTCTACGCGAAACTCCTCCGTTGCGTCGGGGTTGGGTGACGGGTTGCCGTAGTTGCGCATTCCGGTGATGTTGTTGCCGCCATCCAGGTAGAAAGCGACCTCAGCACTGCCGCCATCAATGGAGCCGTTGATTTGGACATCCTCGACGTACAGTCCAGTGGCCATCGTGGGGTTGCCGGAGGGGTTCGACATGGGGCTGTTGTTATTGGCCATCACACCGGGCGTGAGGGAAACCTCGGAGTAGACATTGCGATTGACCAGGGGCAGGTTGACGATCTCGTCCGGCTCAATGGTCCGGCCCAGCACCGCATCCGAGGTATTGACCAGCGGGGGAGCCTCCGTGACCGTGACAGTGGAAGTCTGTGAACCAATGGTGAGTTTGATTTCGACCGTCAGCGTCTGGTCCACGTCGAGGGCCAGATTCTGCTGCACAAAGCGTTCAAAGCTGGGCGCTGTCGCATCGACAGAGTACTTGCCTACGGGAAGATAATCGATGCGGTACTCTCCATAGCCGTTTACCGGCGCCGACCGGGTGAACCCGGTATCCACGTTGGTTGCCTTCACACTGGCTGTGTTGACCACCGCGCCCTGCTGGTCCTTTACCGTTCCGACAATGGAACCAGTAGTCTGTTGTCCAAATGTGACGGTACTGAGACCAAGGATCAGAGCGAGTACAACAAGAAATTGCGTACCTGCGCGTGTCATGAGTGTCCTTGTCATGTTGCGTGTTTTCATACTGCCTCCAAAACTGTTTGCGAGTTCCGCTATGCTTTCCGCGGTGTCGCTTGATATTTTGTTGTTGCTTCGACCTTTTGTGGCAGACTACGCTGTTTAAGGCAACGAGTCGGTCGACGTTTCCGCGACTTTCTGAATGTCCCAGGAAAACGCCCCAATGCTCGACTCTGGAAACACGAATGACAAGTGACTCACCGTTTGTTACCGAACGAGATTAGTATCTCTTTTGAAATGAGTATTATATGGGCATACGTTTTTGTTGTGACAAACGTGATTGCATACTGTCGGAAGCCCCGAGTATGATCACGGAATTCTTATGAGCCGAGTTAGCGCGAGCCCGAATGCCTGGCACCCTCAAACGAAGGAGGAGCGTGAGGCTGTTTTGCGCGAGTTGAAGAAAGTGTTGGCCAGTCCCCAATTCTCCAGCAGTAAACGCTACCCAGCGCTGCTGCAGTACATCGTTGAAAAGACACTGGACGGGAAGTCGGATCTCTTAAAGGAGCGGACTCTGGGCGTCGATGTGTTCGATCGACAGCCGGCGTACGACACAAATGCCGACACAGTTGTTCGGTATACGGCCGGGGAAGTCCGCAAGCGCCTTTTGCTCTACTATCACGAACTCGGCCGAACATCCCAAATCCGGATTTCACTCCCGGCGGGCTCGTATGTCCCGGAATTCCTGAATGGACATGAAGAGATCGAAGATACGGTGGATGAGCCGGCGCCTGGTGTAACCCCTGTCACCCACGGCCGTCTCTCTGCCGCGCACCATGGCGAATCGGAAGAACCGGAGCCAACTTCTACTCCGGCGCTCGTCGTTCAGACATTCCCTGCCAGCGGGACGACCAACGCCCGCTCCGACTCAGGACTTTGGCGAAGTAAATTACGCACCAGGGGGCTATTGTGGCTGGCATGCGCGGCGATCGTCGTGCTGATGGCAGCCGCCGGAGTGAGCTGGAGATACCGCACTGTTCACACTCAAACTGCTTTGGATGATTTTTGGAGTCCCGTTTTGCACGATCAGCGGACGATTTTGATTTGCACAGGGAGCGTGATCTTTGCACCGGAAAGGGTTTCAGGAACCCTGACAGCAGGTAAAGATATTGAGTACCCATTTGTATCCATGGAGGGAGCATCTGCCATTTCGCAAATCAGCGGACTCCTTCCAAGCTACGGAGTAGAAGCGCAACTCAAGTCCGCCGGGGCAACTCCTCTGACGGAACTGCGCGAACATTCATTCATCCTGGTAGGTGCATTCAACAATCAGTGGTCGCTGCGTTTGGTCGAACCTTTGCGATTTCATTTTGAATCAAATCCGGCTGAATCGATTGTCGACCGAATGCAGCCTCAGGTTCGCTGGTCCCGTGACCCTTCGCTTTCCTATTCCAGCGCCGATGATTATGCACTGGTGGCCCGGTACCGCGACACAACAACCGACAGTTGGGTTGTTGTACTGGCTGGAGTTGGACGCAACGGAACTGAGGCCGCTGCCGAATTTGCAAGCAGCCCGCATTACATGCAACTCCTTCGCGATCAGCTCGGCAAGGACTTCAACACCCGAAATGTCGAAGCTGTGCTGAAGGTGAGTGTTATTGACGGAAAGACGGGAGCCCCTTCGATTCTTGCCGTTCACGCATGGTGAACGACTCGCCATTCTCCGCGAATTCGTAGCAAAAAACATGCGGCGTGATTGCCGAGCGATTTCACTCGCTCTAGTTCCGTGTGGAGGCAGAATCTGGACAAAGCAAGGATCACGGTGCGAGTTTCCGTTCAGTCACTTCCTGAATAGCCTGCTGAAACGCCTTCCAACCGCACGACATGTCGGCCTGGCTGCATCCAGGTACGAAAACCGGCACACGCTCCGGCGGGCTTTTCAGGTCCAACGGAACAGCACTGCGCATCTGGTCAAGCGTTTGCGCCATATAAGAAGTGCGAACCGAATATTCCCCCGATTGATGGCTTTGCCAGAGCTCAAACACCAGCGCTCCGCCTGGCGGCGTGTCATCGACGCGGCCATCGATGAGCCAAGTAAGGCCAAGCGCGCCGCTGATGTTGGAAATGTTGGTGTCATGGCCGACCAGGACCAGAAGCCGATCCGCAGGCTTGCCAAGGGCTCCAGGCGTCGCCTTTCCACTCATAGCCTGTTCCATCGAGTTGAGAGTGTGCTGGAGCAGGTTCGATGATCCTGCACGCGCAATATAGCTGGTGCGGCGCTCCAGTTCCGCGCTCGCAGTATGGAGTTGCACCAGTTCCCGCAACTTGTTCGTATCCACGCGTCCCCAGCCGACCTGCGATACGTCCATGCCTTCGGTGTATTCGAGCAGCAGATTTTCGGCCATGGTGGCAGCCGTGCCCAGGGGTGATCGAAGCTCGACCAGGTGGTCGCCTTTGCCGGGGCCGATGGAAGACGGAATGTCGAAGAGCGAACTGTGCGCGCCCGCGCAGGCTGAGCTGGGATTGCATCCCAACAGCACCTCCTCCAGCGCCTGGAGTTGCGGCCGGTATGTTTCCGCCAGTCCTGCCGGATTATTACCGATGCGTCCGGCGATGGCCGCGGTTGCAATCGCCTTGTCGACATGCCCGACTCCCGCCTCGAGAGAGTGAAACAGCGGGTCGGGTGTGCCTTCAGGCTGCGCCTGTATGGCAACGTTGCAGCCGGGGAACATGCCCGCAGCCAGCGCCTTGCCGGTCTCCCGGGTACGCTGGTCAGAGTCCGCGATCACCGACACCTGTGCAGCATCCCCGCAGCCCTGGGCCCCGAACAGGCCTTCTTTTGCAAAGAGCTCGCGGTCGTACGCGCCGAAAATCGTCATCAGCTTTGCGCCGTGTTCAGTAAGGTAACCCGGGGGAACACTCCACTGCGGCCAGGGCTTGGCCGAGTACTGGTTGAGCGTGTCGGTCTTGCCCGTGGGAGAACGTACACCGTGCCGGGTGATGATGACTACGTACTTCAACGTATCGGACGTTTGCTGACTCGCAGCGGGTGCGGACGTGGCAGTCTGCGTCGAGGCTCGCGTCGACGGCAGCGTGGTGACGACCACGAGGGCGGAAAAGAATGCGGCGGTAAGCTTTGCCGCGCGAATCGGCTTCATTGCTTTTCCTTCGATGGCGCTGTGGAGTAAACACGAATCTCCGCCGTCTTTGCGGCAGTTCCCGGAACGCCGACATAGAGATTGTTCTCCGCTGGAACAAACAGCGCGGTCTTTGCGCCGGCTGCCGTATGCGTCACGCCGATGGTTGACATGCCCGTGCTTGCGTCCGCCTGAATCACATCTACCTCACCCGCGCCGCTGATGACGTATATCCGGTGCTGCGCCGCATCGTAGAAGAGATCGTCCGCTCCGTCGCCCGTGGGCTCGCGAGCGATTTCAGCTCCGGTAACTGCGCTCAGCACCAGCAGCGCGGCCGGCTTCCGGCAAGCAACGTAGAGGCGTTGCCGTACGCTGTCATAAGCCATTGGAACGTTGTCCGCTGCGCCGGTCAGTTTCCAATGGGCGACGACGGTGTTGCTTGCGCCGTCGATTACTGCAACCTCAGCCGAGTCTGCAATGTTGGCGAAGATACGC
>Ga0302189_10001108_pt1 | contig 23260 bp, 16 predicted proteins | sample II_Bog_E2_2_FD_194551 | JGI IMG/M metagenome (GOLD analysis project Ga0302189, IMG submission 194551) | Peat permafrost microbial communities from Stordalen Mire near Abisko, Sweden - II_Bog_E2_2 | ecosystem: Environmental > Terrestrial > Soil > Wetlands > Peat | place: Sweden: Abisko...
CTTGCGGTTGCGCTGGGAAAGCAGCTTTTCCTGCTGTTTGAAGAGATTTTGCACACGCTTTTTGAATTCTGCTTGAGTCATGGTTGTTCTCCGGTCCTTATTCGTGACAGGCCTCGTGCCTGACTTAGTGCTTGACTTCGGTCTGAGAGGCTTTGGCGGCATCCAGCCGCTCCATCACCTCAATGCAGGCGCGTCCGTTGTGGTAGGGACACTTCCATGGATCCACTTTGTATTGTTCGTCGCTGGGCACGCCTGACTTCGACACGCGCCAGAACCATTCGCCGTGTTGGTGATCGATGATGTATTTGTCGATGAACTCCCAGCTTCTCTGGGCGGCCTTGAGGAAATGAGGTTGGCCCGTGAGCTCGTAGGCGTTGAGGAAGCCGACGACGGCTTCGGCCTGCGGCCACCAATGCTTGTCGGTGTCAGTGGGGTTGAGCTCGTAGAGCAGGCCGCCGTCGCTGTCGAGGCCCTGCTCGAAGACGGTCTGAGCCATCTTGACCGCGACCTCGCGGACGCGCGCAAGAAGGCCGGCGTCGCCGAGAATCTCCGCGGCCTCGCAGAGAAGCCAGCTCCCCTCGATGGTGTGGCCAAAGGAGATCTTGTTGGAGCGCGGGCGCCACTCTTCGTCGAAGAACATGATGAAGTGGTTCGTGGAGGCATCAACCACATGGTCGAGGAAGATCTCGATCAGCTCGCGGAGGCGCAGGCGGACGGTCGCATCTTCGTGGAAGCGCAGCAGCGTGGCGTAGGCCTCCATCAGATGGAGGTGGGTGTTCATGGACTTCTTCTCGTCCATGTCCACATCGCTCAGGCGCTGGTCGAGGGCCAGTGTCCAGTCGCGCTCATAAGTCTCAAAGTAGCCGCCGTGCTCGGCATCGTGGCTGGAAGACTCGATGGAGCGAACCATGCGCAGAGCCTTCTCCAGCGCATCGGCGTCGCCCGAAGCATGGAAGTACTCGGCCAGCGAGTAGACGGTGAAGGCCTGCCCGTAGATGCGCTTTTTGGTGTCGTGGGGCTTGCCCAGGTAGTCGAGCATCCAGTAGACTCCGCCAAACTCAGCATCCCAGAAGTAGCGGGTGAGGTATTCGTACGCGCGGCGCGCGGCGGCCAGATAGAGGGGGTCGTGGTAGACGCTGAACGCTTTGGAAAAGGTCCAGAGGATGCGGGAGTTGAGGATAAGTCCCTTGGCGGCATGCGGGTCGATGGTCAGATCGTTGGAGATCTGGCCGCGGAAGCCGCCGAATTCGTCGTCGATCGAGTACTTGAGCCAGAAGGGCAGGATGTCGGAGAGCAGCTCCGCTTCAACCTTCTGCCGCAGGTCCTGCATGTATGTGTCTCCTCGTTCATTGGAGCGGTTGGGGTTCGTGGATTCCCACCCTTTTCGGCTCAGGCGCTCTCTTTAGCCGCGGTTCTGCTCAGGATTGCGTCGATGCGGGCCAGTTCCAAGGCGGAGAAGCTGAGGTTATTGAGCGCGGCGACGTTCTGCTCAATTTGCTCGACGCGGCTTGCGCCGATCAGCGCTGATGTCATGCGGCTATCGCGGAGGACCCAGGCCAGGGCCATCTGCGCCAGCGACTGCCCGCGCACGCCGGCGATATCGCTCAAGCCGCGAATCTGCGACAGGCGATGCTCGTCGATGTCGCTCTTCTTGAGGAAACTATTCGGCTTGGAGGCGCGCGAGCCGGCGGGTATCCCCTGGATATAGCGGTCGGTCAACAGGCCCTGCGCCAGCGGGCAGAAAGCGATGGCGCCGACGCCCTCGTCGCCCAGCACATCCAGCAGGCCGTTCTCAACCCAGCGTTCAAACATGGAGTATTTGGGCTGGTGAATGAGGCAGGTTGTGCCGCAAACTCGTAGGCTTCTGACGGCAGCGGCGGTCTGGGCAGGGTCGTAGCTGGAGATGCCGGCATAGAGCGCCTTGCCGGAGCGCACCGCCTGGTCGAGCGCCGCCATGGTCTCTTCGACGGGCGTTTCAGGATCGGGGCGGTGGGAGTAGAAGATGTCAACGTACTCCAGGCCCATGCGCTTGAGGCTCTGGTCGAGACTCGCCAATAAATACTTGCGCGAACCCCAGTCGCCGTAGGGGCCGGGCCACATGCCCCAGCCGGCCTTGGTGCTGATGATCAGCTCGTCGCGATGGGGCTTTAGATCAAGGCGCAGAATCTCGCCGAAGTTCGTCTCCGCGCTGCCCGGCGGCGGCCCGTAGTTGTTGGCCAGATCGAAGTGGGTGATGCCCAGATCGAAGGCCCGGCGCACCATGGCGCGGCTGTTCTCAAAGACGTCAACGCCGCCGAAGTTGTGCCAGAGGCCCAGCGAGATTGCGGGCAGGCGCAGGCCGCTCTTGCCGCAGCGGCGATATTGCATGGTGTCGTAACGCTGTTCGTTTGCGATGTACAAAGTGATGCTCCTTCAGAACAAGACCGGTTGGGGTTCGTGGTTTCCCACCCTTTTCGCAAAGTACGCGAAAAGGATAAGGCACCCAGCGGCTTCTTAGACAACAAAGACAGCAAGTTAGCCCCGCTTCGCGGGATAGCGAGTTGGCGAGTTAGCGGCTGTCGCAACAGGCTGGCTAGCTCGCCCCAGGCCCCTAACTCAGAATACCGTTGACGGTAACTTCCTTCCGTCCGTCGGCGGGAGGAGTTACGACGTTTCCTTCAATGGGCACACCGTCGACGGTGAGGGCGATGTCGTTTCCGTCTCCCTTGCGCTCGATGGTGATCTTGTAAACCACTCCGCGGTAGCTGCGGACAGCGGTGAAGCCCTGCCAGCTCTTGGGAATCACCGGGGCGATCTCCAATCCGTCGAGCGAGGTGCGGATGCCGAGAATCCACTGAACGATGGCGAAGTAGTTCCAGGCAGCCGTGCCGGTGAGCCAGGAGTTCTTTGCCTCGCCGAAGGTGGGCGCGTCTTTGCCCGCGATCATCTGCGCGTAGACATAAGGCTCGCAGCGATGCAGGTCGCCGATCTCCTCGCGCGCCGAGGGATTGATGCGGCTGTAGTAGTCATGCGCCTCGTCGCCGTGGCCCAGGCGCGTCTCGGCGATGATGACCCAGGGATTGTTGTGGCAGAAGATGCCGGCGTTCTCCTTGTATCCCGGGGGGTAAGAGGAGATTTCGCCGAGGTTCAAATAGTACCGGGAATAGGCCGGCTGCTGTAGGACAATGCCGTGTTTGGTGGCCAGATGCTTGCGGACAGACTCAAGCGCCTTGGCGGCCATTCCGTCTTTGAGGCCGACGCCGGCCAGAACGCAATAGCCGTTGGATTCAATGAAGATCTTGCCTTCCTCGCACTCATTCGAGCCGATCTTGGCGCTGAAGTCATCATAGGCGCGCAGGAACCACTCGCCATCCCAGCCGTGCTTGCGGATGACCTGATCCATCTTTTCGACTTCGGCCAGGTACGTTGCAGATTCGGCGTCGAGCCCGCGGCGCTTGGCGATGGCAGCCAGTTCCTGGCCGGAATGAACGAAGAGGCCGGCGATGAAGACCGACTCGGCCACCTTGCCATCTTTGTTGGTGGTGGTCTGGAAGCTCTGGCCGGGGGTGTCGGAGAAGCAGTTCAGATTGAGGCAGTCGTTCCAGTCGGCGCGGCCGATCAGCGGCAGCCCATGCGGCCCAAGGCGGTCCAGGGTGTATTGGAAGCTGCGCTGCAGGTGCTCGTAGAGCGGCTGTTCAGAGCCTGGCGCGTTGTCGTACTGGACGGGTTCGTCCAAAATGCTCCAGTCGCCGGTCTCCTTGATATAGGCAGAGACGCCGATGATGAGCCAGTGCGGATCGTCGTTAAAGCCGCTGCCGACATCGTTGTTGCCGCGCTTGGTGAGGGGCTGGTACTGGTGATATGCGCCGCCGGTGGGAAGTTGTGTGGCGGCCAGGTCAAGGATGCGCTCGCGGGCGCGGATGGGCGCCATGTGCACAAAGCCGAGCAGATCCTGATTCGAGTCGCGGAAGCCGAGGCCGCGGCCGATGCCGGACTCATAGAAAGACGCCGAGCGGGACATATTGAAGGTGGCCATGCACTGGTAGGCGTTCCAGATATTGACCATGCGATTGGTATGCACGTCGGGGGTGTTGACCTGGAGGATGCCGAGCAGGCTATCCCAGTACTGGCGCAGGCGCTCGAAGGCCGCGTCGGCTTCTTTGGGGTCGAGGTATTTGGCGATGACCGGCCTGACCGTCTTCTTGTTGATGATCTGCGAGCCGGGAGGATCGAACTTTTCGGCTACGGGATTTTCAGAATAGCCGAGGACGAAGACGATCTGCCGGGTTTCGCCGGGGGCCAGTTCGAGCTTGGCCTGATGTGCGCCGATGGGCGACCAGCCGTGGGCGATGGAGTTGCTGAGCTGGCCGGCTTCGACGGCGGCGGGTGAGTCCCAGCCGCGATAGCGGCCGAGGAAGGCCTCGCGCTGGGTATCGAAGTTGCCGCCCTTGGCAGAGGTTGCAAAGTAGGCAAAGTGGTCGCGGCGCTCGCGGTACTCGGTCTTGTGATAGATCACACCATCCTCCACTTCAACCTGACCGATGGAGAAGTTGCGCTGGAAGTTGGTGGCGTCGTCCTGGGCATCCCACAGGCAGAACTCGATGGAGGAGAAGGCGGAGATGGAGGCCTTCGTTGCCCGCCGGTTGGTCACCGTGAGCTGCCAGATTTCAAGATTCTCGTCCAGGGGAACGAAGTAGCGTGTGTGGGCCTCGATGCCGGCGTATTCCGAGCCGATGGTCGTGTAACCCATGCCGTGACGGCAGGAGTAGTCCTTCAGATTGTGGCGGGTGGGTTGCCAGGAGGGCGACCAGAACTCTTTGGATTCATCGTCGCGCAGATAGACATAGCGCCCGCCGAAGTCGAAGGGCACGTTGTTGTAGCGATAGCGGGTAAGGCGGCGCAGGCGGGCATCGCGATAGAACGAATAGCCTCCCGCGGTATTGGAGATGATGCCGAAATATGCCTGGCAGCCAAGGTAGTTGATCCAGGGCAGCGGTGTATCAGGCTGGGTAATCACGTATTCGCGATTCAAATCGTCGAAATATCCGAACTTCATTGCGCAAACTCCCTGAGAAGAATTCTCTCGTCAGTATATCTCCCGGCGCATACCCCATCAAAAGGGCTTGCGGAGCGCTTCAGGGCAACTTGGAGAGAACGGCTCAGGGGAAGATCCTGCAGGGTTGCCGGTGGCATTCAAGTGCGAAAAACTCTCGATCCGGACGAGAATGGCATGAGCCGAAACGGGGAGTCTTCCGGTGTGTCTGAAATCGTTGCCAAGAAACAGGGGAATGTGCGAAGATTTGGTGTTTCCAAAAATATCCTGAACGCCACCGGGAAGCGAAAGCGCAGAGATGCCAAGTTCCTTGTTTTCATCCTCCAAAGGCGTGCCAGCCAGTCGAGAGTTTTTCAAGTCCGTCGCGCTGGCCGGTCTTCTGTTCTGTCCGTCGGCTCTTGCGTATGGAGCCGAAGCCGCGAGCCTGGCGATTAAAGTCGACCAGGTGGGTTACCCGCTGAACGGCCCCAAGGTGGCGCTGGTTAGCGCGCCGGCGGCAACCTTTGAAGTCCGCCGTTCCAGCGACAATGCAGTGGTTTTCAAGGGCAATCTCTCACCGGCAGAGGCTGATCCGAACACCGGCGATAAGGTGCAGGCCGCGGATTTCTCCGCATTCCGGCTGGCGGGACGCTTTTACCTTGAGATTCCCGGCGTGGGGCGCAGTTGGGACTTCGACGTGGGTCCGAGCATCTTCGAGCACACTTACTACATGGCCATGCGCGGCTTTTACGGGCAGCGCTGCGGGACGGCCGTCGACATGGGACCGGAGTTTCCCGGCTACACGCACCCCGCCTGCCACCTGCACGGCGAGTTCAGCCCTTCGTCCGGAAGATCGGGAGTTCGGGACAACATCGGCGGCTGGCACGATGCGGGCGACTATGGGCGCTACATGGTGAACTCCGGCATCACAGAGGGCACCCTGCTTTGGACGTGGGAGATCTACGGGTCGAGGATCCGGAAGATCTCGCTCAATATCCCCGAGTCGGGCAACGGCACGCCCGACATTCTGAATGAGGCGCGCTGGAACCTGGAGTGGATGCTGAAGATGCAGGACGACGATGGCGGCGTCTGGCACAAGCAGACCAGCGAGGGCTTTCCGGGCTTTATCCCGCCGCAGGACGACAAGGCGCCCAGCGAAGTGATCGGGACCGGCTCGGCTCCTTACAAGAGCACCTGCGCAACGGCGGATTTGGCGGTCGTGGGAGCAATCGCCGCGCGGGTCTACCAGCCCTATGACGGGAAGTTTGCAGCGCGGGCGCTGGATGCGGCGCGGAAGGCCTGGGCCTGGACCGGGAAATACCCGAATGTGACCTTCCGGAATCCTCCGGGGATTAACACAGGCGTATACGGCAACGATAGCTGCATGGCCGACCGGCTGTGGGCGGCGGCAGAGCTTTGGCGTACCACGGGCGAAGCGCAGTACCATAAGTTCTTCCTGGAGAATTACGCCAGTTTTCTTCCCGGCCTGGACACTCCACCGGGAGCGAAGTGGACTGTTCTGGGTTCGATGGGACTGTGGACCTACGCGCTCTCCCCGCGCAAGGGGGCCGATGCGAAGGCAGTCGCTGTGATTCGGGAGCGGACCGTTGCGGGGGCGCATGGGGTGGTGGAGCGCACGCGGGCCAATCCCTACCATGTGAGCCTTCAGCCGAGGGACTTTGTATGGGGCTCGAATGGCGTGGCGGCCGAGTACGGCATGTACCTGCTGATCGCGAATACCTTCCAGCCGGAGCCGGGCTTTGTGGATGCGGCGCGGGACAATCTGCACTATCTGCTGGGGCGGAACACGTTTTCTCTGTCGTGGGTGACGCAGGTGGGCGAGCATCCGTTCCTGCATCCGCATCACCGGCCCAGCGCCTCGCATCCCGACGCGCCCTGGCCGGGGCTGCTCTCAGGAGGGCCGAACAAGGACCGCGAAGACGCGGTGCTGGCGGCGCTTCCTAAGGATTTGCCGCCGGGCAAGGTCTATGCCGATCAGATGGCATCGTACGCCAGCAATGAAATTTGCATCAACTGGCAGGCATCGCTGGTCTTCCTGCTGGCCGGTGAAATGCAATAGATTCTGTATGATCTACCGCAGAGAGCGGAGAGAAGATGCCCGTGGGCATTGAGGAGTGGAATGCTGCAACTTCACGTTGTCGACATCGCAATCATTGTGGCCTACCTGATTAGCACGGTGCTGATAGGCTACTGGGTCTCAAAGCGCGCTTCGCAGAGCATGCAGAATTATTTTCTCGGCGGCAACACGATGCCCTGGTACATGCTGGGCATTTCGAATGCATCGGGAATGTTCGACATCAGCGGCACCATGCTGCTGGTCTCCTGGATGTTCGTTTACGGCTTGAAGAGCGTGTGGATTCCCTGGCTCTGGCCGACCTTTAACCAGATCTTCCTGATGGTCTATCTCTCCGCGTGGCTGCGCCGCTCCAAGGTGATGACCGGCGCGGAGTGGATCAAAACGCGCTTCGGCAGCGGGTTGGGCGCGCAGTTGTCGCACGTGATCGTGGTCATCTACGCCTTTGTCAGCATCATCGGCTTCTTCACCTATGCCTTCAAGGGCATCGGCAAATTTGCGCAGACCTACCTGCCCTGGCATCTGTCGGCCAATGAATACGCGCTGATCCTGATCGGCATCACGGCGATTTACGTGATCAAGGGCGGCATGATCAGCGTGGTGATTACCGAGGTTGTTCAGTTCTTTATCCTGTCGATCGCCTCCTTTGCCGTGGGCATTATCGCCATGCGCAAGGTAGCTCCGGATATGCTGCACAAAGTGGTGCCCGCCGGCTGGGACAACATCTTTTTCGGCTGGCATTTGAATCTGGATTGGTCTACTCTGCTTCCGGCTGCCACCGCCAAGATTGCCGAAGATAAGTACGAACTCTTCGGATTCTTTGTCATGATGCTGCTCTTCAAGGGCATCCCGATCTCGGCGGCCGGGCCCGCGCCAAACTATGATATGCAGCGCGTTCTTTCGGCGAAGAATCCGCGCGAAGCCTCGATGATGAGCGCCTGGGTGAACATCGTGCTCACCCCGCCCCGGTACTTCCTCGTCATGGGTCTCACGGTGCTGGCGGCGGCCTTCTTTGGTCCCGACCTGCGCGCCATGGGAACCCACATGGATTTCGAATTGGTGCTTCCGCTGGCGTTGGGACGCTTCGTTCCGATGGGCCTGCTGGGCTTCCTGATCGCCGGCCTGCTGGCGGCCTTCATGTCCAACTTTGCGGCTACCGTCAACGCGGCTCCGCCTTACTTTGTCAACGACATCTATAAGCGCTACATCAATCCCAACGCTTCGCCCAAGACCTACGTGCGGTTGAGCTATCTGGCTTCCTTGAGCGTGATTATCATTGGCGTCCTCTTCGGCTGGAACGTGACCTCGGTCAATGAGGTAGTGGTCTGGATCGTGTCAGGCCTTTGGGGTGGGTATACGGCCTCCAACGTCCTGAAATGGTACTGGTGGCGCTTCAACGGCTACGGCTATTTCTGGGGCATGCTGACCGGCATTGGCTCCGCATTGGTGATGCCCAAGATTGTGCCGCATGTGGGGTTCTTAGAGCATCTGCTGACAACCTACACCATCAACATGGAAGTGGTGATCATCTTCCCGCTGGTGGTGGGAATCTCGCTGATCGGTTGCCTGCTCGGCACTTTTCTCACCAAGCAGGAATCGGATGAGGTGCTCATGGACTTCTATCGCCGCGTGCGGCCGTGGGGCTTCTGGGGACCGGTCCTGAAAAAAGTTCTGGCCGAAGACCCCGGTTTCAAACCCAACAAGGACTTCTTCCGCGACATGTTCAACATCGTGGTCGGCATCGTGTGGCAGGTTTCGCTGGTGGCGCTGCCGCTGTATATCGTGATTCACGAGTTCGATCGCGTCGCAATCACGCTGGGGGTAATCCTGGTAACATCGCTGATTTTGAAGTTCACGTGGTACGACCATTTGGTGGAGCGCGAGGTCGAGACCGACCTGGCCGCCGCGAGCGACTAAGAATCAACCTCAACTGCGGCAGCCCTTCTTTCAAAGGAAGGCTGCCGCCGCTGAGTTATCGATACCTATAGAAGGAATCCGTTTTTTTCCACTGAAGAAAGGCTGCTTCTCTTGGACAATCTCACCGAAACCCGGCTTGCAATCGGTGTTTTCGATGGCCGGGGAGCAGGAGTATCGGTTGAGCGCATCTCGTATCATGGCTGGCCGGATTGCTATCTCGTCGCCAACAAACAAGTGGAGGTTGTTGTGGTTCCGGCCATCGGCCGCGTGATGCAGTTGCGCCTCCGGGGCGAGGCGGACGGGGCGTTCTGGGAAAACAGGGCACTGGATGGGCAACTGCACTTGTCTGACTCGGCTGAGTGGATCAACTTTGGCGGGGACAAGTGCTGGCCCGCTCCGCAGTCGGCCTGGCCTGAGTTTCAGGGTCGTGAGTGGCCGCCGCCGATTGGCTTCGATTCGCTGCTCGTCGAGGCAGTCGCCACCAAGTGTGGCGTGACGCTGACCTCGCCTGTCGATCCTGGCTTTGGCATCCAGGTGGTGCGGCATGTGGAACTGGATGCCGAACAACCATTCCTGCGCATCCGAACCGAGTATCGCAAGCTTGCTGGAGCACCTGTCAGGGTCAGCGTGTGGACGATTGCCCAGATGCGGGAGCCGGAGCGCGTCTTCGTTTTGCTCCCGGAACACTCGGAGTTTGCCGATGGCTACGTTCGCTTGATGGAGGCGGAGCCGGAGCAGTTGCGGATCGAGGGTGCTTTGCTGTCGCTGGCGCGCCATCCTCGCGTGTGCGTGAAGATCGGTTCGGATGCAACAAGCATGGCCTGGGTGGGAAGGAAGTGCGCGGTTCGAATTGATGCCGAGCCGGGGCCGGGAGAGTATCCCGATGGCGGCTGCGTGACCCAGGTTTACACCAACCCGGACCCGCTTCCCTATGTCGAATTGGAAACCCTGGGCCCCCTGGCGAAGCTGAGCGCTGGCGAACGGATTGAGCGGACCGCGGTCTACACAATCAGGCCCCGCTCAACGCCAGATCCCGAAGCAGAAGCGCGGAAGATCTTCGGTCTTCAGTAAGATTCGCGGCGCACTGAGAGGCCGGAGGGTTCCGCGGTTTCTGTGCTTTCTGTCGATGCTCCTACCCATTTTCGTCACAATCTGTTGACGGCTTTGCGATAAAGTGGGTCTGACTGCAATGCGGAGGATTCATGGAGAGAGAGTTTCCCTCGGCGCCGTTGATGGCGGTTGGCGCGGTAGTGGTCGAGCAGGGCCGGGTTCTGCTGGTACGGCGCGGAGCTGAGCCGCTCAAAGGCCATTGGTCGCTGCCCGGCGGCTTGCTGGAGCTGGGTGAACCGCTTATCGATGGCGTGATGCGCGAGGTGAGGGAAGAGACCGGGCTGACCGTCGAACCCATCGAACTGATCGAACTGCTGGACCGTATTCATCGGGAGGAGAAACGCGTCCGTTACCATTATGTGATTGCGGACTATCTGTGCCGCGTTTCGGGAGGCGCGTTGCAGGCGGCCTCAGATGCGGAGGCAGTCCGCTGGGTGGAGCGGGCGGAGTGGAACAGCCACAGCGCGTTGCGCCTGGACCCGGTGACTGTGCGGGTGATCGAGGCGGGTTGGCAGAGGGCGCAAGCGCGGGAAAGGCAAAGGGAGAGATGAAGGTTCTCAAAAGATTATTGTGGGTTGCGGGTGGGCTGATTCTGGTCGCCGGGATTGGTTTCTGGATGCGGCCGGTCAGCTACTTCAGAGAGGCGCTGTATCTGCGGGAGGAGATTTCGGGAATTGAGAGCCGCTCGGTCCAGGTTGCGGGCCATCGCGTGCATTACCTTGTCGAAGGGCCGGCGGATGGGCCGGTGGTGGTGCTGGTGCATGGGCTGGGCGGGCAGGCTGAAGACTGGCACAATCTGGCGCCTTATCTGAGGAGCGCCGGCTTCCGCATCTATCTTCCCGATCTGCCCGGCTTCGGACGCAGCGAGAAACCCGCGGACTTCTCCTACTCGGTATCGGATCAGGCCGAAGTGGTAGTGGGCTTTCTGGATGCCATGGGCTTGAAGCAAGTTGACCTGGGCGGCTGGTCGATGGGCGGCTGGATTGTGCAGATTGTGGCTGCAAGGCATCCCGAGCGGGTGAGCCGGCTCATGCTGTTTGATTCGGTTGGCCTCCTCGAAAAGCCCGACTGGAATACACAGCTCTTTACGCCAACCACCCCCGCTGAACTCGACCAACTGGACGTGCTGCTGATGCCCAAGCCGCCCAAAGTGCCGGGGTTTATTGCGCGGGACATCCTGCGCATCTCGGGAGAACGCGCATGGGTGATTCACCGGGCGCTGGCGGCGATGCTCACGGGAAAGGACGCCACCGACAAGCTGTTGCCGGAGTTCCAGATGCCGGTGCTGATTGTTTGGGGCGGGAAAGACCGGATCACCCCGCTCAGCCTGGGAGAGAAGATGCACAGCCTGGCGCCGGAGTCGAAGCTTGAGGTCTTCTTCGACTGCGGCCATCTGGCTCCCGGCCAGTGCGCTGACCAGATCGGACCTGATGTGGTGAAGTTTGTTAGGCAATAGATGGGGAGAGATTGACGCGAAATGAATTGAAAGGGCACGGGATCAGGCATGCCCTTTCACCATGCCGGCTAGTTTACGGATCTCCCCGGCGGGAGAAGGCGGCTAAGAAGTGAACCCGCGCTGCCGACGATCAAAGCAATTATGGGGGCGACAAGAAGATGGGTGAATCCTGAGTCAAGAGTGTTTGCCAGCCCAAAAGCATGAGCATCCGTCCAACCGCTTCGCTTGAATTCCTCCCAGGTTGAAACCAATGCGGGCTCTGGCGGATGAACAAAAAACTCGATGAGAAAGCCGGCTGCCACCGCGAGGAGCATACAGAAGCCGGCGCTGACGACTGCCGTGAGTATCCCTGCGCGGAAGGAACTGCCTGAGCGAATAGTCCAGACTGCCGCTATTCCCCACAACGCGAAGACGAGCAGCATGGACCCGATCGAAAATACCGGACTGCCGGCAGCTGCGGGAGCAACGTTCTCGATTCCGAGATAGACTAGCTCCAGCGCCCCGGTGACGAGGCCGAAGACAGTCGCGTTCTTACGCACCGCGCTCCACAGCTCACCGCTTGCCTTGGCGATGCAGATGGCTCCGGCCGCATAGACGAGGAGCACGCCTGCCAGTTCTAGCAAATACATCTGAGCAAGGCGCTGCTGAAAGAATGCCGGGTATTGCATGATGGCCACTGCCGCCATCAGGAAATCCAGCGCAATCAGCGCCAGCAGCGCCACTCCAAAGCCAGATTGACGAAGCATCAGCGTACCTCAACTTCGATTGATTCTGGTCCGCATTGCCTACGCTCTCAGCGTAGATCGGTCCTCCGAATTGGTTGAGTCTTTCCGTTTCCTAGAGCATTTTAGGAAATAATATAGTCCGAAACTCCATCATCTTCCCACCCATTCCGCTGAAAAACGCGGAATGGATGGGGCACGGAAGTTTACAGTAAATCCGCAGATGCTCTAGAAGCTTAAGAGCGCGCTGACTTGGATCTCGCGGCCTGGCTTCACCGTACAAACTTCAAGGCGAACTGAAGGACACGCGGGGCCTGCGCCTCAGTGATTTGCCCGAAGGCCGGCGAGTTCATGTCGAATACGGGCGGGATCAGATTGACGTGGTTCGTCACATTGAAGGCCTCAGCCCGGAACTGAATTTTTGTTTTCTCATCGAGGGCGAAGGTCTTGTCGAGTGAAGCGTCCAGACTGCCGTAGGCAGGGCCATCGACGCTGTTGCGCCCTTCGTTGCCAAACTGCCCGGCGTTCGCAATCGGATCGAGCCGCTGAAATGCCGAGGGAGATACCCATTGCGACACCTTGCGAGGTGCTCCCTTATTCGGGTTACCGGTGACGTTGGGCCGGTCACCGAACATGCCGGAAACTCCGGGGTGCGGCGCCTGCAATGAGACGTTTGCCGAGTCATAGACGGTAAAGGGAGTACTGGAATTCACGGCTAACAGGGCATTGAATTGCCAGCCATCCAGGAGAGTGCGGCTCATGCCTGTGAAGTTGCGCGCGAACGGAACAGCGTAGGTCAGGCTGCCTGCAAAACGATGGCGCGAATCGAAGAGCGAGCGTCCATGTTCAGCGGCGAGATTCTGGTTGTTCTGGGGAATGTCAAGTTCCCCAAGGACCATCCAGGGAGCGGGACCGGACATATGGAGGCTCGATGAGTAGTCCAGATCCTTGGAAAAGGTGTACGCCAGTGTGTAGTTCAGGTCCTGCGTGCCGCGCCGAGTGAGTGAAACCTGTGCCGAGTGGAAGGTTGAGTTCGCATTTCCTTCCACCAGCCCGGCAGTGCCCAGCGTACAGGTGCCTGTCGTCAGCGTACAGCCGGAGTAGACGCGGCGCCGAGGGGAGTTAGCGAAGGTTGCACCGGGTAGATAGATCGCAGGATTCGCTTCGACCAAGCGCGGCAAGCGGGTTCCTTTGGACCCAATGTATCCGACGGATAGGTTCTGCTTACCCAGGCTTTGGTCGATGGTAAAGTTCCAGTCCTGCGCATAAGGAGGCCGCAGATTGCTATCGATGGTAAAGGTGGACGCGGGCAGAGCAAACTGTCCGGGCGTAAATGGGTTGCTTACGGTGCCGAGCGGGTTGGCGTAGTTGATCTTTGTGTATCCGGTTAGAGTGCGCACCACCGTTTGCCCCAGAGCGGAGCTGGTGGCGCGGAAGGGCATACCCACGCCGTTCAGCAGTTCGTCGTAAAAGATGCCATAGGCTGAACGGATCACCGTGCGATTGTTGCCGAACGGGTCCCATGAGAAGCCGATACGGGGCGCCCAATCACTTTTAAAGACAGGGGCAATGGTGTCGGGTACACCGGAGTCACCGGGAAACAGAAGGCCGTTTGGAGCGTTCGTGTAAACGGTGGATTGGTGGCCCGGCGCAAACTCCATCATGCGATTGTGGATGTCGCGGAATGGCGTTGTAATCTCGTAACGCACGCCGTAGTTCAAAGTAAGATTCGTGCTGACGCGGTACTCATCCTGCGCGTAGGAACCCAACTCCCAGCCACGCAGGTCACGCGCGAAGTCTCCCCCGGCTTGGGTAAATATATCCGGCTTACCCAGCAGGAAGTTGGCCATCGAGTTGTTTGTGTAACCCTGAACGGTAAAGGAAAAGGTGCCTGAAGCGAAGTTCGACTGGTACCCATTGAGCTGCGTCCGGCGGAACTGACTACCGTAGCTGGTGACGTGTTTGCCCTGTGTATGTACCAGGTTGGCGCTGAAAGCATAGTCGTTCTGAGTGCTGTCGCGCGGGTTGATGATCGGGTCGCCCACGTTGGAGTAGCCTTGGGTCATGATCAGCGGCGCACCCGTGGCCGAGGCCCATGTGGAGGAATATCCAAAGCCGAATGCCTCAGGGCTGAAGCCGGAGTTGCGCTTATCGAGAATGACGTGGTTCCGGAAGAAGCTGACATTTGCAGTCAGCACCGTATGCGGAGAAAAGGTATGTGTTTCAGTGAGTCCGCCCAAATGTGTGTTGGCGCTGTAGCCAACGGGAAACCCTGGAACATCGGCGCCGAGTTCCGAATACGGGCTGCGGAGGTCCGTTGCCGAGTAGCTGTAGCGCGCGCTCAAAGAATCCGCGTTCCGCAGCAGCCAGTCGGCTTTTGCGCCGCCTTGATCGCTGTTGTACTGGCTCAGGTTTGTGGATTGGGCCAGATGCGGGTTTTCTGGTGTGTTGGGGACGGGAAAGTACGGGAGGTAATTCGTGGTGATTGTGTTGATCTGACCAGAAAGATTGTTGCCGAAGGACGGAGGCGTTCGTGTGGAATTCAATAGAATGGGCGCATCGGCCGAGAAGTCGCCAGTGCGTTCCGCCAACGTCGGCACCACCACTCCATGCGTGATGTCCTGATTATCGCGGAGACCTTCATAGTACGTGAAGAAGTAGGCGTGGTTGTGCACCATGGGGCCGCCGATCGTGCCGCCGAACTGGTTCTGCTTGAACTCTTCCTTCCGCGGCGCGAAGTAGTTATTGGCATTGAGCACGTCGTTGCGCAGGAACTCATACAGCGTTCCGTGCAACTGATTTGTTCCTGAACGGGTGACAATGGTGGTAATGCCCCCGTCGGTTCCACCGAACTCGGCTGGCGCGGTCGTGGTCAGAATGCGGAACTCAGCCATCGTATCGGCTGGCGGCCGATATGCGTACCCTCCGTCCATGCGGTTGATGTTACGCATGCCGTCCACCAGAAAGGTGTTGGACTCCGGACGCATGCCGTTGACTTCATAATTCTGTCCAACTCGCCGGAAGTTGTTCTGCACCATCAATCCCGAGGAGGTCGGGCGTACTCCAGGCTGAAGAATGCCGAGCTGGGCGAAGCTGCGCCCATTGAGCGGCAGATTCGCAATCTCGGTTTCGCTCACCACCGCGCCTTGCGCGATCTCATTAGTTTGCAGTCCAGCGGCCTCAGCACTTACCACGACGGTCTGCTGGTCAGACGCAGGAGCGAGCTGTATAGCAATCTGTGACTGGTTTCCAACATCGAGGTGTATCCCCGAGTTGACCCAGGTTGCAAAGCCCGAAGATCGCACTTCGACCCGGTAGTCGCCGACGAACAGTTCTTGGAACGAGAACTCACCACGGCTGTCGGTTCGCTCTACGTGCTGCTGCGCAGTTCCGATCGACGTGATCACGACTTCAGCGCCCGGAATAACAGCCTTGGTTATATCCGTAACGACGCCTCTCAAAGAGGCGGTTGCGCTTTGACCTGCGGCATTTGGCAGAACCGCTATAGTCAACGCAAGACAAAGAACAACTAACACGATTTTTCGAATCATGGCTCTCCTTCAAATGAACTGCAAGTTAAAGGGACCGCTGATGAAGGTGGCGGCCCTTGGCCGGGAACATACTCTGTGTACCCGGCGGACACTGTATGTGCGCTGCCGTGCGATTGCGGATCGGCAGAAGCACACAGATAGCTACGTGATCGATTACAACGAGTTTATGTTCAAGCGGCATCGGTGTCTTCGCCCTAACGATGGACCGCGTCTTCATCCTTTAGGTGGAGACAGAAAAGCGAAGGCCACTCCGCGCAGCGGAATGGCCTTTGTGGTGAAGCGGACAAGATGTAATCGAAGAAAGTCGCTCTACACGCCGATGACGTCGCAGAGTTCCTTGACGGAGGCGGCGCTCTTCATGAAGGCGGCGTGTTCATCATCGTTGAGCTTGATCTGGACGATCTGCTCCAGACCGGCCGCGCCCAGTTTGCATAACACGCCCATGTAGTAGCCGTTGACACCGTACTCGCCGTCCAGGTAAGCCGCGCAGGGAAGGATCTTCTTTTTGTCTTTAAGGATGGCCTCGGCCATCTCCACCGCCGCAGCCGAGGGCGCGTAGTAGGCACTGCCTGTCTTGAGGTACTTCACAATCTCGCCGCCGCCCTCGCGGGTGCGCTGAATGATGGCGTCAATGCGCTCTTTGGAGAGCAGTTCGGTGATGGGTATGCTGGCGACGGTGGTGTAGCGGACGAGCGGGACCATCATGTCGCCGTGACCGCCGAGAACCAGGCAGCTCATGTTTTCCACGCTCACCTGCAACTCTTCGGCGATGAAGCTCTTGAAGCGGCCGGAATCCAGGATTCCGGCCATGCCGATGACCCGTTCGCGGTTGAAGCCGGAGAGGCGATAGGCGGCCTGCACCATCGCGTCCAGCGGGTTGGAGACGACGATGAGAATCGACTCGGGGGAATAGGCAACCACATTCCTGACCACATCGGTCATGATCTTGAAATTGGTGTGCAGCAGGTCGTCGCGGCTCATGCCCGGCTTGCGGGGAAGGCCGGCCGTAATAATCACGATGTCGCTGTTGGCCGTGTCGGCGTAGTCGTTCGAGCCGGTGATATGAACGTCGGATCTTTCGATCGGAAGAGCCTGGCGCAGGTCGAGCGCCTTGCCCTGAGGCACGCCCTCGACCACGTCGATCATGACCACATCGGCCAACTCCTTGGCCATGAGCCAGTGTGCGGCGGTTGAGCCGACGTTGCCGGCGCCAATGATACTGACTTTCTTGCGCATTTCATTCCTCCTTTTGGAATGGGAAACGAGTTTTCAGTTGTCAGTTATCAGTTTTCAGTCGCCGGGAACTACTGACAACTGATAACTGACAACTGATAGCTGCCGTTATAGATTTCCGATGATGCGGGTGGCGAACTCGCTGGTGCCAACCTTGGTTGCGCCGGCGGTCTGGCGCTCGAAGTCATAGGTGACGAACTTCTGCAAGATCGTCTTTTCGAGGGACGACTCGATGAGGTTGGCCGCCTCCTTCCAGCCGATGAACTCCAGCAGCATGACGCCTGAAAGAATCACCGAGCCGGGGTTAATCATGTCCTTGTCGGCGTACTTCGGGGCCGTGCCGTGCGTGGCCTCGAAGACGGCGTAGCCATCTCCGATGTTGGCGCCGGGCGCGATGCCCAGGCCGCCGACCTGCGCCGCCGCAGCGTCGGAGATGTAGTCGCCATTGAGATTGGTGGTGGCGAGAATGCTGTAGTCCTCGGGCCGGATGATGATCTGCTGGAAGATGGAGTCGGCGATGCGGTCGTTGATGAGCACCTTCGACTTCCATGCGCCGTTGCCGTGGCTCTGGCCGATGGAGTCGAGGACTGCCTTGACTTCGGCGTAAACAGAGTCGCGGAAGGCCGGCGAGCCGAATTCCAGGCCGGGCTCGATGAGCGCGGCGTTCTGCTCGACGGTCAGGCCGGGGTTGGCATCCGCGTTGCCCAGAATCCAGCTTTCGCGCTCGGTGACGGTCTCGGCGCGGAACTCCTGCACCGCAACCTCGTAGCCCCACTCGCGGAAGGCTCCTTCGGTGAACTTCTGGATGTTGCCCTTGTGGACCAGCGTGACGGTCTTGCGGCCTTGCTCAAGGGCGGCGCGGATGGCGTAGCGCACCAAGCGCTTGCTCCCAAAGATCGAGATGGGCTTGATGCCCACGCCGGAGTCTTCGCGCACCTTTTTCTTGGTCTTGGCGAGCAGGTCGTTGTTGAGGAAATCGATGAGCCGCGCCGCGTCGGCAGAGCCCTCTTTGAACTCGATGCCCGCGTAGACGTCCTCGGTGTTCTCGCGGAAGATGACGATGTCCACTCTCTCCGGATGCTTCACCGGGCTGGGAACGCCTTGGTAATATTTCACCGGCCGCACACAGGCGTAGAGGTCAAGAATTTGCCGCAGGGCCACGTTGAGCGAACGGATGCCGCCGCCGACCGGCGTGGTCAGCGGTCCCTTGATGGAGATGCGTAGGTCGCGGGCCGCGGCCACCGAGTCCTCCGGCAGCCATGCGCCAAACTGGCGGAAGGCTTTTTCACCGGCGAAGATCTCAAACCAGCGAATGGCGCGCTTGCCGCCATAAGCCTTTTCGACCGCGGCGTCGAAGACCCGTTGCGAGGCCTTCCAGATGTCGCGCCCGGTGCCGTCGCCCTCAATAAAGGGAATGATTGGATGGTCGGGCACCTCGAACTGCCCGTTTGCGTAGTCAATTGGCTGGCCGTCTTGCGGCAATTCCAGTCCGTTATAGGTGGCTTGCATCAGTTTTATTGTGATCCCCCTCACATATTGTCAGTTTAGAGGCTACCACCTGCAAATCGCGCGTGCAATGGCGGGGGAGTCGGGATTAGATTCGCGTTGTGGAAGGTGTTCCCGAAATGCTGCAATATTCGTATAAGGGGCAGTTTCCATGTGGCGAACATCCGCTCACAACCCGGCACTCGAAAGGCACGCCCCAAACGTTCAGACTCCTGTTTTCGTGACGGGTCGCTATCTAAGCAAACTCACACCTGTGTTGTAATTGCCTATCCGAATTCCTGCGCCTTGGAGTTTAGCAAGCCAATTGCTGCGTGAGGTTGTAAACCAGGTTTCCTGCGACGAGGGGTGGTTGCGAATGAAGTTTTCCCCCATCCCGGCGAGTAGCATGCCTTCAAAGCGTGTGACCGGCCCCTGGCGAGCGCCGTACAGCACCCTAGAAATCCGGTCATCGTCATATCCCATTATGCATTCATCGACCTGCCGAAAATTTCCAAACCCCAATCTCAATAGAACGCGAGCCATCCAATTGTAAGACCAATCCGCGACTCGCGCGTCTGCACCAAGCTTCTTATCGAGGTAAGCTTGCAAGGCATCCGCAGTGATCTCAACGCGGCCGAGATCGCCGTGCTGAACTGACTTCCTGGCGCTTTCTTTCAATTCTGAATCAGCGTCCTGAATCGCTTGGAACTCACGGTCTACGATCTCAAGCATCCCGGCTACTGCCATGAATCTACGGCGAATGGCAACTGGGATGGAAGTGGGGGATTTGTATTGGATGTCATGCTCGATTTCAGCCCACGCGTGTTGCAGTACAGTTCTTACTTGAACTTCAACAATCATGCCCGAGAACCGCCCGTACTCAGGTAATCGCGTCCGGTCCTCTTTTAGCCTGACCAGATAGTGGACGCTTTGGTAACCCAGGCGTTCCTCCTGTTGGAGTTGGGCAGTGTGGTCAACCTTTTCGGTGATCGTAAACTCTGTGTTCAAGCAGGTTTCAACTTCGTCCGTCGTACGGGGAAAGAAGGTAATCACGCGTGCGGCTGCCAGATCGGTAATGTCCTTCATAGGGCTGGCATACTTCGGAACTTCAGGCTCGGTGTCCGAGTGACGCATGACCTTCTGACCGAAGCTCTCTAGTTCCTTAGCCCTCCCCTGGATCGAGTGCACCTTCACACCCTTGCGGGTCAAGGCTTCCGTCAAAATGTTGGCGACCGTACGCGAGAATTCTTCGTAGAGCGGACGGACTTTGGCATACTCGTCGATTGCGGCTCTCCGATGTGCTTCAAAGTCGAACGATGGTTCTTGGGCCTGAGGGAACAAGGTGGCTGTCGATTCGGTGGGCAGTTGTGTATCGCCCGTACACTGAATTGGCGCGACCGCCGTGGATGGCATGATGGTATAGTCAGCAGCCGAGTTGGCTGTTGTCTCGACTGACGCGGTGTCGTTGGGGATTGTATCGCTGGGCGGCATAAGCTTTACTCGTAATGGAATCTACCACGAGGATATGCGGTAGGCAATCTAATATCCCGGGAGTTCCCCCGGCTTTGCCGGGGTGGCAGTAGAACTTTGAGAATTCCGGGAGTATACCTCCTGCTGTTGCTTTTGTTGTTGCCGAAACCCATTGTTGAGCAACCCTGCTGCTGTTGCGGTTGCTTTTGCTTTTCACCGGTTGCGGTCAGGCCCCTTTGAGGGGCCAGCAACCGTAAAGCCTCCGGCTTTGCCGGAGGATACTTACTTCTGAGACGACTTTTGCAGATTCCTGGCGGATCACCGTCAAACCGAAATTTAGCCATTTTCAGGCATCTGACATGCTTGACATCATGATGCCTTACAATGTAGCATCATGATGTGCGAACCACTCTCACCATCGACGACGACATTGCCGTGCTCGTGGAGCAGGAGCAGCGGCGCTCGGGCGACTCCTTCAAGGGCACAGTGAACACTCTGCTCCGCCAGGGCCTTATCGCCAGCCACAATCCTCAGCCCAGAAAGCGCTTTGTGGTAACGCCCCGCAAGATGGGCCTCCCGCCCGGGCTGAGCTACGACAGCATCCCCGACCTGCTCGAAGCAATTGAAGGGCCGTATCACAAGTGATTGTCCTCGACGCGAACCTACTCTTGTACGCCTATGACAGTGCGTGCGCGGAGCACCAGAAAGCGCATTCCTGGTTGGAGACTGTCTTCTCGGGTCATGAGCCCATCGGTCTCCCTTGGCAGACGATCTCAGCGTTCGTGCGCGTCCACACGAATTCAAGGCTGCCAGGCGACCGTTTCACCACCGAGGAAGCGGTACGTGTGATCGATGAGTGGATGGACCTGCCGCAGGTTCGATTGCTGGTTCCAGGAGAGCGTCATTGGGGTCTATTCCGGCAGATGCTGCTGGAGGGTAAGGTTCGCGGTCCCCTTGCCACTGATGCAGAACTGGCCGCTCTCACCCTCGAATACGGCGGGGTGCTCTACACCGCGGACCGCGATTTTGCCCGCTTTCCTGGGCTGCGCTGGGTAAACCCCTTGCTGGAATCCTGAAAAAGCAGGCCCTCATTCCCGGCTTTACTTCTCCGCCTTTTCTTCGTGATATTCCATCTCGGTGTTGATAGCCCAGATGTTCTCCTTGGTCGTGATGCCGTTGACGATGTTTTCGACGGCGGTCATCGCAGTCAGCATGGAGTGGTCCTGATTGTTATATTTATGCATTCCGTTGCGGCCCACCAGGAATAAATTCTCAAAGCCATCAAGGTAATTGCGGATCACGTCAAATCGGTCATAACTTCCGAAGTACGCCGGATAAGTCTTGGGAACGTGAACCACGTGGGAATCCTCGACATCCTCGGCCTTGAGAATGCCGATTTTGGCGATCTCCTCGATAGCGAAGTTAGCCATCTCCTCATCGGAGAGCCGCCACAGCGGGCCGGTTTCATTGCAGAAGTACTCCAGGCCGATCCAGACCTTATCTTGAGAGCCTACCAGCCAGGGGCTCCAGTTATTGAAGATCTGGAGGCGGCCGACCAATACATCCGGCTCCTGAATATAGATCCAGTTATCCTTGAGCGGGGCGCCGTCCTTCTCAGTTACAGTGAGTTTGCGGGCGAGCAGGCCTACGGTAATGAAGTCGCGATACATCAGGCCTTCGCTTACTTCTGCTACTACGGCGGAAACCGGCGTGGAGAAGGCGCGAACGAGATCGCGGACGGGCATGGTCGAGAAGAAATAGTCTCCCGCATAAGTCAGGCGTTCTCCGGCTCCATTGAGTCCCTCAACCGAAATCACTTTGTTTCCTTCCACGTTGATACGGTCGATCTGAATGCCTAAGTGAATATCGCCGCCGCCCTTCTTAACCAGGCCGGCAACATGCTCCCAAAGCTGGCCAGGGCCGAATTTTGGATAGAGGAACTTCTCGATCAGCGAGGTCTCAGTCTTCTTCTGAGCTATGCCGCTGGACCCTTTCGGGCCAAAGGTTTTCTTGAGGAAATGCGTTATCACGCCCTTCAGCGAGAGGCCCTTGATGCGTTGCGCGCCCCATTCGGCGCTGATCTCATTGCAAGGCACGCCCCACACCTTCTCGGTATATGACTTGAAGAAGGTCAGGTAGAGCTGTTTGCCAAACCTATTGATGATGAAATCCTCGAGAGAGCGCTCCTCGCGCTGGGGAAGCAGCGCCGAGCGCATGTAGCTGATCCCGCAACGAACCGTGCGGACCAGGCCCATGTTCCTGAAGGTCGCCGCGGTCAGGCTGATGGGATAGTCGAAGAAGCGGCGCAAGAAATAGATGCGGCTCTTGCGCTGACGGACCAGCATGACGAGGTCTTCGGTTTGAGGATCGGGAGCCGCCGTGGCCGCGGGGAGCTCGCGCTGCTGGCCCTGGTAGCGCAGTTCGCCATCCAGGGCTGAGCCGGCTTCGACGGGCATCAGGTCGAGCCACCAGCGCATGACGCGGTCCGACTTGGAGAAGAAGCGGTGGCCGCCGATATCCATGCGGTTGCCCTTATAACGGACAGTGCGCGAGATGCCGCCAATCTCCTGGCTGGCCTCCAGCAGAATAGGCTTGATCTCCGAGCGCCGCTGCAACTCGATGGCCGCGGTAAGTCCGGCTGGGCCTGCTCCGATGATGATCGCTGTGCCTTGCTTCATAGACAATGGAAGAAACACTTCGCAGTGTAGCAGAGTGAGCATTTGAAGCAGCGAGCAAGGCTCAAATCGAGTGCGCGAACGACCAGCCCGGAACGGAGAAATGCGGCAGGCAGGCGCCTGGCCTTGTAAATATGAGATAAAAGTCGCGCAAACCCTGTTCTAACCCGTCCGGATGCGATAAACTCATGCGGGTGCATCGTATTCAGTTGCCGATTTTCAAACACACGGAGGACACATAGGAATTGGGAAAAAGCATGGTCCCGAAGAAGCTGTTTTTCACCAAGGGCGTAGGCAAACACAAGGAGCGTTTGACCTCCTTTGAGCTGGCGCTTCGGGATGCGGGGATTGCCTCGCAGAACCTGGTGCGCGTCTCTTCAATCTTCCCGCCGAATTGCAAAGTGATTGGGCGCAAGGAAGGTCTCAAGTACCTTAGCCCCGGCGAGGTGGTCTTTGCGGTGATCGCGGAGAACTCGACGCGCGAAGCCCACCGGTTGCTGGTATCGAGCATCGGCGTGGCCATCCCTGCCGACAA
>Ga0302189_10001115_pt1 | contig 23077 bp, 16 predicted proteins | sample II_Bog_E2_2_FD_194551 | JGI IMG/M metagenome (GOLD analysis project Ga0302189, IMG submission 194551) | Peat permafrost microbial communities from Stordalen Mire near Abisko, Sweden - II_Bog_E2_2 | ecosystem: Environmental > Terrestrial > Soil > Wetlands > Peat | place: Sweden: Abisko...
CCATCCCGAACACGGAAGTTAAGCCTCGCTGGGCCGATGGTACTGCACGGGCGACTGTGTGGGAGATTAGGTGATCGCCGGCAATAATATCTAGCAAAAAGCCATGCCGAGGAGGCATGGCTTTTGTGCATTTGGCGGAAGTTTGCTACGGCATGGCTAGCTTCGGGTGTGCTCGGGGTCATAATTCCTTAGGCCGACTACGTTCAATGCATAGATCACGCTTTTGCCGCCTTAACTGGTGGTGGCCCCAACTTCACAATTGACGCCAAGATTGGTTGCCCCAGGTCTTTATTTGGAAACCTGGGAAATCATGGCGGCAATGATTGTCTCGGGAACATCCCACGGTTGACGATTTCCGCTACAGTATCGCCTCAGGCCCCTTGCGGCGGATGACGTTGAGCAGAGCCAGCGCTGGCCCCTTGGGTTGTTTGGCTCCGCGCTCCAACTGCGAGATATAACCCGTGGTGAGATTGAGGTAGCGGGCGAAGGCGGCCTGGCTCAGGTTCGCACGCCCCAGCAGGCTGCGAATCTCTTCGCCGCTGATATGCTTGGCCGTACTGAGAGCGTGTGCCCTGAGCATGCGAACGGTCGAACGATTTTGGCGAGTTAGCCCCGCTTCGCGAGGTTAGCAAGTTGGCGGACTTAAGCGATGAACGCAGTTTCGTCTCCCCGTGAATCGGCATTGCCGGTGGAGGACTGACACCATGAACTATAGTGCATGGACCTATGGCGCAGCGCAGTTGGCGCTTTTGCGCTCAGTGTGGAGATATGCGGATAGGGTTTGGCGGGTTCGCGAGCGATTCCAAACTTGCTTCGCAGAGCCTTGGAGGAGGGAGTGGGGTTTGGTTGAGTGATGTGCTTTATCTTGAGTGAATTCGGCTCTTGACATACGCTATCCAAGCCAGCACCCTAATAGTATGATGGGTGGGCAGTTCAGGATTTGCGGGCTAATCCCTTTTTGTCCCAGGTAGCGTTTTTGGCTTCATGCCGCTGCTGTTAGGCGTGGATTAGCGCTACCGGAAAAAGGGGGCTTCCCGCACGTATCCCCTTTTTGCAGAGCGCTCGAGTTCAGGAGGTTCTGCCAATGCCGTCAAGTCGCGTATTATCATGGAGTTCAACTGATTCAGAACGATTGAACAGGAACCGCGGATAGCATGGATACCGGCACAACAGTCACGCAAATTGGCAAATACCAGGTCCTGGGGATCCTGGGCGTCGGCGGCATGGGTGTCGTCTATCGAGGGCTGGACCCCGCCGTTGGCCGCGAGGTGGCGATCAAGACCATCACCGAGGCGAACGAGGAACTGCGCCATCGGTTCATGCTGGAGGCCCGTTCCGGCATTCTGAACCACCCTAACATCGTCACTGTCTACGACTTTGGCGAGCAGGACGGAAATCCTTACATCGTCATGGAGTACGTCCCCGGAGATTCTCTGGAGAATCTGCTGAATGCGGGACGCCAGTTTTCTCTGATCGAGAAACTGGAAATGATTCGCCAGTTATGCTCCGGGCTTGGTTATGCGCACCTGAAGGGAGTCGTGCATCGGGATATCAAGCCGGCGAACATGATGGTGCAGCCGGATGGCAACATCAAGATTGTGGACTTTGGCGTCGCCCGCCTTGAAAACCGCTCCGGCCACACGCAAGCCGGCATGGTGATTGGCACCTTTCACTACATATCGCCGGAAAGGCTGCTGGGCAAGGCTGCGGACGGCAGAGCGGACATCTGGTCCGCTGGCGTCATTCTTTACCTTTTGCTGTCCGGGCGGCTTCCGTTTCCGGGCGACGATCCCGCGACGCTCCACCGCGTGATCCGCGAACGTCATGTGCCGGTGACGGGCATCGTGCCGGGTTATCCCGCATCCCTTGACAATCTGCTCGACCGCGCGCTGGCCAAGGATCCGGTCGATCGATACGAAACGGCGGAAGAGATGGCCGCGGATATAGAGGCCATTAACGACGGGCTCAAGCAGGAGCATGTAACCGAAGCGCTGGGCAAGGTAAAGATGCAGATGGAGCGGGAGCAGTGGACGACCGTAAGGCCGGTGCTGTTGGACCTTCAGCGCCTGAATCCGCAGAATACGGAAGTCAAGAAGCTGCTTCGCGAAGTGCAGGAGAAGGTTTCTCGCCAACAGAAAACCGTGCAATTGCGCCAATTGCTGGTGGAAGCCGACGAGGCGGTACTCGCCCAGCGCTATGCCGAAGCACTTGAAATCTACACGCAAGCGGCCGGCCTCGACCGGGACAATGCTGAGCTTGCGGCAAAGATTGAAAATACGCGAGCATTGAAGGATAAGAGCGAAAAGATCGCGACTTTCCTTGAGCAATCGCGCGCAGCCCGTAAGCGCAACGACTATGTATCCGCGGGAGAGCTGCTTGATCGCGCGATTGACCTGGATGACCGCAATACGGACCTGCGCAATGAACGCTCGCGGATCATTCAGGAGGCTGAGCGAGCCAGCAAGGAACAGGCTCGGCGGCAGTTCAGCGATGCCGCCCAGAGCCAACTTGCCGCCCGCCAATATACAGAAGCGATTCAAAGCCTGCGCTCGGCTCTTGAAATCGATCCGACAGACGCCGAAACGCAGCGGTTGTTCCAGGAGGCTGTGGATCGCCAAGAGGAGCAGCGACGCCGCAAGATTATCGAACAGATCGGCACCGAAATATCGGAATGCATAGCAGCGGGAGAATTTGAGCGCGCGCTGGCCCTGATTCAGCGCGCTCAGCAGCGTCTTCCCGGCGAGGCAGTGCTGTTACAGTTGAAAGCCGAGGCGGAAGCAAAGCAGAGTGGACTGGCCGCCAAGAAGCTGGTGGAGAAGACCACGCTGGATGTGTACAGTCTGCTTGCGACCAGCCCTCAGCAGGCGCTTGCCGCAGTTCATCAGGCACTGGAACAGATGCCAGGGGAACCGCAGTTGATTGCCCTGGAGGAAAAGGTTGTCGGTCAGGTCAAGAAGGCGAGTGTCGAAGAGACCAAGAATCAGTACTTGCAGCGGGCGCAAGCCTCGATCGATGCGAAGCAATTCGATCAGGCCATCCAGATTCTGGATTCCGCGGCAATCGAATGCGGCGAAGGCGCTGACATCGCCTCCCTGCTGAAGTTCGCGCAAGACCAAAAGCGAAAAGTTGAGCTCGGGCAAGCGGCGGCGAAGGCTACCAAGGAGGCTCAAGCTCTGATTGCGGCTGGAAATCTTGAGGCTGCCATCGCACTCCTGCAACCCGTTGCCGCGGAAACCGGCGATTCATCCGTCGAGAAATTGCTGCGCCAGACCACCGCCAGTCTGGCCGAGTTGGGGCGGCGCACTGACGCAGCCTTGAGCCGCGCGCAGGCAATGAGTGAAACCGATGTTGACCAGGCGCTGCAACTGCTCTCGAACCAGCCCAAGGAGATTCAGCAGAACGAGCGTGTGCGTGCGTTGCGCGAGCGGCTGGATGCCGCCAAGGAACGGGATCGCCGCGAACATTTGCTGAAGGATGCGATCCGGGACGCGGTCGATGCGCTTCAGAAGCGTGAACTGCCGAAGGTACTCAATTCCCTGGAAGCTGCGCGGCGTGTTGTTGGCGACACTCCGGAATTGACTGCTGCCATCACTGAATACGCGACAAAACGCAAGCAAAGTGCAAATGGACTGTTGACCGTAGCCATCGAAGCCGCGACTCAGGCCATTCAGCAAGACGATCGGCCCCGTGCGGCAGATGAGTTGGGTCGAGTGGAGTTTGCGGTTGAGTTCGCCGACCCAGGGTTGCAAGCCAACTGGACGAGCTTGTCAAAGGCTTCAGGAAGGCCAGCGTCGCAGCCGCAAGCCGCTTGGCAGCAAGTGGGGACAGCGCAACCGCAGGTGGCTGCTCCCGCTGCGGCTGCGAAGCAGAGCGGAGGGTCGAAGGCGCCCTTGTTTGCGATCATTGCTGTGGTTCTGCTGGCGGCGGCAGGCGGCTATTGGTTCTTTTTGCGCCCGGCGCCAATGGTGGCCTTGGGGGTTCTCGAACTGAATGCCACGCCGTATGCCGAAGTGGTGGGTGTCACGTCGGACAAAGGCAAGGCCATCGCCCTGCCTACGGGAGATCGTTGGACGCCATTGCGCATCGACGATATTCCGATCGGGAAGTATTCCGTGGATTTCAAGGGGCCCGACGGAAGCACCCAAAAGCAGGAATGCGACGTTGAACAGCTTGCGCAGTTGTGCAGCGTCGAGTTGAGGCCGATAGACGACAGCGCGATCGAGCAGATTGTGGGAGGCGCAAAATGAATCTGCGCCAATCTATTTGTATCCTTTGCCTTCTGATTTGGGGTGCGCCCGCGCCGGCACAGGATTCCGGAAATCCAAAACAGCAGGCAAAGCAACTGGCTGAGAAAGCTGCGGGCGAGGGCGGCGACCGGGCCAAGCAGGTTCAGGATTATTGCGCGGCGGCGCAGTTGGAGCCGAATAACAAGAAGTACTCCGACATGTGCGCCAGCTACCGATCGGGTCTGATCAACGACGACAGCGCGTACTTGGCAAGCGCAATCGCTCTGTACAAGAGTCATGACCTGGATCGAGCGGAATCCACTGCCAGGCTGGTTTCAGGCTTTGACGCGAAGTTGTCTGGCCAGGCCCGGTTCCTGCTTGAGCTGATCAAGAACGAGAGATCGCTGAGCCAGGTAAAGGCGGCGTGGGCAAAGGGCGACTTCAATACGGTGCTGACGCAGGCCCAGGCCATGACCAATGCGGACTCCAAAGCGTCAGCGAGTGTATTTGTCAATAACGTCAATACCTACAATGGATACTTGGATCAAGCGCAGAAGCTGGGGAACAGCAATCCGCAGGAAGCGATAAAGCAGCTTGAGCTGGCAGAGAATCTGAACCCGAGCGGGCCGGGCAATCCCGCAGGCAGGATCGCCGAGTTGCAGAAGGCCATGCAGACCAAGACCGCGCCGCCTCCAGCGACTGTTGCAACCAAGCCAGCGGCCGATTCTGGGGCGGAGGTCGCCAAGAAGGTTGGCAAGCTGCTGAGCGACGCCAAAGATGCTGAAAAGCAGGGCAAGCTGCCGGATGCGCTGAACGATTACGCCATGGTGTTGAAACTTCAGCCAGGAAACCAGGATGCGCAGGGCAATACCGCCAGGATCGAACAGGCAATCAAGAGCGACCCAGCGGCCGCCCGGAACGAACTGGTGTCGGCAATCCGGTATTTTTACCTATCGCAATTCGACGATGCGCAGAGGGCGCTCAAGGACTACCTGAAATCGTCCGACACGGCGCAAAGCCCCGGCGCAGCTTACTTCTACCTTGGAGCCGCTTTGCTGGAGCAGTCGATATTGGAAACGCCGCGATCGAAGTGGCAGGGCGTATCCGCTGACGCGCAGTCGGCATTCAAAGAGGCCCGCAAGGCCAATTACAGCCCGGCACGCGCGTATGTTTCCCCGGTGTTGCTGAAGGCCTGGGATTCGACCGGGCCATAAATTATGGAAGCGACAAACGACTTGCCTAAAACGGCCGTTTCCATCGAGCAGGTAAGCAGGCTGATCGAGGCACGTGCTGTGTACGCGGTATTCGACTCGGTGGGCGTGCCAAGAGTTCCGGCGAAGATGCAGGCACTTGCTTCCGGCCGGGCACTGTCGCTGTTTCTTGGAACGCCTTTTGAGAGTTATACGGCGGTCGCACCTTATCTGGCGAGCCTAGACCCTGAGCTGCTTGACTGGACGCGGCGCGAGCTTTGGCAGGGACCGTGGGGGATCCTGGTTTTTTCCCGCGCGCCTCTCGATGAGCTGTTTCAGCACTTTCGCCGCTTTCTGACCGTACATATGCCGAATGGCCAATCGGCCTTCTTCCGCTTTCAAGATCCGCGGATTCTGCCCACGTTCCTTCAGTCCGCGGAGTCGAGGGATTTAGGGTTTTGGAATGGAATCGCCGGCTACGGCTGGGGCGAGGGCGAATCGGTTGCCATGGTGAAGTGTCCAGAAGGCGCAGTGCGGAATCCGTCCAGCCCGCAACATCGAGAGCCGTCTCTTTCGCCCGAATTGATGCGCTCATTCGGAAAGACTCAGTTGCAGAACTTCATTGACCGATGCATCAAGTACTTCGAGATCGCGGGCACCGCGCTTCCACCCGACCGCGATGCGTTCTTTCAGTCCATTCTCAGGTACGCAGGCTCCGTGGAAATCAAGTTGGAGATCGATCTGCTCCGGTTCATGCAACTGGTGCTTGGCTGGAAGGGAATGCAAGGGATTCCGGTTATCCGCGAGATTCTAACTTATCCGGGAGTCTCCGGCACGGACAAGGTAGATCTGCTTTGCGAAATGGCGGCCTTTTCAACTTTGGGGCCTTTGCGCGTGCCAGGCGCAGGGCTGAACCCGGATGCAAATGCAAAGGCGGGCAAGCGGTTTCTGGAAGATCACCTGAACGAAAGGCAGTTCTTGCAAGCTCATCCAGAAGGAGCATTGACCATGAGTCAAGCCGATGCCCGCTGGCGCAAGGAATGGGTCAAGCTATACACCGAAGAAGTCGCCAAGCAGGCTCAGGTAACTCGGGTGCAGGCTGGTTCGTCGTCGATTTGAAGAGGGCGCGGCATAAGCGCTGTCCCAGCGGAGGGGCCGCCGAAAAGTCCGCCTCATGCAACTTCCGCCAAGCTGGCGCGTTGCAAAGCTAGCGGACAATCGCCCACGCCTCTGCAAGCCGTGCGGCATAGATGCGGCGAGGCCCGGAACCGGGCGACTTCAAATCGGCCGTAAAAACAGGGCTGCCGTCTTTCCGCTCGATTCTGAGCAAACGCCGATTGTCTTCGACAGTGAGGGAATACTCCTCTGGCGACGGGTTCCGCGGCGGCGCAGGAGTCCAGGAATGGCACCATCCCGCCAACTGCTCCTCAACCCGGTCAACCTGCATCCCATAGGCGCGTGCGTTCTCGTCGATATGCACCCGGAACAATTGAATCAGGGAGGTCGTGTTGTGGCCATTCAAAGCGGCAATCACGGACCGAACAATCTGCAAAGCGGCCGAGATTGTGGTTGCATCCAAAGAGATTGGACGCCCGTTCTCCCAACGCCACGGCCCATAGAACGGATCGGCGGCAAATGAGGTCTTCCACACCGATCGCATTGCGCCGGCGGGCAGTTTCGCCTTGTCTCTCTCGGCAAACCTGGCCAGTGCCTCCGACTCCTCCGGCTGTCTGCCGTGTGGCCCGCGAAAGACCAGGCACTTCAAATCGATCGGCGCGTTGATGTGCGCTGGATCGGGTATCGACGCAAACAATTCCAGTTCGTTTCCAGCAGACGAAAGCCAGCCGTTCACCTTCTGTTGAACAATTTTCTTTTCCGCTTGGGTTCCACGGACGATCTCGATGCCGTTCAACAAGAGGCGAACCTCCAGCCCCGCGTACTGCAATTCGATCACGTAGTGAATCTGGGGTTTGGCAAAGCCAGAGGTACTCATCAATGTTCTCCATTGGCGGCTGAATCTTTGCTGGCAAAAGGATCGAACGTTCCCTTCCAAATCTCCGTTGCATCGAAGAAAGTACACTCGCTCTTATCGTCATAGAAGAGGAAGTGAAAGACGCAATCGCCCTTCAAACCGCCGATTTTGATGTCCCAAGGCGCCACTGGCCTGTGGTCCTCCAAGGTGCCAGTGGCCTCTGCGGTGATGCCGGTTTGGATGGACACCTCGACGCTGATGACCGGATCGGACTCAGGCCCGAGAAATGCCGACCCGCCCACTGCAAATATCACCGAGCAGTCCGCTTTTGCGTCAAAATGTCCCGCATCTCGGCCGGGAGGGGCTACTTGACCGCCCTCCAACTGGATGTTGATCTCGCCTTTGACTTCAAAAAAGAAGCCGGCGTTGCCGAATTTCCCAAGCGCCTCGGGAAGCGCCGATGGGCCCAGCGGCAACCGGAATTCAGCCCCAAACAACGGGTTGAAGCCAATCGAAACCTGCCAGTTATAAAAGGCCAGATTGGACTTATCGTCCTCTTTCCACTGCGACGATGCTTTCCCACTGCCCTCGAGCCATTTGAATCTCGGGGGCTCAACCAGAAGTCCCACGATGCTAGCGATTGCGTCGATGATGGGATCGAGCGTTGCCTTGTAGATATTGAGGTTGATCGAGACTTCCTGAGAGTCACTGGGATAGGCATGAATCTCAAAGGAATAAGACGGCCCGCTGCATGAGGACACGCTGACGTTATAGATGTGCGGATCGCTATCGGCGAGCCACAAGGGAATGCTTGAAAGGGAGTTTGGAACAACCTGAAACGATCTTGCGTTGAAGGAGGTGGCTGTGCCGATCTTTTGCGAATCCCAGTAGCCGCCAATCACCCAGATGGGGTGTTGGCCGCAGGTGCCGATGATTCCCGAATTGCAGGTGATCGTGTCGCCTCCGGCGAGCGAAGGCACCACTTCCAGCAGTCCGTCCTTGGGAGTGCGGCCTCCATGCTGGCAGTGCACGTGGACTGAGCCGGCGGTAAGCCCGCAGACGATCTCCTTGGTCTTGCTTGGGTCTGGGTCCTGCGTGTCATTCCCGCCGGAAGCCGCCGCCGCCGTCGGGGATGAAGTGGCCGCGAGCGACTGATAGAAAGATGCCGGAGGCGCGATATTCGCGGAGGCAGCAACCGGCACAGAAAGTGTGGGGGGATCGTCGGTGGGACAGGCAACCGCGGATGTTTTGGCAGCACCCATTCCCGCTCCCACCGCGCTTCCGGCGCCGCCCATGCCGACTTCGCCAATCATTACGGTGGGACATCCCATCACGATGGGATTCATAGGCCCCATGGCGAGGCCAGGAATCTCGACTACGATATCGCCCATCCTGCAAGCCATCATGTAATCGATGAGCACCGTGGGGCTGCCCATCATCACCATGCCCACCCCATCCGGTCCCGTAATGCTGACGGCAGGACACATGTGCTGGTCGATCAGAGCTCGCCACGCGGGCATGTATCCGATCAGCACGTCCGTACTGCCGATGCCGGGGGCCAGAGGCGCACCGTGCGCTGTGGGGTCCGTCAGGCGTGCTGCTGGGGGCATGAAAAACCTCGCTGGTAAAACCTGCACAACTGTAGTCATACTCCGAATCCATTGCACACAGCGATGGATTCGGAGGCATGGATTACATGGCGCCGCCCGCGGTGCCGTCGTCGGCCTGGTCGGGATTGGTTGGCGACGCGGGGCTGGTGATGGTTCCGGCGCTGCCCGAGCCCGCAGCTCCGCCGCTATTGATTAACACCATCGTCCCCGAAATTGCGACACCGGCAGGACCGATGGTGATGAAGCCTCCGGGGCCAACCAGGCTGAGTTCCATGCCGGCTTGAATCACCACGTTCATGCCCCCATTGATGTAGACGGTTTGGCCAGCATCCACGGAATAGGCCGAACCGACCTGAACGCTTTGGTTAGAACCGATATCCAGGGAGTGACTACCTCCCACCTTTTCATTCAGGTCGGACGAGATGTTCAGATCCGATTTTCCCTTAACCTGCACGACTGAATTCCCTTGGACCTGGCCATTGTAATCGCCAGTAAGTTGCTCGGTCTGGTTGCCCTTGATAATCAGTGAGTCGTCGTTGCCGACAAATCGGCGATGGTCGTGCTCGGTGCGGTGGTCCATATCTTTCTCGGCGTTGAGAAAGATTTGCTCGCTTCCCGCCTTGTCTTCAAAGCGCAACTCATTCGCATTGGCCGCGGAACCCCCTTTGCTGCTGCGCGAAACTATCCCGGAGCGCGTGCTGTTATCAGGCAGTGCGTACTTGGGCATGTTAACTGCGTTATAGACGGAGCCAGTAATCACCGGGTTATCGGGGTCGCCATTGAGAAACTGAACCACAACCTCGTCTTTCACGCGCGGCCAGAAGTAGGTTCCCCATCCGTTGCCAGCCCACTGCTGCGCCACGCGCACCCATGTGTTGTCCACCGTGTTCGCCGGTCGCAACTTATCCCAGAAGAACTGGATGCACACGCGCCCGTACTTGTCGATGTGCATATCCTCACCCGCCGGCACCACGACAAACGCTGTCTGCGGTCCATAGATTTTCGGCTTTTGAAGTGTCTGCGCAGGTTTGTAAACAATATCCGAGGAAACAGCCGTAAATCGGTTTGTATATCCGGTGCTGTGCCCCGAGTCGCTGGATCGGTAGGACGGAACCTGGTCCGCGTGGAGAGTTACGGCGGTCAGCAGATACTTCCGGTTCCACGCAGAGCGGGGATTAACGGTTAGGCTGAACGTGTAACCCGCGCACAAGGATCTCGCATTGGAACTGCCGCGATAGACTTCCGACGTTGCATCGTCGGCGAGTCCCTCTGTCGCGACAAACAATGTCTGGAAAGCCTTGCTCGATTGCGTGGTGGCGTCTTTCAGGTAGCCTTCTTCCCCGGCGGGATAGAGATATTGCTCAAAGCCATTCTTGCCAAATTCGCTGGTGCTGACTTTTGGATCCGCATCGACGCGAGTAAATGAGCGGAAATTATAATCCGCGGTCGAGTGCTTGCCTGAAACCATGGTTGCGACAGAGGTGAACTCACTAACGCTTGCTCCGTACGCTCCCTCGCGACCTTTCTCATTCAGGGCATATGGAACCGAAGCCGAAAGCGAGCAGTCCTGATAGGCGTTCCGGCTGTCTCCCAAGACGATCTTGTTATCCTGATCGGTATGCTCGAACCAATAAAAGATGCCGGCTTCTTCCAGCAATCGAGAGACGAAATGGAAATCCGACTCGGAATATTGGGTGCAGTACTCAAGCTGTTTGTAGGATGCACTGGTCTGATCCGACAAAGACAACCCATATTCGCCGACGACTGCTTTAACAATGTCAAGAACCGTCTTGTTCTGGAAGACGCGGCAGTTTGCGCTCAGCGTCATCTGCCACATCGACGGCACAATCCGCGCGCGGTAGACATCGAAGTCCTCGTCGCCCGCGCACTGCTCGAACGACGCCACAATGCCGTTGATCCATTTGGATCCCTGAACATCGTTGAGGGCAATAGCGACGGCAACCTTGGATCCGACGACCGACTTGGGATCGATCTTTGTACCGACGGCTGCGAGCAATTCGACATGATACTCGAAGAGGCGCGAAATTCCTTCCGCGCCGTCGAGCGACTCAATCAGCAGCACGTCCTTGCCCAGCGGGCTGGAGAACTGCATCAACCGGTCTGTCTGTTTTAGACTTGCCATGCCAATCCTGCCTGTCCCTTGCCGTGATTCCGTCAAGAACGAACGTTAGACCTCAGCCACTTCGTCGGTCGCTTCAGGGGCCGCCTCAGGGGCAACATCCCATGCGTAAGTGAGCGCGCCGTCCTTGACAGAGACGCTTACCTTTCCGGCAGGAACGCCTTCAGCAATCCGCGACAGAATCTGCCGGGACAGATCGGGCAGCATGGTATTGGAGAGGATGTTATCGACATTCCGGGCTCCGCTCTCAACTTCAGTGCATCGCGCAGCCACTTCGTTCAACAGGATGTCGTCATACTCGAGAGCGATCCTATGAGTCTCTCTCAATCGTTTCTGAATCTTGCCGAGCTTCAGCCGGATAATCAGCTTCATCGCCTCGTCCCGGATTGGGAAGTAAGGGATGATGAGAAGCCTGCCCAGAAATGCCGGCTTGAAGATCTTGTTCAGTTCCGGCTTGAGTGCCTGTAACATGCCCTGACTGTCGGGCATGGTTTCAGGATCGGCGCATAGCTTCATGAGCGTGTCGGTAGCCGCGTTGCTGGTGAGCAGAATGACGGTGTTGCGGAAGTCGATCTCGCGACCTTCTCCGTCTTCCATCCGGCCCTTATCGAAGACCTGGAAGAAGAGTTCGAGCACATCGGGGTGCGCCTTCTCAACCTCATCGAGCAGCACGACCGAATAGGGTCTGCGCCGGACGGCTTCTGTGAGCACGCCACCCTCGCCGTAGCCGACATATCCTGGGGGCGATCCCTTCAACGTGGAAACAGTGTGGGCTTCCTGGAACTCCGACATATTGATGGTGATCATGTTGCGTTCGCCACCGTAGAGAACGTCGGCAAGCGCGATGGCCGTCTCTGTTTTGCCTACGCCGCTGGGCCCAACCAGCAGAAACACGCCGACCGGCTTGACCGGATCGTCGAGATTGGCTCGCGACGTAAGAATCCTTTGGGCAATTGCGGCCAGCGCGGGATCCTGGCCGATCACACGCTTCTTCAAATGCTCGTCGAGAGCGAGCACGGTTTCGATCTCATTGCGCACCATCTTGCCGAGAGGAATGCCCGTCCAGGCTGAGATAACCTCGCCGACGATCTGCGCATCCACGGAGACGCGCATCATTCCCTTTTCGCCCTGAAGCGCGGCTAGCTCGGACTCGATCTGGGCCAGTTCAGCACGCACCTCGATTTCCTTGTCCGATGAATCACCGTCCTTCTTCTCGGCAGATTCAAGCCCCTCTTGCAGTTCGCGAATCTTTGCGGTGAGTGTCTTTTCCTTTTCCCATTGCTCTTTGAGGATCGCTTCTTCCGCTTTTGCAGCGGCCATGTGGGTGTCGATCTGCTCGAGTTTCTCAGCGTGGTCGGCGCCGATCTTGGTTTCACGGTCGAGCACCCGCTTTTGCACTTCGAGGGCGTCGATCTGGCGCTGAATGTCCTCGAGGCGCGGAGGCGTGGAGTTCTGCCCTAAGGAAAGCCGCGCACAAGCGGTATCCAGTACGCTGACGGCTTTGTCGGGGAGTTGGCGGCCGGCGATATAGCGATGTGACAACTTCACCGTAGCGGTGACTGCCTCATCGAGGATACGCAGGTTGTGATGCTTCTCAAGCGACGCCTTGATGCCGCGCAGCATAGTGCATGCAACCTCTTCTGTCGGCTCTTCTACCTTGACGACCTGGAACCTTCTGGCCAGCGCCGGGTCTTTCTCGAAATACTTCTTGTACTCCGACCAGGTGGTTGCGGCGATGGTGCGCAGTTCGCCGCGAGCAAGCGCCGGCTTAAGCAGGTTGGCCGCATCGTTTTGCCCGGCCTGACCGCCCGCGCCGATCATGGTGTGCGCTTCGTCGATGAAGAGAATAATCTTCTCGGTTGAAGACTTCACTTCGTTGATCAGGCCCTTCAAGCGGTTTTCAAACTCGCCCTTGACACCCGCGCCCGCCTGCAAGAGAGCCAGATCGAGCGAGTGGATATGAACGCCCTGCAATGCTGGCGGCACATCGCCGCTGACCACGCGATTGGCAAATCCCTCGACCACGGCCGTCTTGCCGACGCCGGCCTCACCGGTGAGGATCGGGTTGTTCTGACGACGGCGCATGAGAATGTCGATCATCTGGCGAACTTCCTGATCGCGGCCCAGGACGGGGTCAATCTTGCCGGCCTTGGCGTTGGCGGTCAGGTTTACCGTGTACTGATCAAGGTGCGGTGTCTTGCCGCCGGAGGGCGACGGGACGCCGTCCGGGGCGCCTGCGCGGTCAGCAGCCCCTTCGGCCACCGAAGAGAGGCTGGTCTGTGTCTCGTTCGACTTGGCGACAACGTCGTAGAAGGCGCTTCGCAAGCCCTCCACGTTGATGACCTGCAGCTCTTTGCTGATACTCTTGACGATCCGCGAGAGTTCGTCATGGCCTAACAAAGCCAGCAGCGTGAATCCGGTGCGGATATTGCCAGCATTGAAGTCAATGGTGGCAACCGTCCACGATTCTGAAAGCATCTTCACGACGGTCGGGCTAAATGCCGGTGAGCGCGCATTGCCGCTCTTGAGGGCGTCGAGGCTGCGCTCGAGTTCCTTGGTCAACCGGGAGCGATCGATGCCGTAGTGCTTGAGGATTGCGGCAATGTCGTTGTCGCTGCCATCGAGCAGCTTCATCAGATAGTGTTCGATTTCAATGTCATAGTGCGTTCGCGCGACGCACAAGCCGGCCGCAGCTTCCAGGGCCTTTCGCGTCGTATCGTTCAACTTGTCGATGAGTGCTTTCAGGTTTGTGCTCATTGCTCTCTTTCTCCTCAGTCTCGAAAGTTCTTCACTGCACAAGATAAGTCGCATCGGCGGGATCGCGCTCGAGCGGCTTGGTTTTCAACCAACTGACCAATCCCAGTTGCGGGCGCATTACACCGCCCGACCCCAACTCGCAGGACGGTGCATCTTCACGCGCCAAAACCAGTTGCACTTCAGTCTCGTAGCTGCCATTTGAGTAAAACTTCAACCACGCGACCAGCTCGCGATAGGCTTCCTGCCCCGGCAGGAATTTCAGATACTGCTCGAATCGCATGGGCCCCAGCGCAATGCGGATTCGTCCGTGATGATCCCACACTTCATCGCCGGCGACAACCCCCACGCCCAGACGCTCGCTGGGCCCGCCGAAACCAGAGAAGCAGGTCTGGTTATCGGCGCTCAGCTTGCGCCACGCGCCTGCAAACTGCTGAATGTGGACATCCACTCCGAAGTAGTCTTCGAGAATCTGCTGTAGCGAAGCGGCCGACCGCACATGACGCGCCAAAAGAGCTACATAGTTCAGATACGCTTCATCGGGAATTCCGCCTCGCCCGCGCAAACCCTCGGTCCCGAGGCCCAGCAGATCGAGCAGGCGGGCAGAAAGGCGATCCTCTCCGGTTCGCTCGTACTCGATGAAGAAACGGTACTTCTCCCAGCCCCGGTAGAAGAATGAAATCATGCGATGGTTGAAGATGTTGAGAAAGTCTTCCATCGCATAGTCTTTTTGCTTGATGCGCGCGAGCAGGAACTCCGTGTAGGGCGCCGGCATGACGGAGATTGCAGCGCAAAGCCCCATGAACTCCACTGTCATGTTCGTCTGGCCGCTTTCAGAGCGGTGCAACTCATGAATCTCACTGGGCGGAAACGAGAGCGAAGTACGCGCCGAGAAGCGGATTGTCTCTCCCTGGGGCGTAATGAAATAGCCAACGGGCTTGAGGCCGCTCTCCATCTTCTGCAGCAGGCGCACCGCCTGAAAGAAATGGACGCGGAAGGGCTCTTCGTCGAGCATCTTGCGAAGATTGGCTAACTCGGGTCTTTGTTCGCTCATCGTTGTCTGCTCAATTAAAGCAGAGCTTGCGTTCCGGCTCTCGGCGGCCATTTTCCCAGCGCCTCCTTTCGTAGAGTACTTCGCGCGGTGAGCTGCGAAAAGCTGTTCATTGCGGCATAACCGGCAAGAAATCGATCGAGGATGGCGCCAAACAGATACAAGCCGCTGCCCGCAAACTGCTGTTCGTCGAACTCCATTTCAACCTGGGTTCCCCGCGCGGGTATGAGTCCGTATGCCGAGTCTACCAGCGCAAAATTGGGAGACGAGTTCATCTTCAGGATCGATCCCACCTGATTGTCGCTTGCCGTTGAGTCGGTGAGGTTATGCAGGCGCAGAATCTCCTGTATGGCGGTGCGGCCCTCTTCATTGAGAGACAGGTAGTTGAGAGAGAGCAGCGAAATCAGGCGCCACAAATGACCTTGCCCACAGGGTGGATTGACGCTCGCCGTGGGGCGGCGAAGCCCAATCACCGTCTTGGCCGCCGCGTAACCAACCGCTTCAAAGTCTCCGGTTTCGGCTCCAAAGTGGAAGCGGGAAGGCAAATCGAAGTTGCTGCAAAGCGCGCGCACCATGAGCACGTCGGCCTCGGGGCTAGTGAAGTTGCCGGTCAGGTCCACCACAGAAATGGAAACCGTGGACGGCTCCCTCTCGCCGAGTTCATTCAAATGCCGGGTTGCGGCCCAGAATGCGAGTCCATCCCGGTTGCGCGTCTGATGGCGGTAAGCGTGGATGGGCTCCAGCACCACCGATTGCCGCAATCTCGGATTGGTCGCGGTGACCTCTTCGATGCTGAATAACTCCATCGCCGTCGCATGGCGGCTGTCTGGGATGACAGTGTAATCATGCCGCGTTTGACTCAGAAGAATCGGCTCCGCGCCCTGCGGGAAAAGATTGATAGCCGGCGTGCAGCTAAGGCGGAAGGTCCGCTCGTTGACGCCAAGCTCGAGCACCTGTTGGCGCTCGGCGCGTTCGAAGCTCGAAAACAGGAAAACGATCTCGGCCTCTTCGCCAAAACCGGCCTGCGCCAACGGCTCCAGGCCTTCGAGGTCAAAAAATAGAAACTTCTCAGGGAGCGCAAAGTACTCCTGGAGAAGCCGATGCCCGTCCATCGAACGGCGCTCAAAGGGTAGCAGGCTTTCGTCGGCGTCGAAACCTACCATGCGCAGCCGCTCCGGTTCCAGGACGACCAGCTTTTTCTCGTCCTTGGGGTCGCGAAGCTGAATCTCGATACAATTCTCGCTGAGAAGCTCGTACAGCGAATACACCACGCTTGCATCCCCGGCCAGGTGAAAGCGAAGGCGCGAAATGGGAAGCCCTGAAAATACTACATCCCTCTGACAGCTAAGGCGCAGACGGACCGCGGCTACAGCTTGCAAGCCGGCCGAGGAGCGTGGCGGCCGTTGCATCCGCTCCGGCTGGCGCCACTCTGCCGCCGCCACCGAAAAGGGCCAGATTTCGACATCGAATGCCGTGCGAAAGCGGCAAGGCAGCCCGTCGACGGTCGCCTTGGTTACCAGCGCCGTGCCACGGGGAATGCGCAAACCCGCGGTCTTCTTCCCCTGGGCAGGGTCTGGCAGGCACTCTACGATGGTCATCGATGGGATGGGACGCAGATAGCCCGGATGGATGATGCGGATCAAGGCATCGCTGATCTCGGGAAAATCGTCGTCGATTCTGCGATGCACGCGAGCGGCGAGGAGAGCGAAGCCCTCAAGCAGCCGATTCACATGTGGATCGTCGCAGCGGTCCGGATCGAGCAAGAGGCGCCCGGCCACCTTGGGATACTTGCGCGCAAAGTCGCCGCCCATCTGGCGCAGATAGGTCAGTTCGCGCTCATAGTATTCCAGCAGTTCCTCGCGCATGACCCTACTTCACCTCGTATGCGCCGCTGATCAATTCCAGCGTTGTATCGAACTTGATATCTTCATCCATGTTCTCGTAAACGACCCGCCCCTCGATATGAAACCTCAGGCTTCGGCTGAGCAAGTCAGTGCGCGTCAAAAAAACTCGCGGCTCAGTGATTCGCGGCTCGAAAACGCGAATACATTTCTCCAAAGCCAGACTGAGGACATTATGATCCTTTCCAGCGGAGCCATCGAAGCTGTGGATGTCCGGCAAACCGTAATTCAACACCGATTCGGCGGTGGCTGGAAAGGACTCCAACTCCGGAATGACGGGCTGCCTGGTATTCAGCAGCCATTCGACATCCCGCTTGAGCGACTCGCGATACATGTTGATGGACGCGGCACGTGTTTCCGGCCATGGTTCCCGATCAACCAGCCGATCGATCAACGACTGCGTAATCGGAACTTCAGATTTCGCTCTGGCCAACTTCCCCTCCCGCAATCGCCGCTAGGCCAACTCCCGGATTATTGCAGAACGGTAGCATCCAGCCACTGTTGCGTTTCTGGGTTCGCCGCGCCTGTGTCATCTTCCAGAGTCCAGTGGCGCACCTCGGGCCGTGCTGTGAGCAGGCTCTTCATGGTGCCCACAACGGCCGCCGAGATCGCCTCCGCTCCGGTCTCCTGGCCGGCTCGCCAGATGTAGCGATGCAGATCGAGCCACGACCTTGAGCTCTCGCTGGCAAGAATGGGCAGCGAGGCCCGCAGCAATTCGTGCCAAGCACCTCTGGCAGCCAGCGCGCGGAGGGACTGGCGCACGCCGGAAGCCGGTCCTTTCGCAAAGCCAGGCTGAGGCGAAGCGCCCTGCGCCCATGTTTCTCCGAGGCGCAAGCCGGCGCATACAAGATACGGCACGGGAGATTTTGGGTCGCGGTCAAAGAGAAACTGCGCGCTCTCAACAATCAGGGAATAGGCGTCGTCTGCGCCGGTCAACGGCCCGGCTGTGGAGGTCCTGCGAGGTGCCGACAGTTCTCCGCTCTCAACCGACCCAAACTCGCCCGCTTCATCAGACTCGCCGCCGGCATCGGGGGGCGGCTTCTCAGTCGCTTTCACTGGATCGGGGTCCGTCTTGCGGCGCTCGTTGAGGATCGATTCCGCAGTCAGATGAACTTCTTCGAGGCCTTCACGAAGCTTAATGAGATTTGGAGAGTTGTCACCGTATGTCTCCTGCTGGAATTGGTCGAGCCGCTCAGCCGCATCGAGCGCGTCTCGAAGTGCCGTCTCGGCCTCAGCGAAGAGGCTCTTGGGGCTTGCGGCAACGGCGTGGTCGAAGTCTTCGGCGGTCAGTTTGCCGTGGTTGACCGCATCCCTGCGGGCTTCCTGTTTCGCGTCTGACGTTGCGTCCTTCTCATAGCCAACAAAGCGGGACTCGAGATAACCCTCGAAGCTGATACCGCTGCGGGTCAGCGGGGCCTTGCGCACCGCGATCAATATCTGCCTTGCAGCCGACTCAACAGCCAGCGCACGCAACTCCAGGTCATTGCCATCTTCGATCATGGGATGGAGCGTGGGCCAGAAGGTCTGCTGAAGCGCGAGAAGCAACTCGACGCTCGGCGCCAGAACCTTGAGACCGTCGATTCTCATCTGGGATTCGACAAGCCAGCCGGCCAAACGCAAATCCTTGCTTCTGGTGGCCAGCGCGTCGCCGGCCAGCTTGACGACCGCGCGATGGTCGGCCTTCTTCTTTTGGGCCAGGACCATGTCGCCTTCGGGCAGGCTTTCGTCGTCTTCCCTGCGCGCTTCCTTGATCTGATCGAAGACCTTGTCGTAGTAGAGGTCCGCGCCCGATGGGTTCTCTCCTGCAATCGGCGTAAGCAAATCCTCACGCAGAGGCATCTTGAGACTCCTTTTCCGGCGCTTGCCATTCCACACTGCGAATCTGCAGCAGCGGAACTTCGACCCCATCGATCAGCATTGTCTTGGCCCCGAAAGGAATTTCACCGAACTTATCGTCCGGCTCCCAAGCCGATTCGCGGCCGAGCTGAACGACCTCTTCCGCGTGGCGCGAAGAGAGAGGACACAGAACTGGGATGAGCACTTCGCCAAGTTCTTGGAGCCGGAAGTCGGCGCTGGTCTCGACGCGGGCTTGTGCCCAGATCAGGTCGCGTAGATTGGCGGGCGGCTCAATCACCAGCTTGCGAAGGTAGTGAATTGGAATCCAGGTGTAACTGCCGGCCAGAAATACCTCGAGGTTGGCTCCGATGCGAGGATCGGGATCGCTGAACTCGCCGAAGGCGGTCCCGTTCCACACACCGCTGTGAACGGCGCCGTCTTCCAGGGGGGGCGTCTCGTGGTTGGCGAACATGGCTTGCCGGGTGCGCTCGGCGTGCAGCGCACTTCGGTAGAGCAGGGTTCCCGCGGCAGCCTCGGAGTTCGCTCCCGCCAGAAGATCCAGCTGCTTCTCTGCCCGGTCAAATTCCCCGGCAAACAGCAGAAGCTCGAACAGGAACGTGCGGCGCTTGGCGTCGAGTGGATTGGATCTCAACTCGTCGCCAAGCGCCTTGATGGCCTCCCGCAGTTTTCCTTCGCGGTACAGCGCAAGTGGTGTCATTGTTCCTTAGGAAGTAGAGTTGGTCTTTGTGTTGTAGGTAGTCGAACCGGTTGTGGTCAGAATACCCTGCTCGTTCTGAGTGCTGTACTCGTGCTTGACCTCGTTGTAGCTGAATGAAACGCTCGCGGTTGGAATCTCAGACGACGCGCTGATCTGAAGCGAGGTTACAAAAAGCTCCTTCAACGAGATGGTGATGAACGGCTTGCCGCCCTTGCCGGCGCCCGTCTTGACAGCGGTGAGAACACCGGTCTTGATATGGGTGCCGGTGACCAGAGCCTTAAACAAAGGCGTGGTCGACTTGTCAACAACCTTCATGATGTTGAGGTCGGCAAGGTCGACTTTGCCAGCGCCTGAACCGCCAGTTCCCGAAACAGATGAGATCTGGTGGCCGCCCCAACTGAAGGAAAGAAGCTGGATCTCATCCTTGTGGCCGTCGGAGACCGACTCGCCTTGAATGCCATCGAGTTTCAAGTAGTAATCAACTGCCATGTGGAAATCCTTTCGTATTCAACCTGCATAGCAGGCCGGTTGGGGATTGAGGGTTCAAGAGACAGGAGGCCGATCTACTTGCCAGCCGGCTGGGGAAGATCCGCTACAAGCCTCAAAGAGACAGTGAGTTCGTCCAATTGGAAGTGAGGACGCAGGAAAGCCACGGCCCGCAATGCCCCCGGTTTTCCCGCAACTTCCATAACCTCAATGCGAGCTTCGCGCAAAGGCCTTTCAGACTTTGCAGCGGGCGACGCATTATCATCCGCAATCACATAATTTGCTATCCACTGATTGAGGAAAAGCTCGGCCTGGGAGCGGCTCATGGTGCTGCCCAGCTTGTCGCGCATCATCGCCTTCAGGTAATGCGCAAAGCGAGACATGGCCAGCATGTACGGCAACTGGGCCGAGAGCCTGGCGTTGGCATTGGCCTCGGGCTTGTCGTAGACCTTGGGCTTGTTGGCCGTCTGCACACTGAAGAAGGCGGCATAGTCCGTCCCTTTGCAATGCACCAGCGGCACAAAGCCCTGATCTGCCAGTTCCTTTTCACGGCGGTCGGTAATGCTGACCTCGGTGGGGCATTTCAACGCCACGTCGCCGTCGTCGGTGCGGAAGTTATGGGTCGCCATGCCTTCCACAAGGCCGCCGTTCTCAACGCCGCGAATCGAAGCGCACCATCCAAACTTGGCAAAGGACTGAGTCAGCCGGGCCCCTAGAGCGTATGCGGCATTGCCCCACAGGTACTTGGTGTGGTCCTTGCCGTCCACTCCCTCTTCGTAGGCGAATTCATCGATCGGCCTGGTTTCCTGCCCGTAAGGCTCGCGCATCAAAACGTGAGGCAGTGTGAGAGCCACATAGCGGGAATCGTCCGAAGCGCGGAAAGACTTCCACTTGGCATATTCCGTGCTGTCGAAGACCTTTGAAACATCGCGGATGCCGGTCAACTGCGCAAAGTCGCTGAGGTTAACCATCTCAGGCGCGGCTGCCGAGAGGAAGGGCGCATGAGCCGCGGAAGCAACCTGCGAGACCTTTTCAAGCAATTCCACATCCTCGCCGCTGCGGCCAAACTCGTAGTCGCCCACCAGCGCCGCGAACGGAGCGCCGCCAAAAACGCCGAACTCTTCTTCGTACACCTTCTTGAAGAAGGCGCTCTGATCGAATTCAGGCGCGCGCTGCAAGTCTCTCAGAAGATCCTTCTTCGAGACATTGAGCAGCTTGATCTTGAGCATGTCGTTGGTTTCGCTCTGGTCAAGCAGGTGCTTGATGCCGCGCCACGTTGCCTCGAGCTTTTGAAACGCCGGGTGATGCAAAACCTCGTTCAGTTGGAGGGAAATCAGGCGGTCGATATCGGCAATGCGAGCACCGATGGTTGCCTCGGCGTCGCGGCTGAGGGTCATCTTGCCTTCAAGAACCTGGTTGACGAACTCTTTCACCATGTCCTTGCCGCGTTCCTGGGCAATGGTGTCCTGGCCAAACCGCCCTTGAGAGACAATCTGATCCAGTAGTGAAGTTTCTGTAGTCGTTGTTTCGACGGCCTGAGCCGCCAGCGGATTCGCCGAGCTACTCATGTTTGTCCCCCTCTGCCTTGCCACCCATCTCGGCTTTCAGCTTGTTCAATTCCTCGGTCTTTGAGACAGCGTCGAACAGTGCCTGATCGAGCTGATCGTTGCCCTGCAAGCTGCCGCGCAGGTTGGACAGCCTCGTCCGAAGGTCCAGCAATTCCTTGATGGGACCTACCTGTGCGGCTACATTTGCGGGTGAAAAATCGTCGAACTTTTCAAAGTTCAGATCGACCGCTACCTGACCCGCCCTGGGGTCGGAACTCAGCTTGTTTTCGACGGAAAACTTCAGATGGGGCGACATGCCCTTGAGCACGCTGTCGAAGTTGTCAGGGTTGATCTCGACAAACTTGCGATCCTTCAAGGCTGCAAGCGGCTTTTCGGGCTGTCCGGTAAGATCGCCCAATACCCCCATCACGAAGGGCAATTCCTTCATCTCGATGGCGCTGCCAACCTCGACGTCGTAAGTGATCTGCACCCGGGGCGCCCGGACGCGACTCAGTTTCTGCTGGGTACTCTCTCTAGCCATATTGCTCCTGGAATGCGGGGAAATGCGGGATAAACCGATGCATCCAAAGAAACCACAGGACGGGGACCGCTGTCCAGAGGAATCTTTTGACAGCCTCATATTACCCTAACCCAGGTAAAGATGAGATGTTGCGCGAAAATATTTTTCGTTCTTTCAGGTACCTGTGCGACCATGATCGTGGATTCTCCGCCTCCCCCTATGCGGTGCACAGCCTTCTGTTTGGACACGCTCACGGCTAAGCGGGTAACATCACATTTCAGCCGAGGTTGCTCAGCCCATGCGACAGCTTCAACCCGTCATCTGGTCAAAAGGCACATTCCTCTCGCCTCAGCACCTGCAGGCGCAGGAGCGCTTTGTTGAAGACAGCGCCCGCTTCTATCTTGATTCGCTAAACGCTCGCTCCTGGGGTTTTCGTGAGATTCAGATCGATACCAAAGCCCTGTCGGAGGGCAGGCTGGCAATTACCCGCGCATCGGGCATCTTTCCCGATGCCATGCCGCTGGACATTCCAGCCTCGGAGTACCCGCCGCCGGCGCGCTTGCTCGACGAATGTTTTCTGGATGGCCGCCAAAGCTGCATGTTTTACCTTGCCGTGCCCGAATATCTGCAAGGCGGCATGAACGTTTCAGTGGATCGCGGCCGAGTGAGCACCCGCTTCCTGGCGCAACTTCTGATGGTTCGCGACGAGAATACAGGCAGCGGCGAAAAGCCCGTCCAGGTGGCGCGCAAGAACCTTCAGATTCTCGCCGAAGGCGAAAACCGCGAGGGGTCCGTGGTGCTGGCCTGCATGCGCATCCTGCGGTCTGAAACAGGCACTTATCAGGTGGATACCGCCTATATTCCGCCGCTCATCGATATTCATGCCCACCCCACCCTCAAGCGCATCCTCAGCAATATGGTCGAGCTGCTGGTGGCGCGCGGCAGCCAGCTTTCAGGAAGCCGCCGCCAAAAGAACCAGTCGCTTGCCGACTTCAGCGCAGCCGACGTGGCCAACTTTTGGCTTCTCTATACGATCAACAGCCATCTTCCCGTACTTCGCCACTATTTGGAATCGACCAATATTCAGCCCGAGATGCTGTTCAACGAGTTCTCAGATCTGGGTGGA
>Ga0302189_10001117_pt1 | contig 23024 bp, 14 predicted proteins | sample II_Bog_E2_2_FD_194551 | JGI IMG/M metagenome (GOLD analysis project Ga0302189, IMG submission 194551) | Peat permafrost microbial communities from Stordalen Mire near Abisko, Sweden - II_Bog_E2_2 | ecosystem: Environmental > Terrestrial > Soil > Wetlands > Peat | place: Sweden: Abisko...
CCAGCGTCAACACGGTAGTCAACGCTTTCCATCTGCGCGCATTGCAAGAGATGAGCGAACTGGCCGAGGCCCTGGGCAAAAAGCAGGAGGCCGCGGAGTTTCGGGAGCAAGAGAGGACGGCGCAGGCGACCTTCCAGAAGAAGCTCTTTGATCCGGCGCGTGGGCTCTATCGTGACGGAGTAGGAACGGATCATGCTTCTCTGCATGCAAACCTGTTTCCCTTGGCCTTTGGGCTCGTGCCTGCCGAGCGTCGGCCGCAGGTCGCGCAGTGGCTCGTCAGTCGCGGAATGGCGGGATCGGTCTACGCGGCACAATATCTGTTGGAGGGTCTGTTCGAGAACGGCGAGGACACGGCCGCGCTGGCCTTGATGACCGCGCCGGGAGATCGAAGCTGGAGGCACATGGTAGACAGCGGCGCGACGATCACCTGGGAGGCCTGGGATCAAAAGTACAAGCCAAATCAGGACTGGAACCATGCCTGGGGGGCGGCTCCGGCGAATCTTCTGCCGCGCTTCGTGCTGGGCGCGCAGCCGCTCGCTCCCGGATGGAGCCGAGCGCTGATCCAACCACATCCCGGCTCCCTAACGTGGGCCCAAGGCCGAATGCCAACGCCGCGAGGCGAGCTCGAGGTGAGCTGGAAGCGAGAGAAGAACTTCACTCTGACGCTCACGCTGCCGGCTGGGATGACCGCCAAGGTCGATTTGCCCGCACTGGAGGGCTCGATCGGAGTGTGGGTCGATGGCGCTCGTGTGGAGGCGCATCGCGAGGGGCAGTCGTGGGCACTGGAAAAGGATCTGTCAGGAACCGTCACGATCGAGGAGCAATGATGCCACGAGTGCGCGCTCGGTAAAATGCAAGATCGCAGGAACGATCTGGGCCATGCCAAACTGGCTGGAAATGACCGTCGCTTCAAATCCTGTTTGTCACTCGCGGCGCCCATAGATTGCGTAGCGAATAAATACTCTGGAACCCATCACATATTTGTGCGCTCCTATTTCGCTTGCTCCCGTTGCAAATCGCGTTCGCGCAGCCACGTGAAGATGACTGGGGTCACGATCAGAACATGGAGCAGAGAGCTAAGCATCCCTCCCAGCACGGGGGCAGCAAGCGGCCTCATAAATTCCGCGCCTGTGCGGGTGGACCAGAGAAGTGGCAGTAATCCGGCTACGACTGTGGCCACGGTCATTACCTTGGGACGGAGCCGCAGCAGGGCGCCTTCAATTACTGCTGCATGCAGTCCAGCGCGGGTCAGTTGTCCATCGGCCGCTTTGCGCCGCGCCACGGCCTCCTCAAGATAGATGACCATCACTACTGCGGTTTGCACAGCGGTTCCGAACAGAGCAATGAAGCCGACCCAGACCGCAACGGAAAAGTTGAGCCCAAGAATCTTGACGAGGAAAATGCCGCCACTCAGCGCAAAGGGTACCGCCAGCAGAACGTGTGCAGCTTCCCTGGCTGAGTGATAGGTGCGATAGAGCAGGACAAAAATGACCAGCAGCACAATAGGAATTACCAGCTCCAGGCGCTTCCGCGCGCTGATCTGGTTTTCATATTGGCCGCTCCACTCGATGTAATATCCCGGCGGCATCTTTACCCGTTCGGCCACTACGCGCTGAGCCTGATCGACAAATCCTCCCACGTCGCGGCCGCGCACATTCAACAGCACCGCTCCGCGCAGCAGACCGTTTTCGCTCGTGATCATCGACGGCCCCATGGTTGTTTTCATCGTGACCACTTTGCTGAGCGGCACCTGTGCGCCGCCGCTTCCCATCACAAGAACCTCGTCCAGTTGCTGTGGGTTCTCGCGGAAATCGCGCGCATAGCGAACCCGCACCGGAAAGCGTTGCCGCCCTTCAATGGTTGTGGTCAGATTCTTTCCTCCAATGGCGGTTTCAATCGCGTCTTCGACATCGGCGACATTCAGTCCGTAGCGGTCCGCGGCGGCACGATCTACGGTCATCTCCAGATACGGTGAACCCGTAGTCCGCTCGGCATAGAGATCCGCGGCGCCAGGAATCTGCGCCACCACTTCTTTGATCTCTTCTGACTTGGCTTCAATCACGTCAAGGTCGGGACCGAAAACCTTGATGCCAATCTGGGTGCGAATGCCTGTTGACAGCATGTCGATACGGTTGCGAATCGGCTGTGTCCAAATATTGGTGACGCCGGGAATCTGCAACTTCTCGTCGAGCCGGGCGAGGATTGCGTCTTTTGTAAGTCCCTTGGGCCACTGGTCCTTTGGCTTGAAAGTAATTGTCGTCTCACTCATGTTCACCGGCGCAGGATCGGTGGATGTCTCCGCGCGACCAACCTTGCCCACCACCATCGCGACGGCCGGATCCGCGGAAATGATCAGGTCCTGCTGGCGAAGGATGCGGGTCGCCTCAGTGAGCGAGATGCGCGGATCGGTGATGGGCATGAAAAGCGCCGTCTCTTCATCGAGCGGCGGCATGAATTCCGAGCCAATAGTTGTGGCCGTATAGAGAGCGCCGATGAGCAACGCCATGGCCGCGCTCAGCGTGATGATCCTGTGTCGCAGTGCCCAGCGCAGAACAGGCCGATAGATTGCGCGCAGTACGCGCATGATCGGGTTCTCATTTTCGCTGTGCAGTTTGCCGCGAATCAGAAACGTGCACAAAACCGGAACCAGCGTGATGGCAAGGATGGTGGAGCAGACCATGGCAAAGGTCTTGGTGAAAGCCAGAGGGTGAAACATTTTGCCTTCCATGCCGGTAAGCGCGAAAACCGGGACGAAGGCCAGAATGATAATCACCATGGCAAAGGAAATTGGTCTGCCCACAAGGCGCGCGGCCTTGAGCGTGATCTCGCCGATGTGGTCGCGATAGTTGCCATGCTCCGCTTCGTATTGCTCCGCCTGGCGAATTACATTTTCTGTCATCACAATGCCCGCGTCGACCAGCACGCCAATAGCGATGGCGATTCCTCCCAGGGACATGATGTTCGACGAGATGCCCGCGCCTTTCATGAACAGGAAAGCGCCCAGCACCGCAAGAGGCAGCGGAATGGTGACCACCAGGATGCTGCGGAAGTGCCACAGAAAAAGCACGTGCGCCAGTGTGACCAGAATCAGCTCTTCAATCAGCGCATGGCGCAGCGTGTCGACCGCGTGATCGATCAGGATGCTGCGGTCATAGAAAGGAACGATCGTTACACCCGCAGGCAGGCTCGGCTGAATCTCGGCGATCTTCTGCTTGACGGCTTCAATGACCTCGCGCGCATTGGCGCCGTAGCGGATGACGACCACCCCGCCCACAGCTTCTTTTCCATCTTTGTCGAGAACACCGCGGCGGAACTCGGGACCAAGCTGAACGCTGCCCACGTTGCCTACGGTCACGGGTGTGCCGTTATAAGCGGCGAGGGAGATGTTCTCAATATCCTTCAGGCCATTAATCAGTCCGATACCGCGGACCATCTCCTCGGTATCGCCCGCTTCCACCACCTTCGCGCCCACGTTGTTGTTGCTTCGCTCCACGGCGGCAACCACATCCTTGAGTGCGACGTTGTACGCGCGCAGCTTGATGGGATCGAGATCGATCTGATACTGCTTCACAAATCCGCCCACGCTGGCCACTTCAGCCACGCCCGGCACGGAGTTCAACTGGTACTTCACAAACCAATCCTGAATGGAATGCAGTGTGCCGCTGTCGTACGGCCCTTCGACCGTGTACCAATAGACTTGTCCCACTCCCGTGGCATCGGGCCCCATCATGGGCGTTACGCCCACGGGCAGAAAACTGCCCGCCAAACTGAGCCGCTCCAGCACACGCGTCCGGGCAAAGTAAATGTCTACGGAGTCCTCGAAGATGACGTTCACCATAGAGAACCCGAATGCCGAGGCGGAACGAACTGTGCGCACATGCGGAAGCCCTTGCAGGTTCACGGTGAGGGGATAGGTAATCTGGTCTTCAACTTCCTGTGGGCTGCGGCCCTGCCATTCGGTGAAGACGATTACCTGGTTCTCGCTCAGATCGGGAATGGCATCGATAGGCGTGTGCAACAGCGCCCAGTAGCCCCAAATCGCCAGCGCCGCATAAACAGCCAGAATCAGCCAGCGGTTCTTCATGGAGAATTCGATGATGCGATTGATCATTGCCGGCTCCTACTTCGCGCTCAAGTGAGTGTGCATTGATGCAATGACGCTGCCGTTTCTGCGCGCCTCGACAAACACAGTCCATGTTCCCGACATCGGTGGCTGCCCCTTGCCCACGTACATCTGGCGGTCGGCCACCCACGTCAACTCGAAGGAACTCTTCATCTCCGGCATGCCCATCGAAGGCATCGCGGGCATGATAAGCGTGACCGTGACTTTGGCATCGGCGATGGGTTTGCCGCCGGCATCGGTTAGCTTGACGTGAAACGAATTGTCCTCGCCTGCTTTGAGCGCATCAGCATCGGCGTGGAACTCAATCTGCGCCGCGCCGGCTTCGGCACTTTTCTCCGGTGAAGTTGCTGTCGGAGTCTGCCCTTGCGATCCGCCACCAAACTCTTTTGAACCGCCATAGAGTCCGGACATGCCTGAACTCAGGTGCGCCTGCGAGTCGATCAGGAAATTTCCGTTCAGCACAACCTTGTCGCCGAGCGCCAGTCCACTCGAGACCGGGAACAGATCGTCAGAGGGCGCGCCCACCTGGACCTCGCGCGCCTCAAAGACGCCATTGGGCCGGGCCAGATAAACAATCTTCCGCGTCCCTGTATCGAGCACTGCCGAGCGCGGAACCACGATGGACGGCTGCGCTGCACGGCTCACAAAAGTTGCGCTGACAAACATGCCCGGCAAAAGACGCATTCCCGGATTGGCCACGTGCACATGGACTGGAACCGTGCGCGTCTGCGGATTGGCGGCTGGCTCGATAAAGTCGACACGGCCGTGGATGGTCTGGTTGGGCATCGACTCTGCTGTGATGTCAACTTCCTGACCCTGCTGAATCTGAGGCAACTGCTCCTCATAGACATCGGCCTTGATCCAGACCTGGCTGAGATCGGCAACAGTAAACAGCGTGTCGCCTGCGTTGACGTACTGCCCCTGTGTCACCTTGCGATCGACGACCGTCCCCGAGGCATATGCGTAGATGGTCACGTGCGGGATGCCATCTTTTCCGGGCGCTTCAATTTGTTTCGCGGTAATACCCCAAAGCTCCAGCTTGTGCTGGCTTGCCTTCACCAGCGCATCGGCTTGCGTGCGCGCAAAAGAATCGTCCGACTGCTGGAGCCCTTTGCGGTTTTCCTCGGCCAGGCGATATTCCTCAACGGCGGTTGCAACTTCAGGACTGTAGATTTCCGCCACCGGCTGGCCGCTGCGCACACGCTCTCCCGTGTATTGCACATACAATTTGTCCACGCGTCCACCGATGCGCGCGCTCACCGCCGCAAGCTGAGCCTCCGGCTGCTCCACGCGTCCAAACGCGTCAATGTCCGTCTTGAGCAATGCCGTGCGAACCTCGGCAACCTGCACTCCGGCCGCTGTAATCTCGGCCGGGCTCAGTTCCACGGTTGTGCCGGGTTGCGTACCCTGCGCGGAGGATGAGGTGGCGACTGGCTGCGGGGATGAGGCAGGTGGCGCCGCGACGCCTGCCAAAGCGGTTGTGAAGAAATGCATTCCTCGCGCGCCAAGCAGTCCAAATATCAGCACAGCGGTCAGTGTGCCCGCCCCCGCGCCGAGTGCGATCAACTTCTTCTCTCTGGAAGTCATTTGCTTCTCCAATCAGTGCTGGGTAGGTTTGGGCTCAAAGTACCTGTATAGGAAGAGTCAGTATTCGGTTGGGCAGGCACCGCGCTCGGTATCTCGGGTATCTGAACGCCGACAGTGCGTTGCAACTCCGCCACGCCGGCATCGGTGGCTGACAATGCCTTGTAGTAGGCAACTTGAATGTCAAGAAGAAGATTTTGGCTATCGATCAGGGTGAGAAACTCAGCGCGATTGTTTTGATATGCGGCCGTTGAGGCTTTGAATGCCGCCTCTGCCTGCGGCAGTAACGTATCGCGATAGAGCTTCACGCGCTTCTCGGCAGCGAGCGTTGCGATCTGCGCCTGCTGCACCTCAAGGAACACAGCAGAAGTCCGCGCTTCCAGATCGGCCTGCGCAACTTCTGTAGCCGCGTCGGCTTGCTTCGATTCGCCCTCATGGCGATCGCGATTCAACCAGGGCAGATTCATGGTCATCTCGGCCATGTACGCGTTGCGCGATGTAGAACCGGCGGGCATCACCATATAGCCGAGCGCAGCTGTGAAGTCGGGCTTCATTGCCAAGCGCGCGGCCACGCCTTCGTTCTTCGATTTCTCAATCTGCGTGCGCAGCCCAGTGAGCTCGGGGCGATTTAGAATCGCCAACCGCTCCAGTTCCTCAATCGGCGGCAACTCTCTCGCGGCCGCATAGTTGCCGGCAATCTCCAACTCCTCATCCGGACGCCGCCCCAACAACACGTCCAGCCCGGCGCGCGCTGTGTCCCGCTCTTCATCCAGTTCAATCTCTTGCTCGTCGAGTCGCGTGATCGCCATCTGCGCCCGGAGAACATCGGCCTGTGGAACCTTGCCCGTTGTATATTGAACGAGCGTTACAGACAGCGCCTCTTTGAGCAGCGACGCCTGGCGATCCAACAGCTTCCTCTCGTCGGCGTTCCGCATTAGGTCGGCGCAGGCCTTGCGCACTTCGGCAGCCACTTCTTGCCGCGTCGATTCAAGATCGCTGGCCGCTGCTTCCGCATCGTCCCCGGCGACCTTCGAACGGACATCCCGCTTCTCTTTGCTCAAGAATGTCTGCTGCACACTGAACATCAACTGAGCCTGGTTCAAATCCCATGGCTTCTTGAGCGGCGTATCCCAGTCGCGCACCATGAACATGGGATCGTCGAGGCTCCGCGCGGTGGTTGTCTTTAGCTGAGCAAGGGACAAGCGTCGCACCGCCGCGCGAATCTCAGGATTGGACTGGAGGGCTTCCGCCACCGCTTCATTCACTGACAACGGCGCGGCAGTTGGACTCTGTGGCAAACTCGGGGCCAGCGCAGAAGGTGGCTCCGACTGCCCGAAGCAGACCAGGGACAGCGCCAGTAACATCGGCGCAACAACAAAATTGGATTTCACTCTTCAACTCCGTGGAAGAAGGCAAGGCGAATGATTCAGGGCGCAAAGATGCACACCCCGGCAAGCCACGGCGAATGAGAAGAGCTAGATTCGAAGGATAGACGCGCCCGTAGGCGGAGATTGCGGAGGGATGACTGCCGAAACCGTAAACTCAAGCGGCGATGAGAGCCCAGTTGAAGAAACAAACTCCTGCGCACCGGACACCGTAACCGAACCGGAAACAGCAGGAGCAACTACCACGGCCGGCAGCGTTGGCCGCACGGCGCAGCAATCGCTGTGAATGGTCGCGCCAGGCTCGGACATGGAAACGCAGCAAGCGTGTCGGGCCTTGTGCGCATGTTGCAGGCAGATCTGAGCAGGCGCAACCAGGGCGCCAATTAACAAAATGGCTACCGCCGCGCGTTGGAAGACGCCATGCAACATGGTTTCAGCTTACTATGGTGGGCGTATTTCGCCGTGATATAGATCACCTGCGAATCAATTCGCTAGTCACACGCGCTCTTATTCGGGAAATTCTTTGGTTACACTCACCCTTCAAGTGCCCAATTTCACGGTATTTGTCTCAAAGAATCGCAACCACCCAAGCGAACCTTCGCGGGGTGCGCCGCACCACTTACGCGAACATTTGGCCGGGTAAAAGCACCATCCAAACCAACGTTTAGCCTGATTCTGCGGGACTTAACGGAACACACCACGCCGCACGCAAAAATGCACGTCCCGATTCGACTTCGACCGTCCCCCGCGGCGGTAGATTATTTTTGAGGCCCGCCACCGATTTATACTCGAATACCAGCGTGACATTTAGCCGACGTTGACAGGACACCGGAGCATGATGCCGGATTACGACAGTTTTTGGGATGAGTTGCTGACCTATGTCGAGGCGCATAGTGTCATACCCGTTGTCGGCCCGGAATTGGTCGTCGTCGAGCATCAGGGACGAATTGAACCCTACTATCGATTGCTGGCGCGCGAGCTGGCGACGCGATTGAAGCTCGACAATCCCGGTGAAGCGGCGACGCTCGACCAGGTAGTGGGAGCTTATCTCGCCAAGCCCGGCAGCAGACGGCAGTCGGTCTATCGCGAGTTGGGAGATATCGCCGGAAAACTCTCCGTTGAAATTCCAGAACCCCTGCTGCAACTTGCGAGCATACGCGACCTGAATCTTTATGTAAGTTTTTCGACCGATAATCTGCTCGCTCAGGCGATCAACGCGGCGCGTTTTAGCGGACGCGCGGAAACGCGCGAGCTGTCGTTCAATCCCAGCGAAGCCGGCGACCTGCCCGACGGCGCGCGCGATGTGCCGCTGGTTTATTCGCTTTTTGGACGGATATCGGTGCTGCCCAAGTATGTTGTTGCGGAAGAGGACGAGCTCGAGTGGGTCACCGCGTTGCAGATTCCCGAAAAGCGTCCAGAGCGGCTCTTCGATGAATTGGGGCGCAATCATCTGCTATTTCTCGGCTGCCGGTTTCCTGACTGGCTGGCGCGTTTCATTCTGCGCACAGCCAAGAATAGCAAGCTCTCCGCCGAGCGCGGCTTCTCAGAGTATTTAGTCGACGCCGACGCGAAATCCGATTCACCCCTGGTTGCTTTCCTTACCAGCTTCAGCCGCGAAACCCAGGTGCTGGCGCTGGACCCGCTCGATTTCGTAGCCGAACTCGCGCAGCGTTGGCAGCAACGCCAGGGCGGCGATGCCGCAGCCAAGGCGCCGGAACCCGGTCCGATGCCGGAGACCATGCCGCCCGGCAGTTTGTTCATCAGCTATGCCAGCGAAGACCGTCCGGCCGCGCTGCGTCTGGCCGCGGAACTGCAGGCCGCCGGACTGCCGGTGTGGCTCGACCGCCAGCAACTCGATTGGGGCAGCGACTACACTGCCCGCATTCGGCTTGCGATTCAGCAATGCGCTCTGTTTGTGCCGGTGCTGTCGCGCACCGCAGAGCTTCGCACCGGATTCTTTCGCAAGGAATGGTCGTGGGCCAGCGAGCGCAACCTGGATTTTACCGGTAGCAGCCTCGCCTTCCTGTGCCCGTTGGTGATCGACGATACTCCCGTGGTGACCAGCAACGAAATCCCACCGTCCTTCAAGACGGTGCATATCGAACAAGCCCCTGCCGGCAACTTGCAGGCGCACCAGGCTGATGCGATTGTCAAAGCCTTCAACGCCATGCGCGCTCGCCTTCAAGGGATGCCATGATCGAACTTCCCATGATCGACGCCGAACGCCCGTGGCCGGGATTGTTGCCGTTCACCGAAGACGCGCGCATGTATTTCCACGGCCGCGAAGCCGAAACGGATGATTTGTTTCGCTTGATCGAACGCGAGCCGCTTACCGTGTTGTTCGGCCAATCCGGATTGGGAAAATCGTCGCTGCTGAATGCCGGCGTGTTTCCGAACCTGCGCCGCGCCGGTTACCTGCCGGTGTACCTGCGCCTGAGTCTCGATGCTACGGCGCCTGAGCTCATCGAGCAGGTGTGGCATGCGCTCATCTGCGAATGCGTCGACCACGAGGTGACAGCGACCCCGCCCCAGCCGGGCGATGGTTTCTGGGAACACCTGCATCGCCCCGGCACGCGGTTTCTCAATCCTCATGGACGCCCCGTCGTACCGGTGCTGGCCTTCGATCAGTTTGAAGAGATTTTTACGCTGGGCCGGCAAACGCCGGAGCAATCCGCGCGCACACGAGTGCTGCTGCAACAGTTGGGCGAACTGATCGAAAACCGGCTGCCGCCTGCGCTTGAAAGCGAACTTACGAAGCATCCAGAGCGCATGGATGAATTCGATCTGCTGCGCCAAAACGTCAAGATCGTGTTCACCTTCCGCGAGGATTATCTGGCGGAATTCGAGGGTCTGAAGACCCTGATTCGCCCCATCATGCAAAATCGCATGCGCCTGGCGCCCATGCGTGGCGACCGGGCGTCCGAGGCGATCCAGCAGGCGGGCGCCGGCCGCTTGAGCGCAGCCGTCGCGGCGCGCATCGTGAAGTTTGTCGGCGGCGCGCGGATGGACGGCGCCGCGCCACTCGCGGAGATTTCTGTCGAACCCGCGCTGCTTTCGCTGGTCTGTCGCGAACTCAACGAGCAACGCATTGCCCTGCGGCAAGCTGAGATCAGCGCCGACCTCCTCCAGGGCGAAAACACGCAACAGATCATTGCGCAGTTTTACAGCCAGGGTTTTGCCGGATTGGACGCCAGGGTTCGCTATTTCGTCGAGGATCGGCTCCTGACGGCCGCCGGCTACCGCGACAGTTGCGCTCTGGAGAACGCCCTGACAGAGCCCGGCGTCAGCGAAGAGGCGATTCAGACTTTGGTGGACCGACGCATCCTGCGTCGCGAGGAGCGCGGCGGATTGGTTCGGCTCGAGCTGATCCACGATGTTCTGGCGATCGTGGCCAAGGCCAGCCGCGATGCACGGCGTGAGGCTGCGGCGCTCGAAGCCGCGCAACTGTTGCTGGCCGGGCAGCGGCGGCGCCAGAGAATCGTTGCGGCGTGGGCCGCGGTTCTGGTGGCGGCGCTAGTCGGGGTTTCCTGGCTGGCGGTGCTCGCGAGCCGGGGAAAGAGAGAAGCCGTTGCGGCCGAGATCAAAGCTGTTTCTGCCCAGCAACGAGCAGATCAACAGGCCGAGCGGGCTATCGAGCAACAGAAGCTCGCGCAGAGCGAAAGCGCCCGTGCGGTTAGTGCGGAGCAACTCGCCAAGTCAAAACAATTGCAATTGGCAGACGCTCTGGAGAAGGCGGATGCGGCGACAAGCAAGGCAACGAGCGAGGCCGCTCAAAAGGAACAGCAACGCTGGCGCGCCGTCGTGTGGGCGGCGGCCGCCGACGAACAATTAGATTCGCACGGCACGGGTGAGCAATTGCGCGCGTGCATCGATTCCACCAATCGCCTGAACAACGATCCGCCGCCGCCCGCAACTGCCGACTTCATGGTGGGAGTCTGGCATGTGGACGAGGGGTTTGCATCGACGGATATGGATTGGCACAGCGACGGCAAGTGCGTGAGCAGGCATTTGTACCAAAACGGCCAGGAGATCGACGCGAAGAATGACGTTTGTACATGGAAATACAAACTGATCGACGAGCATGACTTCGAGGTTGATTACCAATCCAAGATGTTGGGAGACAACTACCCAAAGCAACTGATCTTCAAGATCCTGAGCCCGACGCGAATGCGCAACACCAACATCGGCTACGACGCGTTTCGCATCATCTGTCCCGCGCAGGAGCTCACCATTCGCCGCGACGAAATCGCGAATCTCGACAAGGAAGTCAATGCGCACCCCGGTGACCTGACCCGTCAAGCGGACCTAGCAAACGGATTCGACAAGCTTGGAGCGGCCTTGACCGCTCAAAACGATTCTGCAAATGCGCTCATAGCATTCAATAACAAGCTTTATGTTTACCAGAATCTCGAAACCCGAGACTCAGGCAATAAGACCTGGCAGCAAGAAACCGCGCAGTCGTTAGAACAGGTCGGCGACCTCCAATTCGCGCAGGCGAAGACGTCCAATCAGGCCGGCAACGCACTTGAGAGTGTCAAACAAGTCACTGCGGCGCTTGCGTCCTATCAAAAGAGTTTGGTCATTCGCGAGCAGTTGCTGCACGCCTCCCCCGAAGATGTTGATGCGCAGTTGAATGCGGCGCAAACATTCAACCAACTCGGCAGCGCTCTCTATTGGAGCCGCCACCCGGCGGAAGCGGCCAATGCGATCCGGCAAGCCGCGCGCCTGTTTCAGAACATCGTGGATGCGCATCGCGACACTCCCCAGATTCGAGTGAAACTCCTCTGGGATCTCTATTCTCTGAGCCAGATGTCGGACAATAAGACCGAGGCCATGGACGATCTGCGCAAATCACTCGCCATTGCGACAGAACTGGATCGCGAGCACGCGGCTCCCGATGAAATGACTGGCGTGGTCACATTCCTCCAGGACGCGCTTTCCAAGCAGACCAAGCAGCCCACGCCGCCCAAACCAAATTGATTGCCGCGCGATTCCCGTAGAACCCCTTGTGCCCGGCCTTTTCTCGTCTAAGCTGTCCCTGCGGGTAGTTCCCGCTTGTCTTCGCGGAGGTTGACTCCTCCTCTTAAGAACCCGCCGTCCGCGATCCGCAACCGGGGCGTCTCTAGATCGCCGGTGATGGACCCGCTCTGAAGAATCTCCACACGATGCGAGGCAGACACACTGCCGATCACCTGGCCCATGATTACAATCTCGCGAGCGGTAATCCCAAACTGTCCGTCCTTGCGGGCATGGGCAACGAAGACTCCGTGCTCGCCGATGGTGACACGTTCGTTGGGAATATCGATGTCGCCCTCGACGCGGCCGTCGATAAATAACGGGCCCGAGCCGCTGATCTTCCCTTTGACGAACTGTCCCCTCCCGATTTTCACTTCTTCATGAGAGTGCGAACGTAGATCGTCGCAGACCTGCGCCGGCAATTTGTGTTCGGGGGTAGAAATCGATGATGGTTCCTGCGTTGCAGCAGATGAAGGAAAAAGTGTCTGACTGGCTCTCCACATAAAACCCCTCGTTTTCACTGGGCGCAAAGGACTGGAGGCGCAGTTTCGCCTTTGGCGACGGCTTCGTTCCCGTGCCTTTCTAAGAGTGCTCCCGGCGCGGTTCTTTTTAGCCAGTGATGTGCGATGCGGCGATCGAACAGACGCGAGAGCGGGAACCGGCATTGCAGTGCGCACCAATTTGGAACGCCTCCGGCCGAGCCATCAGGATCGCTACATGTGGCTCCGCCTCAGAAGTGAAGGTGGCCTACTGGCGTAGAAGACGAACGGCGATCCAGGGCACTCATTGGCGGGCGGCCAGGGAGAATGCCCGGCCGTCCGACGAACTGCGACGAATTGTGAACGACCTCTTCCCCATTTGTGTCAGAGCAGGAGGAGCGCGGGTCGCTTAGAATCCAGATATGTGCGGAATCGTCGGATATGTCGGACCAAAGAAAGTCGTTCCCGTCATCATTGAAGGCCTAAGGCGCCTTGAATACCGCGGTTACGATTCGGCGGGCATTGCCGTGGGCAAGCCGGGGAATACAAAACTGGAAATCAGGCGCGCGCCGGGAAAGCTCGGGAATCTGGAAGAGGTGCTGCGCGAGCACCCGGTGGACGGCACTTTCGGCATTGGGCACACGCGCTGGGCCACGCACGGCCGGCCCACAGAGGAGAACGCGCATCCCCATCGTGACTGCACGGGGCGCATCGTGGTGGTGCACAACGGCATCGTCGAAAACTATCTCGAGCTGAAGCGGGAGCTGACCGCGCAGGGCCACAAGTTTGTGACCGAGACCGACACAGAGATTATTGCCCACCTGATTGAGCAGGTGCAGAAAGAAGCGGAGGCCGCAGGCAAACCAATCAAGCTTGAAGACGCGGTACGGCGGGCGGTGAAGCGGCTGACGGGCGCGTTTGCGCTGGGCGTACTGAGCGCAGCCGAGCCGGACAAAATTGTGGCGGCGCGACTGGGTCCGCCCGTAGTAATCGGCGTAGGCGAGGGCGAGGCGTTTGTCGCCAGCGACGTGCCGGGAATTCTGCATCACACGAGGAACATTTATTTTCTGGCCGATGGCGATATGGCAATCCTGACGCGCGAAGGCGTGACGCTGACGGATTTTGACGGCCAGCCGGTGAAGCGTGAATTGACGCGCGTGCAGTGGGACCCGATCCAGGCGGAAAAGGGCGGCTACAAGCACTTCATGCTCAAGGAAATCTGGGAGCAGCCGCGGGCCATTACCGATACTACATTGGGGCGCGTGTCGCTGGACTCGGGCAAAATCTTCCTCACCGAGATGGAGATTTCGGACGAAGAACTCGCCGACGCCTCCAGCATCAATATCGCCGCGTGCGGCACCAGTTGGCACTCCGCGCTCACGGGCAAGTACATGATCGAGCGGCTGGCGCGTCTTCCTGTGGACGTGGACTACGCCAGCGAGTACCGCTACCGCAACCCCATCCCCGACCGCAATGCTCTCGGCCTGCTCATTACGCAATCCGGCGAAACCGCCGACACGCTCGCAGCGCAGCGCGAGATGAAGGCGCTCGGATCGAAGACCGTGGCCATTTGCAATGTGGTGGGCGCCATGGTGGCGCGCGAGGCGCACGGCGCCATTTACACCCACGCCGGCCCGGAGATCGGCGTCGCTTCCACCAAGGCGTTTACTGCGCAGTTGACGGCGCTGTTCCTGCTCGCCATGAAGCTCGGCCAGTTGCGCGGGCGTCTCGACAAGGAGCACTCCGTCGCCTACATCGAGGAACTCGGCCGGATTCCAGCCAAGATCGAAGAGGTTCTGCGGGGCCGGTCGGCACAGTGCGAGGCGCTGGCGAAGGATTTCTCCACGGCGCGGGATTTTCTTTACCTGGGTCGCGGCATTCATTTCCCGATTGCGCTCGAGGGCGCGCTCAAGCTCAAGGAGATTTCCTATATCCACGCAGAAGGGTATCCCGCAGGCGAGATGAAGCACGGGCCCAACGCGCTCATCGACGAAACGCTGCCGGTGGTGGTGCTGGCCACGCGCGATGCGACCGATCCGGCGTCGAAGCTGCGCTATGAGAAGACGCTCTCGAATATCCAGGAAGTGACGGCGCGGAGCGGCCGCGTGATCGCGGTGGCGACGGAGGGCGATGACACGATTGGCGGCCTCGTGGAACAAGTGATTTATATTCCGCCGGCGCCGGAGCTGCTTTCTCCGCTGATCGAGATTGTCCCGCTGCAACTGCTGGCGTATTACATTGCCGTGCGCCGGGGCTGCGACGTGGACCAGCCGCGGAATTTGGCGAAAAGCGTGACGGTGGAGTAAAGGGCAAGTCAGAAGCCGGGGGCTGGACCGTGACAATTATTCTGGCAACTTTACAAACAAGCGAGCAATTCTGGCAACTTTTAGCACACACCTGCATCGCTGAAACATGATGCGTTACGTGCCAGCTGCAACTTGGGTGGCGTCAGATCCCTGCACGCGAAACTTTCCACGATCAGGCGAAGAAAGCCCAACTTTGAGGCGAATTGCTGCGCAGAGAAAGCCACCTTTTCGTCCACGTGGAATGTTGACTTCTGCCGCGACGGGGCACCACCTGGAGTGCCCGGCAAATTCTGTACCAGTGGGAATGAGACAAACTGGTATGGAAGGAGCATGGAATGGGCAAGGCCAAGAAGCACACGCCTGAGCAGATTGTGAACATTCTGCGGCAGATCGAAGTGGCTGTATCCAATGGCAAGACGGCGCCGATGGCAAGCCGTGAAGCTGGAATCACCGAGCAGACCTACTACCGTTGGCGTAAGGAGTACGGCGGGATGAAGACCGACCAGGCCAAGCGGCTGAAGGAATTGGAACAGGAGAATGGCAAGCTGAAGCGTCTGGTAGCCGAACTCAGTCTTGACAAGCAGATCCTTCAGGACATCGCAAGGGGAAACTTCTAAGCCCGGAGCGGCGCCGTACCGCTGTGGAACACGCTAAGCAACAAGGGGCAAGTGAGCGTCATGCGTGCCAACTGGTTCACCAACCGCGCGGCACGCAACGCTACCAGCTCACACAGCGGAACGACGAGGACGCGCTGACCCGGGCCATCATTGCGCTAGCCAGCCAGTCCGGCCGGTATGGATATCGACGCATCACCATCAAGCTGCAGGAAGCGGGCTGGAATGTGGGCAAGGATCGCGTGGAGCGGATCTGGCGCCGCGAGGGTCTGAAGGTACCGCAAAAACAGAAGCCGCGCGGTCGTTTGTGGCTCAACGACGGTTCCTGCGTGCGCCTGCGGCCGGAGGGGCGCAATCACGTGTGGGCATACGATTTCGTGAGCGGCTTCACGTACGACGGAAGGACAGTGCGATTCTTGAACTTGATCGATGAGTACACACGCGAGTGCTTGGCGATCTACGTGGGGCGCAGGATCAATAGCAGCCAGGTGATAGAGGTTCTGGCTGACGCCATGATCGCGCATGGCATCCCGGACTACATTCGTTCCGACAATGGCCCGGAATTCGTCGCCAAAGAGTTGCGCAAATGGCTGGCGCAAACCGGTGCTCGAACCCTTTACATCGAACCCGGCTCTCCCTGGGAGAACGGCTACTGCGAAAGCTTCAACTCAAAAATGCGCGACGAGTTCCTGAATGGCGAGATATTTTATTCGCTGAAAGAGGTGCGGGTGCTGGCGGAACGCTGGCGCGTCTACTACAACGTGGTTCCATACTGCCCCACCTCGCTATGTGCTTGAAAACAGGCTTTCGTGCTCTTCGGAAAGCAGTACTGCGGGTTTACGCGGTTGAATATGAGCGCGTCGTTTCAGAGCCTGAGCGGTCTTGCTCTCCAAGATGTCTCTGTTAATCACCCAAGGACCGTCTGCGAAAGGATGATCGGCGGGGATTTCGCCGCGATCGATGGCCAAGCGGAGCGTACGGGGGCTGATATCGAGACAAGCGGCAGCATCGGTCAAGTTGACCCATAGGTTTTGTTCATCCGGCTTATAACAGGGGATGCGGTTATGGCTGCGCAAGGCGGTTACCCTCTCACGTGTCCAGCGGTTGCCGCGTCCTGTGAGATGACCGTTGCGGTTCAGGACGCTGGCGATGATGTCGTCGCTTGCAATGCGTGCAAGGACAGCGATGGCCTCGATCAACTCACAGGGAGTCTGGGTGCTGCACTGACCGCGTCGACGGCGAGGAAGGTGCAACTCGGTATGCACGCCTCCTTTCCAATGGATGGTCAGAAGGAGTTCTCCCTGAGAGCTGTCCACGTCGACTAGCACCTCCTCGATGAGCGTACGCACAATACGCTTCTTGAGTCGCGCACTCGTAGCCGAATCGGTCCAAATCGTCTCGAGCTGGGTGGCGAGCTGGCACAGGTCTTCGTCGGTGCCAGCTGGAGTCTGGTCAATAGCCGCACTGTGCTGATGAATGCGCACCTCGATCTCGTGCACGTGTTGTAAAGCCAGGTTCCAGCGCCGTTCCAACTCCGCGGTGACCAGCCGGTTCTCTGGATCAGCAGCATCGTACTGCCGACGGGCTCGATCAGCCGCATACGCGGCCGCCTGTCGATCTCGTTCCAGCGCCTCCAGCACATCGTCCCGTTGCCGGGCACGTTCTTCGTGGGCCAGCATGGAAGCTTCGATAGCTGCAGGTTGAACCACGCGAAGCACCTCTCTGCCGATAGCCGCATCGACGGTGATGCCACCGAACGCGATGCAACGAGGCTCACCGTTGTCCAGAAATCCGCGCATGCACGAATACCGCAATACGTCATGCCCGTTGCCGGTATATCGTACCGTCAGCTTACGTCCGCAGCGCCGGCATCGCAATAGCCCAGCCAATAGCGCCTGACCGTTACGCGCGGCGCCGGGCTGGGGTTCACCCTGGTTGTTCTGCTGAACCATGCGCTGAATCTGTTCGAACTCATCCCAGGTGACATAACCCTCATGGGCGCCCGGGATCAGAGCCAGCCACTGGTCTCTCGGTTTCCGCCGGCAGACATGATGCGCTCGGACTCCCTCGTAGCCTATGAGATGTTCTGTCTTGCCGTAGCTGTAGGCTCCTCCGTAAACCGGAGAAGTGAGCATACGATGCATGGAGCGATAGACGGGGCGCTTCCACATGGCCTTGCCGTTCGGCATGCGTGTGGGCACTTCCAGCCCGTGTTCCAGAAACCACATCAACGTCTGACGCACGCTGCCCAGTTCGGCGAACTTGCGGAACACCAGAAGAATGGTCTGTTGCACGCGCAGATCCGGGTCCTTCTCCAGGCGTTGATCCTCGCTCTTGATGTAACCGATAGGAGCCGAGACGATCAGTTCGCCCCGGCGCGCCTTCTCTCTGCGAGCTTCGACCGAACGCTGGCGCAGCAGGTCCAGTTCATACTCGTTCAGACTGCCCTTAAGGCCCAGTAGCAGCCGGTCGTTGCTGAGTCGCGGCGCGTAGATCATCTCCTGGTCCACCAGCACTGTATCGACCACACGACAGACTTCCACCAGCTGTTGCCACTCCCGGCTGTTCCGTGCAAAACGGGAGACTTCACGGGCGGCAACCGCGCCGACCTTGCCCAGGCAGACTTCCGCGACCATGCGCTCAAAGCCTGCGCGCGTCACCGCCCCGGCCGCGGAACGTCCCAGGTCCTCGTCGATGACCTCTATCTCGCGCCATCCCAGTTGCCGCAGCCGTGCTTCCATCGCATACTGCAGCTTCTGGCTCTCCAGGTTATGAATCACTTGGTAGGGGGATGACTGGCGAACGTAGAGAATCGCCTTGCGTTCCAGATGCTGTGTGCGAACCTTCTCACTCATCGCCGACCTCCGCTTGCGCGCCGGGGCGAAGTTCCTTCGCGAGGTGTTCGTTCATCATCCGGGCCAACAGGCGAAGCATCCGCTGATAGGCTTCCCGCGGCACCTGCGGCTGTGGCATCGTCGGAGCAAATAGCTCGCCCTGCCTGGCTCTGAATCGGGACGTTATCGACATCAGCACCTCCTGAGTCACTGCAAAGATGCTGCGCCTGAACCATCCCCGATTCAATACGATCTGCGTCGGACGACAGGAGCGCTCGAAGCGACAGCAAAGCGCTGCCGCTCACATACGCCAGGCTCTCCTGCTTCATCTCACTGCAAAGACCGGAGTCGAACATCCACTCCGGAATCTCCAACGAAGCCAGCCAGTTCAGCTCGTCTCGCACGCAACGGAGAACTACACTCCCGCCTCGTCGCGCTTCGGTTCGAACGCATACTGGTTGTCCATACCATGGATGCCAGCGATAACGCACTTCTCGAATGCGGGTTTTATGGGTGTCTTGTACCCCAGTTGTACAACACCGAGCGTCCACACTCTTCGCTGGGCTACAGACCGCCAGCGCCGGCAGCACGGCAGTCCGAGGCTTCCCAGCGGCATGGAAAAGTGGAAAGCAAAGAACGCTTCCCACTTTCCCACACCGCCGACTACTGCGACGGGCAGATATCTAACTCTCCCGCTGCGCTACACTAACAATCTCGATGGTACAAATTACCGGGCAGGCCACGTAGAGGAGTTCAAAACCAGCGCCTGCGCGGCGGAATATCTGCATGAACACCCACTACGACCGATATCTCGGTTGCGCGCGACGGGCGACTCGCCGCGCCCGAATCTGGGTCATCCAAGGCACAACTTGTGGATCGCCTTATAGACTCCCGTAAATAGAACTATCGGGAGCTCGGAAACAATCTTTACCCTAACGAGGCCAAGGATCAACGGTAAGGGGGATCCTGACGTCTCGATACATATGGATCGATTCATCCTTCGCGACGCGGCCTGGATCAGTACCGAGATAAGCCCGCAGCGTCTGGAACTGCCATCGCGCGCATTTCCCTGCGGCAATCCACTTTAGCGAATAGTCGGCCGGTGTTCACATCCAGTCCGCGTGGCCGAAAAACCGGCCGCTCGGACAAGTGGCCCTCAATTGATTTTTCTCGGATTCCGACGAGCGCCTTGGCGCGAGGAATCCGGGGGTCTAGCGCGTACTCCGAAGCATCTGAGAACTGCTGTTTCTCAGACTTTAAATCGAGAAGAAGTGACACCGTTTTTTGATGATTTATTAGCTAACAGACAAATCGTCTCGCGGCCGGTTTCTGATGCATCTATCTGAGCGTCCCCTGTCCCACCCTCGCCCTTGTTGGCCCAGCACGCGGTAGTAACAATGATCGATACACGGTGCGATTGTGACTGTGCGGAGCATGCAATGTACTTCGCGGGAGTCGAACCCGTCGGCTCTGGCTCTTCAAAGCCACCCAGATGCCGGTTTTGCCCCCGGCTAGGCTTGTGCTCGCTGCAAACAAGGGTTACCAACTGCTCAGATCAAGTCTGTTTTCCAGTTCAGTTCCTGCAACTGAGTGTCCAGTTCGCGAAATCTCTTCGCGAGCTTATCTACTTCCGTCTGCAATTCTCCGACAGATACGGTCGCGACGAATCGCACCTCCGACTTGGAGTAACGGTCCTGCCGTGTGCTCCCTGCCTCCGCGATTCCTGCCAGGAAATCGCGACGCTTGCCAACCACATCCCGTTCGGCTATCGCATCCGAAATCGTAAGCTCCTTATCGAACGCGGTTTTCGAGTTGGTGCGGTTAATTGCGCTAACAAGTTCCAGCAGCCGCGCGAACACACGTTCGCTTTCCGCTAGCAGCTCGGTCGTATCTTCTGCCGGCTGCTCGCCCTCCTGCACGCGAGCGGACCGAATCAGCCTTTTCTTTATTTCGTCGATTTTGACCTGGCAATCGCTACGTTCTGCCAGTGCTTCCGCTAATTTCATGGTGCCTCCCTTTCAGGCGTCTAAAGTCAAATCCAATTCGTTCGCCTAATGGACTGGCGGCTTGGAACACTTCCTTCCCGCCGCCAGTTCGGTTAATTGTTCAATCCTTGTATGGATCGAACTCGTTCGCTCCCGCCATGGCGACTCCCACCGGGGTCAGCCGATGCAGGATGCGCACTGTGTCGCCAACAGCCTCGAGCACCTCATCGAGGCGCTTGTAGCAGTCCGGAGACTCGTCGAGTCCGGCTCCACGCAGTTCAATGCCTGCGCGCTCGACCCAAACGCGCATCATCTCCTGCGTAACCTTGCCAGCTCGCTTGACCTCTCCGGTCTTACGATCGACGATGCCTGCCGCCTCGCGACGGCCCATTGCGCGACCTGCGCCGTGCACAGTGGAATAGAGCGAATAACCGGCATGCTCGTTTTCGACTCCTTCGAGAATTACCGACTGCTCGCCCATCGTGCCGCCGACAAATCCGCGCTGGCCGGGAAAAGCCGGTGTCGCGCCCTTGCGTACAACCCACAACTGTTCACCATTGTGCTCTTCGCGCCAGGCGTAGTTGTGATGGTTGTGCACCTCTTCGACAATCGGCGCTCCCAGGATCTGGGCCACGCGACCGCAGACCCAGTCACGACCCGCATAGGCGTAATCACCGGCCAGACGCATAGCCTCGAGATACTCAGCTCCAAGATCGCTATCGGTTGAAAGAACGCAAGGCTCCACGTCCATCCCATCGGAAGCGCCTGCGGCCTTCAAGAAGTGCGTAGCCGTCTTGTGACCCAATCCACGCGAGCCGAAGTGCACACCAATCCACACGCGATCCTCCTCGTCTGTGAACAGGTCCACGTAGTGATTGCCGCTGCCGACGGTACCGAGCTGGTTACGCGCCATCTCCTTGAGAGAAGAAATCGCCTTCAGCTTCCAGGCCACATCATCGAACAGAGCGTGGTCAACCCTTTCGTTGTTCCTGCGGCCAACGCCGAAGCTGATAATCGACCACACGTCGTCCATGATTCTGGCAACGCGTGAACGCAACTCCTCCCCGGGCATATCTACGCGAACGGCCTTGTTTCCGCAGCCAATGTCATAGCCTACTCCAGTTGGGCTGATCGCATTCTTGTATGCCACCACTCCGCCGATCGGCACACCGTAGCCGACATGGTTGTCGGGCATCAGTGCGACTTTGTCGGCAGTGCGTGCACAGACGCGAATCTGGTTCAGCGTACGATCATCTGCCTGACCGAACACAGGAATCCGGTTATCGAAAATCTCCATGCGTATCACGAGAGTGCCCCTCACTTGCTTGCGTCGCTGCCAAAGGCACAATGGCGACGACAGTTTTCTTGAACGCAACGAAAAAGCCCCTGACCGTCAGGCCAGGGGCTCGAAAGTCTACCTTGGGAAAACGCGCTACGCGCTTGTCCAATCGAGTCCTGGCATGGACACAACTTCACCTTGCGAATATGTCCGGAGACCTTTCGCTTCGCGATGTATCGTTGATGGAACTCGATTCAGCATGATTGTCATCATGCCCTACTCTTTGAAAAAAAGCAACACCATTTGAAGAATTAATACGCTAGTTACTTCTGGTAATAACCAGACAGTTGCTCTTTGTCTCGAATTGAGTTATTCTCGATTTCGTGAAGAACCTATCCACGTCGTATCTGTCCGAATCACTCAGCGATTTGCTGGGCATGGAGGGGTGCGGCTGATTTAGGTAGAATCTACGGAATCGCCGAAGCCCCTCGAGAAATCGAGGGGCTTTTTGCTGTATGGGCTTCTGGCGGAATCGGCAGACGCTGCAGCCTCAAGAGCTGTGACACTTTTCAGGGTTCGAATCCCTGGGAGCCCACCACTTCGTCGAGAGGCTTGCAATCAGGAACCTGATCACTCGACGTGTATCTAGGTTGCACGGAGTTAGTAAGTCGTGGGGATGTGGTGGAAATGGGAGACACGCTGGTCTTAGAAACCAGTGCCTTCGCGCGTGAGAGTTCAAATCTCTCCATCCCCACCAAGAGATTCATGGAGACATGGCCGAGTGGTCTATGGCACCGCACTGCTAACGCGGAGTGCCCTCGAAAGGCACCATCCGTTCGAATCGGATCGTTTCCGCCAAAGTGTTGGGTGTGTTGGGGCGACTGGCTTGCCCTACCGGGCCGTAAACCCGGGGCTCTTCAGAGCATTGAAGGTTCGAATCCTTCCACACCCACCAGGAAATGCACACGCGCGATTTCAGTGCGACGTAAAGTGCAGCCGTAGCTTAATGGGCGAGAGCTCTCGATTGTCGATCGAGCAGATGCCGGTTCGAATCCGGTCGGCTGCGCCAACAATTTATCACGCCGTCCGCTAACGGTTAGGCCGGCGTCCCTTCAAGGCGCGGATGCCAGTTCAACTCTGGTCGGCGTGACCACAGTTAGGAGGAGTAACTAGAAATTTGCGGTTGACTTTCCGCAATAAGTCGGGTTATCTTAGAGACGTCATGATGCTCCGAGTCAATCACGGATTTATACCAGCGGCGTCGCAACCGACGCGGTGGGGTATTACCGTTTTCTGGCCGGACTAGCGAGATCAGCTCCATTTCAGGAGACTCGAGCCCCCGGCCTTCAACAAGGTCGGGGGCTTTTAGTTTCTGGGCAACATTGCGCGGTATCTCAACTGGCAGAGAACCTGACTGTT
>Ga0302189_10001136_pt1 | contig 22890 bp, 20 predicted proteins | sample II_Bog_E2_2_FD_194551 | JGI IMG/M metagenome (GOLD analysis project Ga0302189, IMG submission 194551) | Peat permafrost microbial communities from Stordalen Mire near Abisko, Sweden - II_Bog_E2_2 | ecosystem: Environmental > Terrestrial > Soil > Wetlands > Peat | place: Sweden: Abisko...
CGAATACATGGCTGGTGGAACCTACATGGTTGCCATCGAATGTGATTGAATTTCAACGTGCGAGCTTCGGGTCGTCTGGCGATGCAAGACCGGTTTTTTCAACTATGGAACGAATCTCAGAAAGAACATCTGAGATTCGTTCCAAAGCTAATTGTGGGAGTGGCCGGAGGGGTGTCAAGGGTCGAGATGAACGCCAAACAACGGCGCCCTTGACACCCCTCCGACCACAACAAGGGCCTTGTTGCGAAAATTAGTTGACAGGAGCCGACGCTGTCATACACGGCGTTACTCGATCTTGCGGCTAGCAGATCCGCGGTAACTGTTCGCCGATCTGGGTGGGAATGACGCGATTGGCGCCCATGGCGGTGCGCGCCACCAACATGCGGGGATGGGCGGAGGTGACACGGCCGATGCGCGCGGCTTCGCGGCCCAGCGCATGGTTGTGGAGGACCTCCAGAACCTGCTCCGCGGCTTCTGGCGCGACAAAGAACACCACTTTGCCCTCGTTGGCCACGTAGACCGGATCGAGGCCCAGCAGCTCGCAGGCTGATTGCACCTGTGGACGCACGGGGAGGCTGGGCTCGTCGATTTCCATGCCTACGCCCGAGCACTGGGCAATTTCGTTCAAGGTGGAGGCCAGGCCTCCGCGGGTGGGGTCGCGCATGGCGTGCACCGCGCTGCCAACTGCCGCAAGGACATCGGCAATCAGGCCGTTCAGAGCCGCGCAGTCGGAGCGGATCTGGCTTTCGAACTCGAGGCCCTCGCGGACGCTCATGATGGCCATGCCGTGGTCGCCGATGGTGCCTGAGACCAGGATCGCGTCGCCGGCCTGGGCACGGTGGGGGCCGACCTGAATTCCTGGGCGCAAGACGCCGATTCCGGCCGTATTGATGTAACAGCCGTCGCCGTGTCCGCGCTCCACGACCTTGGTGTCGCCGGTAACGATCTGGACGCCGGCGGTGGCCGCGGCTTTGGCCATGTCGTCGACAATCGCGGCCAACTGGGCCAGCGGAAATCCTTCTTCCAGGATGAAGCTGGCGCTCAAAAATTTGGGTTCGGCGCCGGAGACGGAGAGGTCGTTCACGGTTCCGTTGACCGCCAGTTCGCCGATCGATCCGCCGGGAAAGAACAAGGGCTGCACGACAAAGGAATCCGTGCTCATGGCCACGCGACCAGAGGGCAAATCCAGCACCGCGGCATCGCCCAGGTTTTCCAGAGCCGGGTTGCGGAAGGCGGGGAGAAAAAGGTGCTCCACCAGCTCATTTCCGAGTTTTCCGCCACCGCCGTGGCCCATCACGATGGTGGGGTAGTCGGCCAGGGGGAGCGGACAGCTCCAACCAGAAAAATCAGGTGTTTCCTTTGCGGCGACCGGCGAACCGGTCTTCCCTTCCTCAGCCACGCGAGGCTCCCGTCATCCCGCTTCCTGCTCCGGCCAGTTCTTCGGCGGAGAGAAAGCGTCCGTAATTGAAGTATGCCGCGCAGGCTCCTTCGCTTGAAACCATGGTCGCACCGAGCGGATGCCGGGGCGTACATTGCTTGCCAAAGGCGGGGCACTCGGCGGGCTTGATGGCTCCGCGGAGTACATCGCCGGCATGGCAGAGCGGCGATTCCTGGGTGCGAATGCCGGAGATGTGGAAGCGCTCTTCGGCGTCGAATTCGCGATAGTCGGCGTTCAGGCGCCAGCCGCTTTTGGGAATCACGCCAATCCCGCGCCAGGCACGGTCCGTGACCTCGAAGACTTCGCCCAGGAGCTTTTGTGCAGGGAGATTTCCCTCGCGCGTGACGATGCGTTCGTAGGCGTTCTCCACCTGATACCGACCGGCTTCCAGTTGCACGACCGTGCGGCGAATGCCGTCCAGCAGGTCAAGCGGCTCAAAGCCGGTCACCACCATGGGAATCTTGTATTTCTGAGCCAGGGGCGGGTACTCCCAGTAGCCCATCACGCTGCAGACATGGCCCGCCAGCAGGAATCCCTGGACCAGGTTGCCCGGAGCGGAGAGGATGGCTTCAATGGCCGGCGGCACCAGCACGTGAGAGACGAGCAGCGAGAAGTTCTTGAGGCCGCGCCGCTTGGCCACGTGAACGCTCATGGCGTTGGCCGGAGCCGTGGTTTCAAAGCCGACGCCGAAGAAGACCACCTGCTTGTCGGGATGCTTGGCCGCCAGATCCACCGCATCCAGGGGGGAGTAGACCACACGGACGTCGCCGCCCGCGCCCTTGACCTGGAAGAGATCGCCCTCGGTGCCGGGCACGCGCAGCATGTCGCCGAAGGAGCAGAAGATGACGCCGGGCTGCGCGGCAATGGCCAGAGCCTTGTCGATCAGTTCCAGCGGCGTGACGCAGACGGGGCAGCCCGGGCCGTGGATCATTTCGATTTCCGCCGGCAGCATCTGGTCGATGCCGTTTTTGATGATGGAGTGGGTTTGCCCGCCGCAGACTTCCATGATCTTCCAGGGGCGGGTGGTGATCTGGTGAATCTCCCGCGCCATGCGCTGGGCAATTTCCCCGTTGCGAAACTCGGTGAGGTACTTCATTTAGTTGGAGCAGCTCCCATCGGGACAAGGCGATTGGGGCGAGGCGGCGGCGCGTGCAAAGGCCTCTTCTTCGGTGCCCAGTTCCTCGTCCAGCACGCCCATCTCGCGGAAGTCGGCGAGGGTCTGTTCGGCTGTCTCCTCGTCGATTTTGGAGAGCGCAAAACCAACGTGGACAATGGTATAGTCGCCCACTTCAAGGTCCGGGACGTAGTCCAGGCAGACGCGCTTGACTACTCCGCCGAAGTTGACCCGACCCACCCGGAGACCGTTCTCGGTGGTGATTTCTTCCACTTTTCCTGGAATCGCTAGACACATGGCAACTCTCTTATACCGCGTTTTGGGTGGTTTTTTGGTGATTTAAATCACTTGGGGCGGCAACTGTTGATCCTTGATCGGCGGGAATTCCTGAACGACCCGGGCCTGAAGGCCTTGTTAAAATGCGGCTGTTTCAGGGGGCTAAAGCCCCCTGCTCCCTCCGCATTTCCCCCTGCTCTTTCCGCATATCGATCTGCTCCCTCTGCGTTTTGATCTACTCCCTCCGCGCCTTTCCTAATTCCTTCCGCGTCTTCCCCACCGCGTCCTCCGAAGTACAACTGCAGTATTAGGCTCGCCTTGCGCGTTCTTCGGCGAGATAGGCGAGCCACTCGTCCATGCCCGCGCCGGTTTTGGCCGAGGTCTCGAAAATGCGGATGCCTGGGCGGATTTCGTTGATGTTTTTGATCGCCTCTGCGCGGTTGAATTCGCAGGGTACGGCAAGGTCGATTTTGGTGAGGACGGCGGCGTCGGCGGAGTTGAACATGGTGGGGTACTTCAGGGGCTTGTCCTCGCCTTCGGTGACCGAGAGCAGGGCGACACGAATCTTCTCGCCGAGGTCGTAGCTGGACGGGCAGACCAGGTTGCCGACGTTCTCAATGAACAGATAATCGAGATCGGCCAGTTCCCATCCATCCAGGTGATGGGAGATCATCTCCGCGTCCAGGTGGCAGATTCCATGGGTGTTGATCTGGCGAACCGGGGCGCCGCTCGAGGCCAGGCGCCGGGCGTCGTTGTCGGTTTCGAGGTCGCCTACGAGTGCGGCAACCCGCGCGCCGTGGGCCTTGAGTCCCGTCAATGTCCGCTCCAGAAAGGCGGTTTTGCCGGTTCCGGGGCTGGAGACGAGGTTCAACACAAGGACGCCAGCCGTGGTGTAGCGATCCCGCAGTCCTGCGGCCAGTTCGTCGTTCTTCTTTAGAATTCCACGCCGCAATTCCACAATCCGGGTCGTCATGCCTTCACCTCTGCCTCATCCTCAATCTCGATCGAATCGATGTCCATTTCCCGTCCCTGGCGCAGATCCATGGAAGGCTCGCCGCAGAGTGGACAGCGGAAACTTTGCACTCCATCGAGGGTCACATCGCGGTCGCAGGGCTTGCAGTGAATGATGACGGGCAAAATGTCCACGACCAGCCGCGAACCCTGGAGCGCTGTTCCGTCGGTGCCGATGCCGTAGCAGAAATCCAGCGACTCCTGGACGATCGACGAAAGCGCGCCCACTCTGAGGCGCACTTCCTTGACCTGCGCGCCGGGATACGGGGCCAGGGACTCGGTGACCGAGTCAACGATGCTCGCGACAATGGAAAGTTCATGCATTCCAAGAAGATTTTACGCTTCGGGATGTTTCGGAACTGCAGCTTTCAGCTTTCAGCCGTCAGCTATCAGCTGCGACGCTGCTTGTGGCGCCGGCACAATTGCCTGAGAAATTTCGGAATCTCCGATGGAGCGCCACACATCCAATCACTGTGTTTGTGCCCGCAGCGCTTTTCCTAAAAATTCTCCTGTCGTTGGTGCATGCGGAGTTTCCCAAAACGCGGGAATCGCCATCCTACTGGATAGCTAAGTGCCCGTGCTGAAAGTGCAAATGAGCCGAAATACATCCCTCGGGGGCTAAACGGGCTGCGGAAATGGGCCGACTTTTGCGGAAGAGCCGAGAGAAACATCCCTCCGCGGTTAAAACCGCGATGATTCTGTTGGCTTTATGCGGGGGTTAAAACCCCCGCCTCCCTCCGGATCGAGTTTTTCCGCAGCCTGTAAAGCCCCGCTGATTCTGCGGCACTTACGGCACGGCTAAAGCTGTGCCCTTTCAAAACACGACTTTAACCACGGGCTACTAAGGGAGAGATACATGCAACTTGGATTGATTGGCCTGGGCAAGATGGGCGGTAACATGGCGGAGCGGCTGCGGCTGGCCGGCCACCAGGTGGTGGGCTTCGACTTCAACGCCGAAGCGGTGACGCGGCTGGCGGCATCGGGAAATGTGGGCGCCCCGACGCTGGATGATCTGGCGCAAAAGCTGCAAGGGCGACGAGCTATCTGGATCATGGTGCCGCAGGGCGACCCGGTGGACCAGACGATTGCCAAGCTGGAGCCGCTCCTGAATCCGGGAGACATTCTGATCGACGGCGGTAACTCGTATTACAAGGACTCCATCCGACGTTACAAGGAAGTTACAGCCAAGGGATTCCAGTTTGTGGACGTGGGCACCTCGGGCGGAATTTGGGGATTGAAAGGGGGTTACAGCATGATGATCGGCGGCGACACGGAGCCGGTCGAGTTTCTGCGGCCTATCTTCGAGGCGCTGGCTCCGGCCCCCGACAAGGGCTGGGGACGCGTGGGGCCGGCGGGTTCCGGCCACTTTGTGAAGATGATTCACAACGGGATCGAGTACGGCATGATGCAGGCTTACGCCGAGGGATTTACGATCCTGGAGAAGAAGGAAGAGCTGGACCTGAACCTGCCGCAGATCGCGCAGATCTGGCGCTACGGGAGCGTGGTGCGGAGCTGGCTGCTGGACCTGACCGCCGATGCGCTGAGCAAGAACCCCACGCTGGAAGGATTGGATGCGTGGGTGGCGGATTCGGGCGAAGGACGGTGGACGGTGTTCGAGGCGATCGATCTGAACATCTCCGCGCCGGTGATTACCGAGTCGTTGATGCGGCGGATTCGCTCGCGCGAGGAAAACAATTTTACCGACCGGATGCTGTCGATTATGCGCAACGAGTTTGGCGGACATGCGGTGAAAAAAGACTAGCTGGCAGCTGACAGCTAACAGCCAACCGCCGATCGCCAACAGCTGATGGTTAACAATGAGGACTACTAGCCGCGGGTTTTCATCATCCGCATTTAACTGTAGGCTGTCAGCTGTGAGCTGTAAGCTGCCAGTTGCAACAGGAGGTCGAAGAGTTATGGCGACAATGCAAATGAGCGTCCGTCCGGAGGATCTTTCCCGCGTTCCCAAGGGCAGCGAGCGGATACCCGATGCTGGGATCATGGTGATCTTTGGCGCGTCGGGGGACCTGACCAAGCGCAAGCTGTTGCCGGCACTCTTCCACCTGGAACAGGTGGGGCTGCTGCCCAAGGAGTTCGCGATTGTGGGCGTGGCGCGGCGGCCGCTGGGCGATGAGTTCGCGGCGGACATGCGGGCGGGCATCGTGGAGTTTGGGGATGTGGAGGCGGACGATCCCAAGCTGGACGACTTTGTGAAACGGATCAGTTACTATCCGCTGAACTTCGACGCCCTGGGCGACTATGCGGGGTTGAAGGCCGAGTTGGAGCGCATCGACAAGGAACGGGGCATTGAGGGGCACCGGATGTTCTACCTGGCCACGGCGCCGGAATACTTTGCCCCGATCATTGAGAACCTGGGCGCGGAAGGAATGGCGCAGCCGGAGCGGGGAAAAGTGGGAGTGGTGATCGAGAAGCCTTTCGGCCACGACCTGGAGTCGGCGCGCGAGTTGAACCGGCAGGTGAACTCCGCCTTCCACGAGAACCAGGTCTTCCGCATCGACCACTACCTGGGCAAGGAGACGGTGCAGAACATTTTGGTGTTCCGGTTTGCGAATGGGATTTTCGAGCCGATCTGGAATCGCAACTACATAGACCACGTGCAGATTACGGCGGCGGAAACGCTGGGAGTGGAGGGCCGCGGGCCGTTCTACGAGAAGGCCGGGGCGCTGCGTGACGTGGTGCAGAACCACGTGATGGAACTGCTGAGCTTTGTAACCATGGAACCGCCTTCGAGCTTCGACTCCGATGCGGTGAGGCGGGAAAAGGTGAAGGTATGGCGGGCGATTCCGTCGGTTCCGATTTTGAACGCGGTGCGGGGACAGTACGGCGCGGGGCTGGTGGACGGACAGCATGTGGCTGGTTATCGCGAAGAGGAGCGGGTGAATCCGCAATCGGGCACGGAGACTTATGCCGCGCTGCGGCTGGAGATCGAGAACTGGCGGTGGGCGGGAGTTCCCTTCTACCTGCGCGCGGGCAAACGGCTGAAGAAGCGGGCCACGGAGATCAGCATCCAGTTCAAGCAGCCGCCGCTCTTAATTTTCAACCGCATGGCGGCCAGCGCGCCCTGCCAGGAGATTCAGCCCAACCTGCTGACCATCCGCATCCAGCCGGACGAGGGAATTGCACTGCGCTTCGGCGCGAAAGTGCCGACCACGCCGAACATGGACGTTTGCCCGGTGAACATGGACTTCGACTACGCGGCGGCCTTCGGGAAGTCGAGCGCCAATGGCTACGAACGGCTGCTGCTGGACGCCATGCTGGGGGACCAGACGCTGTTTTCGCATCGCGACGGGGTGGAGATCAACTGGGCGCTGTATACGCCGATTCTGGAGGCCTGGGCGGCGAAGAAGCCGGAGGTTTTCCCCAACTACTTTGCCGGATCGTGGGGGCCGGAGTGCTCCGACCATTTGCTGGAGCGGTGGGGACACAGGTGGCGGAACGATTTGGGAAGAAAGGTGTGAGAACCGGAAGGCGCGGGATTGGTTTGGGTGCGACATCTGGCAGTGGCTGGGTGAGGGTTGTGGTTTCCCACCCTTTCCGCAAATTACGCGGAAAGGATGGGGCACCCATTTCAGTGGTGGGGAAAGGGTGGATTCGACAAAGCCGGACTACCGGGAGTGTGGTTTCCCAGGTGCCCAAATGCGAGGCACCTGGGGCACCCATCTTCTGTGGGTGTACTCACTTCTCCCGACAGTTGTACTCACTTCTGACGACACCGGGCTGCCCGCCTATTCGCGGATGATTTTGACGAAGATGCCGTCGGGGAGTTCGCCGCCTAGGAGGTGGACGACGCCGTCTTTTACGTAGCCTTCGAGGATTTGGCCAGCGTGTTTGGCTGCGGGTGGGGGGCTGGGGCGTGGGGCAGGAGTGGAAGAGAGCTTGCCATAGGGCCGGGCGGCAGGAGGGGTGGCCGGTTCGCCGGCCGGGCGACCCATGCCGCGATCCATGGCCTGATTGGCCAGTTCGTCGGCTGCCTTGTTGCCGCCGCGCAGGGTGTGGCGGATTTCAAAGTTCTCGATGCGGCGGGCGCGCTTGCGGGCTTCCTGGTAGAGGGGGAGCAGGACGGGGCTTTTGACCGCGTATTTGCCTTGCATCTGTTTGACCATCAATTCAGAATCGGAAATGACGCGCAGGTGCCTGGTGCCGTTCTCGATGGCCCAGGCCAGGACGGCGAGGAGGCCGGAGTATTCGGCGTAGTTGTTGGTCTGAATGCCGAGGAACTCGCTGAGCTGGGCCACGACGCGGCCGCGGGGGTCTTCAACGACGGCGCCGTAGCCCGAGGGGCCGGGATTGCCGCGGGATCCGCCGTCGCAGTGGGCGGTGAACCACTCGGCGGGAGCGGAGGGGGCGGAGGAGGCGGGAGAGTCAAAGAGATTTCCGTTCATCGCTTTTCAGTTTAACGGGCAGGGATGGGTTCGCTCACAATTTGGCACTGGCAACGTCTACCCGAGTGCAGAAACCTCTATCCCCTGGAGCAGAGATTCAATGGCGACGGATGCGGCGATTTGCTCGACTTTCCCGGTTCCGATTGCAGACTCCTTGGCCTGGCCTGGAGCGAGGAGGATACAATCCTCCCCAGGAATGGCTGCGACCAAGGCAATGAACGGACCGAAGAGCGCGGAAGAGCGGATGCAGGCGCGTGCGCCGGAGATGGAGCTGATCCGCGAGGCGCAGGCGGGGTCGCGGACGGCGTTCGATGCGCTGGTGCGCCAGTATGAGCAGCAGGTTTTGCGGCTGGCTCTGCACCTGACCGGCTCAGAGCACGATGCCGAGGACATTTACCAGGAAGCGTTTCTGAAGGCCTTCCGGTACATCGGGAATTTCCGTTTCGAGTGTTCGTTTTACACGTGGATTTACCGGATTGTGACCAACCTCTGCCTGGACCAGTTGCGGAGGCGGAAGACGCGGCGGGAAGACAGGGCGGTGGTACTGGACCGGTCTGGAGATGAGATCGACCTGTTGGCGTCGGTGCCGGACGGGCGGTCGTTTTCGAACCCCGCCAAGGAACTGGACCGGAAGGTTCTGGGGGAGCGGATACAAGAGGCGCTGACCAAGCTGACGCCGCGGGAACGGATGGTTTTCGAACTGAAGCACTACCAAGGACTCCGGTTGCGCACGATCGGAGAGATGTTGAATACCACGGAGGAGACCGCCAAGAACACGCTTTTCCGGGCGACCAAGAAGTTGAGGACCCAATTGGCGGGATTGCGGTAAGGAAGCGTTCGTAGCAATCCCTTGAAGGGATGCGGATTTTCACGAGCGCCGGAAATTTTTTAGAGGCTGGAAGGACGTAAGCGATGAATTGCGAAGTTGCACACGAGCGGATCGTGGCGGCAGCCTACGGAGAGCTGCTGGACGAACAAATCCATGAACTGGAGCGGCACGTGCTGGGCTGCCCGGAATGCCAGGAGGATCGGGAGCAATTGCTGGCGCTGAAAGTGCTGGCGAATGCGCACCCTGTTCTGGAGCCGGACGCGAACCTGGTGGCGCGCTCGCGGCTGCGTCTGGAAGAAGCACTGGACGCGCTGCCCCCCAAGCGCTGGTACGAACGGCTGAGCCAGCGGATGACAAACAATTTTGCGAGTATGCAGGCGGCGCCGGTGGCGGCATGCCTGCTGTTGCTGGTGGGTGCGGGAGCGGGCAGCCTGGGCGGGTACGAGATCGCCCAGCGTCATGCGGCGCGCGCTGCGCAAAACGTGCAGACGGCGCAGGCCGCGGTGACCCGGGAGCAGGCGCAGACGGGACCGGCGGAGATTGCCAACATTTCCAGCATTGTGCGCCAGCCCAACAGCCAGATGGTGGAAGTGCGGTATAACCAGGTGGTGCCGCAACGGATTGAGGGTTCGCTGAACGATCCGGCGATCCGGCAGCTACTGATGCTGGCTTCAGAGAACTCGGCGTCGGCCGGGGTGCGGGACGACTCGGTGGGGCTGTTGGCGGCCGAATGCCGCGACGGGCACGGCTGCCAGGGGGCGGGGATTCGCGATGCGCTGATGGTGGCCCTGCGCTACGACAAGAACGAGGGAGTGCGGGAGAAGGCGCTGAAGGGCCTGGAACCTTATGTGGGCGAGGACGTGCAGGTGCGGGACGCAGTGCTGGAAGCGCTGTTGAACGACAGCGACGCGCGCATCCGGACCGCAGCGATCAATATTCTGGAGCCGGTGGGCGCCGATACCAGCGTGCGGCAGGTGCTGCATTCGGTGGCCAACACGGACCAGAATCCCCATATAAGGAATGTTTCCCGGCAGGTGCTGAGCCGGGTCCCGGAAATTCAGTAGGGGTGACTCACGTTCCGGCGACTGCATCGTCAAGAGAGTGCGGGCCGGGGTAGAGCAAGGCCAGGAGATGAAGACATGAAGTGCTGGACGAGGCCGTACCGCAGTTTTGGAGTTGCCGCAATTCTGGGAATGGGGGCGTGGGTGGCGACGATGCCGCCTCTGGCTCCGGCGCAGGGGCGGGAGATTGTGCAGATTCTGGAGGGGTCCAGTCCGCTGCTGCACTCCAGCTCGCAGGGTTACCTGGGCGTTGACCTGACGGATGTGGACCAGGAGAAGGCGCAGGCGCTAAAGCTGAAGGAAGTGCGCGGCGCCATTATCACGTTGATTGACCACGACGCGCCGGCGGGGCAGATTGGCCTGAAGGTCAACGACGTGGTGCTGAAGCTGAACGGGCAGACTGTGGAGGGGGCCGAGCAGTTGCGCCGCATGCTGCGGGAGGTTCCCGCGGGGCGGAAGATCAGCATCGAGATCAGCCGCGAGGGGAACGTGCAGACGCTTGCCGTGGAACTGGCGGACCGCCGGGCGATGGAGCACGACGTGTGGAACAAGCTGGGCAAGGGCGGAGACGTGTTTGCGCAGGCGCCGGGGATGGGGATTTTGCCGGGCGGGGGCGATGCACCGCTGCCGCCGGGGTTTCACATGCCGTTTTTCGGCAGCAGCCTGAATGTGGGCGCGCTGGTGGAGCCGCTGACCTCGCAGATGGCCGAGTACCTGGACGTTCCCAGCGGATTGATGGTGAAGCAGGTGGCGCGCAAGAGCGAAGCCGCCGCAGCGGGAATGAAGGCCTTTGATGTGATTCTGAAGGTGGGACCGGAGGCTATCTCGACCCTGGCGGACTGGGACCGCGCGCTGCGCGCCAACGAGGGCAAGCCGGTGCAGGTGACCGTGCTGCGCGACCGGAAGCAGCAGACACTGACTTTGCAGGTGGACTCGAAACATCATAGCGAACTGGAGATGGAAGAGCTTTTCCCGAATGGCGAATGCCCGCTGGTGGCGGAGATGGACCCGGAGTTTGCGGAACAACTGAGTGCGGAGGCTCTGAAGGACCAGATCGGAGCGATGCAGTTCGAAATCACTCCGCAGCAGGAAGAGGCGTTTCAGAAGCAGGCGGAGAAGCTGCGCGAGAGTCTGAAGGGTGAAGAGTTCAAGATCGATCCGAAACAGATGGACCAGTTCGAGAAGGAGATGAAGGAGTTTCAGAAGGAGTTCAAGCCGGAGGACTTCAAGCTGGACCCGAAGCAGTTGGATGAGCTGAAGCTGAAGACGAATGAGTTCGAGAAGGCGATTCCGCAACAGTTCAATTTCAATCTGGACGAAAAACAGTTGAAGGACATGATGGAGACGAAAACGAAGACAATCATCGCTCCGCCTGTGCTCGACGAAGGGCGAGAGGAGATGATGAAGCGGCAGATGGACGAGTTGAAGAGACAGATGGAAGAGATGAAGGCGCTGGGATTTGGGGACCATATTTAGAGTGGGGAGTGAGACGTTTGTTGAAGAGCAACCGCGGGTCCTTCGACTTCGTTGGTCGCAAAAAGCGCGACCAACTGCGCTCAGGATGACAGGTTGTTTTTTATATGAACTTTAGAAGTACCACACTGTTTTAGAGACAACGCTCTGGAATTCGCTTTGAGCAGGATGAAAAGGACGCCAATCGGAGAACCCGACGGCGCCCTTCGTGTTTTCTGAGGGAAAGCTGGAGCGTTCTTCCCTTTTTCGAGTAAAGCGATTCAGCCTCGCGATCCGCTACAATTCTGAGTTGCAGAGAGATCTTGTTTTATTTGACACCCTCTTTTGGAAAGGTTTACATGAGCCGATTTACGCGCCGCCGTTTTCTGGTCACCGCATCGAGCGTTGCCGGAGCCCTGTCGCTGTCGAAGCGTTTTGGACTGGCTGAGACAGCGCCGAAGGAGTCCAACGAGTTGAAGCTCTGGTACACAGAGCCGGCGACACAGTGGGTGGATGCACTGCCGATTGGCAACGGACGGCTGGGGGCGATGGTTTTTGGCGGAGGAGCGGTGGACGCGATCGACGCGAAAGGCTCTATGGCGGATGGGGCGGAAGAGCCGGTTGCGACCGATGCGGGAAAAGAAACGCTGACGCTGAACGAGGACACGCTGTGGTCGGGGCGGCCTTTGGACGGGAACAACCGCGATGCGAAGAACCATTTGGCAGCGGTGCTTGAGAAGAAGGATTATCACCTGGCCGACGAACTCTGCCAGAAGCTGCAAGGGTTGTTTGCCGAGTCCTATGAACCGGCGGGGCGGCTGCATGTGGATTGCGCGCACACGGGGGCGGTGACGGAGTATCGGCGCGAACTGGATTTGAATTCGGCAGAGGCAAGGACGCGCTACAAGGTGGGGGATGTGGAGTTTGAGCGTACGGCGTTTGCCTCGACGCCGGACCAGGCGATTGTGCTGCGCATTTCCGCCAGCAAGCCGGGCGCGCTGAACGCGACGATCTGGATGGATGGCGCGCTGGTGAAAGAGGTGCGCGCGGCGGGCGGAAACCGGCTGCTGTTGACGGGCAAAGCTCCGAGCCATGTAGCGGGAGCGGGGCATCCGGACAGCGAGAAGCCGGTGGCGTATTCCGATGCGGCGGGCGAAGGTATGTATTACGCCGTCTGCGTGCAGGCGAACGCGGAAGGCGGGAAGATTACCGCGCATGGGGACAGGCTGAACATCGAGGGTGCGACGAGTTGCACGCTGGTGCTGACGGCGGCGACGGGCTATCGCGGCTACGACCAGAAGCCGGACACGCCACTTGAGGCAGTGAGTGAACGCGCAGGGTGGCAATTGAATGCGGCGGTGAAGTTGAGCTACGCGGCGTTGCGCGAGCGGCATGAGACAGATTATCGAAGGCTGTTTGGGCGGGTTTCGCTGAAGCTGGGATCGAGTGCAGGAGCCGCACAGCCGACCGACCTGCGGCGGAAGAATCTTGCCACAGCACCGGATCCGGCATTGCTGGCGCTTTATTTCCAGTACGGACGGTATTTGCTGATTTCGAGTTCGCGCCCCGGGGGGCAGCCGGCGAATCTGCAGGGGCTTTGGAACTTCCAGGTGCAGCCGCCGTGGAGCAGCAACTGGACCTCGAACATCAATGTGCAGATGAACTACTGGCCGGCGGAGACCTGCAATTTGAGCGACTGTGCGGGGCCGCTGTTCGAGTTCATCCAGGATCTGAGCAAGACGGGCGCGCGGGCGGCCGAGGAAACATACGGGCTACCGGGGTGGGTGACGCACCACAACATCGACATCTGGCGGGCGGCGAACCCGGTGGGGATGGGCGTGGGCGCTCCGACCTGGGCCAACTGGCAGATGAGCGGGCCGTGGCTCTGCGCGCATCTTTACGAGCACTACCGTTTTACGCGCGACCGCGAGTTTCTGCGCTTGCGCGCCTACCCGGTGATGAAGGGGTCGGCGGAGTTTTACCTGGCGTGGCTGATTGAGGATGGAAACGGACATTTGACTACTTGTCCGTCGTTTTCGACGGAGAACGACTTCATGGCTCCGGACGGGAAGTCGGCCATGACCAGCGCCGGCTGCACGATGGACATGGCTCTGATTCGCGAGCTGTTCAAGAACTGCATTGACGCAGCGAAGGAGTTGGGCGTGGACCCGGAGTTCGCGGCCAAGCTGAAGGCGGCGCGGGACAGGCTGGTCCCTTACCAGGTGGGCAAGCACGGACAGTTGCAGGAGTGGGCCATCGACTTTGACGAGAGTACGCCGGGACAGCGGCATATGTCGCACATGTATCCGCTGTATCCGGGAGACGAGATTACGCTGCGCGGGACGCCGGAGTTGGCGAAGGCGGCGCGGGTTTCGCTGGAGCGGCGGCTGGCCAACGGCGGCGCGTACACGGGCTGGAGCCGGGCCTGGGCGATCAACTTCTGGGCGCGGCTGGGGGATGGCGACAAGGCGTGGGAGTCGCTGAGCATGCTGATGCAGCACAGCACGAACCTGAACCTGTTTGACACGCATCCGGCGGGGAAGTCGGCGATTTTCCAGATCGACGGGAACTTCGGGGCGACGGCGGCAATGGCCGAGATGCTGATGCAGAGCCACACCGGGGTGATTGAGCTGCTGCCGGCGCTGCCGACGGCTTGGGCGGCGGGCGAGGTGAAGGGGCTGAAGGCGCGCGGCGCGGTGGAAGTGGATGTGCGCTGGGAGAACGGAAAAGCGGCTTCTGCGACGATCAGGCCGGAGTTTGCCGGGGAGTATCGGCTGCGGGTGCCGGCGGGGCAGAAGATTGCCGGCGTGGTTGGAGGGGGCGAGGTTCCGCTGCGGAGTTATGACGACGGAAGCGTCGGGGTGAGGCTGGAGGGGAAGAGGAGCTATCGGGTCAGGTTTGCGTGAGAGCGGGTCAGCCAGTTGGCGAGTTGGCGCCCGCTGGCGCGGGGGTAGCGAGTTGGCGGGACTGAGGCGGGGGAAAGTCTGTGCTATCCCACATCTGCCGCAAAGGGCACGGCAGATGTGGGGCACCCAGAAGGTGTGGGCACGCGGCGATTTGCGGGATATAAAGGCGATGGCGGCGATTTGGCGGAGTGTGATTCAATAGAAAAGATGGCAATTTCCCGGAAAAAGACGGTACGCGGGCGCTGGATTAGGGCGACGCGCAAGGTGCGCGAGTTGGCGATGGTGGTGAGGGCTCTGGCGCATACAGGGCACCCGGTACTGGCGCAGATTGTGCCGGCGCGCTTCTGCAACCTGAGCTGCGGCTACTGCAACGAGTACGACAAGGTGTCGGAGCCGGTGGCGCTGGAGGAGATGTACCGGCGGATCGACCACCTGGGACGGCTGGGGACGGCGATGATTGGCCTCTCTGGCGGCGAACCGCTGACGCATCCGCACCTGGACGAGATTATCCGGCGGATGCGGCGGACCGGGGCGATTGCCGGGATGATTACCAACGGCTACCTGCTGAATGCGGAGCGGATTGAGCGGCTGAACAAGGCCGGCCTCGACCATCTGCAGATTTCCATCGACAACCTGCAGCCGGACGATGTGTCGATGAAGAGCCTGAAGGTTCTGGACAAGAAGCTGGAGATGCTGGCCCAGTACGCCGAGTTCCACGTGAACATCAACTCGGTGGTGGGCGGGGGATTTGAGCCCAGCGACGCGCTGAAGATTGGCAAACGGGCGCTGGAGCTGGGGTTTGAATCGACGATCGGGATTATCCACGACGGCAGTGGTCAACTGAAGCCGTTGAAGGAGGCCGAGGCCAAGGTCTACTTCCAGATGACGCACCGGAAGAAGAGCAACTACTCACGCTTCGACAAGTTCCAAGAGGCGATTGTGCAGGGGCGGCCGAACGAGTGGCGGTGCCGGGCGGGGTCGCGGTACCTGTATATCTGCGAGGACGGGCTGGTGCACTACTGCTCGCAGCAGAGAGGGTATCCGGGCGTGCCGCTGAGCGAATACACCACCGCGGACGTGAAGCGGGAGTATTTGACGGCCAAGAGCTGCTCGCCGAATTGCACGATTGGGTGCGTGCACCGGATCAGCTATATCGACCACTGGCGGTCGCCGCAGACGCGGACGGTTTCGCCGGGGGTAGACGGGGCAGAAGCACCGGTGCTGGTGCAGATTCAGACCGGGGACTGAGGGAGTTGGAACAGATAGGGCGGTGGTTTCCCACCCTTGCGACGGAAAGAAGTCGCAAGGATGGGGCACCCAGCAGTTTTATGGGTAATGGCAGGAGGACAAGCTGCCGATAAGCAATCCATAAACAAAGATAGGAATAGATACAAATATAAAAGCGGCGCAGCCCCTGGTGGGTTGCGCCGCTTTTGTTTGCGTTGATGGAGATGGCTGCCGGCCTGGGAGAAGGCGGTTACTGGGCGGATTTCTTTTTGGCGGCGGGGCGGGCGGGAGTGGTGTCGGCGAGGGCCTGAGCGACGATCTGGTCAAGCTGGCCCTGGTCGGTGACATGGATGTAGGGAGCGCCCTTGCTGCCGGCCGTGACGACAAAGATGGTGGGAGTCTGGCGGATGCCGGTACGCTTGCCGAGATCGTTGTCGGCCTGGACGGCGGTGATGAGCTGGCTTTGTGGGTCGAGGGAGGGGGGCAGAGCGATGCTGTGGCTCTGGGCGAATTTCTGCGTGAACTCGCGAAGCATGCCGAGGTTGAAGATGTAGGGCTGGTTGGCGAAGACCTGGTCGCGGAATTCGTTGCCGAGGGCGGGGCTTTTGGCGTCGAACCAGCGGGCGTTGACGGCGGCGCTCAGGCTCCAGGCGTGGGAGGGGATGAGGAAGTCGTGGCGTACCCAGGGGATTTTGTATTTGGCCACGGCCTCTTTGACGAGGGGGTTGGCGGCGGCACAGGCGGGGCACTCGAGGTCAGCGAACTCGACGATAGCCACGCGGGAGCCGGTGGGCGGATGGAGGGCCGAGGCGTCTTTGACCTGGATTCCGGGCGGCGGGGCGCTGAACTGGGCGTGAGCCGGGGAGGTGGTGAAAAGCAGGGCGGCACAGGCGAACGCGGAAAAGAGGCGGGTTGGCAGGCAAGAGGCAAACTGGCTTGGCATATTGGTTGGACGGCTCCCTCAAGGGGATTGTAACCAGCTTTTTGACCAGTGAGTTGCAAGGAAGTGGGTAGACGCCCCAGGGAGTGGAAAACTCTCAAATGGGGCGCCAGGGGTGGATTCAATTGCAAGCGGCCAGAGGCTGCTATCGGGCGGCCTTGTGGGCGGGTGGGGCGGCGGATCGGGTGTCGGCGAGGGCCTGGTCGATCATTTGGTAGAGCTTGCTGCGATCGAGGACTTCGACGAAGGGCGCGCCTTTGGAGTTGGCGGTGACCACCCAGATGGTGGGGGTGTGCTCGATGCCGATGCGCTGGCCGAGGGCGTAGTCGGCCTTGACCGCGGCGGCGAGCCTGCCCTGGGGATCGATGGCGAAGGGCAGGGCGACGTTGTGGCTCTGGGCGAACTTCTGGGTGAACTGGTTCAGGAGGGCGGGGCTGACGATGGAGACCTGGCTGGCGAAGACCTGGTCGCGGTACTCGTCGCCGAGGGCCTTGGAGCGGGTGTCGAACCAGCGGGCGTTGACGGCGGCCTCAAAGCTCCAGTTGTGCTGGGGCAGGGGGAAATCGTGACGCAGCCAGGGAATCTTGTACTTGGCGGCGGCTTCTTTCAGAAGCGGGTTGGCGCGGGCGCAGTCCGGGCACTCCAGGTCCTCGAACTCGACCAGGGCGACACGGGCGCCGGCGGGAGGACGGAGGGCGGAGGCGTCATGCACCTGGGTTCCGGGCTGCGGGGCTCCGAACTGGGCCTGGACGCCGGTCGCGGTCACGGCCAGAAGGGCGGCGGCAGCAAGGCTGAGAAAGAGACTGGTGCGCTGAACGCGAGCTGGGATACGAGGTGCAAGGGCAATAAAACGAGGCATAGTGGTTGGACGGCTCCCTTGCTGTCATTGTAACGGCAGGAAAACGGGAAAACTGTCCGGGGGCTCGGTCCGACCTGGGGGATGAACGAGTTCAGAGGCGGGAACAGGCCACTTGCTATTGGCGGTTGCGGCGGCGGGCGGCCATCCAGCGGCGCCATTTGTAGTCGGCGAAGACGGAGAGGGCGACGAGGACGACTGCGAGAATGCCGAGGAAAATTTTCATAAGGAGACAGTTTACAGCTAGAGGATCTCTCCCATCGGGGTGGAGTGAGCGTGGGCCGGGAGGCCCACGCTACAGCCGACCGGGAGGTCGGCGCTACTTTCCGTGGGCGTTACTTTCCGTGGCGTTACTCCCCGGTCTGGCGTTACTTTACGGTTTGGTGGGGGAGGCGGACGGTGACGGTGGTGCCCTGGGAGGGTTGGCTGGCGATGGAGATGGAACCGCCGGCTTTTTCGACCAGGGCCTTGACGATGGACAAACCCAGGCCGGTGCCGCCGGTAGCGCGGGTGCGGGAGGGGTCGCCGCGATAGAAACGGTCGAAGACATGGGGTAGGGCGTCGGGGTCAATGCCTTCACCGTGGTCTTCGATTTGGAGGGTGACGGATTCGGCGTTCGAGGAGAGGCGCGCCTCGACCTGGGAGCCGGAGGGGCTGTGCTGGAGGGCGTTGAGGAGGAGATTGGAGAGGAACAGGGCGCAGTCTTCGGGGGCGATGGGGACGAGGAGGCTGTCGGGGCGGGCTGTCTCAGGGGCCGGAGCCGCGACGAGGACCTCTACGCCACGGACGCGGGCGACGGTTTCCAACTGGGCGACGACCAGGCGAAGGGAGGCGACGAGGTCAGCGGAGGGAGATGGAGCATCCGGGCGGGGCGTGGCGGATTCTTCGCGGGCCAGGGTGAGCATGCCGGAGACGATCTCTTCCATGCGTTGGCAATCGACGAGGCAACGTTCGAGGCCGGCCTTGTACTCCTCGGTGGTGCGGCGCTTCATGCCGAGAAGTTGGAGGGAGGATTTGACCACGGCGACGGCGGTCTTGAGTTCGTGGGCGGCGTCGGAGACAAAGGCGCGCTGCTGCTGGAAAGAACGTTCCAGGCGCTGGAGGACGCTTTCGAGGGCGTGAGTGAGGGGGGCGAGTTCCAGCGTGGCGCGGGCAGAGGCCGGGGGCGAGAACTGCCAGGCGTCCACGGAGACCTGAGAAGCCAGAGCGGCCAACTGGCGCAGGGGCAGGAGTCCGCGATGGAGCAGCCAGGCGATGAGCGGGCCGGTGACCACGAGGAGCAGGATGCTGCCGGCGGCGTAGAACTCGACCGCGCCGCGGATGGCGCGCCAGACATGCTCGGTGGGTGCGCCATAGAAGATGGTGACCGGACGGAGTTTGCCGCCGCCGGGCTCGGTTGCATCCACAAAGCGGGAGCCGTGGACGCGGACGATGCGGTAATGGCGGTGGTTAAGTGTGAGGCGCAGCCAGCCGTCGGCGGGATTATTCCATGCGGCTTGGGGGGCTCCCTGCCAGTTGGAGGAGCGGCCGAGCAGGTGACCATTCTGGTCGTAGACCTCATAGACATCGTCAGGGGGTAGACGGAGACCGGTCTGGTTGAAGATGACATCGGCCTGGGGGTCTTCAGAGTCCTGAACGGCGACCAGAAGGGAGTCAGCGCGGCCGCGTAGCATGATGTCGAAAGCGATGAAGTGGGTGTGGCGCTCATAGCCCAGCGCCAGAAAGATGACGGCCACAGAGGAGAGCAGTTCCACCGCGAGGACGGCGGCGATGAGCCGGAAGGCGATGCTGTTTCTAGTCTTGAACAAGAGTTTGCTCCGGCTCGGGGGCCAGGCGGTAACCGCGGCCGCGCATGGTTTCAATGACCGGCTCGGGATCGGGAACGGCGGACTCCAGCTTCTTGCGGAGGTTGGAGACGTGAGCCTCAATGACGTTGGAATGATGCTCCCAGTTGTAGTCGTAGAGGTGCTCGAGCAGCTCGCGCTTGCTGACGATTTTGCGGGGGCGGTGGATCAGGTACTCGAGGATGCGGTACTCGGTGGGCGAGAGGTCGACGAGAGCGCCGTGGCGGCGGACGGTCTGTTCCAGGGTGTTGACCTCAAGGCCGAGAGCGGTAAGGGTGGGGTGGGAAGCGCCCTTGCCGCGGCGGATGAGGGCTTTGGCGCGGGCGATGAGTTCGCCCAGATCGAAGGGCTTGGCGAGGTAGTCGTCGGCTCCGGCGTTGAGCAGCTCGATGATGGAGTTGGCTCCGTCCTTGGCGGTGAGGATGAGGACCGGGGTGGGATCGTGGCGGCCACGCAGGCGGCGGAGGAGGCTGAGGCCGTCGAGCCTGGGCAGCATGAGGTCGAGGATGACGAGGTCGTAGCAGGCGCTCGAGGCAAACTCGTCGCCGGCGAGGCCGTCGCCGGCGCAATCGACCGCGAAACCGGGGCCGTCGCGCAGGGCTGCAGCCAGATTCTCCGCCAGCCGAACTTCATCTTCCACCAGTAGGACGCGCATCTGAGGCAAGCCTCTCCACCTTGATTATCGTTGCAGCAAGGTTAAACCAGGCTGAAGCACCTGGGATGAGACCGATATGGAGCGCAGGTGGCTCAATCTTCGCCTCTCGAAATTGACTTTGCGAAAGTGCGCGTCAAGGTTATGATGCCAGCAAGTGCAACGCAATTTCTCCTTGTCTGACGGTCGCACCATGGGAGATCGCGGGTTGCCGAAGATTCACTCGGAATCCAAAACCGCGGGACTAACCGGGCATATCGAAAACGGCGGGTATAACATAACAAGAAAGCGATTGAAGCTGTTTGGCAGAGTTATCAGTGTTATGGCGCGGAGTCTTGCAGAGATCCCCGACCGGGCGGCAAGAGTCCTTCTTCACCAACCAAAGAAAGGAAAAAGTGAAGGACATGGAATGCCTGAGGTTGCGCGGATGAGCGAGCACCATCGCAAGCACGTTTACCCTGCAACAGCCGCTATAAGGCTGATCTCTTTTGCGCTGCTCCTGGGGTGCTTCGCGCTTCCTGCCTGGTGTGACGACCAAGTTACAACGGAGGACAAGGCTGCGACGGCGCCACCTTCGGATGCAGTGATGGTGGCACCTGCAAAGCCGACTGACTTCAACGATGATATCTATTACAGGAACAAGCTCGAATACTCCGTGGAAACGGGAGTGCTTCCCATCAACATCCCTTTTGTTTTCGATGTGTTTCTGGGGGACGAATACTCACAAAAGCCTCTTCATTACACGCTTGTGCCGGTCTTTCCATCCCTGCGATGGCAGATGGGCAAGCTGAACGGGCCTTCGGTTCTGCGCGGCAATACCGACCTTACAGTTACGCTGTCTTACACCGCGATTCCCAGAGGGCCCGAGACAAGATATGGAGCCTTCGATCTGGGATTCAGGCGCAACTTTGTCCCGCGCAACTGGAGGGCAACACCCTACTTTGAGACGCGCATCGGCGCCGGGTTCATCAACGCCAAGGAACCCGAGGGCGTGGCCTACGCACAGGGGCAGGACTTCACGTTCACACTGATGGTGGGCAGCGGCGCGCGCTATAACTTCAACCCGCGCTACAGCATGGAACTTGGCTTCGAATACATGCACGTGTCCAACATGTACTTATCCGAGCCGAAGTATCCGGATAATGGAATCAATGTCTGGGGGCCATGGATCGGAATCAACATGCGGGTGGGAAAACCGAAACCGAGTACCTTGCGCTAAAACCGGCATGAAACGAATTTAAAAGTAGTTACCCGCCCTTTCCGCACAAAACACGGAAACGAGGGGGCACTGATTCACTGTATTTTCATACCGGATCGCCAAAAACCGGCGCCGAAGGTAAGTGCGGCAAGAGGGATGGGAAAGCGGGCCCGGCAGGTCGCGGGCCGATGGATTAACCTCTTAGCTGTGGGCCTGCGGCCCGCCGGGAAGATTGAGTGCGCATTGTTTTATCGAATATCGGCACCTTCGGCGACACCAATCCGCTGATCGCCATTGCATTGGAACTGAAACGCCGGGGACACGTGCCGGTGATGGCGCTGCCCGCCGTCTACGAGGCAAAGATCAGGCCGCTGGGGCTGGAGTTTCACGCGGTTCGGCCGGATATTGACCCCACCAACACGGTGCTGGTGGAGATGATCTATGACGTGGCCAAGGGGACGGAGCACGGGCTGCGGGATTTTCTGTTTCCGGTGCTGCGCCAGACCTACGACGACCTGCTGGACGCGGCGACCCAGCCGGAACGGGCGGACTTGCTGCTGCTGGGCGAACTGAACTATGCGGGGCCAATCGTCGCCGAAATGACGGGGATTCCGTGGGCCAGCTACGTGCTGGCGCCGCTCTCGTTTTTCTCGGCGTTTGACCCGCCGGTGCTGCCCATGTATCCGAGGCTGGCGCGGGCGGACAGGACGGTGCCGGGGCTGGGACGGGTGATCAGGCGGCTGGCGCGGTTTGTGAGCCGCAAGTGGGCGGAACCGGTCTACGAGCTGCGGCGGGAACTGGGACTGCCGAAAGGGGCGAATCCGCTGTTCGACGCCAAGCACTCGCCCAACCTGGTACTGGCGCTGTTTTCGCGGGTTCTGGGCACGGAGCAGAAGGATTGGCCGGAGAACACGCGGATTACGGGCTTCTGCTACTACGATGCGGACGCGGGCAACGGGAAGCTGCCACCGGAGCTGGAGAAGTTTCTGGACGAAGGGCCGGCGCCGGTGGTGTTTACGCTGGGCTCGGCCGCGGTTCTGGCGGCAGGCAAGTTTTACGAGTTTTCAGCTCGCGCAGCCATCAAGCTGGGAATCCGGGCGGTGTTGCTGATCGGGTCGGACCCGCGCAACCGGCCGCGGACGGAACTGCCGGATTCGATTTGCGTGGCGGAATACGCGCCCTACTCGGCGTTGTTTTCGCGCTCGGCGATGGTGGTGCACCAGGGCGGCGTGGGAACGACCGCGCAATGTCTGCACGCGGGCAAGCCGATGCTGATTATGCCCTACTCGCACGACCAGCCGGACAATGGGCGGAGGATGCGGCGGCTGAAAGTGGCGCGGGTGATCCAGAAGAGCAACTACACGCCGCTGAGGGTGGCGCGGCGGCTGAAGGCGATGCTGGCCGAGCCACGATTTCTGCGCCGGGCGCAAAGCGTGGCGCAACAACTGAAGCACGAAGACGGCGTGAAAACGGCCTGTGACGCGCTGGAGCAGTTGTACCGGATGATGCAGAAGTCGTAGATTCTGTGGGACACACGGCAAGAGTTAGAGCGATTCTCCTGTTGATGTAGAGGGCAGCGTGGACCGGGAGGTCCACGCTACAGCCGGCCGGGAGGCTGATTACATGACAGCGCCGGCTCCTTCGAGCCCGAGTAGACTGGTTGCTGCTAGACGCCCAGGAGCT
>Ga0302189_10001139_pt1 | contig 22857 bp, 25 predicted proteins | sample II_Bog_E2_2_FD_194551 | JGI IMG/M metagenome (GOLD analysis project Ga0302189, IMG submission 194551) | Peat permafrost microbial communities from Stordalen Mire near Abisko, Sweden - II_Bog_E2_2 | ecosystem: Environmental > Terrestrial > Soil > Wetlands > Peat | place: Sweden: Abisko...
TGTTTGCCACAAAGGATGTATTTGCTCCTTATAATAGATGTTCGTGTCGTGACTGCTGAACTCGGCTCGATTACAACCTTAACTCGGCCTCTTCGGGCCTTGAGGCGGAACGCGCTCTGTCAAGTGATGGAAAAGTGTGGGCGTAATCGTTCGTAAGCGTCCGGTGACCACCGTCTTCCTTTGATAGGGGTTTCCCCCTCATCCTTGTGGAAAGCCCAGGCGGCTTTCACTAGCGATGCCAGCAACCCGAATAACAGACATCACTCCAGTCGTGGCGCCAGTCGTCAAGCGTAAGTACCGTTCGAAGGAGGAACGGCGGCGCATCGCGGAAGAGACGTTGGCGCCCGGCGCCTCCGTCGCTGTGATCGCGCGCGCTCATGGCGTCAACGCCAACCAGGTCTTCCAGTGGCGCAAACTCTATCACGAAGGTCGTCTCGGTTCGGCCACAACGTCAACACAACTGATCCCGGTTCGCATTGCCGATGTTGTGAGCCAAGACATGAGACCAGCCGTGTCGGCTTCCGGTGCCATCCACATCGAGATGGGCAAGGTGCGGCTGCGCGTCGAAGGGAAGGTCGACCCCGAGTGTCTCCGCCTCATTCTGGAGCAACTCGTTCGATGATCTCGCTGCCAACAGGCACCAACATCTGGATCGCCGCCGGCGTCACCGACATGCGACGTGGCTTCACCGGTCTCAGTGCCACTGCGCAAACCGTGCTCGAACAGAACCCGTACTCCGGCCACGTCTTCGTCTTCCGGGGCAGGCGCGGCGATCTCATCAAAGTTCTCTGGTGGGATGGTGACGGGCTCTGCCTGTTCGCCAAGCGTCTGGAGCGCGGCCGTTTCGTCTGGCCCAAAGCGGAACAGGGGGTGGTGTCGTTGAGCCGGGCTCAGCTCTCGATGCTACTGGAAGGCATCGACTGGCGAAGACCGATACGAACCAGTGCACCCTCCGTTGCCGTCTAAAACATCTCTTCGCGAAAATGTTCGCGAATCTTCATGCCATCGAAAAGCTGGTGTGACATAGTTGCGGTATGGACGCCGGGAACAGCCAGGGCAAACGCGAGAGACAGCTTCCCAACCTCGACGCGCTCGATCCCCAGGCCTTGAAGGCGCTCGTGCTGGCGCAGCAGTCCGAACTCGACTCCCGCGAAACTGAGATCGAGAATCTGAAACTGCTCATCCTCAAACTGAAGCGCATGCACTTCGGGCCTCGTGCCGAGAAGTTCGACCGCGACATCAAACAGCTCGAACTGCGGCTGGAAGACCTGGAAGCCAACCAGGCCGCCGCCGAAGCATTGCCCACGCAGCCGGCGACGGTCGTGTCTCACGAAACCCGCCGCAAGCCGGCGCGCCGTCCGCTCCCGGCGGACCTGCCGCGTGAGACAGAAACCATCGCGCCCGCGCAGGAAGCCTGTCCCGACTGCGGCGGCACGTTGCGGATGCTCGGCGAAGACGTGTGCGAGACACTCGAATACGTGCCGGCGCGCTTCAAGGTGATTCGCACGGTGCGGCCGAAGCTGAGCTGTGCCGCCTGCTCGCGCATCGTGCAGGAGCCGGCGCCGAACCGGCCGATCGACCGCGGTCTGGCGGGACCTGGTCTGCTGGCACATGTGCTGGTTGCCAAGTATGCCGATTATGTTGGCTCTTTCGTTATGTGACGTTCGGCCGGGCCATGGGGCTAAACTGCGGACCTGTCGGCAGCGAACGTCACATAACTGCTGGTCAGAGTTGGGCGAGGAAAGACATCAGATCAGGATTGTCACGCCAGTGTCTCGGTGATCGTTTGCGCTTCACGGCACAGAGCTCGAGCGCCCTGGCTTTCATCTCAAGGTCGGTTTCGGCGTAGATGTTTGTGGTGTTGATTGAGACGTGGCCGAGCCAGGCACGGATGGTGTTGATATCGACCCCGGCACGAAGGAGATGTGTGGCTGTGGTGTGCCGACTATTCCGGGACCGGAATAGGAGGCACTATGCCGGGCTCCGGACTATTCCGGGTGAAGTGGATTTCGAACCGATTGGCAGTAGCTTGACGAATATTTTCCCGGCATAGTCCGGCGGTGCTTTCCTGACAGTCTGGTCTGGAAGGAGAACACCGATGAAGCAGGTTTTCAGTGCACACCAACTGTGCGAGCAGGACGGCCCCTTGGGCCCGTATATCGAATCCTACGACGCCGAGATGCGTGGTGAGGGCTACGCCCAGCAGACGAGAGAGGTACAAACCCGTTTGGTCGTCGATTTCGGCTGCTGGTTGGCCAAGCGTGGAATCCAGGCGCAGAACATTACCGCCGAGTTGTTCCGGCCGTACCTTCGCGCGCGAGCACGACGGCGACGTCCGACGAGAAACGATCTTTCCGCTTTGCAGCGACTGCTGGAGTTGTTGAGGCGGCATGAGGTGGTTGCGGCAGCTGCGTTGCCAGCCACTACACCGGCGGAGCGATTGCAGAGCGAATTTCGTCTCTACTTGCGACAGGAGCGTGCGCTCGCTGCTACCACACAGGCGGCATACACGGCGTTCGTCAGCGAGTTTCTGACGGAGCGCTTTGGTGCCAGACCAGTCGACCTATCTCGGCTATGTGCCGCGGACATTACGCGATTCGTGCGGCGGCGTGCCAGCACTATTCAGAGCAAGCGGGTCCAGTTGATGACGACGGCGCTGAGATCGTTTCTACGATTCGCGCGGTATCAGGGAGACATCGAAACGGATCTTGCCGCTTGCATACCGGCGGTGGCCAACTGGAAGCAGTCGACCCTGCCTCGTGCCCTTCCGCCCGACCAGGTAGAGCAGGTATTGAATTCGGTGGACCGGAAAACGGCCCTTGGCCGCCGCGACTACGCGATTCTCCTGATCCTGGCACGTCTGGGCTTGCGCGCCGGTGAGATCAGAGCACTCACGTTGGAAGATTTGGATTGGAAAGAAGGATTGATTACGGTGCGGGGGAAGGCTGGCCGCTTTTCCCAGCTACCACTACCAAAAGACGTCGGGGCGGCGATTGCCGACTATTTGCGACTCGGGCGGCCGGCTGCCAATAGCAGATGCGTTTTTCTCCGCGCGAAAGCGCCCGCGGGAGGTTTCCAGGGGCAATCTGGAGTGGGCTCCATGGTCAGACACGCGCTTGAGCGGGCCGGAATCGATTCTCCTCGCAAAGGCGCCCACCAGTTCCGGCACGCACTCGCTTGTCAGATGCTCAAGCAGGGAGCGTCGTTGTCTGAGATCGGCGAACTCCTCCGTCACCGCAGCCCGCAGACCACCGCGATTTACGCCAAGGTGGACTTAGATTCGCTTGCGTCATTAGCTCTGTCCTGGCCAGGAGGGGCTCGATGATCCGTTGGCGAAAAAAGGTCGAAGAGTACGTCGAACTGCGCCGCAGTCTGGGATTCAAGCTGCTGGATGCCAGGAATGGCTTGATCCAGTTCGCCTCGTTTCTCGAACAGAGTCGCGCGACACACATTACGATTGCGTTGGCGATGAAATGGGCGCAGCAGGACAAGAGCGCGCGTCCCACCGAATGGGCCAGACGGCTCAGTTTCGTTCGCGGTTTTGCACGCCATTGGAGCGCTCATGATTCCCGCACCGAGGTGCCGCCACCCGGTTTGCTGCCTTACCGGCCTGGGCGGGCTCGCCCCTACTTATACAGCAACGAGGAGATCCGGAAACTGCTCCAGGAGGCGCGGCGGCTGCCATCTGCTCACGGTCTGCGGGGGCCGACCTATTACAGTTTGCTGGGGCTGCTGGCGGTGGCGGGACTGCGCATCAGTGAGGCACGCAATCTACAAACAGAAGATGTGGATCTAAAGAAAGGTGTTCTCACCATTCGGGGAACCAAGTTTGGCAAGTCCCGTCTCGTACCCATTCACCCTTCGACACGTAAGGTGCTCTCCGACTATGCATCCCGGCGGGATCGTTTTCTGGGGCGACGGCCGGCAACCTTCTTCGTATCCGGCCGCGGGACGAGGCTGGACGGCGCCGAGGTCCGGCGCACGTTTTACTTTTTGTCGCGGCAGATTGGTTTGCGTGGGCCGACGGATAGTCATGGACCGCGTCTGCACGATTTTCGTCACCGGTTTGCCGTGGAAACGCTGGTCCAGTGGTATCGGGCCGGTCAAGATGTAGAGCGCCGTCTGCCCGCTTTGTCGACTTACCTGGGACACGTTCACGTAGCGGACACCTACTGGTATTTAAGCGCCTCTCCCGAGTTGATGGGCCTGGCAGTCAAGCGGTTCGAGGATTACTGGGAGAAGCAATCATGAAGTCCTCAGGTACGCTGGCTGCGCTGCTGGAAAGCTTCTTCACCCAGCGTCTGATGAATCAGCGGCAGGCCAGTCCTCACACCATCAGTTCCTATCGGGACACGTTTCGCCTGCTTCTGCAGTTCGCTCAGCAACGGCTGCATAAGCCGCCTGCCAAGCTGGCCTTTGAAGAGGTAAATGCGCCATTGATTGCTGCCTTTCTGGATGACCTGGAGAAGAACCGTGGGATTACCATTCGCAGCCGCAATCTGCGACTGACAGCCATTCGCTCCTTTTTCCACTATGCCGCTTATGAAGAACCGTCCCACGCTGCTCAAATCCAACGTGTCCTGGCAATACCGGGGAAGCGTCACACGCGCGCGTTGGTTCACTTCCTGGACCGCCCCGAAATCGACGCCTTACTCGCGGCTCCCAACCAGCAGACTTGGTTGGGCCGCCGTGATCACGCCTTTCTGCTGGTGGCCGTTCAAACCGGTTTGCGCTTATCGGAGTTGACCGGCTTACAACGAGCCGACGTGGTTTTGGGCAGGGGCGCGCACGTTCGCTGCGAAGGCAAGGGTCGCAAAGAACGGTGTACGCCGCTCGCCAAGACCGCCGTCGCGGTTCTGAAGTCATGGCTACGGGAACCGCCCAGGCGCCACACTGAAGTACTCTTCCCCGCCAGCCATGGCGGTCGCCTCAGCCCGGATAGTGTCGCGGACTTGCTGGCCAAACACGTCGCCGTCGCCAGCAAATCCTGCCCGTCTCTCCGCAAAAAGCGCGTCACTCCACACGTGCTCAGACATTCGATGGCCATGGGGCTGTTGCAGGCAGGCGTCGATCGTGCGGTGATCGCTCTTTGGCTCGGCCATGAATCGGTGGAGACCACGCAGATCTACCTCGAAGCCAACCTCGCAATGAAGGAGGAGATTCTGGCAAAGACAACGCCGCTAAACGGCAAGCCCGGCCGATACCGACCTGGTGACGGACTGCTGACCTTTCTCCAAAATCTATGACCAAGACTATGCCGGGTGACTCCATGGGCGGACGCGCTCCGCCTCAACATTGACGCGCCTTTCGCGCATTTCGATCTGCCGCACCCGGAATAGTCCGGAGCCCGGCATAGTGCCGGATCGTGTGCGGCCCGATCCGTTTCTTGCGCATGTCCGGCATGCGATTCATGGCGGCACGCGCATAGCGGGTCACGATCTCGTGAATGCCGAAGCGTGTGAGCGGCTCGGAGCGACGACTGAGGAACACTCGCTCCGTGGGACTCCGGCCGGCGACGAGGCTCCTCAAAGCCACGGTCGTGGAGGTCCAAAGCGGACAGATGCGAACCTTACCGCCCTTGCCATTAAGGCGCACCGATGACAGCGTACCGACCCCGTCGGTGTGCAGGCTGAGATCGTTTATGCAGAGTCGGGCTACTTCATCGGCCCGCGCGCCCGAGTTGTACAGGAAGAGCAGGAGTGCCCGATCCCGGGCGCCGAGTTTGGTGAGTAGGCTAGGAGCATCCAGTAGAGCGTCGATTTCCGGCTTCTCGAGATAGCAGACTGGCCCGGGAGCAGAGCGCTTAGCCTTGACAGTGCGGAGTTGGGCGCACCAGTCCAGGTATTCGGGGCAGCGCTCTGCGATGAAGCCGGCCAGCGCGTGGATGGCCGCAAGGCGCTGATTGCGGCTGGAGACGCTGCATCTGCGTTTCTCTTCAATGTGTCGCAGGAACGCGCGCAGCAGGTCCGCATCGATGTCGGGGACAAGCAGTTCATCCGCCTTCTTGCGCATTTGCGCGGCAGCGAACGTCAGCAGCAGGCGAATGGCATCGCGATAGCTGTGTTGTGTGTTGCGGGCCAGATTCCTTTCGCTGACGAGGTATTCCATCAAAAAGCGCCTGATCCAGGAACCGAGGGCCGCTCTATTCATGGCGCCCTCCGTACACGTACCCCTGGAATCTATAGTTGGCCTCTGACAGCAACTCCGTAGTCACGGTCAGATAGCACTGCGTCGAGTGAAGGTCGACATGTCCGAGGTACGTGGACAAAGCAGGCAGGAGTTTCTGCACGTCGGCGCCGGTTTTGTACCATTCCGTCAGCCTGTGGACGGCGAACGTGTGCCGCAAGTCATGAAGCCGGGGCTGACGAGAGTTCGCGTCACTACGACGGACGCCTGCAAAGGTTCGCAGGCGCTGGAAGGCGCTTTCTATCAAGCGGTGGCTAACGGCCTGGTGCTGCCGCGTCTGGAAAAGAGGCCGGTAGTGCTGATTCCTTCTCCCAGGTGTGGTCAGATGCTCCCGAAGGAGCCGAACAATATCCCGTCCCAACGGAACGAGTCTGGATTTGTAGAACTTCGTCCCCCGGATGGTGATCACGGCATCATCGAGGTCTACGTCCGCAAGGCGCAGCCGAATCGCTTCTCCTATTCGCATGCCGGTTCCATATAGGAATAGCAACAGGATGCGAAGCGTGGCTGGGGAGAGGCGGCACTCCCCATTCCGCTGGCAATGAGGAACAGCGTCCAGCAACTGACGAAGTTCCTGGCGGGAGTAAATATACGGAACGAAGGCCTGCGTGTACCTGGGAGCCGTGGGCGGCATGGGAACAGCATTCAGCTTTCCGCGGCACCGCCAGTACGAGAAGAAGTCCCCCAATACCCCATACTTCCGGCGCCAGGCTGCGGGCCCGGTTTGCGGTACGTCCAGAAACTGCTTAACATCCGAAGGCGTGATCCCCTGAAGAGGCTTGTTGCCGTAACGACGACCAAATGCGCGGAGTGCAACAGCGGGGCCCTCGCACTTCTGGCCCATCGCCCGTCGGTGCGAAACATAGATGTCGACCGCTGCATCGAGATTCATAGCAGCCCTCCCAGATCGAAGTCCGCCACACGGCGCAGTTGCGGCAGGTGAACCTTTGCATAGATCCTGGTGGAATTGAAATCACGGTGGCCCAGCAGATCCCCGATCTCCTTCAGCGATGCTCCTTGCTCCAGCAGATGAGTGGCACAGGCGTGCCGCAGGCTGTGCGGTCCGCGGCAGCGGCATTGGATGCCAGCCGCGTCGATACGTGTACTCGTGATGCGCCACAGGCTGGTGTATCCGATGCCGCGGTACGGAGGATGCAAGGTGAGGAACAGATTTCGGCAAGAGATCCGCGGGCGCGCCTTCAGGACGTACTCCAGGATGGCTTCGCCCACCTCACGTTGCAGCGGGTATTTCTGTACGCCTCCGCGTTTGGAGTGGTTCACCGTGAAGGTCTCCTGCCGCCAGTCGAAGTCGCTCAGCAACAGACGCGATATCTCCCCGCTCCGCAACCCGTAAACCGTCAGGAGCAACAGCACAGCTCTAGCGCGCAGGACGGCGATGCTATTCCCCTTTACGTCTTCGAGCAGCCGTTGCACATCCTTCCATCGCGGCCCTTCGGGTAAGCCTTCATGCACATACAACCTCGGAGAAAGGATGCCCTCCGCGATGCCCGGCTTGCACCAGTGGCGTTGTTCAGCGTAACGGAAGAACGCACGCAGTGCGTCGGCGTAGCCGCGAGCCGACTTCCGACTCCAGCCGCTCGTCCCTTTGAAGACCAGGAACTTGTCGACATCCGTGAGCCGCACGGCCGCCAGCGAACGGCGCCGCTCGGCGAACCACTTCAGAAACTGCGCTGTTTTCGACCGGTGCGACCGCACCGTAAGCGCGGCGCTCCCTTTCTCTTCCGTCATCCACCTCGCAAATTCGTCAATCTGGTCTGCGAACTGCAGGCGCGGAGCCGCAGCCTCCTCCAGCACGCCCGCGAAGCGCAGCCACTTCTTCGCCACGTACACAAAGAAGTTTGCCGAGTGCTTGCAAGAGGAAAGGTTGGGATTCGAGCGTTGCAACTGTGCCCATCGGCGGGCAGCATTCTCAATCTCATCGACTCTCACATCGCGCAGTCGAGTCAGCCGCAGTAATCGAATGACGTTCAATAACTGCCAAGCCACACCGCGCGCTGCCGCAAGGCTCGTGCCTTGCTGAAGCAGGTGCTCCAGAAAAACTTCTCGTTCCTTGAGTAATGGAGCCTTCTCTTGGCGGTCGGCATAGAAGGCTCGTTCTATTCGCAACAGGGTTGTCAGCATTCACCGGGGCTCCTTCACACCCCCAGTTCCATGCTAAGAACACCAGGACCGGCTTCCGCCGCTTCGTTATGTTGCCTTGAGGCTCGCCGCACGGCCCGTTCGGGCGCATACTCCGCCCGATCACAACATAACGGGGAAGCCAACATAATCGGCATTATGTGATGAACCACATAATGCCGACCACTTACCGCTCTACCGGCAATCGGAAATCTACGCGCGGGAAGGCATCGACCTGGACCGCTCCACGCTGGCCGACTGGGTGGGTGGCGCGAGCCGGACGCTGCGGCCTCTGGTGGATGCGCTGAAACGCTATGTGCTCAGCGCGGAAAAACTGCATGGCGACGACGTGCCGGTTCCGGTGCTGGAGCCGGGCAACGGCAAGACCAAAACCGGCCGCCTCTGGACCTATGTTCGCGATGACCGGCCGGCGGGAAGCCAAGCGGCTCCTGCGGTCTGGTTCGCCTACTCGCCCGATCGCAAGGGCGAGCATCCGGCGAGACACTTGAGCAGCTACAAGGGAATCCTGCAGGCCGACGGCTATGCGGGCTTCAACCAACTTTACGAGAAAGGCGAGATCGTCGAGGCCGCGTGTTGGGCGCATGTCAGACGCAAGTTCCACGATCTCTATCAGGCGCACCGATCCCCGATAGCGAAGGAGGCGCTGGAGCGCATTGCCCAGTTATACGGAATCGAGAAAGAGATCCGTGGGAGATCACCCGCCGAGCGGCGAGCGATTCGAAGCGAGAGGTCGAGACCATGGCTCGAATCGATGCAGGCATGGCTCAAGACGACCTTGGCGAAGCTATCCCAGAAATCCGATGTCGCGGCGGCGATTCTGTATGCGCTGGGACGCTGGAGTGCGTTGGTACTCTACAGCGAGGATGGCCGCGTCGAGATGGACAATAACGCCGCCTATACCGCTAGCGGCATAGGCGGCGTAATGCCGCGTTCCGGATTATGCCGCGTCGGGGCGGATTGAATGCGGCACGCCGATCGTTCGGCTCTTTGGACGCGGCATAACCTGCTAACGTCTCTCCAGACTGGCGAACCGCCAGCACTGGAGAAACGACTTGAAGACAACCCAACAGAAGAATCCGGATGAGGATCATCCCGTCCTCGCCCGGTACGTAAACTACTTACGCAGGGACCGCGGCCTTGCAGAGAATTCCGTCCTCGTCTACAGGCCCCATGTTCGTGACTTGCTCGCTGAGCAAGTAGCAAAGACGGGCAGTGTGTCCGTCCAGGCGTTCGACGCGACAGGTATACGAAGCTTCCTGCTTGACCACATTCGCGGCCGTTCCGGCGAATACGCCCGACTGCTGGCGACAGCTCTGCGTTCATTCTTCCGCTTTCTGTTTCTTTGTGGGGATCTGCCCAGAGATCTATCCGGGTCGATACCCGCCGTCTGCAAACCGCGGCCAACCGCGGCGCCTGCCTTTTTATCCCGGGATGAAATTGATCGGGTGATCTCAGCTACGGACGGATCGACCCTCACCGGGTGCCGCGATCGTGCGGTTCTATTGCTGCTCGCCAGACTCGGGCTGCGCGCCGGGGAGGTCGTCCAACTCAAACTCGACGACCTTCGCTGGCGGACCGGAGAAATCATCATTCACGGGAAGGGACGTGTGATTGAGCCTTTGCCGCTGCTGGCTGAAATCGGCGAGGCGCTAGCCCGATACCTCCGCGATGACCGCCGCAACGATGGCTCTCGGCGTGTTTTCCGGCGCGCGTATCCACCCTATGGGGGCCTTGCCGGGCCAGCCGCGGTGGGCCACATCGTTCGCGCCGCGCTTGTCCGAGCCGGAGTCCGACGCTCCGGACGGGGTGCCGCACATCTGTTTCGCCACGGTCTGGCAACGCAGATGATCCGCAACGGCGCCACGCTCACGGAGATCTCCGAAGTGCTCAGGCATCGATCCCTGAACACCACCGCAGTGTACGCTCATGTGTCCTTTGAGGCGTTGCGGGCGGTTGCCGGACCCTGGCCGATCACGGGAGGTGTCCAGTGAACAGCATGTGCGACGCCTTGGCGCAATACATCGCGGTCAGGCGAGCGCTGGGGGCCAAGCTTCCGGAACCGCCTCGCACGCTTGGCCGATTCATCGAGTTTCTGAAAGAACAGGGCACCGAGTTTATTACGACGGAACTGGCGCTGCGATGGGCCATGCGGCCGCAAGGCGTACAGCGCGGCACATGGGCGCGCCGGCTGAGCATGGTGAGGCGATTCGCCATATGGCTCCATGCGATTGACCCGCGCACACAGGTTCCACCTGCTCGGCTCCTAAGTGGCCGGCGGAGGCGCAATCCACCACACATCTACAGCACCGAAGAAGTGCGCCAGCTCATGACAGAGGCATCCAAGCTGCAGTCTCGCCGAGGCTTGCGTGCCCATACATATACAATGATCATCGGACTCCTCGCGACCACCGGGCTTCGCCCCGGCGAAGTCCTAGCTCTTACTCAGCCGGATGTGGACCTCAAAAGCGGAATCCTGTTTATCCGAGAATCGAAGCATGGAAAATCACGGTTCGTACCGGTCCACGACTCGACCCGCCAAGCTCTCGCAGAGTACGCCAGACGCCGCGATAAGCCGGCGACACAGATTCGCTCCAGTGCTTTCTTTCCTGCAGAGAGCGGTCGGCCGCTCAGACCGAACGCCGTGCGGCGGACGTTCGCGAAGCTGTCAGTAGTCGTCGGCCTGCGCGCTCCAGCGGCGACACGACGGATCGGCCATGGCCCGCGACTCCAGGACTTCCGCCACACCTTCGCCACGCGGACTCTTCTGAATTGGTATAGGGTCGGCGTGAATGTCGAACGTGAATTGCCCACGCTCTCCACTTACCTTGGACATTCCGATGTCACGCATACCTACTGGTACTTCTCGGCGGATCCGGAATTGCTCCAGTTGGCGACCAAGCTCCTGTGTAGCCGGCGCCCGGGAGGAGAAAAGTGAGTTGTTCCCGCCTGGCTTCACTGATTCAACGATTCTTTACCGATCGCCTGCTCGCCCAACTCGGCGCGAGCCCACACACGATTGCGGCTTACCGCGATGCGTTCCGGATGGTGTTCCAGTTTGCCGCCACAGCTTTGGGCCGCGCGCCATCGGATCTGCGTCTCGAGGACATCGATGTTGCGTTCCTGGGACGGTTTCTTGAGCACCTGGAGTCTAAACGAACGAACTGCATTCGGACCCGCAACAACCGGCTGTCCGCGCTACGCGCCTTCTTCCGGTATGTGGCGCTGGCGGAGCCCGCCTTCGCGCTTCAATGCCAGAGGATACTGGCGATTCCGTCCAAGCGCTATGAAAGGCGGCCGGTGGAATTCCTTACCGAGGAAGAGAGTGCCGCCCTGATCACCGCGCCCGACAGAACCACCTGGATTGGACGGCGGGACAGAGTTCTCTTGCTGGTTGCCGTTCAAACCGGCCTCCGAAACAGCGAGATCACTGCACTAAAGCGTAAAGACGTAGAAACCGGAACCGGCGCTCACGTCCGGTGCTTGGGCAAGGGGAGAAAACTGCGCTGCACGCCATTGCGCCCGGACGTAACCGCTGTTCTGAAGCAATGGTTGTCGCAACAGGCCGGTGGGCCCGACGATCCGCTATTTCCTGGGTCGCGCGGTGGAGCACTGAGCGCGGACGCACTGCAGCGGCTCGTCTCCCGACATATCAAGGTTGCCCGACGGTTCTGTCCATCACTCGCGGCCAAGCGGGTGACCCCTCACACCCTGCGCCACGCTGCCGCCATGGCCTTGCTCCATCACGGCGTAGACCTCAGCGTAATCGCTCTTTGGCTGGGCCACGAATCGACGGAAACGACTGAGATCTACCTACACGCGGACATGCAACTCAAAGAGCGCGCCCTCGCGCATGCCACACCGTCTGGTGTTGTCCCGGATCGCTTCCGCCCAGCCGACCCCTTGCTGGCATTCCTGGAGAGCCTTTGATTATGCCGCCTCGCCTCGCCGGAAGAATCAGAGATCCACCTATACCGACGGCCGGCTTCCGCCCCGACGCGGCATAATCCGGAACGCGGCATTACGCCGCCGAACGCGCTCTACGTGCGGTCGCGCTGGGACGCAAGAATTATCTGTTCGCCGGTTCCGATGCCGGCGGCGAGCGGGCGGCGGCGATCTACAGTCTGATCGGCTCGGCGAAACTGAACGGCATTGCCCCGGAAGCCTACCTGAGTACTGTGATGCGGCGCATCGCCGATCATCCGATCAACCGAATCGAAGAGTTGCTGCCCTGGAAACTGGCGGCAGCCATTCCTGCCAGGGGCCAGGTGGCGGAACACACTCAATCACCCTCAAATGGAAATAGTGTCCACAATCTCGCGATTGTGGACACTATCGGAGAATGAGAGAAGGACTCGAAAACGTGGACTGGGTGCCTCTGGAATCCAAGCTTCTCACCGCAGCGGCATACGCTGCAGACGCGCGGACTCTCTACCTGCGATTCCACAGCGGCGATGTCTACCGGTACTTCGACTTCCCACCAGAACTATACCGGGACTTCCTGGGCGCCGAGTCGAAGGGCCGGTTCTTCCTGAGCCAGATCCGCAACCAGTTCCGCTACGAACGCCTGGCCCGCCTTGTCGTTGCAAACATGAAATAGGACGTCAAGACGGCCTCGGCCGGACGCTTACTAATCGTTCTGCCTGGAGGGATTGATTTCTTGAGAAGAGTGGCGATCTCAATGGCAGGCTGCAGTAAGCACAAGCAGTCAAGGTCCATTTACTTGTACGCTTTTAGTGAAAAGGAGGTCACGAGGTTCCGGGCAACATTACCAGCTGATCGGGCGAGACGACATTCTGCTGCGCCCATTGCAGCACTTCCTGTTCCTGCATGAACAAAATCACCTGCTGCGTACGACTGATGGCCAATATGATATTTAGCAGCGCCCGTTTGCGCGCTTGATCGCACTGAACCAAGACGTCATCCAGCAGGAGAGGGCACGTTTCACCAGCCGTCGTGAGACGCTCCGCGAGCACGACCCGCAGAAGCAAGTAAATCTGCTCTGCCGTGCCGTGCGAGAGAAGCTGCACATTGCGCCACTGATTGTCCGGTCCCAGCACCTGCACACAAAGATCGCTGGGATCAACCCTAGCATCGGTGTAGCGACCCTGTGTTACGTCCGCGAGCCATTGCCGCAAACCCGCTGCCAACACCGGAGCGATATCGCGATGCACCCGCTGTTCTGCTCTTCGGAGGAAATCGAGAGTGAGGGTTAGCGTCCGGCTCAAGCGAGCGATCCGTTCCGACTCAGTTTGCGCAGCGGCCAAGGCCTCTTCCGCTTCCGCAACACTCGGAACGTCCTTGGCGCACTCGCGCGCCTCAGTTTCGGCCGCAGTGGCCTCGAGCGCCGCATTGTGAGCGATTTTCTCTGCACGATGGACTTCCTCGTCGAAATCGACGTCGGCAGCAAGCTCGGGAAGTTGACCGAGTGCAGCCTCTAACGCCGCCGCTCGCTGTTGACGTTCAGCGCTCTGATTCTCGATAGCCCCTAGCGTGCCGCCGGCAAGCAGTGCGCCCAGTTCGGCGTATTCGCGAGTCGCCTCATCGAAGTCCGTCAGCATTTCCTTCCGTCGAGCCTGCCACCGGCGAAGTTCCTGAATTGCGGTTGCCATATCGTGTGCCGCTAATCCACACCGTGCGAAAGTGGCCAGAATCTTCTCCTCAGCCCTCGACCTTCGTGTCTCGGCATCACGTGCTGCCTGCTCCGCGGCCTCTCGATCTGACAACTGGCGGTTGAGCGACTGACGTCTTGAGGCGCGGGCCGCCTGCTCAGCACGCGACTGACAACCTCGCTCGTACTCCTGGTATGCCGCCATGGGGTCCGGGACTTCAGCTATTCCCCGCTGTTTGAGCTCCTCCTCCAATACCCGTCTCGCTGAAGTAACATCGGAGCGAAGCTCCTCATGACTCTTGGACCAGTCCGCAACGATCTGCTGGTGCCGTTCGGTCAGCACGAGTCCGTCGGCAAGCTCGCGCAAAGCTCTTGAATCTAATGGGAGGCCCAACCGGATGGTCCGCGCAGACGCTACCTTCACTTGCTCGCGCGCTTCTTCCATGGCTTTGCGCTGAGAAAGAACTTGTGCCTCGACCGCACGAACCTCCTCAAGGGCGCGCGCCCGGTGCGCTTCGTCGGAGCGAAAGACTAGCCACACAAACGCGGTGACGCCTAAGATTACAAGCGCCGCACCGATCAACGGATTTGAAAAAGCCCACAGAAAAGCGCCGAATAACACAAACGCTGCCGCGAGGCCGGCGACGATGGGCCTAGACGCAGACGAGTGTTGGACAGCTTCTAGCCGACCTCGTGCCTCGCGGTAGCTGTTTTCCAGCCCGGAATCAACGTTCGGAATCGATGTCTCGAGAGCACGCGCTAGCTCCCGCAACTGATCAGCCGTGAGCCCTTTCGCGTCGATCACGTGCAGCGTAGACGGTCGCTGGCGTTCGTGAAGTTCGAGCGCCTGGGTGGCGCGCTCGTACGCTTTCCTTGCAGTGACGACGTCGGGCCGCGGCATCTGGTCGCCCGTTGGCACCGATGGCAACGCCTGGATTTCCGCGCGAATGGCCGCCGCAGACGGTCCAGTGAGAACCGGAACGTCGGGTCTGTTTTCCCACTCGCTCAGCGAAGCCGCAACATCGCCGGATAACAGGTCCTCATCAGGCAAAGGCGGCACCGGACCTGCGGGGTACCTAGCTGCCAGCTCTCGCGCCCTATACAACCTGGCCTGCCATACTTCGGCTTCCTTCCGAGCGCGGAGTGCTTGAAGCATTCGTACCCTATGCTCCTTGTTGTCAGCCTGCTTCCGCAGCTCCAGCGCTCCGGCGTCGACGGTCAACCACTTGGCTTGCTTCTCACGCGCATTTGCGACAGCCGTCTCGGTGGCCGCAAGGTTTACCTTGGCGCGTTGAAGTGGTTTGGTGCTATTCGCGCGATCCTGGCCGACGTGCTCGCGCAGAAAGTCTTCCAGGCGTGCAATGGCCTCGCCCGCTGTCGCGTCTCTTGCCACGGATGCGGCCGCTCGCTGCAGCTCGTCCTGCAACAACTCGGCATCTTCGGCAACAGCCTGGATCTCTGCCTGACGCACACAGGCCACCGACAGGAATGACTGTCGATCCAAGCCGAGCCACTTCGCCGCGTCTGGTGTACCGTCGTTGAGGATTTCGCCCGAGATATCCCGACCGAGGTCAGCGTCAGTTGCCGAGCAGTGCGCGAGATCCAATAAGTTCTGACGCAACTCGACGCGCCGCCCATCATCGAGGCGGACAAGTGCCCGGACTTCCCAGGCGTTTCCACTCCACGGTCGGCGAAGATCCGCGAAATCGCGATCCTTCAGGCGTGGCTGGCCTCGTCCGCGGCGCATCCCACAAAGCGCAGCGTAGATCGCCGCATGCCAGCTTGACTTACCAGCTTCGTTGGGTCCATAGATCACCGTGAGCTGAGGCGAAAACGTCAGCGTCAGATTCATGAATGGCCCAAACGCCACGGCGGTAACTGATTCGATGTGCACGTTAGAAAGCCTGGAGATCGTTGCGGCCGTCGAGTGCGCGAAGCCCGATGATGATGACGCGGCGACGTTCCTCGGGGGACAGGTCGCTTCCCTGAACATCGCGAACAAACTGCCCGCGTACGGTTGGCTCCAGCCCTATTAGCGTTAAGTTATACGCGACGGTCACGGATTCGAGACGGATGATCGGCGGCGAGTCAAGGTTGGAAGCCACATCCTCGAGGTCAATAGCCTGGAGGTCAATATCTGGAACCAGTTCGCCGGTCAACGTCACGCGTGCGTACCCACGGCGGTTCTCGAGTGCGCCGGCGACGCGGTCCCGGATCTCCTGCTTATTAGTACACCCGTCCACTCCGATTCTGACATCGCAGACATCAGTCACCGCGACTGAGTGACGCTCGATCGTCACGCGACCTTCGTCGCCGATCGCGGCAATAATAGCAGCACGCTGGCCCGATTCACCGAACGTCAGGGGTTCCGGGTTGCCCGGATAGGTAAAGCGTTCCGCGTCGCGGGGTGCATGGTAATGCCCGAGGAGCGCGAAATGAAGGCCGGAGGCCTCGATCTCAGCTGCTCGAAACGGCGCATACGGTTCCTTGCCCGTTTCCTCGGTATAGAAGGAGCCTTGTTCTGATCCGTGAAATAGGGCCACATGAACGCCACCACGGTCGACCTTAAAGCCGCCGAGGAAGTTAGGTGTCCCTGCCGGCGTACGGTGGGCAGATCCCCATAGTGTCAGACCCTCGACGATCGTTACCGGTACAAGTCGGTTCTGCTCGAACACGTAAACGTTGGGGCTCCAACGAACGCGCCCATACAAGCTCTCCGGACCAAGCCAATCGTGGTTACCGGGCGCGATGAAAACTCGGATGGGATGTGCGCCTTCAAACAGCGCACGCAAAAACTGGCCGGTATCCGGGGACACGCGATCGTGTTCGAACAGATCGCCACCGCAGCAGATCACGTCAACCCGCTGGTCCAAGGCGAGGTGGATGCTCTGTGCCAGCGCATCGCGCAAGGCTTGCCGTCGCTTCCGACCGACTTCTGGTTTCGCCCACGCGAAGGGTGAATCTAGATGCAAATCGGACACGAGGAGAATCCGCATCAATTATCTCCACGCCGTCGGAACGCCGTCAGCGTATCCGCCGCACACACAAGCGCATCGCCCGTGCACTGCCACGCCGGTGACCTTCTTGGAGAATTCGGCAGACCACAGCTTAACCATGAACGCTTATTGTATTCCTGTTCCGTGCACAACGCCCGCCGGAGGTCGGGACCATCCGAGCTACGGCTGGGAACTGTTCAGCGCTCCCACCTTTGGCGCACCATGTTTGGCTTGTTATTGAGCGCTGATAGCACAGCTGTCTATGGTGGCCTTTCGGATGGCCGCTGCACAAGGCCGCGACTGCAACCGCGCGGTTTCGCTCGGGCCGGCAAGTCCGGTCTCGAAACGGAGAATGCCCTATATGCACTTGGGCATGCGAAACATCGCAGAATCCGTAATAGAACTCAAAAACCGGAAACCATGTTCGATTCTGGAACTTGACGAGGGCCGCGACGAAAACACACCCTTCTGGCGCGCCGCGGCGCCAGATGCTCTTGGTGATGGCTATCAAGTCCTCCGGGGATCTTCGCGAAACGTTCCGAAATGTAGTGAGATAGGCCATTCGGGCGATAGGAACGTCAAAAGGCCATAATTGAAGCCTGGGGACGTATATAATAGAAGGCCTGCCGCCGCTCGCATTTGAGACGTCTCTTGGCCTCCGGCCGTAAGTACGGATCATCTTCCGTCCGTATGAGCCACCACTGGAAGAGGTAATGCGCAGTCGCACTCAGCAGCCGCTCAACCTCATCTGTACGGTCTTGCCCAGCAAGACCGCTGACTCCGATGCTGTCATCGCCCCAACTGCCGCCGCCATTGGCAGGCGTATAGCTGACGAAGCCCTCCCCGAGACGTCCCTCCACATGGAAGGACTGGAAATCGTAACAGCCGCCGCCACTGTATCCCTCCAAGTGTCCGTAGAGATCATAGTACTGTCTATCTCCGGTCCTGCGGACGCGCACGTATGCCAGGGCTAAGCGAAGCCCCCTATCTTCCGGATCATACAGTATGGCGGCCCGAATGCGTGGTTTCACGGTGGGCCGAGGCCCTCTGACCGCAAGTCTGCCAGGCTTGAGGTCCTTGGCCGAGAGCGCACCGGCCTTTGTCACTGGAGTCACGAGCGTTTTCTTTGGGATGGCTGCAAGGTGGGGCGGAGTATCCGATGGTACTTACGATGCACTATCTTCAGTTTCTTCGTGGAACACACCGCAATCGCGCGCCTCAGGTCGTCTTCGGTGTCGATCAGGTAAAGCAGAGCCTGCATAGCGCTATCTCCTCTTGCAGCATTGGCAGCACATGTTGGTTCGCATTCGGGCCATTGCCTTTTCCTCACGTTCGAAGGAATGAGTGGGTTGTTGCCACACCCTCGGTGCACCTACGCGCGTCTTATCTGAGTTGGTCGATTAACCTATAATAATTCTCCTTGCTGATCCAAGAGCAATGTAACTTTATAGATCAACTGCCTTCTCACTCGCAGCGTAAGCCGTCAACTTGAATGAATCGGCTTTCGAGGTGCAACACCACAACTGGCAGGCGGCGCACCAAACATCGGTGTGATCTAAGTGTGGCTTCGTGTTGCCACCACAAGAGGATAGCTCACAGTTGTGGCAATGGAAATACCACCGACTGCGGCAATACGGACAACCAGCGTAGTGGCTGCCGATAACGATTTGGGCGTTCAGCGTGAGTGCCTGAAAGGAATCCGCTGACTTTTCTCCATCTGCACCGCTACTCAGTGCAGCGGGGCTCGGAACGTCGCTTTGCGTCTGAGGTAGTAGTTCCTTGCCGCACCCGCTACAGAACTTCCGCGTCGACTCCAGCTTCTGTCCGCACTTCGGGCAGAACTTCCAGGGCGTGTCGGTGGATGTCGCACGGTGTACTGGCACATCTTTCACCGGAGGCATGGCAACCGCTCGAATGAGTTCGAGCGCCCCGCGCCCTTGCCGCCGAACCACCATCAAGAACGGTTTACGGGTCGGTCCACAGACCGCAGGTAGCGCCAGTTCGTCAAGAGACAACGACCCTCCGAATTGCACCGGCCCTGCGGTAGGACTTCCCTTGCACTTGCCATCATTTGTGGCTCTCATAAAGCAGCTCCAATCGTGCATGCAGACCTACCCCACTCCCAGGAAACGGCCGCTTGAAAAGCGCAGCCAGATTCAGGGCGTGTTCTTTGTTAAGAACAGCTCTGACAGATTCAGGTCGCCTTCTTCGCTAAGAAAGTGGCGAAATTCCTTCCTGGGGATCTCGCGCCACGAAATGGCCTCCTGATCCAGGAGTTGGCGAACGGCCGAGTCAATACTGGTGCTTACCACCATCAGCCGTGTTTTCCCGTTCTCCGAAGAGAGGAGGTCCCGTTTTAGGGTGGTGATCCGTTCTCCGTCGCGCTCGGTGACTTGTTCCCATTGGCACGCCACCACGAGTTCGCCGCCTTGGTCGGAGGCAAACACCAGTTTTGTCCTTCCGCAACGGCCAAGAGCTTCCCTATTCAAAAGCCGGAGACCAGTTTCAATTAGTTGCGGGTACTTGACGAGGGCCGCGACGAACCCGCGCCGTCTCGCGCGCCTTCGCGCCAGACTCTTTTGGACCCATCGAGCCCTTTCTTCCGCTTCTGCTCCAAAGGTTAGCGAGATCGGCCATACAGGCGACAGAAACGCCAAAAGATCTTCATCGAAGCCTGGGGACCTATACAAACCTCGCCTTCGTTCGCAATTGAGACGTCTCTTGGCCGCTGGTCTTAAGTCCGGATCGCCCTCATCGTCCCAGCAACACCATCGCGTCATTAGGCGATCCTGGACGAGATCCAAAAGAGGCTCTACGCCATCGGCAAACTCTTGCCGAGCAAGACCGCTTACCCCGATACCGTCATCAGCCCAGCCACCGCCGCCCCCCCAGGCGGCCGGCGTGTAGCTGATGAAGCCGACGTCAACATGTTCTCCGACGTGGAAAGACCAGTTATCATATACTCCGCCTCCTTCGTAGCCAATACAGTAGCCGTACAGATCAAAGAACGGCCCGGCACCACGTCGGACGCGACAATACGCCAGTGCCAAATGAATTCCTCGGCACCCTGGTTCATATTGAATAGCGACCTTTACTCTTACTCTCGGGCTCGCTGTTGTGACAGTCCGTGACTCAAAGAGGATGCAAGAGGCAGGATTGTCTTCGACCACGTGGCCAGCGACCAGGTGATCAAAGAGCATGCGGATGGCGGCTATCTGCTGCTCTATCGCCGGCACCGATTTTCTATGGGTGTCAACATACTTGACGATCACGAACGGGTCCACCTGCGGCAGTTCAATCCTGTGGGCCTCACACCACTGGAAGAATCGCCCCACTGCCAAGGCGTACGCCGCTCTGGTGCTGCAATCATGGATCTTGGCGGTGAAGAATTTAATAAACCGCGAACTCGCCCGCTCGCCCGCGCGGCGGATAGGGCCAGGCAGACGCGACAAACCAGCCGCGACCAATTCGTCGGGTAGTTGCGGTCCTCCTGGTGTGGGCACCAGTTTGTTGGCCATGGCTGCTCTTACCGTTAAACCAGAAGCTATTCTTGATAGCCGTTCAAGTCCAACATCATTTTCATTATCCATTAATGCGTGAGCAATTTCTCAAGCCCTTATGCCGTCATGGTGATGGCAGTCCGTTAGAAGGCCATTTGTTTCTGCCGAACGACCCTCGTTGCGGATCACGCTCGCGAATCCTGCTCCGACCATTCTCGACTCGAAAAGAACGCGTCCCCGCGTGAAAGGCGTAAATGGAGTTGGTTTGCGATCTAGGCGCTGAGTTTCTCAGGGCGGATTGCGATTGCTTCCCTGGATGACGGGCGCGTGCTACGTCGCTTTTCGACACGCAAAGACGGCGGGTTGGCGAATTTCCCCCTTCAGGTCTGCCCACATTGGAGGTCGGGCTGCCAGCGTCGATAGCGACAGAGAATATCAAGCGCCCAGTCGCTTCTCAGTGTCCGGATGCGCGATGGCTCTGTGCGTGCTGGCCTGGCGGTTCGGCTGTCGGCGGCACGCGCAATCCACCCAGCGACCAGAGAAGCTCCGCAGTTGCTTTTGGCACGACGGGTTGGGCAAAGGTGTACGACACCTGGGGGGTTCATCTTGTGCTCCGTTCGTGCTCCGTTAGGAACCGGGACAACGCACAGCGTGAAAACTGGGTATTCTCGATCGCCGGAACGAGGTGCAGGAAACGCGATGTTCTTTGTTTCCAATTTGCTGTCGTCTTCCCAAGCCGACCGTCGGGAGGCTCGACTCCTACCCAATTCTCCTCGCGTCCGTTCCACCGATCACCGCTAACTTCGGCTTCGGGGCGGTGGAGAGCTTGTCGCGCAAGATGTTCGTCAATCTCTCCTGCCGTTCCGGTACCCACCGCGCGTAATGTTTCACCACCACATCCTCGGTGTCGCCGATGAGATCGGCGACATCGCGGGGCGAGACTCCACGCTGCAGTAGGAGGCGCACGAACGTGTGCCGGAAGATGTGCGGCGTGGGCGTTCCGCACTCGAAGGTGCCGGCCAGATCGAATGCACGGTTGATCTTTCGTCGCCAAGTATCCGTGGCGGTTTCCAGTCGTTCCGATAAGCCGCATGCAAAGATCTTCGTGCCATATTTGCGCTCGCGTGCGAGAAGACGCTCGTACAGCCAATCGTCCGCCCAAGTGAACAGGGGACCTTTAGTCTTATGCATCCGCAAGAAAATGTTCGCGCCGCCGTCCGGGTGCGGCGTGACCCGGCTCATGTCGAATGTGGCGCCGTCGCTGATGCGGAGGCCTGTCCAACAGAGAAGCATCACCATGGTCTTCACGTCGTCGCCGCCCCAAGATCCCGAGCCGAGGTGATTCTTCCACTGCACCTCGGGCAGGTTGTCGCAGGCATCGTAAATCCTCACGAGTTCCGAGTCTGTGAACGGCATCCGGTTGGCCGCGCTCCCGGAGCCGACCGGAGCCTCCAGATCGGCCGCCGGGTTCTCGGAAATCCACTTTCGTTTCATGCAGAAGTGGAAAAAGCCTTTCAGCCGTTCCAGCTTCTTAGCCCTGGCGCGGATGCCGTCCTTCCAACGCGAGTAGAAGTCGTCCATGTCCGTAATCCGGAACTGGTCGATCAGCACGTAACCCTTGTCGCTAGCAAACTCGCGAAGCTGCTTCACGAATGTCGTGTACTTCCGGAGCGTGGCGGGTGCCACACTGCGGCCCGCCCGATTTGCCAGATACGCGGCGGTGGCGAACTTGATCGTGATTGAGGGCTTCGCCGTTTCCGTGCTGGCAGGTTCCGTAACTTGCGCTGGGAGGCCGGTCGCAACACCCGCAGCGTCCCAGACGCCCGCCGCCTCCCAATCCGCGACGACCGCCTTGGCTTCGGGCCACGAAGCTTTTTTGGTGTTCTTACGCTTGAACCGACCGCCGAGCATACCGTCGGCGTAGATCGGGCAGTGGCACTTTTTCCAGCCGCGCCGCAGCTCCTCGGGCTCGTAGTTGCGGGAGTCGGCGGCATGTCCGCCGACGCATTTTCCGGCGATGCGGAAGTGTCTGCGATACAGGTTCAGGGGCATCCTCTTGGGCAACAGTATAACATCGTTGCCCACCATTGCCCACCAAATTTGGTGCTTGTCTGTAACCGATTGATTCTATTCTGGCGGTGAGGGTGGGATTCGAACCCACTACCACTCCCTGAAATCTGTAACTTGCAGATTCTATGTTGCACGCAACGCCACGAATGCCAGCCTTGCCAGGGCTGCTTGTCCGACCTTGCCCGACGGCCTGCCTATAAACACTGCCCACAAGGACCTCTATTTGTGTGTTTTCGGTAAGCATGCGTGATCCCAAGTGGTCGTCATTGGTAAGGTAGGACAGTCGCGGGCGGGCGACTGATTATGACACTCCAACGTTCTCAAGACATCCCGGAAC